>Ga0180438_10004382_pt1 | contig 20358 bp, 17 predicted proteins | sample SS_ome_12_FD_132455 | JGI IMG/M metagenome (GOLD analysis project Ga0180438, IMG submission 132455) | Hypersaline lake sediment archaeal communities from the Salton Sea, California, USA - SS_3_D_2 metaG | ecosystem: Environmental > Aquatic > Non-marine Saline and Alkaline > Hypersaline >... | reverse complement strand
GGCGGGTGAGGTAAACCCGGCCAATGTGCACCGACAGTTGTCGCGTTGGACAAAGGCCGGGCGGCTCTACCAGTTGCGGCGCGGCCTGTACACCCTGGCACCCCCGTTCCAGAAGGTAAAGCCCCATCCCTTCGTCGTCGCTAATCGCATGGTGCGCGGCTCTTACGTCAGTTGCCAGTCGGCCCTGGGTCACTACGGCCTCATCCCGGAGCACGTGCCGGTCGTCGTCAGTGTCACGACAGGGAGGCCCGCCCGTTGGGAGACGCCATTGGGTGTTTACGAGTTTCACCACATCAAAACCGGCCTGTTGCGCGGATATCGGCTGGCTGACCTGGGCGGAGGTCAAAAGGCGTTCGTCGCCACGCCGGAGAAGGCCCTGCTGGACTTGGTCCATTTGCAGCCGGGCGGGGATGCGCCGGACTATTTGCGGGAACTGCGCTTACAAAACCTGGACCGCCTGGACTTGGACGAACTGCGACGGCAGGCTGACCTGGCCCACAGCCCCAAACTGCGCCGGGCAGCGGCGTTCGTGGCAGACCTGGCGCGCTCCGAGGCGCAGGAGTACGAAACGCTATGAAGGAATATCTCTCCGAGCTTGTCCATGGCAGTCCCACGCCGGCCCAGGCACGCAATGTGACGCGAGAGTATTTGCAGGCCCGGATTCTTGGTTCTCTCCAACGCGCTGGGGCGATGATTCCGCTCGCTTTCCACGGTGGTACAGCCCTCCGCTTCCTGTTCGCCAGCGCCCGCTATTCCGAGGATCTGGACTTTGCCCTGGAACAAGCCAGGTCTCGATACGACTTTCGCGCCTACCTGCAGGCCATTGAGGCCGAGTTTGCCGCCGAGGGCTACGCCGTGCAACTCAGGGTGAGTGACCAGAAAACCGTACACAGTGCGTTCGTCCGTTTCCCTGGACTGCTCTATGAGTTGGGCCTATCGCCTCACCGGGATGAAGTGTTTTCGGTCAAAATCGAGGTGGACACGAACCCGCCTGCCGGAGCGGTGCTGATCACGAGCATCGTTCGCCGCCACGTGACGCTGCAACTTCAGCACCACGACCGGGCGTCGCTGCTGGCTGGCAAGCTGCATGCTATTCTGCAACGTTCCTATCTCAAGGGACGAGACCTCTATGACCTGCTATGGTATCTCAGCGATCCCCATTGGCCAGCGCCCAACCTGACGTTACTCAATAACGCCTTGCAGCAAACGGGCTGGACTGGCGGTCCTTTGACCGAAGACAATTGGCGGGAGGCCGTGCGCAGCCGATTGCAAACCGTCGCGTGGGAGCGAGTAGTGTCCGACGTGCGCCCGTTTCTGGAACCAGGCGCTGACCCGACCCTCCTAACCCTTGAGAACATGGTGCGGGTGCTCGAATGAAGAACCGGCGATGAAAAGGCTTACTTTAGTCCTGACGCTGATCCTGCTGCCTTTGCTGGCCGGCTGCATCGAGCCAGAGCAGCCTGCAGAAGACCCCCTCGCCCCCTACAAGCCATCCCTCCTCCCCCCCTTCCAGGGCGATATCGCCCCTCTGGGGAACATCCCCCGCTATCGCATCGCCGTCAGCCTCGACGCCGACGCGCTCACCCTGACTGGCCGCCAGCAGGTTTTTTACACCAATAACGAGGGCGACAATCTGGGCGAAATCTACTTCCGCCTCTACCCCAACCTGCCTCAATTCGGTGGCCAGATGCAGATCCAAAGGGCAGCCATTGGCATTCGGGATACGTCCTTCGCCTACGAGGCCGGAAACACCGCCCTCAAACTGCCCCTGACGCCCGCCCTTCTACCGGGGGAAGGGCTGCAGATCGAACTGGATTTCACCGTCCAGGTCCCCCACTCCGACGACGAGCCTCGCCTGTTCGGCCTGAGCCAGGGCATCCTGAGCCTGCCCAATTTCTATCCCCTGCTGGCCGCCCACGAGGCCGCCGGCTGGCACCTGGACGTGGCCCCCGAGTTCTCTGACGCCGTCTTTAGCGAGGTGGCCCTCTACGAGGTGAGTGTCACCGCCCCATTGGACATGGTGGTCGTCACCTCTGGCTCGGCCCTTGAAACGCAGCCGAATCCTGACGGCACCCAAATAGTGTACTGTGGGGGCGGCCCGATGCGCGACTTTAGCCTGATGATGAGCTGCGAGTTTCAGGTCGCCAGCACTATGGCCTATAGCACCACCGTCAACTCTTACTACCTGCCCCCGGATGCATCCAGCGGCCAGGCGGTCCTCCAGCACGCCGCGGCCGCCCTTCGGGCCTACAGCGATGCGTTCGGTCCCTACCCTTTCGCTGAATTCGACGTGGTCGAATCGCCGCTGGGCAACCGAGGCATGGAGTACCCGGGCCTGATCCTGGTGGGGACCGACCTCTACCGCGCCCGGGCTGACGCCCGGGAGTTCATGGTGGTGCACGAGGTGGGCCATCAGTGGTGGTACAGCCTGGTGGGCAATGATGCGGTCAATCACCCCTGGCTGGACGAGGGCCTGACCGAATACTCGGCCTATGTCTACCACCAGATGGTCTACAGCCAGGCCGCGGCCGACGAACTGGTGGAAAAGCGCTGGCTGATCCCCTACCAGGTAGCCGTGGGCAAGGGCCTGGACGCTGCCGCCGATCAACCTTCCCTGGCCTTTTCCGATGAAAACTATGAGTACATCGTTTACGCCAAGGGAGCCCTCTTCTTCCATGCCCTCCACCAGGCGGTGGGTGACCAGGCCTATCTGGCCATCATGCGGGAGTATTTGCAGCAATACAAGTACGGCATCGCGACCCCGGCCGATTTCCTGCGCCTGGCCGAGGCCGTCTCGGGACAGGACCTGGACCCCATCTACCAGGAATGGGTCCTGACGGTCAGATAACATAGGGTAAGTTTCTGTGGATAGTGGAGTCCCGAACTTGTTCGGGTTCATTGCGCTAAATCCCCAACAAGTTGGGGACTCCCGTGGCCTGACCAAACGGCTATAAAGGATGCCAGATCACCATGACAAACAAAAAGCTCATCACTTCTCATTTGTCACTTACCACTCATCACTCGTCACTCATCACTCTATCTGCGATCCTACTCTTGGTCGTTGGTTGTGGACCCAACCCCACACCGACGCCAGAACCCACCCCCAGCCCAGCCCCGACCACCGCTTCCCAACCGGCCTTGCCACCGCCGTCGGCGGTTACGCCTAATCCGGTGGCCGATCAGGACGACCTCACCCTCTACGAGGCGGCCATGCTCCCCCGGTTCGCTGGTGACATCGCCCAACTGGACGATCCCGCCCAGTACCACATTGACCTGGTCGTTGACATGGAGACCCTGACCCTGACCGGCAGCCAGCGGTTGCTTTACACCAACAATGAGACGGTCGAGCTGAACGAGATCTACTTCCGTCTCTTCCCCAACACCCCTGAGCACGGGGGGCGGCTGAGTGTCGAAGGCATCCTGGTCAACGGGCAGGAGCCCAAGGTGACCTATGAACTGGACGATACGGCTATGAAGGTGCTTCTGGCCGAACCCCTGGCCCCCGAGGCCCAACTGGAAATCGTCATCGAGTTCGGGGTGGTCGTTCCCGAAGGCAACCAGCACGGGTATGGGGCTTTCAACTATGAGAATGGGATCATGGCCCTGGCCGGTTTCTACCCTCTGGTGCCTGTCTACGACGACGAGGGCTGGAACGTAGAGTTGGCTCCCGACTATGGCGACGCGGTCCACAGCGACACCGCTCTCTATAGATTCCATCTCACCGTGCCAGGGGATATGGTGGCGGTCACCTCTGGTTCGCTCGTTTCGGAAACGGACAACGGCGACGGCACACGGACTCTCTATTGTGTCAGTGGCCCTATGCGGGATTTTAACGTGGTCATGAGCCGGGATTTCGTGGTCAAGAGTGCCACCGTGGGCCAGACCATCGTCCATTCGTATTACTTGCCCACGGATGAAGCCGCTGGCGAGCGGGTCCTGCAATACGTCAGCGATGCTCTGCGTATCTACAACGAGCGCTTTGGCCTGTACCCTTTTGCCGAATTCGATGCCGTCGAGACTCCCATCACCGCAGCGGGCATCGAGTACCCGGGCCTGATCGTCGTCGCCCGGCGCTTCTACGAGGAGGGACAAGCGGGTGGTTTCTTCGAGTTTGCCACGGCCCACGAGGTGGCCCACCAGTGGTGGTACAGTATGGTGGGCAGCGACCAGGTGGACGAACCCTGGCTGGACGAGGCCCTGACCAATTACTCGACCCTCATCTATTTTGAGGACGTCCACGGCCAACAGGAGGCCCGGTTGATCCTGGACCGGTATTTCGAGGACCTTTACCGGCAGGTCGTTGAGGAAGGGCGCGACGCTGTGGTCGCTCAGCCGGTGGCTGCTTTTTCCGAAGAGGACTATGGTCCCATCGTTTACGGCAAAGGGCCTCTCTTCTTCCACGCCCTGCGCCAGGAGGTAGGCGACGCAACCTACTTTGCTATCATGAAGGAATACCTGCGCCAACACAAATACAAAATCGCCACCCCCGAAAGTTTCCTGGGGGTGGCGGAATCCGTTGCGGGGCAGGATCTTGATGCCATCTACAAGCAGTGGGTCCTGGGTACCAAAAATCCCTGATTTTCTTAACAATCCTTCCTATCTATCTGTATAATTAGCGAGATAAGCCGCTATTGGTTTTCTCATTATGAAATCGAGGAGAGAGTATGGCCCCCAGTACTTGAGGCTCGCAACGTCACCAAGAGATTCCCCGGTGTTCTGGCCAACGACCGCATCAATTTCTCCCTGGAGAAAGGTGAGGTGTTGGCCTTAAAGCAACAGCCCTCGGCCTCAGGCCGAGGGCTGTTTTTCTCAGTGGATAGGCTTCGAGTCAAGGCGCGCCCCCTTCTACCTCAGACGGGCCTGCCTCTCGCAGGTAAGCCGCCGCCTGTTCGGGTGAGGTAAAGTTGACATAAAAACCCATCCCTCGTTCAAAGCCGTGGATTTGGACCAGGCGGGGGATGACCTCCACGTGCCAATGGAAATCCGTCTCGAGGCCGTCCAGTCACCGGAGGGCGGCGGGGCGTTGGTGTTGGGCTCGATATGAAAGGCCAGGTTGTAGGCAGGGTCCTGCAAAACAAGCTTGAGCCGGGTCAGTGCGTCCTTCAGGGACCAGGCCAGGCTGGATACTTCACTCTGCGTGATCTGGGCAAAGGCGTGCTGATGTTTCTTGGGTGCGATCAGCAACTCGAAGGGAGCCTGGGAAGCAAAGGGAGCCAGCGTCACCAGGTCGTCGTTCTGGCTGACGATTCGCTCTTCGGCCATCAGTTCCTGCTCGATGACGTCGCAAAACAGGCACCTCCCTTTCTCGCGATAATGTTCCCGGGCCGAAGCCATCTCTGTGGAGACGACGGGTGGGATGATTGGGGCAGCGATCAACTGGGTGTGGGAATGGGCCAGGGTGGCGCCAGCGGCACCACCGTGATTTTTGGCGATCATGATGTGGCGGAGGCGAGGGTCTTTTTTCAGGTCCATCAACCGGCTGAGGAGGGCCCGGATGATCTCTTCCAGGTGCTCCAGGGGGTAGTCGGCCATGCCCAGATTGTGCTGAGGGGTCTCGATCACCACTTCATGGACGCCAAAGCCGTTCATCTTTTCAAAAACCCCATCGGTTTCGTGATTCAGCTCTCCCTCCATAGCCAGGGCGCGGAACTTGCTGGGGACGACCCGTAGCTCCCAGCCTGGTCCGTTGGGCGGCGAGCCATCGGGGCGCAGGGCATAGACCTCGGGCGGGGTGACGTGCTCATTGCCCTGGCAGAAGGGACAAAAGCCCCCGCCGGGCTTCTCGTCAACGGGCTTGACAAAGTCAGAGGGGCGCATGCCACGCTCCATAGCGATGCTCACCCAGCTCTGGTGGATCGGGTTGTATCGTAACTCGGGCATCTGGATACTCCTTGACAAGATGTTGGAGGGAAGCCTTGCGAAGGTTTTTGGGAACCTTCGCAAGGCTTTAGAGAATATACCACAACCCAGGGCAAAGGGCAAGTTCGTCTCACCATTTGCCTTTTCTGCCTGCATCGAGTACAATGTCGGTTGATGAAGGCGACCCTCGACTCTCCTATCGTGTATGCCGTGCGCGAAGGAAGCATATTCCCCTCTTATCTCGAACTCTACCGCCGGGGTGAGTTGGCCCGCCGCATTGAGCGGGCCTACGCCTTGCTGGAGTCCTGTACACTCTGCCCCAGGGAGTGCGGCGTCAACCGCCTGGCTGGTCAGCAGGGTTTCTGCCGCGTTGGCCTGGAGCCCAAGGTGGCCAGTTGGAACGTCCATCCCTGGGAGGAACCGCCCATCAGTGGCTCCTTTGGCTCGGGCACCGTCTTTTTCTCCAGTTGCACCGGGCGCTGTCTCTTCTGCCAGAATTACCCCATCAGCCAGTTGGGGGTGGGCAACGTCGTCCCGGTGGGACGGCTGGCCGGGATGATGCTGGAACTGCAAGCCAAGGGCTGCCATAACATCAATCTGGTCACCCCTACCCATTTTGTGCCCCAAGTCCTGGCCGCCTTGCCCCATGCTATCGAGGGTGGCTTGTGCCTGCCCCTGGTCTACAACTCTAGTGGCTACGAGACCGTGGAAGTTTTGCGGCTCCTCGATGGCGTGGTGGATATCTGGTTGCCTGACGCCAAATATGCCGACGACGATACCGCCCGCCGTTTGTCAGGGTTCCCCCATTACGTTGAGCATAACCGAGCCGCCCTCCAGGAGATGTATCGCCAGGTGGGCGATGAGCTGGTGTTGGACCAGGGTGGCCTGGCCAGGCGAGGGATGATCGTGCGCCATCTGGTCCTGCCGGAAAGACTGGCCGGCACCGAGGAGGTCCTGAACTGGATCGCCGCTGCTCTTTCACCCCGCGTCCACGTCAGCCTGATGGACCAATATTTTCCCGCTCACCGGGCCGTCGGTCACGCCGTACTGGGCCGCAGAATCACGCCCGAAGAGTACGAAGAAGCCTTGGGGGCCTTTGAGAGAGCCGGGCTCGTGAACGGCTGGCGACAGGAACACGAGGAATGGTAGCTGTGGTTTCTGGGCGAGTACTAAAGCAACCGATAAGATCATCAGCCTTGCGAAGGTTCACAGCCAAACCTTCGCAAGGCTTGTAGTGGAGGAGGTCTTCAATGCAGAAGCAACCTAGCTCTAGTATGTGCTTTGTTTGTGGGAGGCAGAACCCCATCGGGCTGAAAGCCTTCTTTTATCGGGACGAGGAGGGCCGGGTGGTAGCTCATTTCACTGGCAAGGAGGAGCACCAGGGCTACCCTGGGGTGATGCATGGGGGTATCGTCACCGCTCTGTTGGACGAGGTCATCGGGCGGGTGGCTATCGCCTACGACTTGTGGGCGGTGACGGCCAAACTGGAGGTGAGGTTTCGCCATCCCGTGCCCCTGGGACAACCTCTGACCCTGGTGGGGGAGATGACCCATCTGCGCAGCCGTACCCTGGAAGGGCGGGGTGAGATCCGATTAGAGGACGGCACTGTAGCCGCCGAAGCCGAAGGCGTCTATATCCGCCTGCCCCAGGAAGAGATCGAACGAGTAGCGAAGGAACTGGATTTCTGGAAGGTGGTGCCGGATTAAAGGCCATTGACAGTGTGGGGGGACATGCCAGAAGAGATAGAGACACCAATGATCGGTGGCCAAAAGCGGAGCCGCCCTGTGCACAGGGCGGCTCTTTGTTTTAGCCTTGGACTATGTAGCCGTTTCCGTCGGTGTGGGTGTATCTGTTGCTGTTGGTTCGTCGGTGGGTGTGGGCGTGAGCGTATCGGCAGGCGTTGGCGTAGCTGTCTCGGTGGGTGTGGGCTCCTCAGTTGGCGTGGCCGTCTCGGTGGGTGTGGGCGTGAGTGTGTCGGCAGGCGTTGGCGTAGCCGTCTCGGTGGGTGTGGGCGTGAGTGTCTCGGCAGGCGTTGGCGTAGCTGTCTCGGTGGGTGTCAGCTCCTCGGTTGGCGTAGCTGTCTCGGTGGGTGTGGGCGTGAGTGTCTCGGCAGGTGTTGGCGTAGCCGTCTCGGTGGGTGTGGGGGTCGAGGTGGGACTAACGCAGTGATCAATCTCATAGCTATCGAAGATATGGCCGTTGGTGTCTATCGCATCCAGGCGCAGCCGGCAGTCGTTGACTTCCACATTTAAGAAGTGATTGAGGCTGTCGCTATAGGCAGTGAACCAGTCGCCGCTCACAGGGTACAGAGGGGCCCCGCCGCCACCTGTGACGTAGTACACCACGCCTCCATCCTGGGGAGTCGTGCAGGCATCATTGAGGAGGGGACAGGTCCGCTCGTAGTGGTGATCGTGCCCGCTAAAGACAACGTCCACACCATAGGTTTCAAAGATGGGCACCAGGTGGGTTTGCACCTCACTCGTGCTGCCGTGGCTGCCAGAGCTGTAGGGTGGATGGTGGAAGAAAACGAACTTCCAAGGCTGCGTGCTGGCCTGCAAGTCATTCACCAGCCAGTTGTACTGAGTGCTGCCAGCGCTATAGTCCTGGTTTGTGTCTAGCGCCACGAAATGAGTGTTCCCCCAGTCGAAGGAGTAATACTCCTCTTCATCGCCAGAAAGCCCATTTCCCGGCAGGTAGTAGACGTCGGTGTAGCCCTGGTATCCACAGCTACCACCGTTCAGTTCGTGGTTCCCCACGCTGGGGTAGAAGGGAATGTCGCCCATGTTCTCCCGGTAGAGGTCGAAGTAGGCCCGGATGTACTGGTTCCACGAGCTGTCGTCACCTGGGCAGATTCCGCCGCTGTTGACGATGTCGCCGGTGTGGAGAGCCAGGTCAAAGCTGTGCTGGCCTATCTCGGCTGCCACGTCCAGAGCCCCCTGGCTCGGTGGCGAACTGGCACCGTCAGGCCGGCTGTCCCCCAAAGTGATAAAGGTGAACCGGGGTGCTGCAGCTTCGGGCGCAGTGGTGAAAGTGACCTCGGGCCAGGGCGTCACGTCGTCACCGCCAGTGTATACTTTGTAATAGTAAGTGGTATCCGCCGTCAAGCCAGCGATCGTGGCCGAATGCCAGTGTTTGCCGTCATAGATGTTGCTGACAGCGGCCACTATATTGTTGTAGCTTTGGTCGAGGCTGTAGCGGACCTCGCCAGCCCCGGCGTTGTCTGTGGCCCAGGAGATGACCACCGAAGTGGTGGTGGTTTCGCCCGGATATGGATAGACCGACAGGCTGGGCGGGCTCGGAGTCGCAGTGGGTGTGCTGGTCGCTGTGGGCGTCGGTATCTCAGTCAGCGTCGGGGTGGGAGACTGGATAGGCGTACTGGTGGCCGTGGGCGTCGGTGTCTCCGTTGGCGTTGGGACAGGGGACTGAGTAGATGTGCTGGTGGCCGTAGGTGTCGGGGTAGGAGCAGGCGCGGCCATCAGGTTCTCGATCTCGCCTTCGGAGAGGGCCTGGGCGAAGACGTACCATTCGTCGAGTTGGCCGTCAAAGTTTCGGGTGACCTGGCCGTTGTTCAGGCAGGCGCCGAACATGAAGGGAGCAGAAGAGTGGTAGATGGTGTCGTAGGTGACGGAGCGGGATCCGATGAGGTCGCCGTCGAGATAGAGAGAGAGGGTTCTCCCTTCTGCGTCAAAGACGGCGGCGACGTGATACCAGGTGCCCTGGGTCAGGGAGAAGGGAGGGTTGGCTTCCAGGAGATGGGCCGTGCTCAGGGTGCCGTCGGGCGAGGCGACGAAGGCCAGGATGTTGCCGGGGCGGAGGTCGAAGCGGTAGGCGCGGTTGTTGACGCCGTACTCGTACTTGGCGGCCATGACCTGGTAGAGATCCAGTCTCTCAGGGTTGAACCAGCCGACGAGGGAGAGGCTGGCGGTGATGTCGAGGCCGTTCTGGTCGGCGTGGCTGATGGAGAGGTACTCGTTGTTGTCGCTCTCCAGGTCGGCGGCCAGGCCGATCTGGCCGGTGGTTGAACCGACGGTGTTGTGGTCTGTCAGGTGGTTGGCGTAGGTGGAACTGTCCTGGCGCTGGCCGCTGGCTTCGTCGAGGGTCCAATGACCGCGCAGGGCTGGGGGTGGGGGTAGTGGGTTTTCGATGACGACCTGTTCGGAGACGGTGTCGGAGCCCAGGCTGTTGGTGGCGGTCAGGACGACGGTGAAGGTGCCGGTAATGGCGTAGGTGTGGGTGAGATGGACAGCCGTTTCAACGGGGCTACCGTCGCCCAAGTCCCATTCGAAGGTCAGGTTGCCGCCGGTGGAGGCATTACTGAAGGTGGTCATCTGCCCCAAAAAGTCGGGGCTGGAGGTGGTAAAGGCGGCCACGGGTGGGGCTTCTTGGACGGTGAAAACGTCTACGTTATCTATATACCATCCATCGGCAGTCCCGTTTGCATCTGTGTCCAGGCGGAACCTTAGTTGCAGCGTCTCAGCACCACTCAAGTCCAGATTCACCGTTTCACGAGACCACTGCGCGGTCCTGCCTGTGTACGTGGCAACGCTGGTCCATGTGAGACCCTGGTCAGTGGAGGTCTCTACGTACCCGTAATCGTGGTCGGGTTCCAGGTCGTAGCAGGTTTGGAATTGCAAAGTCGGCTGGCTGAGCCCTCCCAGGTTGATGGGCACAGTAGTCAGCGACATCTCCCCATCGTTGGCATAGTTCCCACCAGGGCTGTCCGTCCAGGCATGTATGGGGCTGTGAAATTGAGCTGTTGTGAGGGCCCAAGGCCAGTCTGCTGTCCAGTTACCCTCACCGTTTTCCAGATGGTCTTCAAATAGGGCCACGTGATTTGCAGGAAGATACGGTAGGCTCTCGAACTGGTCATTGGCATAGGCTGAGGTGGTGTAGGCTACATCCACTTCGTCGAGCACCTCGTAGCCATGGCCTTTGAGGAGTTTCAGAGCCGTCAGGGTGAAAGGCCCATCGGTGTTATGGGCATGGATGGCCGGACCACTGAACGCCAGAGAAAGGCTGTGAGTGCCCGCGGCGAGGCTGGCGGGGTCACCGCTGGCCCAGGAGATTAGGGAGCCATCTTTTTCCAGCCACCCTTCCAGCCTGTACTGACTGGCCTCCTCCACCTCTACCTGGACATCAATCACTAGTAGATCGTAAAGTCCGTCGCCATCCAGGTCCTGGCCAGAATCAGAGTATGTGCCTGGCAATATCGCGTGGGCTTCGATCTCGCCCAAGGCAGCCTGATCAACAATACGAGTTCCACCTTCTGCTTTGATCACTTGTTGCGTGGTGTAGGCTTTAGACAGCGAATCAATGATCTCGCCGTCGGCGTTGAGCAGGTAGACGTTCCTTAGCGTATAAGGGCCCACCGTGCCTGGCAGCCTGTCGAATTGGATGGAAGCCGTTGGCCCGGTCCCGCTCCAGGTGGCCCGGGTGACAAATCTCTCCTGGCTGTCGTACAAGTCGCCCTGTACTGTGTACGTCCCTGGTGTAAAGATGTTCAGACCTATGTTTAGGATCAACGATTCATAGAGCCCGTCACCGTCGGCGTCGAGACCCCGTTCGGTGATTTCGCCCGACAACGCTGCCCCCCGGTTCTGAAAGTCATGAACCTGGTAGGCGGCTGTGGTGTAGAGGGATTTCCAATGATCCAGCGCACGGTTGGCAAAATCCTCAGGTGTGGGGTTGTCCACGTCGGTGATGGACAAATACTTCAGGGTGTATGGCCCGTCTACCTTGGATGCAGAGATTTGCAGGCCATCAAAGACGAGTTGGACCCTTTGGGTTCCGTCGGCCAGGTCGGCACGGACGACAGTTGCAGCGATCAGGCCGCCTGTCCCAACCAGGGTTGGGGCCTGGTGGTCAACGCCGAGTTCTCCCTGGATCCAGTAAACGCCGGGCTGGGGGGCCTTGACCTCGATCTCGATCACCAGTTGGTCAAAGTAGCCATCGCCGTCCAGGTCGGCACCATAATCGTTGACGCCCTGCACAATTAGGACGGTCTGCCCGTCATCGGGCCTCTCGTTGGGAGATGCAGAAGACACGATGAGAGGTAGATATAGGGTGTTGGTCGGTAAACCCGTAGGCGACATATTACCGGTCGCTTGGGTCACCGCGGGCTAGTCGCCAGGCGGAGTTCCGGTGACTTGGGGCTCTTGGGTCCAGCCCCAGTATTCCCAGTAGGGAACGAACAAGGTATCAAACCAGTCCTTTCGCACGATGGCATCCCAGTCCCAGCTTGGCCAGCGGTACTCGTGTCCCGATTGATCAGACGAGGTGCTTAACTCCTCCCAGACCCAATTCTCGTCGGCGGCCGAGATGACGCTGCCGCTTCCATCTCCGCCAGAGTGCCAGGGCTTATACCGGTCTCTGCCCCAGCTATACCTACTTTGGGGCGGAAGGTAGCCGTAGCTGCAATCTGGCAAACATCCTGTAGGTTCAAAGCTTAAATAGCTACGGGCCGCCCACCAAGTGGTGGTCTCCGTATCAGGGTTTGTCAACCATATCTCTACTGAGTGGTCAAATGAGCGATGTCGCCAGTCCACGAAGAAGGGACGTGCGGGTATACCGGCTGAGCGTTCGAAGGCGGTCAGGAGACCGGCGATGTTGGAGCATTGGTTGCCGCTATTGGGGTTCTGGTACAGCACTTCCCACGAACTGTCCAGCCAGCAGGGAGCGACAAACCTGGTTACTTTATCGGCGTGGGCAACCAGGGCCTCAGCAGCGCTCCATTGGTTGTTGTGGCCGTTGATGGCTTCTATGACATGTTCCTCAAACACAAACGGTTCGAACGGCTGGAGTTCGAATCTATAGCCAAAGCCAGCGGTCACCCACTCGTCATCTGGGATCCACGAAAGGTCACTGTGGGTGTATTCGCTAGTGCCCAGGTTGACGCCCATTTCGTCCCATAAGTCGGCAGGATCGTCATCGTACAGGAAAGCGTCAATCATGGCCTGGGTCAGGTCAGGGGTAGGAGTGGGCAACTCGAAGATGACGTACAGATTCAGGCTTTTGCTCCAAGCGCCTTCTTGCAGGGTGATTTCGTACTTGCCCACTGGGCTGTCTGAGGGCACAGAGATGTGCCACCGCCCGGTGCAGACATCTCTCACGGGCGTCAGGGTGGTTAGAGAGCTGAGGCTTTTTTCAATCTGGATGCTCGCATCAACGGGGCCGCCCACGGCAAATGTTGCTCCCCGACGCACAACGACGGCGTCGAGGCTGATGAAGCGGTCGCCGTGCTGTTGCCAGCCCCAGGGCTGGATGGAGTGGGGGTCTTGAGCAGAATACTGGCGGGTTTTCAGGTGGCTTTCATACTCTACGTAGATGCCGGGGCTGTGGCCATCGAGGGGGGCTGTATCGTACAGTTTTTCCTGGCCATCGGCCAGGCCATCGTTGTCGCTGTCCGGGTCGAGGGGGTCGGTGGTGAAAAAGCCGGCTGCGTTCCACCAGCCGCTGGTCTCGACATAGTCCGTCAGCCCATCGTAGTCACGGTCGGATGATAGGGACGCAGAATCTGCTGCTGTGGGGAAGGCAGCAGCGGTCTCGGTCATAGCGGGGCATCCGAACCCAGATGCCAGCCAGAAAGACAGTACCGCGAGAAAAACGATGCGCCTTTTCATCAGCCCCCCTCCTCAGTGGACAACTCCAGTAGAACAAAAAACGCCAACAACTTTTGAGCCGGAACAAGATAATGTAATGGTATATGGTCAACAGGTGAAGGCGTCCCGAAAGGTCGGCAGGAGCACACGGTATTGTTTACAACTGTCAGCACGAGGTCGGACCGTCCGGGTGGACGTCAATCGTGTCGTTGACGGACAGGTGCATTCTGGAGCAATATGGTACTATGGTACTATTTTTAGTATACTATATAATTTTATCTTGTCAATGTGAAATAGTTAGAAAATGGTTAGAAAATGGTTAGAAAATGCACGGTCGTTTGAGATCCGATTGGAGGATGGCACTGTAGCTGCCGAAGCCGAAGGTGTCTGTATCCGCCTGCCCCAGGAAGAGATCGAGCAGGTGGAGGAGGAACTGGATTTCTGGAAGGTGGTGCTGGATTAGAGGCGATTGAGGGGGTGAAATGTGCGAACGGCTTTCATTCGCCCTCCTCAGATAGGGGGGGAACTGATGCACGCTTTCATGAAGGCGGCCAGCCGTTGAACGTCCAGACCGGGAAAGGTCTCCTTTTTGCTGCTCTGGGCGTGCTCGATCTCTGTACGCCGGGGCTGGCCTCGCTCGTCAACTGTCAGTCGTAAAATGAAAGTAACCCGCCGCTCTGCTCCACCCTCCTCCAGGGCGGTAGGGAGCGGCTCCGTGTTCTCTGTCCCGGCTCCCATGGCTTACCTTGCTCCTGCCAGGGCTCTCTCGGCCTCAACCCTGGCCTGTTCGATCTTGACCCATGCCTGGCGCTCCCCTTCAACCTCCGTCCGAGTGGCTGCCAAGGCTTTCCGGGCTTTGGTCAGAGCCTCTTCCGCTTGCAGTCTGGCTCTCTCCTCGTCATAAGGGATATACCCGCTGAGACCTCGGGAACAGCAAAAGCCACCCCTGGCAGAATTGGGTGGCTTTGCTTTTGCAATACTGCTGCGGTCGGGTCAAGGCTAAATCCCAAGGAATAGCCACCAGTTTGAAAACGAGTGAATTTGTGATGGCCCGCGCACTAAAACTCCGATGCTTTCATACACAGTGTCCGCAGCGAGGGTATTTGCGGGAATATTTATTACCTGGGTATATCCAGTCTCGTTGGGGGTTCCATCAGTCGTTACCGAGATGGTCTGTGTAAGAGGAGCAGGTTCGATCGCATTAGTAACAACGTTGCGTGTTGCTACAACGAGAGTCAAATTTACGGCCAGGCTATTGATTGTTGCTCCCGCCTCCCATTCAATAACTAAGTCATTCGGATCAGTTACAACAAGGGTTTGATCTACAACTGTTCCGGCTTGCTTCCTCGTGTAAATTCGCCTGATGCTTGCATCATTTGGGTTCATGGTAAACCTCCTTTCTTTTTGTGTAGGTTTTTATTCGCCAGACTCCAGTAAATTGCTCCTTTTGGCTGTTCTCACCACCTTTCGTTTGTTTTTAACTCCCCCGAACATGCGTCCTAAACCGCCTGGACCAATCCCTCAATCGCCACGGCTTTCCAAGCTTCAAGCCCATCCCCTCCAGATAGAGCGCGATGAAGGCAGTAATTTCGTCCAACTCTGTCCGATACCGTCGCTCGCCACTTGGCACGTGGGTGATGTGGCCCCGCCAGCTTCTTCGGCAGTCTCTTCGAGCCAGACCTTAACCATATAACGAATGGGTATTGGCCTCAAGCAAATCCATGCTGACCCCCTCTGTAAGTTGAGCGGGGGACAGGACGCGCTCGCTTCGACCCAACCAGATACTGGCTATAGTATAGCAAGCCTAGGTCCCGCGAAGCATACACCTCCTACAGCATTTCGCACCAACTTGATAGCTAGTATACAGGATGGCACTTAATTTGTGCTTAGTTTTTGATTAATTCTGGATACTGAGATGATTCAGTCTGTTGGGGACCGGGATTAAGATGGGAAACGGCATCAGGCAGGCAGTTTGGGTAAGATACAAGGAGTATTCCATCAAAGCATCAGACCTCAAACCGTCTCTCCATTGCGAATCTGGCGGTAGAGCGCCACGGTCTCTTGCATCGGGGGCACGTCCAGCACTCGTGCCAGAGCCTCCGCGCAGAGATGATACTGGCGCAGGGCCGGGTTGCGCTGCCCCTGTCGGTTATGGCAGCGCATCAAGCGGCGATGGGCATCCTCTCGGCAATCGTCCTTGGCCAAGATCTTCCGGCAAAGACGGATGCACGCCGCATATCTTTTCTCCTTCAAATAGTATGTACTCAAGCGATCCAAAATGACGAGGTAGCTGTCCTTCAGGCCCTCCCGTCGGGGGATGAGCCAATCCTCGTACAAATCCTCTTCCAAAAAATCGCCCTGGTATAGGCCCTCGGCTACCTCGTACTCCCGGATGGCCTCGACCAACATGCCTCTCCTCTCAAAACTTTGGCCAGCTTTGTAGTGTTGCATAAACTCTTCAGAGTCTACCCACACCGCTATAGCCGGGTTGAGGAGGTAGCAATCATCTTGAAAGAGGATGTGGGAGAAATCGGGCTGCACGGCCCTGAAGGCCTGCCGCAGGCCGTAGAGGGCCACGTTCAGGCTGTTGCGGGCCGCTTCGGGATCGGCGTCGCGCCAGAAGAGGTCCATCAGAATATCTTTGGGGATAGGACGACCACTATTGGCTATCATGTACTTGAATATGCATTTCCCCTTCCCGCTGGGCCAGTCGGTGATCAGTTTGTCGTCCTGGTAGACGCGGAAGAGACCGAGACAGTAGACAGCCAGCGAAGGCAGGGCCTGCTCTTCCCACTTTCCCTTCTCAACGGGGGGAGCAGCCGGTATCTTGGTTCTGTCAGCGGAGGATAGAGTTGGGGCCTCAGCAGATACCACGAGCGCCTCCCGCTTGGGTGATCGGGAGCTTGGCCCCCGCCCCAGCAGGCTTTGGGTGCGCTGCCATAGGCTAGGGCGCTCCACAGGTTGTGGCGGGCCGCGCTCAGGCAGGCTCGTTTCGGCCGTGGGGGCGATGGGCGGCCCCGCTCGCTTTTCTGGCGTTTCGAGCGTCCCACGTCGGCTGATCAGATCGAGGATGGTGTGCAGTTGTTGCCTCAACTCGTGCTCTCGTTGGTCAGCTTCTTCATGGGCCCGCCGGTGCCGCTCTACCTCAGCCTGGCATGCAGCTAGTGCCAGGCTGATCCGGCGGGCCGCGTCCAGGATATGAGCCGGGATCGCGTCACCCATCCGTTCACTGGCTGCCTGTGCTTCGTGAAGGAGTTCGGCCACCCGCTCATACTGGCCTGCCTTGAGAAGCTCGCCAACTGTGTGCCAATTGGCCTGCCCCTTAATCGGCTGTCCAGGGTCTGCTCTCCCCTCTGTCATTGTAGACCCTGTGTCCTTTCGTACACTCGGTCCAAGGCCGTCAGGCGGCACAAGGCGCAGCAGTATTGGGCCAATAGTGAGGTGCCCGCCTAACACCTCCTGTGGCATTGCTTGGCGCTATGCTACCCTGTGCCTTCGGCCACGTGTGGAGAGTGAAAATACTGGTCCCAGCCTTCAGGGGTCTATGTTCACATCCAGTGCTTCCACGACGTTCTGGATGCGATTGATCACCGTGACCGAGGACGAGCCAGCAAAGAGCAGCCCGATGACGCGGTCACTCTCATCCAGCACCGCGGATCCTGAATCGCCACCCGAACTCATGGGCCCGGCCATCAACTGGTCGGTGAAGGTGGCTGTCTTCCCCAGACCATAGCTTACCTGCACCGTTGCATCCACCTGCGTAATCTCGTCGTCGGTCAGGCCTGTGGTGCGCCCGCTCTTGCGGATCTTCAGACCGAGGGTCCCTTCACCAACCCCCTGTGGTTCCCCGATCTCGAGAATCCGCTTTTCCACCAGGTCGCCAGAAATGGGTCGGGCAATGGCAGCGTCTACGAGATTCATCGCCGGGTTCTCTTGGAAAGCCTGAAGGCGGTGCCGGGAGCCTACAAACCTTGCCGCCCAGTTAAAGATGGCGGCCGTCCCGGTGGCGACCGGACAGATCGGGATATCCACCCCGAAATTGATGGGCACAAACGCTTCCAGGGTAGCGATCTGATCCACGGTGGTACCACCGTCGTGGGGCCCTGGCTGCAGGATCGGATCCCCGGGCTGGCCCTGGTTTGAATTGGCCAGCACGTGGTTGTTTCTCAGGATGTAGATCTGGTCTCCTCTGCTCACCAGACAGCCGAGGGTGCCCGCTGTAATGTCAATGTGCCCGCAGGAGACACCCCCTGGCGCTGGTCGCCACTTGTCGGTGCGGTCTTGCAGGGCTCGGATCACCCCTGTTTCTTGTACATCCGTTTTGATCCCCTCCAAGACCTGAGGGACAAGATCGCCGGGTGCCAGTTCTTCCCTGAGGGCCTTTTTAGCGACCGAGACGATCACACACAGTTCGTCGGTCCTGGCCCCGCCAACTTTTTTGTAGCCAACACCGCAGGCCACTGCGTTCTTCTTGCCTAACAAAAGGCCAGCGTATTCCGCCTTGACGCGTCTAACTTGCTCCAAAGTCATCTGACACCTCCTTAATTCAAGCAGAATATGTAAAAACAACAAAAGCCAACCTCCTCTTGATCTATAGAGAAGATCGGCCCTTAATGTCTCATACTCTCACCTCCTACGGCTGCTAACTACGATGGAGGCAACGATGGCTATTGGTCCATGCTTAAAATTAGTGTAATACTATTTTATCACATTTCAGCCCGTTTGTAAAGTACTAAAGAAGTACTATTTTTGGGCTGCCTCTGGGTTAGTAAATTGCGCTTCTAGTACTAATACTTTGCATTTCTGCACGAATCTATTGGCTCTCATGTAGTCGGGGAGTTGTGCAAAGTGGAAACGGGCTTTTTGCACGATTACCATTTCTGTGCTAAACTCTTGAGTCAAACCAGGGTGTTTTTCGAGGAGGTTGCTTATGGATCAGGGTATCAGAGCCATCAACGAAGAAGTGAAGGAAGAAAGCCTCTTTGTGCGCGAACTGCTGGCCGAGATCAACAAGGTCATCGTCGGCCAGGAGCGCCTGATCGAGCGGTTGATCATCGGGCTGCTGGCCAACGGCCACATTCTGATCGAAGGCGTGCCGGGGCTGGCCAAGACCCTCTCCGTCCGCACCCTGTCCCAGGCCATCCAGGCCCGCTTCCAGCGCATCCAGTTCACCCCGGACCTTCTGCCCGCCGACCTGATCGGCACCCTGGTCTACAATCCCCAAAGCGGAGATTTCACCCCCAAGAAAGGCCCCGTTTTCGCCAACCTCATCCTGGCCGACGAGATCAACCGCGCTCCGGCCAAAGTGCAGAGCGCCTTGCTGGAGGCTATGCAGGAACGCCAGGTGACCATTGGCGAATACACCTATCCCCTGGATGAGCCTTTCCTGGTGCTGGCCACCCAGAACCCCATCGAGCAAGAGGGGACCTATCCCCTGCCCGAGGCCCAGGTGGACCGCTTCATGCTCAAGGTGGTCATCACCTATCCCGACCGGCGGGAGGAAAGGGAGATCATGGAGCGCATGACCCGCGACAGCCTGCCGCCAGTCCACTCGGTCATTTCCCCCGAGGCCATCGTGCGCGCCCGGGGGGTGGTCAGCGAGATCTATGTGGACGAGAAAATCAAGGACTATGTGCTGGACATTGTCTTTGCCACGCGGGAGCCGGAAGAGTTCGACCTGGCCGGTCTGAAACCGCTCATCGCCTACGGGGCCTCGCCGCGAGCGACCATCTATCTGATCACCACGGCCAAGGCCCACGCCTTTCTACACGGCCGCGGCTACGTCACGCCCGAGGACATCAAGCAGGTGGCCATGGACGTGCTGCGCCATCGTATCATCGTGACGTATGAGGCTGAGGCAGAAGAGTTGACGAGTGAGGATGTAGTGGGGAAGATCTTGGATCAGGTGGAGGTACCATAAAAGCGAAAGTCAGCCCCAACCCAGTCGGGCCAGGACAAAGGCATAGATTCGACGTGCTGTGTCTACTGCGGCCCTGGCTTCTTGAACGGAAAAGTCGGCTGGCACGTCTGGATAGCGATATTCTACGGCATAAGGGGTTAACTCATCAGCTTCAGGGCGGAATTGCTCAAAGTCTTGGCTGATAGGTGCGCAAAGGTCAATGAGGTAGTTGAGGTCGTGCCGTCTCTCGAAATCCACGCTGTGAAAGACCAGGAACCCCTTGATAGCCTTTTCGGCGCATTGCTGAGCGTGGAAACCGACGCTCTCTGGAGGCGGATCAGGCATGGTCAATAGGTGCTCAGCCGAGCGCAGATCATGCTCCGCTCTGATGAGCCATTTCCGTGTCAGATCACTCAGCGGTTCGCTCATAGAGCACTTTCCCTTCACGGGCTACTGTATTCGTAAAGCTGCCGGGAACGGATTGGTAGCGAGTGAATTCCTCCGGAGTGTAGACCAGAATATCCATGGGGAGGCCCATGCCCCAGAAGAGACGCCGCACTTCGGCGTAGCGCCTGTGACGAGGCAAGGTGGACTCTTTAATGATCATGAGATCAATGTCGCTGTGTGCACTGTCTTCGTCCCGTGCCAGTGAGCCAAAGAGGATGATCTTCTGCGGCTGAACGGCTGCCACTATTCGTTGTACAATGGTGCTAAGGACTTGATCATTGAACATTGCCTATCGTCCCTCGATCTTTAGCGGAGAATTCATCTCATTAGCGTTATTGTATCACCCTTTAGCCGACCTGTCAACATGATTCCACAAGAACTGATCCGCAAAATCCGCCACATCGAGATCCGCACCCGCCGCCTGGTGAACGACGTCTTTGCTGGGGAGTACCAGAGCGTGTTCAAAGGGCGCGGGATGGCATTCGCCGAGGTCAGGGAGTACCAGCCCGGTGACGAGGTGCGGACCATTGACTGGAACGTGACCGCCCGCTTCGG
>Ga0180438_10004381_pt1 | contig 20365 bp, 16 predicted proteins | sample SS_ome_12_FD_132455 | JGI IMG/M metagenome (GOLD analysis project Ga0180438, IMG submission 132455) | Hypersaline lake sediment archaeal communities from the Salton Sea, California, USA - SS_3_D_2 metaG | ecosystem: Environmental > Aquatic > Non-marine Saline and Alkaline > Hypersaline >... | reverse complement strand
TAAGCCGGACGTTCTGCAGTTCGGGGAAGAATGGCTCCAGGGCTTTTCGGAGCGCGCCATCGAGTGCGTTGACGGGGCCGTCACCTTCGCTGACGACGTGCTGAACCACGTCACCGACCCGCACGCGGAGCGTCGCCTCGGTGACCGTCTCGTGGTCGTCGCCTTTCCTGTTGACCACGACGCGGTATTCGAGCGGCTCGAAGAAGCGCCGATAGCTGCCCAAGAGCTTGCGCACGAGCAACTCGAAGGAGCCCTCGGCGGCTTCGAAATAGTAGCCGTCGCGCTCCAACTCTTTCAGTTTCCTGAGAACTTTCCTCCTGGCGTCTTTGTCCTTTAGAAGCTTGTATCGCTCGCCCTTGGCCAGGAGGGCCGAGCTGCCGGCGAGTTCCGAAACGAGGAACCGCCTTTGGTTGCCGACGAGGTCTGGTGAGACGTGCTCGCACGTGGTCGTCTTTTTCGCAACCGCGTCGGCATGAAGGCCGCTCTTGTGCGCAAAGGCGCTCTCGCCGACGTAGGGCTGGTGGCTCTGGGGCGAGATGTTCGCGACCTCATAGACGAAGCGGGACAGCTCGGTCAGCTTGGTCAGGTTGCGTCCGCAACGGCAGGTAAGGCCCTTCTTGAGAACGAGATTGGGGATGACGGCGGTCAAGTCCGCGTTCCCGCAGCGCTCGCCGAAGCCGTTGACGGTTCCCTGAACGTGAGTCGCCCCAGCGTCCACGGCGGTGAGGGTGCCTGCTACGGCCACTCCGCCGTCGTTGTGCGTGTGGATTCCCACGGGGCAGTCGAATTGTCCGACAACATGCTTCACCGCGGTCGCGATGTCGGACGGGAGGCATCCGCCGTTGGTGTCGCAGAGGATCAAAGCGTCGGCTCCTGCGCTCGCGGCCGCCTTGAGCGCCTTGAGCGCGAACTCCTTGTTCTCCCGGTAGCCATCGAAGAAGTGCTCGGCATCGAGCAACACCTCGACACCTTTCGACTTGAGGTGCGCGACGGTATCCTCGATCATCCGGAGGCTTTCCCGGAGAGAGGTGCGAAGCACGGCCCGAACGTGGAGGTCCCACGTTTTGGCGACGATGGCCACCGCGGGGGTCCCTGCCGCGATGAGCGAAGCCACACCGGGGTCCTTCTTGACGCTGATATCCTTTCTTCGGGTCATCCCAAAGGCGACGGGCTTGGCCTTCTTCAGCTTCCGCTTCTTGAGCTCGTCGAAGAATTCCGCCTCTTTTGGATTCGAAAGCGGAAAGCCCGCTTCGACGTAATCGACGCCGAACTCATCCAGCTTGGCCGCTATCACGAGCCTGTCAGACACGGAGAAGGACACGCCTTCGGCCTGACTGCCATCGCGAAGGGTAGTATCGAGAACATATAGTCGTTTTTTCATTTTGTCCTCACCCAGACTCTTGCTTATCCAGTTCGAAGGTTTTGTGCAAGGCCTCCAGCGCGCGGGGTGCGGAGTCCTCTCCCACGACGCAGGAGATCTTGATCTCCGACGTGCTGATCATCTGGATGTTAATGTTCTCGCGGGCAAGGGCCGCGAACATCTTCTCAGCGACACCTGCATGGCTTCGCATCCCGACGCCCACGACGGAAATCTTCGCTATGCGGGCGTCCGATTCGGCAGCCTCTGCCCCGAGTTCCTCCTTTATCCTGTTGAGCTCATCTAGAGCGGTTTCGAGGTCGCTCTTCTTGACCGTGAAGCTTAGGTCGGTCTTTCCTTCGCGGCCGATGTTCTGGACGATCATGTCCACGCTAACGTTCTTCTTCGCGATCGATCCGAGGATCTGGGCAGCCACTCCCGGCTTGTCGGGAACGCCGCGAAGTGTGAGCTTGGCCTCGGTGGTATCCATGGCGGCGCCGCGCACGACGATGTGTTCCATCTCCTCAACCTCCTCGCATACCAGCGTTCCCGGGCCGTCCTCGAAGCTGGAGCGCACCCTGAGAGGAACGCTGAATTTCTTCGCGACCTCAACAGCCCTGGAATGCAGAACCCCCGCCCCAAGGCTGGCTAGTTCGAGCATCTCGTCATACGAAACCCTCTCGATGGGCGAGGCGTTCGGAACCACCCTCGGGTCTGCGGTGAAGACTCCCTTGACGTCGGTATTTATTTCGCACATATCGGCACCTAGCGCGGCGGCTATTGCCACGGCGGTTGTGTCGGAAGCGCCTCGTCCCAGCGTAGTTATGTCCATGTCTTCGGTAACGCCCTGGAAGCCGGCCACTATGACGATGTTCCCTTGCTCAAGCTCCCGATTCATCCGCGTGGCATCTATGCGGAGTATCTTAGCCTTGGTGTGAGAGGTATCTGTGACGATCCCCACCTGGCCCGCCGTAAAAGATATGGCCGGAAAACCGAGGGCCTCGATGGCCATGGCCATGAGGGCTATGGATACCTGCTCCCCGGAGGCTAGGAGGACATCCAGCTCCCGCGCGGAGGGGGAGGGGGTTATTTCATAGGCGAGGTCGTAGAGTTCGTCGGTGGTATTCCCCCGTGCGGAAACGACCACGACGACATCGTGCCCGGCTTTCTTCAGGGCAACAACGCGCTCGGCCGCGCCCTTAACCCGCTGCGCCGTGGCTACGGAAGTGCCACCAAATTTCTGCACGATCAACGACAAGGGAGTTCCTCCCGGAGAGCGAACCCGGACCGCCTGGGGATGTACCGCTGCGTCGGTTTTCTTAAGATAGCCCGTTTGCGTGTTGATGTCAAATGGTAAAGGGGGTTCTGGCGCGCGACAAAGGGATGCCCGGGCGTACCACTGGAATGTCCGGCAACAGGCAAGTTGCAGCAGTCTGCGGGCTGTGGTATCGTGGTAATCTTGTGAGTCATCCCCCGGAGGAGACGTAATGGCCCCCAGTGACTTGGGACGGATCAGTGTCTTTCCCGCCGGCGGCTTCGAGGCCGGAAACTATGGCGAGCTGAGGTTCGTCTACGAGGTGGGTGAGTCCGGAGTGGACGCGGGCGGGTCTGTAGAAATCGTCTTCAATACGGCCTATCCGACGAACAGCTGGAGCTTTCCGCAGATCTGCGATGCATCGGCCGACGGGTTCGTGACGGTGCGGACGACGGGCAAGGCGCAAGTCTCCGTTGAGGTGTTGCCGGTCCCTCCGGTAAGACGGCATTGCAGTCTGGCGGTTCATGTCGTCAGGGTCAACGTAGGGCAGCCGGGCCTCGGGCCTGGGGACGAGGTGATCGTCACGGTGGGCGAGAAGGCGATGGGGTCGAGGGGCACGATGGCCCAGTATATGGCTCGCCGGCTGGAGTTCCCAGTCTACGTGACGCCCGAGGTGCACCAGGGGAAGATCACGTCAGTGTGCGACTGGTTCAAGGTGCTGGCGCGAATCCAGCCGGTTCGGAGCGTGGCGCACTTCCTGCCGTCTTTGGAGGTCCGCGGTGGTGGGGCGGCAAGGTTGGAGGTGGTGGGGCCGTCGATCGTGGGGGTTGGGGAGGAATTCTCGGTCGGCGTGGTAGCCCTGGACAGGTTCTGGAATAAGGCGACGCGATTCGGCTCCGGCGTCAGGGTTGAGTTGATCGAAGGTTCGCTGAAGGGGCTGCGGAAGGAGTATGCGTTCTCGGAGGACGGTAGATCCAGGGTTGCGGGGCTTCGGGCTGACAAGCCGTGCGTATGCTACCTGGCGGCGTTCGATGCCGAGTCGGGCGCTGGGGGAATGAGCAATCCGATTCTGGTTCAGGAAGCGCCGGGCCCACGACTCTACTGGGGGGAAATCCACGGACACACAGAACTCTCCGACGGCAACGGGACTCCCGAGGAGCACTACGAGTACGCGAGGGATGTGGCGATGCTGGACTTCGCCGCCATAACGGACCACATCACCCATGCGGACGGAGAGGCGAACGTCGCCAAGTGGGAGATCTCGAAGAAGGCGACTGAGGCTTTCGATGCTCCCGGGAAGTTCGTGACCATGCACGGGTATGAGCCGTGGTTCGGTCCGCTTGATTTCAGATATGCGCACGCGAATGTTTACTTCCCGGATGCGAGCGCGCCGTATATCCCGATGGAGCGCCCGAAGGAAGAGGTGTGGGCGGAAGTGGCCAAGCACGGCGGAATGATTGTGCCGCACCACACGGGCTACGGGAGAACGGGAATGCGAATGAAGGACTGGGAAGCATTCAGATGGGAAAGGTCGCCGGTGGTGGAGGTCTTCTCGGCGCACGGCAATTCAGAAGCATATGACGCCGAGAAGCCGCTGATCAATAAGACGGAAGGGGCGTTTGTGCAGGATGCTCTCGCGAGGGGGCTGAAGCTGGGGTTCGTAGGCGGGAGCGATTACCACCAGGCTTTCACTGGATCGAGAATCCGGCTGGGCGAGTTTCCGGCGAACATCAACGCGTGCCACTTCCAGTACAGGTGCGGGTACACGGGCGCGTGGGGGGATGGGCTGGAACGAGAAGCGATCTGGAATGCGATGTTCGGCAGGAGAACATACGCGACGAGCGGCGGTCGGATGATCATCACGTTGAAGATCAACGGGGAGCAGATGGGAGGAACAGTACGCGGCGGCGGAGTGAAGATGGAAGCCTTCGCGGCAGGGGAGGGGGTCCTGGACAGAATCGAGGTGGTCAAGAACAACGAGGTAATCCATGTCGAGGAACCGGGAGCACTGTGGGGCTCTTTTGAATTAGAGGATAGTGCAGAAGGGGATGAGAACTTCTACTACCTCCGGGTGAGACAGCGCGACGGCGAAGTGGGCTGGTCGAGCCCGATCTGGGTGAAGGGATAAGAAGCGAAAGGACAGTAGGCATGACACGTCGATGCTCCAAGATGGTGCTGATAGGTCTGGACGGAGTGTGTCCGGAAGCGATACTGCGACTGGTGGAGAAGGGGAAGCTGCCGACGTTCAAGCGGCTGCTCGACAGCGGGGTGTTCGCTGAGAACGCGCTTGCCCCGTACCCGACGATCACGCCTCCGAATTGGACGACGATCGCCACTGGCTCGTGGCCGGGAACACACGGGATAACGGGTTTTTGGGTGCACAATCCCGGGGAGCCGCTGGACGTGACCCACTGCGCGGTGACGACGGATTTCTGCCACGCGGAGTACCTGTGGAACGTTGCCGGGAAAGAGGGAATGAAGTGCATAATAATGAACTACCCGACTAGCTACGGTGCAGACCCGCCCGGCTCAGTCGTTATCGCAGGCAGCGGGCTTTCGCTCAACGAGTCCGCGATCGGGATCGAAGAGGAGTCGTCGGAGCGGCTCGTCTGCACGGTCTGCAACGAGCAGCTCTTCGCAACTGACGAGTACGCGCACGCTGCTACGGTTGAGGTGGAGGAAGCCGAAGGCTGGAAGAACCTGCCGGGAGACGAGGGGGATGCATACGAGGTGGCGCTGCCGCTTTACTATCCTGACGCGCGCGTGCCCGTGACGGAAGAGCGGACGTGGTATCTGCTGCTGCCTGAGACCGAGGGATCGTGCGATAGGGCGATCTTGTGCAAGGAACGCGACTACAACACACGGCTGGCCGCTCTCGAGCCCGGGAAGTGGAGCGAGCGGATAGTGGAGGAGTTCGAAACGGAACGGGGGAGAGTTGAGGCGGCGTTCAAGGTTCAGCTTCTGGAGCTTTCCGACGACGGAGAGATGGTGAGGCTCTACTTCACTCCCGTATGCCAGTTGAGCGGCTGGTCGGTGCCGGAAGAGTTGGCTGCGGAGCTAAGGGATCTGCCGGGGCTGCCAATGCCGGGCTCCCGGCTCGCATCCTACAGCATGGGCTGGATGGACGCGGACGCGCATATGGACCTGTACGACATAATGCACGAATGGTACGTAGCAGCGGCTGCCAAGCTGATGGCTTCCGGTGAGTGGAACATGTTCTTCATGCATGCGCACGCGCCGGATTGGCTTGCCCACAGGATTCTGAACGAATCGGACGAGAAGATAAACCAGGACCCCGAAAGCCTGCGGGTTCACGCGGGGATGATGACGCGGTGCTACGAGAGAATCGACAGGATGATAGCGGAGATCACGGAAGCGGCGGGGGAGGATGCGTTGGTGGTTGTGGTGTCCGACCATGGCACGGCCCCGGGCGGAGGCGGGATTCCCTTGCGGAAGGTCTTGCAGGAAGCGGGTCTTCTCGCTTACAGAGAAGATGGCTCTGTGGACTGGGCGAAGACGAGGGCGGTTCCGCAGAGAGTGTCGTATGTATACCTGAACGTCAAGGGGCGTGACCCGGAGGGGATCGTCGAGCCGGGAGAGGAATACGAACGGGTCCGGGACGAAGTGATAGACCTCCTGCGAAACTACGTCGATCCAAAGACGGGGCTGCGGCCGATGGCGCTGGTCCTGAAGCGAGAGGACGCGCGGGTCCTCGGAATTTACGGAGATATCATCGGTGACATTGTGTACGCGCTGCGGCCACCCTACGGCGGGGTGCACGGGCAGCGGCTGACGACGGCTAAGCGGGGCACGGCGTCGCTGAATCCGCTCATTATCATGGCGGGTCCGTATCTCAAGAAGGGCGTACGTCTGAAGCGCAACTTCTGGCTGCAGGATCTGGTTCCCACGATCTGCCACATAATGGAGCTGCCTGTGCCGGAACACACGGAAGGCGCAGTGATTCATCAGGCGCTGGAGAATCCCGAGTTGGATCGTGAGGAGCGAGGGGAGCTTAAGCGCAGCTACGAGGAGCTTCTCTCGAACTACAATTCCGCGACTCTGGGCGGGGCGTGACGCCCGGGGCTCCGGGAAGACTTGGACCTCTTCGCCCTGTACATTTTCATGTCCGCCGTGCTAAGAAGACGGTCGCAGTCTTTCCCTCTAGCTGTGGCAGTCCCCACGCTGAGCCTCACGGGAACGGTCCTGTTTCCCGCGTTGACTGAGATCCTCGTAGAGGCATCGGCGACTCGCTTGCGTATTTCTGCCGCTCCTGCCTCATCGGTGTGAGGAAGGAGAACGATGAATTCGTCTCCACCGTATCGCGCCACGACGTCGGGTTGTCGGACGCTTTGCTTGAGGAGATCGGCGGCGGCCTTGATGACCTCGTCACCCACCTGGTGACCGTATCGGTCGTTGACATCCTTCAGACCGTCGAGGTCGATCATCATTACGCTGACGGGGATGCCGTACCGTTTTGATCTGCTCACCTCGCGAGACAGCACCTCATCGAAGAAGAGCCGGTTGTAGGCCTGGGTGAGGGGATCCGTTCTCGCCTGAATCTCAAGCTCGTGCTGCATCTGCCTTTGCTCGGTGAGGTCGATCCCGACGGCTATGGCGTGGTCGTCGATGGGGCTTACGCTCCAGAGAATGTTCCGCTTGTCGCCTCGGATGGTGGTGATTTCGGTTTCGAACTGGCCAACGCTCTTGCCTGAGAGGTGGTCCAGCAGGGACGTGTGTGCGGCGGAGCGCTGATCGGCCTCCGGATAGACCAGTTCCCCCCAGCCGCGGCGAAGGATCTCCTCGCGGGAATAGCCGATAGTCTCTTCGGCGGTTCTGTTGCACGTGGTCACGTTGCCGCGAGGGTCAAGAGCAAGGATTATCGCACCGGCTTCCTCGATCAGTCTCTCTGCGTACTCCCTGGATTGCCTGGCTTCTGTCTCCTTGATAACCGCGTCCCTGCGCATTCTCGCCCGGAGCCTTCCCTCCTCGACAAGCTCTCGGACCTGGACGGCACCGAAAGGCTTGACTAGGTAATTGTCCGCGCCGGCGCGAATGCTTTTGACCACTGCGTTGTCCGAATCGTAGCCGGTCATGGTGATGATCGCCATCGTGGGGAAATGCTCGCGAGCCCATTGCGTGAGGCTGAGGCCGTCGAGCTTCGGCATGTAGATGTCCAAGAACGCGACATCCGGCGGGTTCTCGAGTATCAGCGCCCTAGCTTCCTCCCCGTCGCAGGCTACGGCGACCTCACAGAGCGGCGATAGAACGTCGGCAAACATCTGCCGCACCGTCGCGTCGTCATCTGCCGCAAGTACCTTGACAGGGGTGGCCATAATGTGGCTATCGCTTCTTTCCGGGGGCCGGAGTCTTGGCATCTATGCCGAGTTTGTCGATCCTGTACTTCAGGATGCGGCGGGTGGTACCCAATAACTCGGCCGCCTTCGACTGAACGCCCGAACTCATCTCGAGGGCCGTCTGAATAAGTCGTCTCTCGAATTGGGAGACCGCTTCTTCGAGTGATAGCTTTCCGACAAGGTCCTCCGTTGCCGGAGCAACGTCGGGGGAGCCGCCGGATACGTCTAGAGGAAGGTGGGACGGCAGGACAAGCTCTTCATCTCCGTGGAGGGCAACGGCGCGTTCCACCAGGTTCTTCAGTTCCCGAACGTTGCCGGGCCAGTCGTACCGGTAGAGTGCGTCCAGAGTGGCTTGGTCGAACCCGGTAACGGCGGCATTAGTTTCTTCCTTGAATTTCTTCAGGAAGAAGTGGGAAAGCGGCAGTATGTCCTCGCGCCTCTTTCGCAGCGGGGGCAAATCTATCGGGACGACGTTTATTCTGTAGTAGAGGTCCTCACGGAACTTGCCTTCGGAAACGAGCTGCTTGAGGTCGCGGTTCGTGGCGGCCACGATTCTAACGTCAGTCGTGAGCGTACGCGTGCCGCCGACCCGGAGGAATTCCCCTTCCTGCACGACGCGCAAGAGCTTGGATTGGATTGAGAGCGCCATGTCGCTTATTTCGTCGAGGAACACGGTGCCGGCGTTCGCCGTTTCGAAGAGCCCCGGCTTCTTCTCGGCTGCGCCGGTATACGCGCCGCGCTCGTGGCCGAACAGTTCGCTCTCGAGTAGCGCCTCCGGGATGCTGGGGCAGTGAATGGCGACGAAAGGGCCATGGCTGCGGTTGCTTCGGAGGTGCACCGCACGGGCTATCAGCTCCTTGCCCGTGCCGCTCTCGCCGGTGACGAGGATTGTGGATTCGGTCTTTGCGATGCGGTCGACGGTGCTCCAGACCTTCCTCATTACGGGACTCTCGGCAACGATGGTGTCCAGGTTGTAGGTCTTGGATATCTGAGAGCGAAGGTAGGAGACTTCAGAGGCGAGCTCCTGCGCGCGAAGGCTGTTCTGGACGATCACGCGGAGTTCGTCCACGTCGAACGGCTTCGTCACGTAGTCTGCTGCTCCGAGCTTCATGGCTTCTATGGCGGCGCGGACGGTCTTGGTAGCGGTGAGCATGACCACGGGCAGGTCGGGGGCGGTTTTCCTGATCTGCCGGAGAGTCTCCATCCCGTCCATGCCAGGGAGACGGATGTCGAGAACGACGAGGTTGAGGTCTTCGGTGTCAAGTATCTGCAGAGCGGCCTCGCCGTCCATCGCCTGGAGTATCCGGTGCTCGCCGCCAAGGGTCATCTTGATGGAGGCCTGTGTGCTTTGCTCGTCGTCAACGACGAGAATGTTTTTCATGGCCGCTCCCCGCGATGGGCAAGTCGATATGTACCCGTGTCCCCTTCCCTTCTTTGCTCTCCAGCCAGATTTTGCCGCCGTGCTCGTCGATCACTCTTCTGGCTATGGGCAACCCCAGCCCTATGCCGCGGATCTTGGTTGTGAAGAAGGGATTGAAGACCCTTTCGAGGTCCGCTTGGCGTATCCCCTCGCCGAAGTCTTCGACGGTTATCCTTACGGATGTGTCTACCTGTTCAGCGCTGAGCAGTATTCGGGAAGCGTTCGCCTCAGCCGAGGTGTCGATGCTGTTACCAAGGACGCACGACAGGACTTCCTTGAGTGCGCTGCTGTCGGCGATGACGTCCGGAAGGTCCTTGGGGATGTTCACGTCGATGGTCGCCTTGCTGAGGCGCAAGTCCTCATCGAGTTCCGACAGCGTCGCCTGTGCCACTTGGGCCACCTTCACCGGTTCCATGAGAAGCTGCGGCGGGTGAGCGAAGCGCACGAGCTGCTCTGTAATACTGTTGAGGCGATCCACTTCGCCGGAAACGACCTTGAAGAACTGATTCCTGAAGGCTTCCTCGCCGTAGCGCTCCGGCAGGAGTTGGGTGAAAGTCTTGATGGCCACCAGGGGATTCTTGACCTCGTGGGCGAGGCGTGTTGAGAGGCTACTCCAAAAGCCGCGCAGGTCCGTCTCTTCGGCAACCTCCGGCGCCTCCTCGGCCGGCGATTCGTAGAGCAGGAATATAGCGCCGCCGTGGTTGGCCCCATTCGGTTCGATCGGCAGGCAAGTGGCGACCAGCCTGCGTGTGTCACCGTCGGCGGAGGGAAGGGCAAGCGAGTGGGGCTTGCCGTTCTGGGTGCATTTCTCCGCGATGTCGGCGAGTTCGGGCTTGAGTTGCGAGATGCGTTTCCCGTTCACCTGATCTGAGGAGATTCCGAGGTAGGCTGCCGCCCACTCGTTGAGGTACTCCACGGATTCGTGCGAATCGACGAGAATGACGCCCGCGCGAGCGCCCAGGAGTCCTTTGATGTCGCGTCCTGCCGCCTCGGCCCAGCCAAGGTCCAATGCTCTTTCAATAGCTGGGCTGGATACCGAGCCGAGCAGCGCGAGGAGTTCGATTTCATCGGGAGCATATGAGCTGGCGGTCAGCTTGTTGCCGAGAACCATGAAGCCGTTCAGCCTGCCGGTTGCCAGCAGCGGAACCGCTACTTTCCCCTCCAGGGCCGAAAGGGACGTGAGAACCGGAGACGCTTCTTCTGCCGCTCCTGACAGAGACAGCTCCTCTTCGGCCAGGACACGCCTGTTCTGGACGAGCCACACGGCTAGAGGGTCGGTCCTTTTGACGACTAGCTGCTCGAGCATCTCGCCCGGGTAGTTTATTGCGGCGGCCGCAACGTAATGGCTGCGGGGCTTGTTAAGAAGGAAGACGGCTACCTGCGATGGTGAGAACAGGTCCCTGGCTGCCTTCGTGAGACCCTCGGCCAATCTGCGAGGTCTAAAGGAGCTGCGTATCAGCCCTGAAAAAGACTGAATAACGGTACGGGCCGAGAGCGGCGCTCTGGATTCGGCTGCACGCATGTCGCGAGGAGTGGGGTGTGGCGCTTTGTGCTCCGGCTGGGGCACAGTCGACTGGCGAAGCCTTTCCGCCTTAGCGATCGTGATGAATAACTCGTCCCGATCGAACGGCTCGCCCAGGACCTCTGCCGCTCCCGCCTCGTAAGCCTGTCGCGAGAAGGGGAGGTCGGCGGAGGTGGCAATAACGATTAGGGGAATTCGGCGACCGAACGACGCGATCCTGCTTATGTCGTCCAGGCGCTCGGGGCTTTCAGGTTCCGCCTCAAAGACCACGAGGTCAGGTTTCTTGCGCAGAATTATCTCCACACCGTCGTCGAGATTGCCCGCAACGTGCGTGAGGTAGTCCTCCCCCAGAGCCACCTTGAGGGCTTCGATTACCGACTGGGTTTTGCAGATAAGTACTGCGCTCTTCACTGGGCTATCCTGTCGGGATTATGGGACGTCAGGGGGAGCCTAACAATAAAGGTCGTCCCCTTTCCCTCCTGGCTTTTCACCTCCATGGTGCCGCTGTGCTGGAGGACGATCATCTGGCTGATCGTGAGGCCAAGTCCGGTTCCGTGGGGTTTGGTTGAGAAGAACGGGTCAAAGACCTTGTCGATCTTGTCTTCGGGAATGCCGATCCCGTCATCGACGATCTCGACGACGAGTTCTGACGAATCGGCTGGGTTAGAGGTCCGGACCGTCAGGGCGCCTTGATGTCCCAGGGCCTGTATGCTGTTGAGGGCAAGGTTGAGAAAGACCTGTTTGAGCTGCGTAGCGTCGCCCATCAAGGTGGCTTCCGGCGCGGTGAAGAGGGCCTCCACTTTCACGTTGTTCTCGGCAGTCTGTGGTTTGAGAAGAGCAATGGTGTCTTCGAGAAGGCGATTCACGTCGACCGCTTCCACCGAGGGCTGGGAGGGGCGCGCAAAGTCGAGAAGTCTCTCGACCATTTCGTTTATTCGATCGACCTCGCTCAGAGCGAGGGTGCTGAACTCGTTTCGGAACTCGGCATCGTCGAATTTCTCGGGAAGAAGCTGAGCGAGTGTCCGGACGGAGACGAGAGGGTTCTTAAGCTCGTGAGCGACAGCGGCAGCAAGGGTGCCGAGCCAAGCAAGTCTCTCCTGGTCTCTCACGCGCCTCCTGAGTTCTTCCAGGTCCGAGGCGTCGTTGAGGATCATCACGCCCCCTGGAGGGTCGCCGCTGCTGTTGTGGACGAGAGAGATACTCACGGTAAGAGGAGTGAGGCCCTCGCCGTGCGGCGGGACCTGATGGTCGGATACTTCGCAGCCTGTTGCCATGCACCTGCTCATCAATCCGTTGAGGCTGTTTGGAAGCACGGATATTCGGCAGCCCACGAGATCTTCGCGGGGTGTGTTGAGCAGTCTGGAGGTGGCCTTGTTGGCGAAGATTATCTTGCCATCCTGCTGGACAGCGATCACCGCGCTGGAGAGGCTATCGAGGATGCTGTCGAAAGTCAGACCGGTGGCATTCGCGGCGGCTTCGGCCGAGGTTAAACCCGGTGCCTCGCTAGAGCTGGTGACTGTTTTGCCGGAGTTCGCGCTAGGTTCACCAGCCTGCGGGGCTTGCGAAGCAGGGTTCTTTCGCGTGAGCAAATGTGTCCCCCCTACAGCGACGAATGCGAGCACGGGGTCACAGCGCCCGGTAGCCCGCTGACTCGTTTCCGTCGGGCCGTGTCCTGCGGCCCGCAGCACTGCTACGGCAAGGGGGACCAAAGGGCCAAGACTCCCTCGTGCCCCCTCTTGCACCGTTTCGAATACGGTATGAGCCCAAGCACCTGGACCTCGTGGCAAGGATTGCGGGCGTCTGCTACCGACTCGAGAACAAATACACGGGCGCCCGCAGTTGCCGACGGCGGCAAAATGGATTCCCGGCCACTGCCCCCCGTGGGACCGATCCGGCCCGCAGAGTGCCAGGCGGTCTTCAAGGCCGATCGCTCCGCCACCGCGTTACAAAATTGTACAACCGTGCCTCCCGGGATGTCAAGACAAATACTTGGCTTCTTCAAGTTCGGCCGATGGTCCATTTATGTGTGCAAACTTGACCAGGCGCTCTGAAGAGACAGACATTTTTGTTTCGAAATCCCGGGAGGTGGCCCGAGTGGCTGCGCTGGAGTTGAAGTTTATTCGGTTTCCCTAAGTCCCAGCGTGGAAGCAGGTTGTGTTTATTGGATGGTGAACGACGTGAGGCTGAAGGTTGAACGGCATGGGGGTTGCGAAAGCAGAGGTACGGTTGAAAGAGCCATTAGCGGCGAGATGCAAAGGAGGAACGCCCGGGGTGGACGATGTAGGGACCTTCGGTGTGGCTCAGCCTTACCGGGTTCAGCGAAAACATATGTCAGTCCATCCCCGGGCGTTTCGGGGGGCGAGGCAGAAGGCGGGTGCAAATGAAAGAGCTGCCAACCGTAGTCGTGATCGATGATGAGCTAGGCTCGCGCCAGTCGCTCAGGATGATCCTCAAGGACGATTTCAACGTTCTGAGCTTCGGGTCGGTAGCGGAAGCTTTGCGAGTCGTGCTGGCGGCGCCAAACGGAGTCGACCTAGTATTCGTGGACATTCGCATGCCGGAGTTCGACGGGCTTGAATTCCTCACGCGGCTCAAGGCAACCAACCCGGAGATCGAGGTCGTGATCATCACCGCGTTCCCGAGCGCCGAGACGGCGATCGCTGCGATGCGAGCGGGGGCGTTCGACTATATTGTGAAGCCTTTCGACATGAAAGAGGTGCTGAGGGTGGCCCGGAAGGGCGTGGACAACCGGGAGTCATCGCTGGAACACACCAAGCTGCTCAGGAGCCTAAAGGACGAGATGCAGCGAACGCACATCGGGACCACGGAGGCGCTGATCCAGACCATAGATGCAAAGGACTCGTATACCAGGGGGCATTCGGAACGGGTCGCGGAGACGATGCTGTTGATGAGCCGCGAGTTGGGTCTGTCGGAGGACACCGTGAAGAAGTACTACGTGCTGGCTCGTCTTCACGACATCGGAAAGATTGGGGTGAGCGAGGCAGTCTTGAGGAAACCGAATCCGCTGAATGACGAGGAATGGGCGCAGATGAAGCAGCATCCGGCCATAGGCTACAACATTCTTCAGCCGGTCGAGTTCCTTCGTGGTGAATTGGACGTAGTTCTGCATCATCATGAGAGGTTCGACGGGAGCGGCTATCCCCTGGGCGCGAAGGGAACGAACATCCCGCTTGGGGCGAGGCTCATATCGATTGTCGACTCGATCGACGCTATGACTTCGGAGAGATGTTACAGCCGTCGGAAGACGCTGGATGAGGCAATGAATGAAGTGGCTACGTTCGCGGGGGTGCAATTCGACCCTGAGCTGGTCGACGTGGCGCTGCCCGTGATCCACCGGCACTACCGAGGCCAAATGAGCAAGCAGGCAGAGCATGTGCCGATGGTGTGCTGAACTTGGATACAAAGGTACGATGACTGTGGCGGACTGTCGCCTAATGCGAGGATTCCAATCGATGGGGCAAGCTCCGCGCCCGCTGTTTGCCTCAGGCCGCGCCCGGTAAGATCTCCGTGTGGAGAGCCGGGCGCGGCCGCCTCTCCAGGGCCGCACGCCGATAGAGAACCTTGACGCCGGACCGACATTTGCCAATCCCGATCCGGTCCGATTCCCTGCCCCGAGAGCGAACGCCGATTCCCTGCTGAGAGGCGGCTACCGCGTTGACTGATCGGCGCCCCAAGTCTTATAATGCCGTAGCTTCGGGGCCCGGGCAACGCATCGGCGTGGTTCCGGCTACGGCCCCAAAGGGACGAGCAAACGATTGAGCGGACCGGGCAGTGCCCTGTTGACGCCAGCGGGGCGGAAGGTATGACTGCAGATCCACTGCCTCGATGGTCCGCGGCAGGAGACACTTAATGAATCCCCGAGAAAGAGTGGTCACAACGCTAAGAAGACAGGTGCCCGACCGGGTACCGAAGTGGATTTCCTTCTCCGCGTTGCTTCAGGAGAAATTCCAGGATTGGACGGGTGCAAATGATCCGCAGGAGTACTTCGACCTTGAACTACGGAAGGTGAGCGCGGGCCCGACGAAGAAGGACACGGATTTCTCTCCGTACATTGGAAAGCTGGCCGAGGGGACCCCCGTTCTGCACAGCTACGGGAACTCTTCGTGCGATGAGTGGGGGATCGGCTATGAGGTCGAACCGGCCACCTACTACTCGAAGAGAGTAAGCCCCATGAAGGGGTTCGACTGCGCCAAGCAGGTGGAGGAGTATCCATTCCCTGACCTAGGGGAAGCGTACAGGTACGCCGAGGCTCGGGAGCGTGTGGAGGCGATTCACGACAAGGGATATGCGGTCGTGGCGTTTGAGATATCGACGATATTTGAGATCGGATGGTATCTCCGGGGGTTCGAGGAGCTGATGATGGACATGTTGAGCAGCCCGGAGATGGCGGAGGTCCTTTTCGAGAGGCTCACCGAGATCCGATGTAAGGAAGCCGAGCATTACGCCTCGGCGGGGGTGGACCTTCTGGCGTTGGGAGATGATATAGGGATGCAGGACGGCCCGATGATCAGTCCGACCATGTGGAGGGAATGGCTGAAGCCGCGGCTGGCGAGAGTGATCGAGTCGGCGAAGTCGGCCAATCCTGACGTGCTGATAAGTTACCACAGCGACGGGAAGGTTGACGTTTTCATTGACGAGCTGATCGAGGTCGGGATCGACGTGCTGAATCCTGTTCAGCCTGAGTGTATGGACCCGGTTGGGATAAAGGAGAGGTATGGAGACAGGGTGGCATTCTGGGGGACGATCGGAATACAGCGGCTCATGCCGTTTGGCACACCTGAAGAAATAGGCCTCGAGGTGAAGCGAATGATCGACACGGTGGGGAAGGGCGGAGGACTGCTGATAAGTCCTACGCACAGGCTTCAGCGTGAGGTGCCGTGGGAGAACATAAAGGCTTTTGCCGAGGCAGTGGACAGATACGGGACGTACAAAGAGTAGGGGCACGTGGACGACAGCATTCTTATTGCAGCGACACTGGATGGGGAGCGGTCGGCTTTTCTGACGCTGGCGGGCAGATACGGAGCGCTTGCGGTCGCCGCCGCCTACTCATTCACCCGAGATGTCGAAACGGCGGAGGATGTGGCAGCGGTAGGATTGTCGGCGGCGTACTCGCGTCTGGGAGCCGAGGGGCAGAAGTGCAACTTCCCGGCGCTGGTCGTGAAGTCGGTCCGGTTGGTGTACCGGGGCTGGGGGCGTAGGAAGAGGAGCAGGAAGAGGCCGAAGGTCGTCTCGTGGATGAAATCCCTCGATGAGTCGGGGGCGGCCACGGCGCGGCAGGAGCGGCTTGCGAACTGGTCGCGTCGACTCCGCGAAGCTGTGAATAGGCTGCCAACCAAGCAGCGGCTGGCGGCCAACTTGCGATTCATGGCGGCAATGTCATACAGAGATATCGCCCGGGCTCTGCAAACGAAGCCCGAGGCCGTCTCTGCCCTGCTGGTCGACGCCTCGGCTTCGCTTAGAAGACGGCTTATCGACCTCGAGCCGAGGGAGCGGATGCCATGATGTCATGCACCGAGGCTCGCAATCTCATGGTCCTGTATATGGGAGGATTGCTGGATCCGCTGCGTCGCGTGCAGTTGGAGGGTCATGTAGACATATGCGCGGACTGCCAGCAAGAGTACGAGGCGGCACGGCTTGGTTTCCAGTTGCTGCTGGAGCTTTACCCGCCTATGGAGATGGATGTGGAAGGTTTCGTCGCCAAGGTGGAGGGATTTCTGCCGGAAGACGCCCCGCCGCAGGTTCTGACAGCGCCGCGTTGGCTGGCGGGAATTGCGGGGGTCGCGTTGCTAATTGGCGCGATTGCCTCCGCGTGCTCGCTGATGGGCGTGGGCGAGGTCGGCGCCGCAGCGGGAATGGCGACCGTTTCGAGGATGGGCGAGGGGGTTGCCTCAAGCGCGGCACGACTTCCGAGGCTATATCCTGGTGACGAGGTGGAAACAGGTAAGGAGAGCACCGTCATATTGGAGATCGGCAGGAATGGGATGGTCAGGGTCTTTGAGAATACGTCTCTGGGACTGATCGGGGCTCGGTGGGGCCTCGCGGCAGATCTTGGTCTCGAGATGGGACAGATTGAGGTCGTCTTGCAGCCAGGGTTGCAGAACATGACGGTTTCGACGCCGGGGGGGACGATGAGGGTGGTGGGACCGAAGTGCCGAGTGCAGGTGATACCAAACGGGCATTCTCCGGGCGTGTGCATGGTCAGGTTGGAAGTCAATTCGGGAACCGTTGAGTGGTCAGGTGAGTGGGGGCTGGACACGGTGACCATGGGATGGGGGGCGGAGGCGGCTCCCGGCGCAAGGCCGACCTTCTACAGGATAGAGTCGTTTGCGGCGGACGACGTGACGGAAAGCCCTTTGCAGGGCTTGCCTGAGGAAGCCATTGAAGGCGTGGGAACGGGGGGTCAGTCAGATGACGCAGAAGCTGCGGCCACCGAGCCTTCGGGAAGCTAGGCCTTGTCGGCGGGTGGGGAGTCTTGGGCCTGGTCGTCGCTTTTGGACTTCCCGCCGAAGAGTTCGTCCAGCCTACCGCGAGCGGTCTCGCCCAAATGTTCCGGGATATCCTCCTGACCGGCTCTCTTTCTCTCCATGGCTTCCTTCAAGACGTCATACAGTTGGGCTGTTGCCTCTCCCGCGTAAAGACGGACCATCCCGGCGGTCGTCTGGTCATCGAACGTGATTGCCAGTATGGCCCTGTCCCCGACGATGGCCAGTTGAATGCTGTCACGTTTCCCTTGGTGGAATAGGACCGAAAACTCCTCCTCGCCAAGCAGCTTCGCCATTTCGCGCGTGGCTTCGAAGCTACCGGCGACAAGGGCGGAGACGGTCTGGTCGTCGAAGGTGGTGGTTCCCCCCACCTTCGTGATCATGTGGCCGTCAAGATCGACGAGCATCGCACACCTGGCCTTTGAGAGCCGAAGGAGTTCCTCCAGTATCTCGCCGATGTGCCCGATGTCCTGCTCGTAGAAGAAAAGCCTGCTCCGTCGCAGTTTTTCACTTTCGTTCATTCATGGCCCCCATGCAGAAAAGGCTCTCGTTAGAAGTATTTCCTAGCCTTGCTTTATGAGCAGCACTACTACAATAGCAATTGCGATAACCGCCAATACCGCAGCGATTATCAAACCTATTATCGGCGAGCTACGCTCAGAACTGGAGTCGAGCTCAATTCGCTGCCTGGTCGCGGCGGCTTCTAGCTGCCCAGCCACGGCAGGCTTGGGTGCTGGGGGCTTCGGGACCCTGGGGGGCGGAGGGCCTTTCGCTTGGGCTCCTTGGGCTGTTGGTTGGAGTACTTCGAACTGCTCGTGGATCGTGGTAGTCACGGCTTCGGCCGGAGTCTTGGCGCGGACGCTCACGGCCTGAAGGACGAGTTGGGAGCAGGTCTTTAAAGTGTCGAGCACTCCCTCGCCGGTCACTGCGGAGGCCTTCGTCGAGTGCCACTTCAGCTTGTTGAGCTTGGATTCCATCTCGCTGACGGGAGCGACTCCCGGGAGGTCCCGCTTGTTGTACTGCATGACAATGGGGATGTCAGAGAGTTCGACCCCGTATTCGGCAAGGTTCTCTTCGAGGTTCTTGAGCGATTCGAGGTTCTCGTCCATTTTGTCGGGCTGCGAATCGGCGACGAACACTACGCCGTCGGCGCCGCGCAGCACGAGTTTCCTGGTGGCGTTGTAGTAGACTTGGCCCGGCACGGTGTAAAGTTGGAGCTTGACGTCGAGTCCGCCGATCTTTCCGACGTCGAGTGGAAGAAGGTCGAAGAACAGGGTCCTGTCGCCATCAGTGGCGATGGAGGTGAAGCGGCCCTTTGCGTCATCGGGTAGGGTATCGTGGACCTTCTCGAGGTTGGAAGTCTTGCCGCTCATCCCTGGGCCGTAGTAGACGATCTTGCAGCTCAGCTCGCGGCGGGCGAAGTTTATCTGAACCACTTTGTGCGCGTCCTCTATCGAGTCAGGGTGAGGATGTTCCTCAGGCGGTGCGCAGCTCCTGCGATCTCGAGGAGAGTCATGTCGAGGTCGATGGTCATATCAGCCACGACGACAAGGAAGGCTCTCTCGAGGTCGACAAAAACCATTTTGCCGTAAGCGGAACTTAGGATGAACTCCTGCAAGCGTCCGAGGGAGAGTCCCTCGGACGCCTTCTCCGTGGCGATGATGATGGAAGAAGCCATCGCGGCGACCGCTGCCTCGCTTAATCCGCTTCCGAGGTGAGCGGCGACCACGATCCCGTCACGCGTAACCACGGCACAACCGCGGACGCCCACTTCTTTGTTCAGGTCTTCCAGTATTTCTTTCATTGGCTTCCCAGAGAAGTAAGGGCGGAAATGTAACCGAGGGCCGAGTCGCTGCTCGCGTCACCCCCGCAGACCAGAGCAAATCTTGCTGCTCCCAGAGTTCTCAGGTAGATCCTGCCTTGTGAGGTCTTCACCACGCCTTCGTTGAACGGGCCGGTGTCCATCCTCAGCGAGCCGCTCTCGACTGCGCTGACCACGTTCCCTATGGCCTGGGCGAGTTTCTGAGGATCTGTTCCCTCTTCCACTTTCGAAGCTTGGACGTCGCCCCCTGCGCCCAGCAGTATGGCACCTCGGAAACCGGCGAAGGTTGGAACCTTGTCCAAACGTGCTGCTATGGCCTCGGGCGTTACCAAGAGCGGGGGGCTCTTCGCGCCGCCTTGGCTACTGAGGTCCATGACGAAGCGTTGGTTGCGCTCCACATCCTTGCACGCCCTATCGGGGTCGTCAGCTCCTTGGGGCGAAGCTTGTTGCAGAGCTTCCTGGAGCTTCAGCATACGCTGGTCATTGAGGTATAGACGGGAAGCGGTATCAATGAGTTTGCGCGCCTTCTGGGTGCAGCCTATTTCCAGATAAAGCTGGCTGAGGAACAATGAGGCATCGGGCGTAGAGGGCTGGATCTCTATAGCCTTCTCAAGTGCCTGCACGGCCGCGACGCCATCTTTGTACAACATGCTTTCGTGGAAGCGCTCCATCCTCATGCCGCCCAGGCGCACGTGCAGGTCAGGCGAGTTGGGGAAGGCGGCGAGGCCGTCCATGCAGACCTCCATGGCCGCGTTGGCATCGCCCGCTTCCTGGAGTAGCCGCGCAAGTTCTGCATACTGATCTGGTTTTGGCGACTTCCCGTCGATGGCACTCCGTAGGTGGGCGATCTGTTCCCTTCGCCATAGGCGCTCGGCCTGCGAGCGCAGGTGAGAGATTTCCTGCGATCCGGGGAACTCGGCGGCGGCCTTCCGAGCAATTTCGAAAGCGCGCTCGGTTTCGCCCGCCCGCACATACTCGCGAATTAGCTCGGCGGCCCTCTCCGGGGTTGGCTCGCGGGCAAGTTCACGTTCGAGCTTGCGCATATGAGGCCCCCTGACTGACCTCCCAAATGCTGGTGTCACTGGCCTTACCCCTCCCTTCGGATAGCGTTGGTCGATAAATTCTAGCCGCG
>Ga0180438_10004380_pt1 | contig 20367 bp, 14 predicted proteins | sample SS_ome_12_FD_132455 | JGI IMG/M metagenome (GOLD analysis project Ga0180438, IMG submission 132455) | Hypersaline lake sediment archaeal communities from the Salton Sea, California, USA - SS_3_D_2 metaG | ecosystem: Environmental > Aquatic > Non-marine Saline and Alkaline > Hypersaline >... | reverse complement strand
GATGGTTGCAGCCAGCTTGAATCGCTCTTCCATTGTTCGGTCTGGGCGATAACCCTCCTTCACAAAGCGGTCGCTTGTCGCGCCCAGGTACCAGACCCCAACCGACACTTTTAGGTCTTTCATGATTTCCTCCTTAATTGTTGGAAGACTGGAAGGTTGGGATAGCGGGCAGCCTGATATGAATTCCGATCTTCCATGCTTTCAACATATTGCTACTTCGAGTTACTGAGTCAGATGCTTAGGAGTTGTCCGAAAACAACTCTTCAGCTTTGTCCGTAAATGACAAGCACGAATGTGCGTGCGCAAGTTGCGCGTTATTACGGACAAAGCCTTAGACGTTGATAATACAGCGGGCCTTGAAATGCTATCCTTGCAGTTCGTTATACAAGACGTAGCGATCAGCCCGATAATAAATGCGCAGGAACTCGACTGGAACATTCTCCTGTGAAAAGGAGATCCGCACAACGAAGAGTAGGGCCGACCTGGGTTTGATACCCAGCGTGTCAGCCAGTTCAGGTGGTGCCAAGATGGCTCGAATCGTTTGCTTGGCGCGAACCAGGCGGATGCCGTGATCCTTCTCCAATGTCTCTCGTAACGAGTGCGACTCGTAGTCCCCGTTCAGTACACCTGGGCAGTAGCGATGAAGCAGATTTGATTCCTCAACGCCCATCGGGATGCCATCCGCTAGACGTAAACGTTCCAGCCGTGCCATCTCTTCACCCGGCTCAACCCTCAGTATGTCGGCCACATCTTGTGGGGCTGGAATGAGGCCAGAAAACAGCACCTTCGAACTGGGCTCGCATCCTCGCATGCGCATGTCCTCAGTGAAGTTCACGATGCGCACCAGCCCTTGTTCAACGCTTGGCTGTGCCACAAAGGTACCCCGCCCCCGTTCCCGCTCGATCAAGCCCTCGCTGACCAGCATATCTAGCACCTGGCGCACCGTGGTACGGCTCACCTGATGCTGCTCGATCAACTCGGACTCAGGTGGAATCATATCGCCCGGGCGACACTCACCGCTCACAATTCTGCCTCGCAATATCTCATACAACTGATGGTAAAGCGGTAGCTTGCTGTTGCGGTCAATCTGCTTCATCGCATATACCGTTTGTCTGTTTGTGTAAGAAGTGGAGAAAAACCGTTGTGGTGATCCCAAGGTTCCTCATCGTAGGGTATACTAATATTATAACATCATGATGTTTAGGAGTCAAGAGGGAGTCTTTAGTTGTCCGATGGAAGGGGCTCGATTTTGCTTGACGTGCTCTTTCCTTCGTGGTACTATGAGGCATCCTGAATCCGTCGTTTATGGAGTGTGTGAGGGTGTCAGATAGTTATTTGACAGTCATTGGCGGGGGGCTGGCCGGCAGTGAGGCAGCTTGGCAGGCTGGCCAGCGTGGAGTGCGGGTGGCGCTCTTTGAGATGCGGCCCGAGCGCGGTACGCCTGCCCACGTGGGTGATCAATTGGCCGAGCTGGTGTGTTCTAATTCGATGGGGGCGCGCTCCGTCGACCGGGCGACAGGGTTGCTGAAAGAGGAGATGCGGCGGATAGGGTCACTGATCGTTACCTGCGCTGTGGAGTCAGCGGTTCCGGCAGGTGGTGCCCTGGCAGTGGATCGTGAGGCCTTCGCGGAAAAAGTCACTGAGCGGATTTCACGACATCCCAACATAGAGTTGCGGCGTCAGGAGGTGACACACGTTCCTGATGGGCCGTGCATCATTGCCACTGGACCTCTTACGTCGGACGCGCTGGCAGAGGAGATTGTGGCCCTCACTGGACAGGATCAGCTTCACTTCTTCGATGCGATGTCCCCCATCGTCGAGGCCGAGTCCATCAATATGGATATCGCTTTTCGTGCCAGCCGATATGGTCGGGGGGAGCAAGACGAAGGGGATTACATTAATTGCCCGCTGACGGAGGAGGAATACGAGGCCTTTGTTGCAGCCTTGCTGGAGGCTGAGGTTATCCCCTTGCGTGATTTCGAGCGTGCGGACAAGCGTTTTTTTGAGGCCTGCCTGCCGGTTGAGGTCATGGCTGTCCGGGGGCATGACGCGCTGGCCTTCGGTCCCTTGCGTCCGGTGGGTCTGATGGACCCACGTAGTGGGAAGCGACCATACGCCGTGGTGCAGTTGCGCCAGGACAACCTGGCGGCCACGCTCTACAATATGGTGGGTTTTCAGACCAACCTGCGCTGGGGCGAGCAAAGGCGTGTTTTTCGTATGATCCCGGGCCTGGAACGCGCTGAGTTCGTGCGTTACGGCCAGATGCACCGCAACACATTTATCAATTCACCGATATTGCTTGATGCGACGCTCCGCTTCAAGTCAACTGCCCGCCCTGGAAGATGTATCTGGTTTGCGGGACAGATCACGGGCACGGAAGGTTATGTTGGGAGCGCCATGAGCGGACTGGTTGCTGGGATCAACGCGTCCCGTCATCTAGAAGGCAAACCGGCATTGGTCTTTCCGCAGACTTCAATGATTGGTAGTTTGCTGAATTACATCTCCTACGCTGAGTCCAGAGAGTTTCAACCCATGAAGGCCAATTTTGGGTTGCTGCCACCGTTGGAGAAGCGGGTACGCCGTAAGAGGGATCGCTATCAGTCTTATGCTCGCCGGGCCTTGTCTGATTTGGATGAATTCATCCGTGAGTTTGATATTTCAACCGAGTCTTCGAATGAAGTCTTGTCCGTAGGCGAGCACCCTTTCGTATAGTCATAGTGCTATGGTTCATGCTGCGATCATTAGAGAAGCTTAAAATCACGAATGCGAAATCCTGAGCTAGCAGCTTGGCTTGAAGAGCACAGAGAGTCACTTGTTGCCCTATGCGAGCAAGGTGACGTTGTCGACCTAAATCTGATTGACAACATACTAGAAACGGCTCGTACCGGGAGGGTAGATCATCTTGACTCTGCAGTTAACCAGGCTGTGCACCGGGCAGTTGCTCAGGAGGTGCCGCTGGATCGGCTGTTGAAAAAGTCTGAGCGTCTCAAAGAAGTGATATGGGAGGAACTCAAGGGAGGGGGATTGCCAGCATCTCAGGCTCTAGCACTCGTCGAAGCTGCTGAGCCGGTCTTTTCCCGGATCTCCCAGATCGCAATGCGTTCCTACTTTGAGGCCAGTCAGCGGATGCAAGACGTGCTGGCCGCGGAAATTGCCCGCCTGCACAGTGAGTCTGAGCGCAGGGTTATGGATCGTACGGCTGATCTAACCCGCGCCAACATTGAGTTGAGCAAATTGGAGCAGGCCAAGACTGATTTCATTAGCATCGCTGCACATGAATTGAAGACGCCACTAACTCTGATCCGGGGATATACCAATATGTTGCACGAGATAGACTTGGAAGGGGATGGAGCGAGTGGGTCGAGCCACATTGTGGAAGGCATCTTGCGAGGTGCTGAGCGGTTGAGCGCTATCGTTGAAGATATGCTTGACGTGTCAGTTATTGACACTAATGCTCTTTCTTTGCATATTCAAGAGGTGTCTCTGTCGCATTTCGTCAGCTTGGTTGTTGGACAAAACACTGCGTACATTGCTGAGCGCCACCTCACGGTCCACGTAGGAGACCTCGATAGTCTGTCGCCGATCGAAGTCGACCCGCGCCGTCTACATCAGATCCTTGGCCACTTGGTGAATAATGCCATCAAATACACACCCGATCACGGGGAAGTCTTTATCGAAGGACGCGTCGTGTCTGGCAACCATGCAGGGCAGGATGGTCTGGCTAACGGCCGCCAGTTTGTGGAGTTAATGATCCGGGATACAGGTATCGGCATCGCACCGGAGGATAGGGAGCGTGTCTTTGAGAAATTCTACAGGGTGGGTAAGTCAACGCTCCATTCCAGCAGCAGGGTGAAGTTCAAAGGGGCAGGTCCGGGATTGGGGTTACCTATTGCCAGGGGGCTGGTCGAGGCACACGGTGGTCGGCTGTGGGTCGAGAGTCCCGGTCACGACGAGATTAATTGTCCGGGTAGTACTTTTTATGTGCTTCTGCCTGTACGTTCTGTTCCTAAGCCGGGCATCACTGTTACATGGGGCGAATCACCCGCTCCTGGGAAGGAAGAGCAGGACCAATAGACCGACCTGTGGAGAGTTCGGAATTAACGATGCCAAGTTGGAGGGGGCATTCTGAAGTCATCGGGCAACGAATCCATTGCCATCACCAGTGTACGCAACCAGCGCGTGGTTGAGGCTCGCAAGCTTCGGCAGCGCAAGCATAGGCAGCGGCAAGGTCGCTTCTTGGTGGACGATTCATCTATTCTGCAGATGGCCCTTGGAGCTGGCGCACAACCCGTTGAGGTCTTTTACTGCGAGAGTCAGTTGACGGAATTAGAGGCAGTGACGTTGCGGAACATTGCCCGACAGTCTGACGCCAAAATGATTGCTGTTTCACCTAAGGTGATGGGGACTCTATGTGAACGTGATGCGCCTCAGGGCATGGTGGCCGCATTCAGCCTGTTTGAGACGCCATTGCAGAGTCTGAGTGTGGGTGGAAGCAGTCTGATTGTGGTGTTGGACCGTCTTCAGGATCCTGGAAACCTGGGAACACTCATTCGAACCTCGGATGCGGTCGGCGCAGCGGCCGTGATCTTGATAGAGCCCAGCGTGGACCCTTTCGATCCCAAGGCTGTGCGCGGGACAATGGGGTCGCTGTTCAATGTGCCGCTGGTGAAGGCATCAGATGTGTTGGGGCTATTTGCCTGGTTCCAGAAAAATGGATTGCGTGTAGTAGGCACCGACGCCGAGCGAGGTGGAATATGGGTTGACGACCTATGGAAGGACGGCGTGGCCCTGGTGTTGGGCAATGAGGCGCGCGGGCTGTCGAACGACGTGCGTCCCCTCGTGGAAGTGTGGGCACGCTTGCCAATCGTAGGTAAAGCTGAGTCTCTGAATGTCGCCGTGGCCGGCGGCGTGCTGATGTATGCCTGGCTACGGGCTAATATGGGAGAACAGGGCAGCAGTCAAGAACGCGCTGCCAGCACACAGCAGAATGTAAGCCAAGATTACCAATAGGGTTGCCCCAGTCAATAGAATGTGTTTGACTGGCCTCGGCCAGTCGTGAGGTGCAAGCATAGTCCGGTCTCCTTTTGCATTACTATTACACCGTATTTTGTGTTGTTTTGCTTGACTCGCCGCCTGTTAGACGCCCACGCGTTTCCTACCGTCAGGCAACGCCTGGGTGACGTGGCATCTAGCTTCTGTGTGCCAACCATGAATCCCTCCAGATGCTTATGGGCTCTTATGAGCGACGTTTCTACATATTGAACGAAGCAATTATAAGAAATTCGTCTATGAACACCTTTCATAAGGAAAAACACTCAAACCTTGAGAAAGTTACTGCTGTTGAAGGAATACGTTGCCAATGACTTTGCCAAGATCTTTCCGGTTCTCTGCTACAAGTCTGCAAGACTATGTAGACTGTGAGAGGCGCTTTCAACTGCGCTACGTGCTTCAAGTTGCCTGGCCTGCACCTGAGGCGGAACCTATCGGCGAGCAAGAGCGCCACGCTCGATTGGCTCGTGACTTCCATCGACTTGTCCACCAGCATCTACTGGGTATCCCGGCAGACACTCTGTCTGCTTCGGTACATGACACGGATCTGCATCGGTGGTGGCAAGCCTACTTGGCATTTGTGCCTACCTTTGACAACGCTTGGGTGATGCCAGAGGTTAGCCTGTCAATCCCGTTATCAAAATGTCGGGTGATAGCCCAATATGATGCAATTGTTGTCAATGCTAAACGTACTGATGAAAAGGGTATGGCAATTGCAGATAGACCGCCGTTACTGATAATTGATTGGAAAACCTATCGCCAGCGTCCCTCAAGGGCGTGGCTGGTGCGACGGCTACAGACTCGCCTTTACCCGGTGATATTGGTGCAGGCAGGAGCTTCTCTCATTGACCGGGCTCGTGTTGAACCCAGCGATGTTGAAATGTGTTACTGGCTGGCAGAATACCCTCACACCCCGGAGGTCTTCCCGTATGACGCAGCAGCATATGAAGCTGATGTGGAATTTCTTTCTGCTCTCATTGCTGAAATTGATGAACGCATCAAGGGGACTTCTGGTTCATCATCCGCAACGGACGACGTGTGGTCCCTTACGGTTGATTTGAAACGCTGTCGTTTCTGCAACTACCGGTCCCTGTGTGGACGCGGGAACGTTGCTGGTCCCTTCGTCGACTATGTGGAAGAGATTGATCAGGGTCAAGCAACCGCCGACCAAACTGGCCTCGACTTCGATTTGGACTGGGGCCAAGTACAAGAAATCGCCTATTGATTGTGATATGTCCAACTGGATTGATCCCCAACCTATCGTGGTTTCCGATACAATGCGCAAGGCCGTGGGTGGACATCCACTGGTGGCGGAGGCTCTGGTGCGTCGTGGTGTCACCACACCGGAATCTGCTCGTGCATTCCTCGATCCGAACTACTACATACCTGCCTCCTCTGCTGATCTGCCCGATGTGGAACGGGCCGCTGATCGCATCTCGCGTAGTCTAGCAATCGGTGAAACGATTGCCATCTTTGGCGACTTCGACGTGGATGGTCTGACTGCCACCGCACTGTTGATGGAATCTCTCCACACACTCTCTGCAACTGTGGGAACCCAAGACAGTACACGTATACATTACCGTGTTCCACAACGTAACCAGGGACACGGCATTGATTTGTCTGCTCTGGATGAACTGTTGGATCAAGGTACTTCGCTGCTCATCACTTGTGATACCGGTGTGGATGCCTTTGCTGCTATTGAGCGGGCGACGGATCGAGGATGTGATGTGGTCGTCACTGATCACCACGACTTGCCCAACGAGTTGCCACGTGCGTTGGCTGTCGTCAACCCCAAACGATTAGCAGGCGATCATCCACTCCGTGAGTTGCCGGGGGTAGGTGTAGCCTACAAGTTAATTGAGTACTTGTATCAGCAAACTGGACTTGGCAATGAGTCCCAGTCATTTCTTGATCTGGTAGCGTTGGGTATCGTAGCTGATGTAGCCAGGCAGGTAGCTGACGTACGTTACTTGCTTCAGCGTGGACTGGAGACACTGCGAACGACCCAACGAGTTGGCCTGCGCGCACTCCTGGACCAAGCTGAGTTGCGTCCAGAAGGTCTAACGGAAGGGCACATCGGGTATCAGATTGCACCCAGGTTGAATGCTCTGGGTCGCTTGGGTGATTCGCGCAAAGGGGTGGAGTTACTAGTCACTCAAGATCTTGCTCAGGCGCGCATCTTAGCTGCTGAGATGGATGGTCTGAATTACCAACGGCGGCTTGTCACTACCCAAGTTATTGAAGCAGCGCTCACTCAGATTGAGCGTGACCCGTCATTGCTCGATTACCGGGCACTGGTGGTGGCTGGAGACAATTGGCATCCCGGTGTGTTGGGATTAGTCGCTGGCCGCCTGGCTGAGCAGTTCAATCGTCCGGCAGTTGTGTTGTCACACACTCATGAAGGGTTGGCGCGTGGCTCGGCTCGCTCGGTACCTGGCTGTGATATCCATGCTGCTCTTGTGGGGGCTGCCGACTTGCTGATCCGTTTTGGAGGGCATCCACGTGCAGCAGGGCTGACCCTTGATCCGTTGAACGTGGACGCCTTTCGCAAGGCTCTGTCACGATCGGTGGCCATAGAATGGGATCCAGCCGCTGCCTCACCGGGTCTTCAGATCGATTCTTACGTTTCCTTGGATCAGCTTTCGTTGGAATTGGTGGCTGAATTGGAACGGATTGCCCCTTTTGGTACGGGCAATCCTCCAGTGCAATTGGCAACGTATGACGTGCAGATCGTAGAGGACGCTGTAATTGGGCGTGATGGGGAACACCGCCGCTTGGTAATTGCGGATGCAGACGATACACAGCAGACGGTTCTCTGGTGGCAGGGTGCCGGCCAGGCGGTGCCTGAAGGGAAATTTGATTTAGCATTTGCGCTGCGGGCGCGAGACTACCGTGGCGAAACGCAGCTACAAATCGAGTGGGTCGACGCTCGTGTGCGTCCATCAGCGACACCCATTGCGTCTCCGTCGACAACAGTGTTGGTGGATAGACGATCTGATGCTGATCCGCGAAGGGCACTTGCCAGCCTGCCTGAGACAGGGGTTGTCATCTGGGCGGAAGGTGATGGTTTGGGCGTCACTGAAGGTGAGGGGGGTACCGACCGACTGGGTTTGAACCCTTCACCGGTGCTGGTCATCTGGACAGCTCCACCTGGACCAGATGAGTTAGCCCAGGCTGTGCAGTCCGTGAATCCAGATGAAGTGTACCTATTTGCCTTCGAGCCAACGACTGACGTGCTTCGCGTATTCATAGAGCGATTGTCGGGAATGGTGAAGCACGATCTTCAAACAAGAGGGGGACGGGTGAATATTCGGCGCCTGGCGGCCGCCTTAGGTCATCGCGAGGTGACCGCGCGGGTTGGGTTAGAATGGTTGGAGGCCCTTGGAAAGCTGCGCGTCGTTACCGTAGATGAAGATGCCTGGACGCTTCAGGCCGGTGGAGAGCCTTCGCCCGACTCTCAAGAGGTACAATCACGCCTGCAGCATCTATTGGATGAGACTGCTGCCTATCGGCGTCATTTTCGCTGTGCACCTGTTGAAATTCTGGGGATTTCAGGGTGAGGGTGACGTGGTCGGCAGAATGGCCTCAACGACCGTTTCGATATTTGTCAGGTCGGGGAAAACGTAATCTGCACCGGCAGCGATAAGGGCCTCTGGTGGGAATCGACCGGTAGCAACGCCGATGGCAGTCACTCCTAGATGTCTTCCGCAAGTGATATCGGCGGGAGTATCACCGATAATGACCACATCCCTGCCCGAAAATGTGTGACCCGTCAAAGCTTGAGCGCGGTCGACGGCCACTGTAGGCAATTGTGATCGGATACGACCGTCATTTCCATATGCGCCAATGCAGAAGAGTGTAGGGTCAAGATTGGCTGCGCGCAGTTTAATGGGCGCTGTAGTTGCCAGATTTCCGGTCAAGAGACCTAATACTGCATCAGGATGAGTGGAGAGCCAGCCGAGCAGTGCCGGAACGCCAGGACAGACACTTATCTGCCGTTCTTGCGTTGTCTGAACCATGTGACGGGTTACCGCTTCGAAGCATTTAGGGAGGCTGGCGTCAACGCTGCTGTGGTCGATCCCGGCGGCTATCAACAATTCGGTGATGATCTGCCAGTCGGTTTTGCCTGCCATCGGCAGTGAGTCGGTTGGCCCAGCGACACCAAAGAGCTCGCTCAACGCACGACTCATCGCCGCACGTCCGGCACCATCTGGCCAGATTAGAGTGCCGTCAATGTCAAATAGAATCAGCTTCATCAGTGTGGAAGGTAAGCATTAGCTGGCCACAGCGCACACTATCTCCGTTGTTCAGTGGTGTGGGAGCAGCGGGAGGAACGTGCTTATCGTTGACGAATGTGCCATTTGTACTGTGCAGGTCCTCAATCATCCAGTCATCACCTTTGCGCAGAAGGCGGGCGTGTTGTCGCGACACACCGGCAGTTCCACCTCCGTATATGGCCAGGTCGATGTCGGGCACAACCTTTCCCCTGGGATCAGCTCGGCCAATCAGTACATCATCTTTTTGGGGTATGATCAGTAGAGAGCCGGTGGCGGCAACAACGAAACGAGGGCCCTCGAGATATGACTGGATCGAGTCTATCTGTACTGTGGCGTGGTGGATTGTATCGTCTTCCTGTGGTGGTTCCAGATGCGCAGGCATCTGAAACGTCTTCCAGACGGCCTCCAGACTGGTAACCATGTCCTGCATATCAGAATATCGCTCAGCAGGTGTTTTGGCCAGTGCCTTCAGTATGATATCTTCCACGGTTTCCGTGGTAGCCGGGACGAGCTCACGCGGTTTTGGGGGAGGTTCGTTGATGTGCATTAGTAGTACATCAAAGGGTTTCTCCGCCTGGAAAGGTAGCTGGCCGGTTACCATTTCGTAGAGAACTACGCCCAATGCATAGATATCGGCGCGATGATCGGCCGTCTCGCCCAGAGCTTGTTCGGGGGAGGTGTAGTCTGGGGTTCCCAAGATCATCCCGGCCTGGGTGAGGGCGCGGCGTGCTTGTTGGAGCTTAACCAAGCCAAAATCAGCGAGGAGCGGCCAATTCTCCCGAGGTAACAGTATGTTGGCTGGTTTCACGTCCCGGTGGATGATGCCCTGCTCGTGGGCAAAGGCCAGTGCTCGTCCTACCCCGATGGCAAGTTCCACCGCTCGTTGTGATTCAAAGGGCTCTCCTTTGAGCCGATCCTTGAGTGTTCCCCGTTCTACGTACTCCATGACAATGTAGGCGAGGCCCTCTTCTTCGCCGTAATCGTAAACGGTCAAGATATTAGGATGACGCAAGGCTGCTATGGCTTTGGCTTCGCGCCGGAAACGAGCCAGTACATCGGAGTCGTCGGTGATATGGGCTGGATCCAGCACTTTCACAGCTACCCAACGCTCCAGCCTGGGCTGGTATGCCTTATAGACGGTTGCCATGCCGCCCTTACCTAGCTCTTCGGTCAGGTCGTAACCGCCGAGGGTGCGATTAATTAGGCTTTCCATTCGTGAGCCCTCATCCCGTGAGCCCTCATCCCGTGAGCCCTCATCAGGTGTGCTGCCTGGTATATGCTATCCAGCGCTTATGCACTTGCCTGGACGATAATCACCGTTATGTTATCATCTCCGCCGCTATCATTAGCGGCCTGGACCAGTTCTTCGCAGGCCTCTTGTGGAGACCGAGCGCGATTGACAAGTCGCCAGATCTCGGCGTCCTCTAATTTTCCACTTAATCCATCGGAACACAGCAGCAGACTGTCGCCTGGATTCAATTTCTCAGTGAAGAAATCGATCTCTGCTTCGTTCTTGTCTCCAATGGTGCGATAGATAACGTTACGTTGCGGATGGATGCGTGCCTCATCTGGGCTGATCTGACCCAAGGCGACCAATCGCTCGACCAGTGAATGATCAGTTGTGATCTGGTGGATGCTGTTGTTATGGGCGATGAGATAAGCCCGGCTGTCTCCGACGTTGGCGATATGTGCTGTATCACCGATCAAGAGCGCAGCAACCAATGTGGTTCCCATGTTGGTACCGGTCAATTGCCGATGTGTGTATACTGCTGAATTGGCGGCCTGAATGGCATTTGCCAGCCAAAGCTGTGCGTCGAAGTCTTCGGTGTCAATGTCGCTACTGAGTTGCGGTACCAACAAATGGGTCGCCATTCTCTCCGCTATAGTGTTCATAGCCAGCCCACTTGCTACATCTCCAGCAGCGTGCCCCCCCATACCGTCGGCTACAACGTATAGACCGATGGGGCGGCTGATCGAGCGATGCACGCGGTCCAGTTCCAATGTGAGCAGGCTGTCCTCGTTCAGGTCGCGGACCATACCGACATCAGTATGTCGTCCTACACGTAGGCGGAGACTATTTGGACGACGGATGGCAGTCATTGCCTCGCTGAAGGCTTCGGCCAGGGCTTCCGCCGTGGTTATTTCGCGCGTGTCCAAGACTTGCTCAAAAACATTGATCGCTGCCTCTGGCAGATTTGCACGGGATAGATCGGTGTCGTTGCTGCCCGTGGCCAAATACAGCATTGTGTTTGTTAGGCCAGCCACGTCGCGCGCTTTCTGCTTTGCTGACTCGGCCCTGTCCGACGAGAGTGGCTGAGCCACTCTAAAATCTAGCCACATAGCCTGGCGCTCGCGCAGCGCGATATGGTCAGGGCTGATCTGTTGCCACCCAATATTGTGAACGTGTAGGTAAGCCAGTGCGTCGGCCAGTTGTTTACCCCAGCCCAGTACGCGAGCGACCTTTTGGGGCAACGTTGCATTGCTGGCAAGCATCGGCATTGGGTCTGGCAGAACCATATAGTATCGATCCTCGTCTCCGTACGGCCGTTCCACAAAATGGCGGCAAAGGAGTAGCCCAGGATGTTTCAGAGACAGCCTTGCTATCTGGGCAGCTGTGGATACCTCTGAAGAGTCTCGATATTCGTGTAGTTGATGTCGCCGATGAATAGGCATCACACCATTCAGCGGGGTGTCACATGCGGTACAGTATTGCTTACCGATTGGATTCTCCAGGTAACCGCATTTGAGGTTGGGGCAGGGGAAGATGGGGCGTGTCTCCTCTATGCCATAAACATTGCAGTCGCGGCCTTCGGAACGGATGCTTGTGACATAATAGGTCTCATTCCGCAACAAAGCACCCTCGGGCAATGCTCGAAAGTCGTCTTGGGGCGGTGCTATCCGCTGTGTGGGACGATCATCTACAAAAGGATCTCGTTTGGGGGAAGAGGATTCTGCCTGCACTATGGGCTCTCCTGAATTGTTGTCAGTCGAGGGGACCGGTATCCGATTCGCCATCGTGATATGTTAGCGTGACACTGCCTAAGCCGACCACCCAGCCATCTTTGAGCAGGTTTCTGTGCGGTGCTTGTCGACCGTTAATGAAAATCCCGTTCGTGCTATGCAGATCTTCGATGATGACATTGCCATATGTCGCATTGTAATAGATACGAGCATGCCGATTGGACACAGTGTCGACATTTGGAGCTGTTTCTTCAATCAAAAGATCCACGCCGTGTCTGCCGCGGCCTATGATCAGCCCGTCTTCGTTAAGCTGGTCAAGGCGGAAATACAGATTCCCATCGGTGGATTTGAGGAACGGTACGGAGGATATCTGAAGCGGACCACGAGCCGGACGTCGCCAACGTTGGAAATAAAAATACACGAACACGAGTGCTACCAAAATCAGTAGGGTAATGCCTGCCCAAACGAGAACTCCTCCGGCAAAAGGCGGCAGCCAACTTTGAGTTTGTGTCAATTGTCCTGTAGGTGGGGGGGTAACTTGCATTGGGGTCGGCGAAGGAGGCACGGGTGTTGTTTCATTTAAGGGCTCGGCCCCCGAGCTCAGGACAGGATGGATGAGTACAATTCCCGATACGGTCAGAAACGCCAGGCCAGTTGCAAGCCCGTATCGCATCCATAGGATACGAGAATCGCTCGGCCTCCGAGAAGTAATAGGGTATCTCTTTTCTTTAATACCGTTTTTTCGCACGTCCGTCCCATCCCGAACGTCGTTTTGCATCTCAGCCTGAGTGTGCCTTTAACAATTTCTGGTCCCATTTTACCACAATTTGGCAACATTGGTAAATGAGACTTTGGGACTGGCCTTTCAGCGATAAAAAAATCTGAAATATTTGCCATTCATTGGAGCGAGTGGTATAATCTCGTGGTATGTGCACTTGTACTAGGGAGGCTATTAATGAGTGAGCAAGATTTGTCGGTCACTGTAGCGGGCAGTGCGGAGAAAACCGAGGGCGATAGTAAAACTGAAGGGTCGTCTTTCCCCGCATCAATTTCAGATCTTGAGCCGGGCATGGAATTGAAGGGGAAGGTCAAGAGCATCACGGATTTTGGTGCTTTTGTTGATCTGGGAATTGCGCAGGATGGATTAGTTCACATCTCCGAGCTGGAGCGTCGCCGTGTCAAAAAGGTGACCGATGTTGTGCAGGTAGGCGATGAAGTGCAGGTCTGGATCAAGAAGGTGGATAAGAAGCGTGGCCGAATCAGTCTGACGATGGTCAGGCCTGTAACGCGTCGCTTCAGGGATTTGAAACCGGACACGGTGATTGAAGGGACGGTTACCCGGATTGAGCCTTATGGCGTTTTTGTCGACATTGGAACGGGGCGTGATGGGTTGGTTCACGTCTCGGAACTGACTGAAGGTTATATCGGCTCACCTGATGAAGTCGTGTCTATTGGGGACAAAGTAAAAGTCAGAGTCCTAAAGGTTGATCGCAAGGCACGTAAGGTTGACTTGAGCATGAAGGAGTTTGTCGAGGTGGCGAGGTCGCCTGAGCCGGAGCAAGAAGCAAAAGAAGATGAACCGCCCCCAACGCTTATGGCGCTGGCATTTCAGGCAGCGATCGACGACAACGACAAGGCAAAGGAGCAGCCTGACATTGAGAAGCTGATTTCCGATAGCCTGAAGCGCTAACGGTCGCTTATCTACTGGCGTTCCAGCAACCATTTTTGATTGTGTCTGCGCCTGTCCTCACGGTATCTCAAGGAGGATAGGCGTTTCTTTGACCCTAGGACTGCCTGCAACGCTAGCTAGCATGTCGTTGCCAGGTGCCTTCATTAAAGAGTACCCAGACCTCGCGATCCAAGGGGCTGTAAAGCATCATACCACCCTGGAAGAATTGTACCACGCCGTAGCTGGTGGTGGTGCCGGTTCCTTGTTCCGGGCCACGAGCGGCTCCAATCGCTTTGGAAATCTCGGGATTGTCACACCACAACTTGCCAAAGCCGCGAATCGGTCCGTCGGGATTGGCTCGTGCTGCGTCACATGAGTAAGAATCTCCCCCGTCCCAAGTGTCCTGGTAAGGACCGGTCCACCGGAAGCCCTGCCGTGCGCCGGGTTGGCTAATCTCCACAGACCAGATTTGTCCAAGGCCATCGGGTTGATCCCACCAATAGAGGTAGCCACGTTCGAAGTATTGTCTGGCGTAGTGCCGGTCGTTGATGGCCGCTTTGGTTGGGTACCCCAAATAGTCTCGTACCTCTGGTTGTTCCCAAACCGTTTCAAATATCTCGTGTGTCTCGACTCCGGTCGGCTCGAAAGAGGGGGGAGTCGCTGTCGCTGTTGGAGTCGCACATTGGGTGCCGCACCCACCGGGGCAGGCATCTGGGCAGTAATAAACCTCATCGTCTGTGCAGGCTGGTGGGGTACAGGTCACAACTGGCGTTTTGGTAGGTGCTAGCGGGGTCGGGGTTGAAGCCGGCGTTGGAGTCCGTGTCGGTTTCCGTATTGCCGCCAGAGGTGTGGCGCTGGGAGTAGGTGATGCCTGCACTACCCGCGCAGGCTGTGTTTCAGACAGTGTCTGTTTCCCCAAAGTGATGGTTACCGGCTGCGAGCGACCTTCTGTTTCCTGGTCGTCAAAGGCCTTGACTACAATGACGTGGGCGCCAGGCACATCGCTTTGCCAGGACTGTGACACGATGTAGGGCGAACTCGTATCGGGATTCGAGTCCACGCGATATAGCGTGTCGTCAACCCATAGCTCAACACGCTGGACCCCGTTCTCGTCGGTTGATGTGGAATCGACCGTGAGTGGTTCTCCAACCGGACCTGTTTGGTCGGGTAAAGGATTGGTGATAACGACGCTTGGTCCACCCGCCGCTGGTGTGGCGCTGCGTCTGATGCCGCAGGCGACGCTGGCTGCCAACAGAATGCCAACGATTATCAAGATACGGAAGATCCTGGTAACTGGTTGCGACATAGGTTCCCCTTACTGTTTCTCCTCTGCCTGTCCCTGAAACTCATACAGTTTACTGATGGCCTCTAGCGGGGTTAGACTGTTTACGTCGAGCTGGCGCAGTGCTTCAATCACGGGATGTGGCTCAGTGGAGAAGAGAGAGAGTTGTCGGGCGGCGAGTGCCGGATGGCTGGATGGGACTGGGCCATGCGCGCCTTCTCGCTCTAACTCGGCCAATATCTCCTGTGCGCGGCTGACCACGGGGCGCGGCAGTCCGGCAAGTTGGGCCACGTGGATACCATAACTGCGATCAGCGCCTCCAGGTACGATTCTATGCAGAAAGACCACCTCGTCGCCTTCTTCAGTGACGGCCACGTTATAATTGCGTACCCGGGGGAGAAGATGAGGGAGGTCTGTCAATTCGTGATAATGGGTAGCGAAAAGAGTCCTGGCTCGAAGGTTAGGGTGGTTATGAATGTATTCCACAACTGCCCAGGCGATCGACATCCCGTCGTAGGTGCTGGTACCGCGCCCAATTTCGTCCAAAATAAGCAGGCTACGCTGCGTGGCGTGGTGTAGAATGTTGGCTGTCTCCACCATCTCTACCATGAAGGTGGATTGGCCGGCATGAATTATGTCTTCAGCCCCGATTCGGGTGAAGATACGGTCCACCAGCCCGATGCGTGCCTCGTTGGCCGGTACGAAGGAGCCAATCTGAGCCATTAAGACGATCAGGGCTGTCTGGCGCAGGTAGGTTGACTTGCCACTCATGTTAGGGCCGGTGATGACCAGGATTAGCTCCTCTTCCGACAGGTGGACATCATTTGGAACGAAGGGATCAATGGCACCACTCAGTGCCATCTGCTCGACAACAGGGTGGCGACCAGCGATAATCTTTAGATGGATGTCATCGACCAGTTCGGGGCGAACGTAGTTGTTGCGCACGGCGACCTCAGCCAGAGCAGCGCAAATGTCGATGTGTGCGATGGCGCGGGCTGTCGCCAACAGCCGTGAGGCGGTGACAACGATTTGGGCGCATACCTCCCGATATATGCGCGTCTCGACCTCCAGTTGCCGTTCCTCGGCGTTGAGAACGAGTGACTCATACTCCTTTAGTTCGGGCGTGATAAAGCGCTCGGCATTGACCAGCGTCTGTTTGCGGATGTATTGTTCCGGCACCGTATCCAGGTTACTCTTACTGACCTCGATGTAGTAACCGAAGACTTTGTTGAAGCCGACTTTGAGGTTCTTGACACCGATGCGTTGCCGCTCAGTCTGTTCCAGGTTGGCGATCCAGGCTTTGGCGTCACGGGCGGCGACCAATATGTTATCCAATTCGGTCGAGAATCCCCGTCGGATGATGCCAAGCGAGGTAGGGGTGGCCGGTGGATCATCGGCGATGGCTTGACTGATGAGATCTACTGCTTCCGGACACGGGTCGAGTCCCGTCTGGATTGAGTCCAGTAGGGGGGAGAGACCCCCATCGTCAGCCGGGACCATTGGAATTGCCTTCTTGAGAGCAGGGATAGCCTCCAGGCTTTCGCGCAGCGCCAGCAGTTCACGTGGGCGGATAATGCCCTGGGCGGCACGATTTGCGAGCCGCTCAAGATCGGTTACGCCTTTTAGCGTGGCACGCACCTCTGCTCGAATGGAAGTGTTATCTACCAATGCCTCCACCGCGTCGAGGCGCTGGTTGAGAGCCTCCAGGTCGAGCAGGGGTTGATGCAGCCAGTGGCGGATCAGCCGAGCACCCATCGGTGTTACTGTCAGGTCGAGCACACTCAATAGAGAGCCCTTCACTGAGCCAGTGCGCAGGGTTTGCGCCAGTTCCAGGTTGCGACGCGTGGCTGCATCAAGGGTCATAAAATTGTGGGTGGAATAGGTAAAGATATGCGTCAGATGATCCAGCGCACCGCGCTGCGTCTCGGTGAGGTATTGAAGGGTGGCTCCCGCAGCGCGGACTGCTAGTGACTTGCCTTCCAGGCCGAAGCCGTCCAGTGTACCCACCTCGAAGTGATCAAGTAGTGCTTGACGAGCTGTTTCCAGGTCGAAGCGCCAGTCGTCGTACCTGGAGATTAATGACTTAAGGTCCGAGGCGGAGGACTGAGGATCGCTCGAAGATGTTGTGAGCGAGGGAAGTTGAATAGTCTGCTGGTCTGGCACCAATAGTTCGGCTGGCTGAAGCCGCGTCAGCTCTTCAGCGATGGCACGCCCGCCGTCGGACGCGTCGAGCTGGGTAGCAGCAAATTCACCAGTGGAGACGTCAGCATAAGCTAAGCCAGCCCGGTTACCCTCAACGAACAAGGCAGCCAAGTAATTATTGCGCCGATCGTCCAGCAAAGTCGGCTCCACTATGGTTCCGGGTGTAACAACGCGCACCACCTCACGGTGAACCAGTCCCCGCGCTTGCTCCCCTGCGACCTTCTCGCCTCCTCCGCGGCTCATACCGCTGCGCAGGTGACTGGATACACCGCCGCCTACCTGCTCCACGATGGCTACTTTGTGCCCGGCAGAGATAAGACGAGCGATGTAACTATCGGCGGAATGATAGGGCACACCTGCCAGTGGTATCCGCTGTTTCTTTCCAACAGGACGGGAAGTAAGTGCAATATCACACACGTTGGCGACAACTTCGGCGTCTTGGTCGAAGGTTTCATAAAAGTCGCCAAGCCGGAAGAAGACAATGGCGTCCGGGTACTGCTTTTTTATCTGCAGGTACTGGCGGCGCATAGGGGTGGTCATGAGGCCTCCGAGTCAAAACCTAAAGGGAGAGTCAATGGCTGTATAATTTTAGGTGAAATGACGGGATTGGTCAAAGGCTGCATGTCAGCAAAGCCACTTCGCATAGTCATTGAACTACCACGCACAGCGACAAGCCAAAGGATTCCAAAAAGAACAATAGGCTATGCGAAGTGGGCTTGTCGGCTGATGGCACAAAGAATCTATCTCGCCTTTTCATTTGAGCTGTGCTAAGATACACTACAACACACTTCGTATTTGGGAGGGCGCTTGGTTGCCTTACCAAAAAAAAGGGGGAGCTGAGGTGCAAATTGCACATCAACAAGAGCAAGCGCTTTTTTCCACCTGGTTGGCCAGCTTAATAGTTTTTCTGTCGTCGGGGTCAATTATGGTCCTCGAGTTGGTTGCTGGACGCTTGATGGCTCCGGTATTGGGCGTCTCTCTATACACATGGACAAGCATCATTGGGGTAATACTGGCTGGAATTAGCCTGGGTAATTATCTTGGCGGTTTGCTGGCTGACCGTTTTTCATCGCGAGGAACCTTGGTCGTACTCTTTATGCTGTCGGCGGTCGCCAGTGCCAGTATCCTGTGGACGATTGAAGTGACAGGCACAGTCACAGACCTATCGGTGCCGATTATGCTTCAGGTGCTGCTGGCTTTTGCCATTGCTTTTCTTTTGCCGGCTATGCTGTTGGGGACTATCTCCCCAGTAGTTGTCAAGCTTACCCTGTCTGACCTGAATGAGACCGGCAATGTGGTGGGCCGAATCTACGCAGCGGGCGCGGCAGGTAGCATTGCCGGAACTTTTCTGGCCGGTTTCTGGCTGATAAGCCAGTTCGGCACGCGCACGATTGTGTGGGGCGTAGCTGGCCTCCTACTTGTAATGGGACTGGTTGTAGGCTGGAGGAGTCGTCGCTTAACGGCGCTAAGTCTTATCGCCTTGCTGATATATGGTGGGCTTTCGCTTCTTGTTTGGTCGCAAGGTATCTTGGCCAGCCGCTGCCTGAGCGAAACAGATTATTTCTGCATCCGGGTACATCCCGACGGCGATGATCACCTCATACAAGTACTAACTCTTGACAGGCTGGTGCATAGCTACGTCAATATCGAGGACCCGACTGACCTGCGCTACGGCTATGAACGCATCTATCGCGATGTCTTGGAGGGGGTTGTCCCGCCAGAAGAGCCTATCTCCGCTTTTTTCATCGGTGGTGGAGGATACACCTTCCCTCGATATATTGAGGTGACCTATCCCAACAGTGAAATTGAGGTCGCCGAGATTGACCCCGGCGTGACTGAGACCGCGTATGAGCATCTGGCTCTTCCACGTGACACACGCATTGTCAGCGTTAACGAAGATGCACGTCGCTACCTGGCACGTGTTCCCCGCGAACGCCACTTCGATCTGATCCTTGGCGACGCTTTCAATGATTTTTCTGTTCCGTACCATCTGACCACGATGGAGTTCAACCAACTTGTCGCCGAACATCTGACTGAGGATGGCTTTTACATGGTCAACATAATAGACGGGCGTCAAGGGCGTTTTGTGCGGGCCTACGTCTCCACGCTTGGACAGGTTTTTGACCACATCTACGTGGCGCCTATTGGGGGTGATCTTGGTACCGTGGCTCGGCAGACGTTTGTCATCGTCGCAGCACAGCGGCCGATGCCTATCGGGGATGACGTGATCTCAGAGGATGATTCGTCCAGCTTGCACAGCGCCTTTCTGTCGGAAGCTGAATGGCAGGATTATCTAGGGCAGGGAACTGGCATCATCCTCACTGATGACTTCGTACCAGTAGATAACTTGTTGGCCCCTGTTTTTTCTGATTCTGGTCTCTAGGTTTTTGGCCATTGTTACACTACACCGGCCGAATTTGGTCGTCTCGATATCCCATTCACAGGCTTGCCAGAGTGCGAATGGGAAATCGAGGTTGCTTGAGCCATGGCTGCGCAAGAATAGGGTCAGGTGCTTGGTCAAGCCACTTCCTGCATCAAATCCAGTTCGAGGACTGCCTCTGCTGCCTCCTCGGCAGGGGGTTCGGCGTTGGTGTCTTTTGTCTTGTCAGGTTCTGATTCAACCAGAGCGAGATTAGCCGCTTCGCGGACACGGTTCTCAATTTCGAGTGTAAGGTCAGGATTCTCGCGCAGGTAACCCTTGACATTCTCCCGGCCTTGACCCAAGCGGGTCTCGCCGTACGAATAGAAGGACCCGCGCTTCTCCACGATGCCCTCTTCCACCGCGATGTCCAACACATCCCCGGCCTTCGATATGCCCTCGTTGTACATAATGTCAAACTCCACCACCCGGAACGGGGGGGCCACCTTGTTCTTCTTGACCGTCACCTTGGTGCGGTTGCCGATCACCTCGCCCCCATCCTTGATGG
>Ga0180438_10004379_pt1 | contig 20370 bp, 20 predicted proteins | sample SS_ome_12_FD_132455 | JGI IMG/M metagenome (GOLD analysis project Ga0180438, IMG submission 132455) | Hypersaline lake sediment archaeal communities from the Salton Sea, California, USA - SS_3_D_2 metaG | ecosystem: Environmental > Aquatic > Non-marine Saline and Alkaline > Hypersaline >... | reverse complement strand
GACCACGTTCAAAGTATTCCTCGCCCATCCCGTTGAAGACAAAATCCAGGCCGCCCGGTTCGGCCTGCCGGAGCACTTGGACAAAATCCTGTGTGCGATAGTCAATCGGAATCGCTCCGTATTCGGCCAGCACCTTGTGCTTGCTGGGGGAGGCTAACCCGTACATCTTGAGGCCCGCCAGCCTGCCCAATTGCAAGAAAGCCGTCCCCACTCCACCGCTGGCGCCAATGATGAGCGCCTTGTCGTCCGCCTTGACCTGCGCCACCCGATGCAAAATCTGATACGCAACAAGATAGTTCAGGATGAGCACCGCCGCTTCCGCCGGGTTCAGCGTCGCAGGCACGTGACCAAGTTTTTCTGCATCCCAGAAGATATACTCGGCATAGCCCCCGTATTTCATCAAAGCCACCACTCGGTCGCCCACTGCAACCTGGGTAACGCCCTCACCAATCGCATCCACAATACCCAGGATCGAGTAGCCCGGCACAAACGGGATTTTAGGCAGAAAAGGCCGGTTGCCAATCCGGGCGGCAATGTCATCCTGACATACGGGTGTGGCGAGGATTTTGATCCGCGCTTCCCCGGCGGAAGGTGCGCGCAGGTCATTCTCGACGATCTGCAAGGCATCAGGGCCGCCCCGTCTCGTTACGATCACACTTTTGTACTTCATCACTTTCTCCTGTTCTGAGAATTTATGCTTGTTCTGATTGATTGGCTTCCACCAACTTTATGCTTCTACCTCAGTAGTAGAAACATGAGGGTTGCCGCTCCGATGAGAAGCAATAAAACGCCCAGACCTATCGCGAGCAGTAATCGCTCTCTTTTATTCTCGACTTTCATACCATTGCGCCTCTGATCCATAGCGGCCCCAATTGCGATACCAATTGCCGCTCCTATCGCTATCCCCAGGGCAAGATTATCAAAAACCAACCCAAGTGGAATCCCCAATCCCACACCGATGGGAATCCAGGCAGCGATGTCGCTGCCTCGCTGATTCTTCGGTTCCTCGTTACTTGATTGTCCATTCTTGTCCAATTCAAATGTCATTGCTCAATGCTCCTTTGTTGAAATGTCAAAGAATCCCCCGCTCTTGGGCTGATTGCACATTCCCCAACAGAAACAGACTCGCCGCCAGAAAACCAAGGCTGAGCAACCCCCACAAGGGCAGCTCGGCCGAGGCTCTTGGAAAACCGGCTCTTGTTGCCGATACCGATACAGCAGCGAGGGCCAGCATGTACACGGCGCCCTTGATGTTCAAAATCGCGGCCAGGACATAGCCCCAGGGCTGACGCTTCCACAGCCAGATGGCGCCCAATACCAGAAAGGACACCACCAGCGACAGGTCCAGGGCAAATACCACGCTGGTTGGATGGGCCACATCTATGATAAACTGCGGGACCTGCCCGGTGGCGAAAGCTCAACGATTGGGCGATCCACAGGCCACCGATGCCGACCGCCACAAACAGCATGTAGCCAGCGATCCATTTGATCGGCGTCCTGGCCCGGAATTTCTGGCAGATGCCCTTGACATTGACCTTTGCCAGCCCAAAGATGAGGGCGAAAAGCGAAAGCGTGAGCAGCGCGACATAAATCAGGAAAAAGCGGTTGAAGGCCGTGCTGAACAGGTAATAGGCATAGTTGTACAGGGTATAGTCCAGCATCCCCAGCCAGACCAGTTGTGCCCGTGGCGAGCCGCGCAGCGAAAGGAGCAAGGCCGCGATCAATATCGGGACGGCGATCACCAGCGTCGCCAGGTCCGTGCCACGCCAGGCTGACGTGGCGAAGGCGTTGTCCCGATACAGTTCTTCGATGAACAGCCCTCCTGCGGAAGCCACCATCGTCAGGATGGCAATGATAGCCGAAAGAATAAAAGCCGCTGTTGGTTTGGTGCGAAACACTGTTATCTCCTTCCCCCAGCGCCTGGGAAACTTTCAATTCATACGGCTTGATCTCATTTACCCACCAGATGGCGTGGGAAGCACGCTGCGATACATTCGGATTCCCAGCCAGAGAGTAGCCCCAGCCGTAGTCGCAAAGATGGCAAATGGAACGACCTCCAGTGTGCCCTCGAAAGCCCACGCCGCCAGCAGCATCGCGCAGATGGCTGCGGCCATTGCGAACGCTTTGACCACCACCGTCGAGCTCAACAGATAGCCGATCGCGCTCCCCCGCCACGCCGTCACACCTGTGAACAGCGCCAGCGGCACGATCAACCCCAGGTCGAGGGCCTGAACCACGAAGGTCGTCTGCCCCTGCAGTATACCTTGTATTTCCCCGCCTAAAGCGGAGATAATCCGCGTGAGCCACATGAACACCAATAAGGCTGCCAGCAAGAAGCTGATCACCGCCATTCCGCGCCTCGGGAACTTTTCTGAAAAGCGTTCAGCCAGCCCGGCGAGTGGAATGGTCGAGATGATCCATACGATGGCTGTCAGGCTCAGCGCATAGATCGCAATGAAGAGCAGAAATAGGGGGCCAAACGCCCACGTCACAGCGTACATCAAATATTGATAGAACAAGTAGCCGAGGATCCCTAGGGCGAACAATCTCCCGCGCAGCGAACCCTTGGCCAGCGTCGGAAGCGTCGCCAGCAACGCCGGAACCGCAAACAGCAGAGTGAAGATGTCCCATCCAATCCCTTCAGCGACGACGCGCACGGCGTTATAAGCATAGACGCCCGTGGTCGCCATCTCGTAGTGCTCGCCGCGCACGTTCGTGACCGGCTCGAAGGAACCGTCGCCTCGCATGAATAGGCCAGCCCCAGATGTAATACCTGTGAGCAGAGCAATTACAAGACACAGTCCAATGATCCCAATGCGTGTTTTGCCTGTCATTTATGAACCTCCTGATATGATGAAAGTTTGACACTAGGTTCGCTGTTGCCGGGGCCTTCGCCTTCGGGTCTCCTCTTCGTCCCAGAAAACCACCTCTGGCCGGGCGGCCTTGTAGACGTTAAGAACAGGCAACCCCACAAACGCGGCCTCAATCTCGTCCATCTCCGCCGGGCTTAGGGGCGCCACGGGACTGGGGCGCAGCGGGGTGTTGAGCTGTATTTCGTCAGGAGAAAGGTCGCGAGCAATTTCAGCCATCTCCTCAGCACGATCCCGATTAGCCTCTACGAACATCATTTGCAGAGCCAGCTTTCCCTGGAACTCTTCCCGGAAGCGGAGAATACCCCATAGAATCTCTGTCAGAGTATAGTCCACGAAAGGGCGGTTGATCTCCCAGTAGAGCGCCTCATCGGGAGCATCCACCTTGGCCACTACGACGTCAAAGAGGGCCAGATCCTGGCGCACGTCGCCCCGCTTCATCAGCGAGCTGTTGGTCAGCACCGCAATGGGCTGCACGAAACGCTCCCGCACCACAGCCACGAGTTCCCCCAGGTTGGCTGCCAGGGTGGGCTCAGACACGCCAGAGAAGGTCACATAATCAATGAGAGTATCCCCAACCTCTGTCAATTCCTGACGCATTCGGAAGGGTTGGATGAATACTTGTCGTTCCGTCAGTGGATGGCAGGTGCGCCCCAGTTGGCAGTAGGTGCAGTCGAAAGAGCAGGTTTTGTTCGTAGTGGAGACCGGGTCCACTCCCAGTGAGCGTCCCAGTCGCCACGAGGGTACCGGGCCGTAGACGAGAGCCATAGCTCAACCTCCAAGTTCCTTTGATAGTAGTCGAGCGCAGGTTATGCGCTGGGGTTTACGACCCGACCTACAAACAGAATAACACCCGTCTCGATGTCGCGAATCAGAAAGACAAAGGGGCGATCAACTGTGACTTCAACAGGCGAAGCAGGAGCCGACGTGATTCCTATCACCACCCCAGTGGCGGCCGCCGCTTCCGTGCCAGCCTCGTCCACCGATACGAAAGCCTTGTGCACCACATCCTGGATGAATAGGTTGCGTGTGCCATCCATTCCTGAAAGGTTCGCCGTCTCAGGCGAGAAGGCATCCGGCATGCCCATGCCAGCCAGAGTATCCGCCAGTTGAAAGCTCGAGTCAAACTTGAATTTCGGCATGGTAAGGGCAACGTTCGTCTGGCCAAGGTCCTTCACAATGGCCTCCACCCGTGCGGCGTCAAGCGAGTTTTCAAATTCTCCGAACCGGCCAGCCGCGGGCAGCAAGACGAACATGGATACCTCATTTCCCACATATGGCAACTCGACCGCCTGATATCCATCGCCCTCGGTGTAGCCCAAGTGCTCCGTCTGTTGCATCATCGGTGCGGTGACCTGACTGCCGTCAAGCAGATGGAACGTGCCATCGTGGGTCTGTTCCTCTTCAAAGGGATGGCTCCACACTGCATTGAAGTAGATGGCGTTGGCCAGGACAAGCCGCGTCAATTCGTTGATGACGCCTTGGGGAATCAAGTCTTTGATCCTGCCTTCCGTCTGGTCACTGACCCATTCGTTGATGACTTGGCGAGACTCTTCCGGTGCGCTCTCAAAATCAAGGAGCCTCAACGCGGCACCGTAGCTTTTGGCCAGCACGTCGAGGAATTCGGGGAGGAAGGAGTAGTCAGTCTGCCCCCAGATGGAATTGACGATGTTCAGCCTGAAGCCCTCTTCGTCCTGGCCTTCGCCACCTTCACCACGACGGGCGAGTTCGAGGTCCAGAGCGTTGAAAGCGGGATGCAGACGGTCTTGGGGGAGGGTGAAGTGAAGAGTGTCCGCCATCTGCTGCTCGGTCTCGCCTCGGGCACCAGCATACGTCATGGCCAGCGCCAGGGAGATGCTATGCGGAGAGTAGAACAAGTTCCCATTCTCTTCTCGAACGGTCTGGTAGAGATCGAAAGCAAAAGCACTGTTTCCGGCGACCAGTTCCGCCACGTCGGCTTCTGCCACATTCGGTGAAGTCACCCGTTGTTCCTCTGACTGCACGATCTGTGCGGATGCCAGATGCTCGCCTGGGGGGGCAGCCTCGCCGCCACAGCCAGTCAGGGCCAGCAGTATGATCACCATTAGTAAACCGAGTAATTTCGTCTTCATTCTTTGTACTCCTTTCAACTGTAGACATTTCTAGCAAGGAGGCGCTACTTAACCTATCCCTTGATGACAGCCAACGGTTGCAGGCGGGCCACCTTGCGGGCAATCCCCAGGCCATGCACTACCTCGACCACACGGCTGACGTCCTTGTAGGCCAACGGTGCCTCCTCGGCCAGCCCCCTGTTGCTTCCCGCCCGGACGACGATCCCCTGCCCTCCTAATTCCTCCCTCAGTTCGGCTCCGTGGACTTTTTTGCGGGCCTGGGTGCGGCTCATTACGCGCCCGGCTCCGTGGCAGGTCGAACCAAAAGTCAGGTCCAGCGCCTTCTGGGTGCCTACCAGCACGTAGGAGGCAGTGCCCATCGAGCCAGGCACCAGCACTGGCTGGCCCACGTTCTGATAATCGGCAGGCAGCCCCTCGTAGCTCGGGCCAAAGGCCCGGGTGGCCCCCTTCCGGTGCACACACAGTCTCATCTGGCGTCCGCCCACTTGGTGCTCCTCGAACTTGGCGATGTTGTGAGCCACGTCGTAGACCTGGTATAGGCCAAAGTCCTTCACCTTGCCAGCAAGCACCTGCTCGCAGGCCTCGCGCACGCCCATGGCCAGCACCTGCCGGTTGACGAAGGCATAGTTGACCGCGCAAGCCATCGCGCCGTAGTAAGCTCGGCCCTCGGGGGAGTCAACCGGTACACAGACCAGTTGTCGGTCCGGCAATTGGATGTCGTACTTTTTCACCGCCGACTGAAATTCTTTCACATAGTCGGTGCAAACCTGATGGCCGAAGCCTCGCGAACCGCAATGGATTTGCACCGCCGCCTGGTTCTCCCACAAGCCAAAGACCTCCGCCACCTCTGAGTCGTAGACCTCTTCGATCACGTCAATCTCCAGGAAGTGGTTGCCTGAGCCCAGAGATCCCACCTGCGGGCGGCCCCGTTGCTTGGCCCGAGCGCTCAACTTGCTGGGGTCGGCTCCAGCCATGCAACCCCTTTCCTCCGTGTGGTCCACATCCTCTTGCTGTGCCAGGCCTTGCTTCAGCGCCCATTCCCCACCCCGCGTCACCAATTTATTCAGTTCCCGTTCAGAGACACGCACGCGCCCCTTCCCACCCACACCGCTGGGGCAGGCCCGGTAGAGGGCCGTCGTGAGTTCCTCCAGGTAGGGTGAGATCTCCTCCTGCTCCAAGTGTGTACCCAGAAGGCGTACGCCGCAGTTGATATCGTAGCCAACGCCACCAGGGGAGATCACGCCACTAGTGGTTTTCATCGCTGCCACGCCTCCGATGGGAAAGCCGTAGCCCTGGTGAAAGTCCGGCATAGCCATGGCATATTTGACGATACCTGGCAAGGTCGCAGTGTTGGCCAATTGCTTCACCGTGCGATCTCTGAACGCCGCGTCAAAAAGTTCCGCATCACCAAACAACCGCGCCGGAACGCGCATGTCGTCCCGGAAGTCTTTCGGCAACTCCCAGATATACTTTTCTACTCGCTGAAAGTCCTTCTTCTGTACCATTTCCCTCCTCCTCGAACCGGCAGGCATTCATCTCATTGGTGTTGAGTCCTATAAAGTCGTATCGGGCAAAGTCCCATAAAGTCGTATCGGTTTGGGGGCAAAACCGTCAAACCAGGGGGTTTGCCACCGTCCAAATAGGCTCTTCAAAGCAATCAAGAACCCATTCTGGGGTGTAACCGCTAAGTTAGAACACCCTCTGTACCCATCACACTTCCCTGAAGAATCTGAATCAACTCGTGTCAATAGCGAAACACAGCGGCTAAAGGTGCTTCATCAGGGACTTTTTCCAGCTCAACCGCATAAACAGTCCCTCCGTTCAAGAAAGTGTGCACTGCGGCGAAATCCAGCATATCCTCGTCGCCGGGCTTTACCTCCCGGTGCAACTGGACCGCGTTGGTAGCTGGATCAAAGGCACCCCACTGCTGAAGGCCAACGGCAACAAACAACGTCCCGACCCGGCCATGATAGGCTGCTGGAATGATCTCTTTCAGATCACTGGAAGCTTGCTCACTGCCGGCACCTGCAAGCCGCTTGTACTCATTAGCCGCCTCCTTCTGTGCTGCCAGAAAGAGCGGCCACACGATGGCCCAAGCCTGCTCATGCAATTCCTCCGCACTGAGCTGTTCAGGGTTTCTCTCGATTCCTTCGTCCACCAAATACGGATACGTATTGGCCTCTTTGTAGATGGGAAGGAGGTAGTCAACCCCCGCCAATACCAGAGGCGCTCGTTCATCGCGGAGCAAACCGTGCAAACCTTCATCAACCTGGTGAAAATAGCGCAAAATGTAGTCTTTGGGATCATCCGCGCTGGCCACCCCATGACCGTGAAAGATGGCCGGACGTCCGCCCTTGCCCCCAGGAGTAATCGTGCTGGTGTGGAACTGGAACCGTTTTTCAGGATCGTTGTACCTGAGAGCCTCGGCGAGGCTCCTGGGCACGCCTTCCAGATCAACCTTGCTGACGCTGTATCGTGTGCCTTGAAGCAACCTGACCTCGTTTTGACTAAGCGCCAGCATGTAGAACTGGCCGTCACCACTAAAGAGAGGAAGGAGAGGCTTGACGTGGAAACGGTCGGTGACGACCACCAGTTCCTCAAAGTCGAACGGCAGACGGCAATAGCGAAACTGATCAGAAGAGAGAAATATCGCCAATCCATCACTCTGGTGCTGCCAAAAAAGGCCGTCCTGCAGAAGCTTTTCGGCCGGTTCGAGCAACTCCTGCGCCTCGGAACTGCGAAGGCCGTCTGCCAGCAGACGCTCCTCAGTCTCCGAAAGCAGGTTCTTCAACCGAATGGGATCCTGTTGGATTTCTGCTCCCACCCGATGCGTAGGCATATAAATCGAGATGCACCATCCTCCAGGTTTCCTCGTCAATGTCCTTAATTCACTTCTGGTCAAAATGTCCATACTATTAACCTCCGATACACGCGAACCAATATTTAACACCTACTCGTGCCATTGCGTCGCTATGTCACACAGTTCACACTATACACCATATCACTGGCCAGACGTTGGGAATGCTCGAGAAACTCACTTTCAGGATCTTTCGGACTTGATGGACTGTAGCCAACCCTCTACCTCGCGAGCGGCGGCTTCTCGCCCTCCCAAGCCAAAGGCCAGGGCCGCTGCCACGGCAACGGCTCCCAGCAGCAGGCCAAAGGCCAGGTTGATGATCTCGTTAGCCAGGCCCATCTGCCGCAAGGCCATGGCACCGGCCAGCACCAAGATGGAGACCCGTGCGGCCAAGGCCAGCAAACCAGCTTGTGCCGCCCCGCTGGCCCGCACCGTACTGGCAGCCAGATTGGCCAGGTAGAGGCCGATGGCAAAGATGATCAGCCCCAGGATCACCTGACCGGCAAAGGCAGTGAACTGGGCCACCAGATCGGCTAACAACACGAAGCCGAGAAGACGGGACGCTTCGATGGCGGCAAAGAGCATGATCGCCACCAAAACCAGGTAGCCCATGACTTCTGAGGGCGTCCGCTCCCCTTCGGCAGGCTCCTGGCCCAGGCCCAGCCGGGCCAGGATGGCATTAAAGCCGACACCGGTCAACAGGTTGGTGATCAGCCCGGCCACCACTCGCCCTACCACGTAGGCAATCACCAACACCAGGGTGGCGGCAAAGACAGCCGGGATTGCATCCAGAATCACGTTGAGCATGTTGCTGGCCGGCTGGGTGATGGCTTCCAAGGCCAGGGCGTTGAGGGCGGCAATCAGCACCGGGATGAGGATCAAGACATAGACCACCAGGCCCAGCAAACCGGACAACTGCTGCTTCCCCAGAACCGGAACCAGTCCCACCCTCTCGCTCAGTCGGTCAGTGCCGATGGCGGCCAGCAGGTTGCTCACAATCTGCTGCACGATGCGGGCGATGAACCAGCCAACGGCCAGGATCAGACCGGCGGCAAAGATGTTGGGCAGGAAGCTGAGAATCTGGTTGATCATCCCCTGAACCGGTTGGAGGAGCCCTTCCAGTTCCAGGGCACCCAACACGGCCGGCAGAAAGAGCAGGAAAACCAGCCAGTATACGGCGTTACCGAGGGTCTGAGCCAGGGGAACGCGCTTCTCTTCCTCGAGCCCAGCTTCGCTGCCAAGGCGTTCGTCAATCTTGGCCGCGGTCAGCACCCGCGAGATAACCAGCCTCAGCGCACTGGCCACGATCCAGGCGACGAGCAGCAAGAGCCCCGCCCCCAGCAGCCGTGGGGCATACTGGAACACCTGGACCAGAAGCCGGTTGAGCGGCTCGGTGATGATCGTGAGGCCCAGGGTCTGGAAGAAGGCGATCAGCACGAAGATCATGATCAGGTAGTACACTCCCCGCCCAATCTGTCGTTCCACTTCGACGCCCCTAGCGGCCTCTTCTCCCATGATCCAGCGAGCCAGCCGGTCGTCCAGGGTCGTGCGGCGTAGCACTCCCCGCACGATGGCGGATAGGATCAAGGCTACCAGCCACCCAATAATCAGGATGGCCAGGGCCGCGATAAGGTTGGGAATGTAACCCCCAACCAACCGGGCAATTTGTTCTAAGAACACTTGAATTTGCATCTTTACCTCCTTTAGTCTATGTCTATATGTCTGTAGTCGAGCATTCCCCTTTTGCCTGACCAGTGATATGGCGCATAACGTGATCGCGGTCTGACAGGTCTGCCACACTTCATGAAAGGCCGCAAGGCTGACCCAATCTACCGTTGACACAGTGTCGAGCAGCCTCCTCAAGGGCACGGCTGCAATACCTCCGTGTCCTGCAGCCTGAGCGCGACTTGATGCTCTTCTTCATCTATGTCCAGCACGCTTACGGTGACCAGAGTACCCGGCTCCAGGTCAGAGCGGGTAGCCTGTCCACCCGGCATTTCAGAAATATGGACCAATCCCTCGACACCCTTGCCGATCTCGACAAAAGCGCCAAATGGTGCCACACCCGTGACGGTTCCCTCGACGACTTCGCCCTCGTCCAGAGTCTCCGATACACGCTGCCAGGGATCGGGCAACAGCCGTTTGCGGCTTAGCGCGATTCGCTCGCGCTCCCGATCCACACTCAGGACGTACACCTCTATCTCATCGCCCACACTCAGCACCTCACTAGGGTGGTCTATGTGCTTCCAATCTAACTCCGAAATATGGATCAGCCCATCTATACCACCCAAATCCACAAAGGCGCCAAAGTCAACCAGGTTGCTCACGATGCCGGTTCGCACCTCCCCCTCGGTCAATTCCTCAAGCAATTGCTGACGCCTGCGTTGCCCTACAGCACGCTCCGACAACACCAAACGCTGGCGCTGTTGATCCGCCTCAATCACCACCAGGGACAGGGTTTGGCCCACCAATTCGGACTTGGCCTGGCGCAAACGCTCCCCTCTCAAGCCGGGGGATATCGAGGTCAGATGCGAATTTGGGACAAAGCCGCGCAGACGACCAAAGGAGACCAGGACGCCGCCACGGTTGAAACCCATCGCCCGGGCCTCCAAAACCTCCTCGCCTTCCAACAATTCCTGGGCGCGCAGCCAATCCCGGCCCTGCTTCAGCGAGACGAGGAGCCACCCATTGCGGGCTGATTCTTTCAGGACGACGACCGGCACACGATCCCCGACCTCCAGGCTGGCACGGTACGCATCGTCCAGAGACTCCAGGTCCTTGCGTGGGACGATACCATCCCGCTTGACTCCCAGATCAACGATAATTTCGTTCCCGCTGATGGAGAGAATGACCGCCTCATAGACCTCTCCACGTCGTGGGCGTGTGTAGTCGTAGTCACCCTTGATCAGCGTTGTCAGTCGCTGCTTTAGATTAGCACGCTGTTTTTCTTTCATGCTGCGTTGCCTCCATTTCTGCTGCCGTTGCCGTCGGAGCTCCAGGCGGATTGCTCTACGAAGAGCGAAAAAATATAGACCCGATTGGCCGCCACCCGCACGGTGAGTCTCGACACGAATCAGGTCCGGAGCAAGATCTAATCTGAATTCTACAAGACCGTAACCAGAAAATGGGAAGGACTCCGCGCACCTCCAAAGGTTACACTTGTGTTAACTGTTCCCAGGACTATCTTCGTGGAGGACTGCAATCAACTCGTTCAGGGACAGATCGTCCAAAATCTTTTCGCACGACTCTGTCCAATTCATCTTGACCTGACTGCCATCGGCCGCTGCAGCCACACCGCTTTCTCGGGGCTCCACCCACTTCATTTTGGCCTGACTGCCATCGGTTGCCAAAGCCAAAACACGGATAGATGGATGCGCGGCCAGCGAGGACTCTACTGCTTCTGGTAACTTGCCGTCGGGTGGGTAAGACACAACCATCCACTGAGCGCCCGTCTGCTCGATGGCCGTGGATAACTTCGCCAGGTCAGTGATCTCCTCAACGAGCTGCAGGCCAGGAGTCTTTGCGATCACGCGCTTCAACATCTCCCGCAAAAAACGCGATCCATCCACCATGATGATTTTACACGGTTGCATAGGGTCACCCTCCGCTTATTGTCTAACAATAGCATAACACAAAGCGCGCGTGGTGTCTATGTATCTGGATATAGAAAAGGGATATAAATTGGGATACATTTGGGGGCAAAAGAGAAGGAGAGTAGAGATTAGGGCGCGAAGCCCTGGTCAACCAGGGCACAATAGAGGGAGCTAGGCGCATCTGGTATCATGAAAGGGGATGCAGATTTAAGGAGGGACAAAGGAAAGAGATAGAGGGGTGGAAACACAACCAACACGAAGCCAGAAGTGATCCGGGTTCAAAGGATCGCTCGCTTAAACGTTTTCTCTGATGAGGGCCAAATATGGAGCAGCGTCCTCCCGATTGCTTACATCTAGCTTTTGCAGGATACTGTGAACGTGGTTCTTGACCGTCCCCACCTCGATGACCAGACGATCTGCGATCTCCTGGTTGGTGAGGCCCTGTCCGATCAATTCCAGTATCTCGCGCTCGCGCGGGGTCAGATCAACGGCTTCATTGATCCCGGACTCGATATCCGCGAACAACCGGGCCAATTCGGTCACGCGCGACATCAGGGCAGCAGCAATCTTGGGAGAGACCAGCGCTCTTCCCCTTTGTGCGGCACGAATGCGACTCAGCAGTTCATCTACCGAATCGTTTTTGAGCACGTACCCGTCTGCGCCGGCTTCGACATATCGGAGGACCCGCTCTTTCGATTCGCCCAAACCCAACACCAGGACCTTGACCGAGGGATCAGTCTCAGCTATGGCACTGGTGAGCTTCAGAGCTCCGTCATCAGGCAGCCGAGTACTCACCAAGACCACATCAGCTTCTGTCGCCAGAGCCAGGGCCTCATCGAGAGATGTCACACGTCCAACGACCTCGATGTCTGGTTCGTCCTCCAGCACGGAGGCGATGACATTGCTCACGAGACGCATCTCGTTGACAAGGAGCACGCGAATCATATCCTCTCCCCCCCCTCCACGTGCCTGATGACCGACAGCACGCGGTCGTCAGGGCAACGGAACCTCTCCAATGCCTGCCAGGCAGACCTTGGGGTGACAGGTTTAAAAGTTCGGCGACCAAGGTCTCAGTTATTATACAGTTTTTCGTCCGGCAGTGCAAGTATTGGAACTCGCGGCTACTTGTGAGATAGTGTCCTCTACATCCACTCGACCGTCAGGCGCTTGAACAGGCCGGCCTGCAAGCGACTGGTCCTACCTCGGATGCAGCCGCTTCATGGCCTGTTCTGCGAGCTGCCGTATTTTCCGGTTCGTCAGAATCGGTTGGTGAACCTCCGTGGCTTTGGTTTCCTCAGTCGCTCCTTCATGCGCTTCAGGCGACTCCACCCCGTTATCCAGTGTTTCAGAGATCATCCGTTCAGCCTTGTTTACCTGCACATCCTCCACCAAAGCTACCTCGGACGCCAGGAACTGCTGAGCCCTCTCAAGGAGCTTGGTGTCGAAAGAGGTCAGATGGTCCTCGCGTTTGAGAGCCGACAGATCACGGATCACCTCGGCTATCTTGATCGCGTCTCCTGTCTTTAGCTTCTCTTGGATACGCCCCTGGCGTTTCTTATAGTCGCCAGGCAGCGTTTTGGCATCCGTACCCAACGTGTGCCACACCTGGGAAAGGGTTGCTCCCCGGCTGATGGAGCGCAGACCTATTTCCTCGGCTTTGCTCACCGGAATCATCAGTGTTCTGTTATCAACGGTCAAGTTAATGACATAGTAACGATGGTATTGCTCTAAAAGATCCTGTTTCTTGATACTCGTCACCAGCCCTGCTCCATGGGTTGGATGAACAACCTTGTCGCCAATGTCAAACATTTCAGTTCCTCCCTCATTATTAAATAATCTGCTCATCTAGACCAGCCAAGACGTGCATCTTTTACCTTTTCCGAATCGTGTACGAGTACACAAAGAGCCCCGTTTTTGTCCTTGCGGAATCAGATCCCCTCTGGCTTCTTTTCACACGATGCTCCTGTCCTTTCGATACTTGCGGTTTGTGCTGGGGGTGATCCATGGCCCGTCCCGCTTCCTTGGGCAACTCGATCACGTTGACAGCTTCGGGGCCCCGCGGGGTACGCCTGACTCCAAATTCTACTCTCTGGCCCTCTTGCAAAATCTTGCGTCCCCAGCTTTGGATAGCGCTCCGATGGACGAAAATATCTTTGTCTTCTTGCCAGCCGATGAACCCATATCCCTTGTGCACGCTGAACCACTCTACCCGGCCGACGAACCTTTCGCCTGCCTGAGACGGTGACATCCCAACACTCATTTTTCGCACCTCCTTAGTGACGCCCCGGTCTGTCAGATCAGCTTGTCTCTCGATTCGGTCACGTGTGCCTCTTTAATCCAGCAGGTAAACCTGCCTTCCTCATCGTAGATAGCCTCTCAAGTGCCGACTGCGCCGTGGATGGCGTAGCCGCCGCAAAGCTTCCTTCTCGATTTGACGGATGCGCTCCCTGGTCAGACCAAACTTTTCACCTACCTCTTCCAAAGTGTAGTGGTATCCGTTCTGGAGCCCAAAACGCATGCGCAAGATGCGGGCCTCCCGCGGACTGAGAGTGCTCAAAAGCTCATCAAGGGTCGTCCGCAGCAGGATCTGGTCAGCCGCTTCAGGTGGAGAAGGCGCTTCTTCATCTTTGATAAAACTCCCCAATTCGCTTTCCTCTTCTTCACCTACTGGCTTTTGCAGAGACAGAGGACGCCGGGCAGTCTTTAGCATCCAGCGCACCTTGTGTGGTTTCAGCCCCATCTCATCGGCGATTTCTTCCGGGCTGGGAGGCCGCCCGAGACTTTGCTCCATCTGGTAGGCTGTACGGTTGAGTTTCCTGATCCACTCTCCCATGTGGACCGGCAGGCGAATAGTGCGTCCCTGATCAGCCAGGGCCCTGGTGACGGCCTGGCGGATCCACCAGGTAGCGTACGTGCTGAATTTGTAGCCCAAGCTAGGATCGAACTTGTCCACGGCCCTCATCAGGCCCAGGTTGCCCTCCTGAATCAAATCTTGGAAGGGTACCCCCTGTCCCCGGTATTTCTTGGCGACACTCACGACCAGACGAGTATTGGCCATGATAAGATGTTCACGCGCAGCGTAACCAGCCTCAATCTGGCGGCACAACCTGGCCCGCTCCTTCTTGTCGTGCCCATTCCTGGACAGACGCAGCTCAGCCTGACGCCCTTTTTGCCACTGCCGAGCCAGTTCTGTTTCCTCTTTGAGCGTCAAGAGAGGCACCTGGCCCATTTCGTGAAAATATAGGCTGGTGATGTCCGTGCTGGGAATATCATTCAGGCCGTTTTCCCCGCCCAAAGGCTGTTTCCGATGCTGCGTTTTCTCCGACATTTCCTCAGCTTTCTCCTGGCTGGCTTTGGCTTCATCCTCGTCGTAGATTTCAATACCGTGCTCATAAACATAGTCAAAGAGGTCTTCAAGCTGGGCCAAGTTTTCTTCAGCCTCAGGAAAGGCCATCAAGATATCGTCGGCAGTAACATAGCCTCGCTCGATGGCCTGTTCCAGCAGATCATTCAGACTCTTTACCTCTTCCTTCAGTTCAGCCATTTCTGCCATCACCCCCGCTGCAACCGCTTGCCCAGCAAACGCTCTATCCGCTTGACATCGGTTGGATGCACTTCCAGATCCTTGTTGAACTGGCGCTTGACGCGCTTACTCTTCCTGCGCCGCAGGTGGCTCCTCATCTGCTTGCGACGACGTAGCTTGCCACGCCCTGTAATTTTGAACCGTTTGGCTGTAGCCTTGTGGGTCTTTAATTTAGGCATCGCTTCGCCCTCTTCTCATTTGTGGCCAAGTATCTATCTCCGCCTGTTGTGATAGCGTTGTCGTCTTCTGGCCTTCCGGATGCCTTTTCGCTTCGCTATCCGGCGCTGTTCGCTTTTGGAGACAAACCATCTCTTCCTGCGCACAGTGCTCAGAATGCGACTCCTGGTCACTTCCTTGCGGAAACGCTTGAGCAGGCTTTCCTGTGATTCTCCTTGTCTAAGCACTACAGTCATTGTTCTGATTCTCTCCCTTCTCTAAAAATTTTGTCATAAGCTCTCCTTCTTCTACCCTTTTCTCCTGAGCAAGGTGCCTGGACTCGGCTGCCCAGGCCTCCCACTCCGCTTCCGAGACCTGGCGCAGACTGAGCCCCATGCGCCTGCGCCAGCCCTGAATTCTGATAATGCGCACTAAAAGGCGGTCACCTTCTTGGACAAGGCTATGGGGATCTCTAGGGGCAATGTCTGCGAACTCGGAGACATGGAGCAGACCTTCCAGTCCGGACTCGATTTCTACAAAGGCCCCAAACCGCACAACCTTGGTCACAACACCCTCCACCAACTGGCCGACCTCATACTTCTCGTCAATCAAGGTCCAGGGGTCTGGTTTCAAACGCTTGAGGCTGAGCCCAATCCTTTTCCGCTCGTGATCGAGGCGCAGAACGTAGACGTCTATCTCGTCACCCACTCGAATGATCTCTCGGGGATGGCGTATCCGTCCCCAAGAGAGCTCTGAAATGTGCACCAGGCCATCGGCTCCACCCAAGTCTACGAAAGCGCCAAAGTTGCACAGCGTGCTGACCGTCCCTCGCACCACGTCCCCCTCGCAGAGCTCGTTGAGCAGCCGTTGGCGCTGTTTCCTGCACCAGGTGCGCCGCCCGGCCCGCTCTGAAAAGATGAGGCGACGTCGCCGCCGGTCCACTTCAATGACCTTAAGCGGCAGGCGTTGGCCTACCAGGGCGGCCAATCTCCTCTGCTTCTCCTCAGGCCCCAGCCGGTGCGGGAACCGGTCTATCTGGGAGGCCGGTACAAACCCACGCGCCTTACCCAAAAGGACAACCAGCCCTCCCCTGTTATAGTCTGTAACTTTGCCTTCCCATATTTCCCCGCTGTCCAAAAGCTCCTGGGCCTTGAGCCAATCCTGTTCCATCCGAGCCCGGTGGAGCGAAACCGGGATGTTGCCATCGCGGCCCTCCGGCTTGAGAATGAAAGCTGGCATCTCGTCGCCCACCTCTATACCGACTGCTATGTCTTCTCCCAACCTCTCCAAGTCGGTGGCAGAGACGATCCCATCTCGTTTGAGTCCCAGGTCTAGAACAGCCCCTTCAAAGTCTATGGATAACACGACGCCACTGCGAATATCACCACGTCGTGGTCGTTTATAGTCGTAACCTTCCTGCAAAAGCCTGTCCATGAACTCAGATTCTGTAACTTGTTGAAGCACGTCGGTCATTACTCTCGTTTCTCTCCTCCCCAAATGAACGTCATTTTGGCCTGGCTAAAATGGTTTGGGGAGTGGAGCCTTCAGGCGGAAGAAATACCGGCTAAAGCCTCGACTCCAAGTTATTTTAGCCACACCCATATCGTTTTGGAAACAACATAAAGCCCGGTCATCTGACCTCCATAGACACGAGGGCGACAACCGAGCTGCCAGAGCGCCGGGGCACAGGCTCCTTGGAGGTCCTGCCCTCCAACGCTGTGCAAGGCTGTCGAATACGACAGCGTTATAGGCCCATTGATCTTGAGGCTTGCTAAGACTTGGCCTCAAGATCTGGCATTACTTATGTAATGCCACCAACGCCAGTAAGTACCTGGGGGACACTCACCGCCTTTGTAAAAACGTTGGCTTAGCTTTTCTCCTCTACCTCGGATGTGTCCTCTAAAAGAGAGGTGATGTATCTGATCGTGGATTTAAGCCGGGTGTGTCCCAGAGCGCTGGCTACCTGGCTCAAATCGCCCGTTTTTTTCCATACAGTTTGCGCGTAGGTACGGCGCAGGGTAGTGGCCGACACCTCACCCAAGCCGGCCGCAGCAGCATATTCACGGATCAACCGCTGTACCGAACGGGCTGAGATCGGTGCCCCCTTCTGACTCAAGAAAAGGTGTTCGACTGTGGGCGGGGCCAGCCGAACTCGCAAGTAAGCCTGAAGAGCCAGGCAGACCTCAGGGGCCAGGAAGATGGTTCGCCTTTTCCCTTGGTCTTGGCGACGGACCGTGATCGCCCCACCCTCTTCGCACGGCTCAAAATCGGTCACCCGCAGATTGACCAGTTCACCCACCTTGAGGCCAGCATGAACCACCAACAGGACGATGGCCAGGTCACGTTTGACCAGGCTGCGCTGACCACTCTGTAGTGCTTCGATAAGGCGTGCCACTTCATCAGGTGATAGCACCCGGCCCCAGGCAGCCCTCTCCCCTTGCAACAGTTTCAAGCCAGCGGTAGGATTGGTCTCAGCCAATCCGTTCGCCAAGATGAACTTGGCGAATTTGCGTATGGCTTGCAGACGTCTGTTGATCGTGACCGGTGAAAGACGTTGGGTCGCTTGCAGATAAACGCAGTAGCCCTGCACACCGCCTGGGTTGATACTCAGGAGCGAGGCCTGGCCTTCCGACCGTTGCCGGAGCCACCGGGCAAATGCCCACAGGTCAACCAGATAATTGGACACTGTGACCGGGGCCAAGTCTGATGCAAGCAGATAGCGCTCAAATTGAGTCAGCCATTCCTGCTCATTGATCTCGATGAAAGATCCGGCTCTATCCATTTGTCCGTGACTGTTTTGCTAAACTTGCTCCTCACCTAATATTATACCTCTTTTTGTCCGACTTGTCAATAAACATGGCGTAGAATGGTTGTACATAATGTTGACGCAGTAATGGAACTCCCAAATAGCAAAACCACTTGATCCCATGACCTAAGCTAATTTGGGAGAAAATAAGCGGATTGGCTGATGCACAGAATCACAAAATGTGTTATACTTATGGGGAGCGGAGGGTAGAAGGACCACAACAAAGAGGGAGAATAGAAGTGAGAAGGCAGATAACTGAAAGGATATTTTTAGTTGTTGTCCTGGTGGTTGGCCTGGGTGGCGTGTTGTCAAGCCTGGGCTGCGAGGCGCCAGTCGTACCAGAGTATCCGACGCCTGTTCTACCCTCGACGGTCAAAATTGCCTATCTGCACAGGGGCGAACTCTGGACGATGAACCTGGACGGTCAGGAGCCTATGCTGGTGGCGCAAGGGCTTGAGTTAAGGCCGGGAGGGTGCCATCCCTACTACATCTCGCCCGATGGCCATCGGGTGGCCTATCAGACCGCCGATGGTCAGTTGTGGATAGCAGACACCCGGGGACCTGACCGTGAGCGCCTGACCGAATGGCCAGTGGAGGCGGTCTCCTGGTTCCCGGACAGCAGTGGCTTGGTGTACAGCTTGCGCGATGACATCTATGTGCACTGGCTAAAGCCGCCCAGCCCGCCACGGGCTATCCGCACCGGCGGGCGTCGGTTCCTTTTCCCTACCTGGTCGCCAGACGGGAGCTATATCGCTTTCCTGGAGACCACGGAGGCTGGTGTTTTCAGTGTGAACATCGTCAAGTCGGATGGCACAGGCTGGCGCACGTTGGGCACTACGGCAGTCACCATCGGTGAGGTAAAGCTCTGTCCGGACATCGTGGCCTGGTCACCCGACGGTACCAGGCTGCTGGTGGATTACGGCCAGCCGGCCTTTGTTTATTATGTTGCCGGTGGAACGCCTATTCAGGTTGGGGGTAGCGACAGTGTGTCCATCCATCGCTGGTCGCCGGATGGCCAGGAGTTGGCTTTCAAGGGGACGGGCGATGGTCTGTGGTTGATCAAGGCTGACGGCTCTGAGCAACGCCCTCTGGTAACTGAGGCCATTGATGAATTCGCCTGGGGGCCCGGTCAACGCCTGATTGTTTACAACACGGTCAAGATCAGGAATTTGAACGATCTATGGGTGATTGATATGGACAGGGGGGAGAAACGCCAGTTGACGGTGAACGATCCCTATGTTGAGCTCGCGCCAGCCTGGACGCCCGAGGGCTCGCGTATCGTCTTCCAACGAGCTGACCTCCAAGGGAACGAAGCCGGTATCTGGAGTGTGGCTCCCGATGGAACCGACTTGCAGCAACTCTCCTCCGTCGGCACGGCCGTCCAGGTTTTCGCTGTCCGTTGAACGTCAAAGCCCTCGCGCTCCTCAGCCGATAGCCCCTTCCAGGCGGAGCAGTCGCTCCTTCATGGCCAGCCCACCGCCGTAACCGGTCAGCGAGCCGTCCCGGCCGATGACCCGGTGACAGGGGACGATGATGGGGACAGGATTAGCTCCGTTGGCTGCGCCCACGGCGCGGTAGGCTCTGGGCTGGCCGATCCTTTCGGCGACCTCTCGATAAGAGCAGGTGGTCCCGTAAGGGATGGCTTTTACCTCTCTCCAGACCCTCTTTTGAAATTCAGTACCCCTCAGGTCCAGAGGGCTCTGAAACTCTATCAACTCGCCGGCCAGATAACTTTCCAACTCGGCCAGCACGCCCTCGTTTTTGCCCTTGTCCTCGACCACGTTCTGCAGGCCAAAGTGGGCTCTCAGCCACCCGAAAAAGTCTGTCTCACCTTCCTTTGGGAGGGCGATTTTGCAGACACCCTTTTCGGTGGAGGCGATGCAAATCCCCCCCAGGCTGGAATCAAAGAGGCCATAGTATGCTTTGTACACGTTCGTCCCCATCATACCTTCTCCAATATCCCCTTCAACAGCGGCGTCACCTGTTCCAGTCCCAGGCCCTCTAACTCGGATGGGATCTCGCCCTCCAGCAGCGACTTCCTCAAGGGCGAGTCCTTGAGTTCACGCAGGTCTTCGAGATAGGGGCTCTCCAGGGGCACGTCCCGGGCGACGCGGCCGTCGTGCAGGGTGACGATGCGCTTGGTGGTACGGGCCACTGCCGGGTCGTGGGTGACGACGATGATGGTCGTACCCTGCCTTTCGTTCAACTCTTGCAACAGGGCCATCACATCCTGGCCGCTCTGGCTGTCCAGGTTGCCGGTAGGCTCGTCGGCCAGGACGATGGCCGGGTCGTTAACCAGGGCGCGGGCGATGGCGACCTTCTGCCGCTGCCCGCCGGAGAGCTGGCTGGGCAGGTGATCCAGGCGGTCGCCCAGCCCCACCAACTCCAGAAGCT
>Ga0180438_10004378_pt1 | contig 20370 bp, 15 predicted proteins | sample SS_ome_12_FD_132455 | JGI IMG/M metagenome (GOLD analysis project Ga0180438, IMG submission 132455) | Hypersaline lake sediment archaeal communities from the Salton Sea, California, USA - SS_3_D_2 metaG | ecosystem: Environmental > Aquatic > Non-marine Saline and Alkaline > Hypersaline >... | reverse complement strand
GACGCCCCGTCGGTGACGATCGTCACCTGGAGGTCGTCGCGCAGCGCGCGGCTGTACAGCGCCATCGACAGCAGCCGGTAGCCCGTGAAGTCGCGGACCATCGGGTTGTGGAAGACCAGTTGCACTCCCGGCGGCAGTGTCGCCTCCAGCGCCCCCGCGCCGGTCCTCGTGACGTTGACGACGAACCGGACCCGCGCGTCGGGCCGATCCGGATCGACGCTGAACTGCCCCACCTGCGCGTGGCCTCTCTCGCCGCCGGGCGTGTCCTCGAAATCCGCCAGCGAAGCGAACCGCCCCGTGACCGTCTCCGGATACCTCGCCACCTGCTGCACCGACACCGGATCGACCCGCAGCGGATCAGGCTCGGCGCCGCCCGAGCCCCGCCCGGTCAGCGACCGCAGCCACGAGCACCCGCCGACCAGCAGGCACCCCGCCAGGATGACCGTCCACCCTCGTCTCATGCCGCCCCCGATTATACGCCCTCCGCCTGCCCCTGCCACAGCCTCGCGCCGCGCCTCAGGACGTGGGCGTCTCGAGGCCCTACCCGCTGCTCGGGCCGGCGGGGCTGGTGGTGGCGGGCCTGTCGCGGGCGGGGCGCTCGGGCAGGGCGTCGTCGATCAGGCCGAGGGGCAGTTGGGCCAGCAGGCTGCTGCCGAGCCGGCGGGTCTGGTCGGCCATGCGGCGCATCTCGTCGGTCACCGGGGCGACGAGCTGGTCCACGTCACCGATCAGCATGCGTGGCAGCTCGTCGGCCACGGCGAGAAGCGGCAGCGAGGGGGGGCCGTTGGCGTCGGACTTGACGATCTCGGGGTCGGGATGTTCGGGCGGGACGGCGCTGAGGACCTGGTGGAGCACGATCGCCGCGGTCAGGCAGGCCGCCGCCGCGACCGAGCCGACGGCGATGCGGATCACGAGCCGCCTTGGCCCGGGCCGACGCGCGGGGGCGGGGGCCGGGGGCGACTCGGCGGCGACGGCGGCGAGGATGCGGCTTCTCAGCTCGGCGCGCAGGGGGGGCGCGTCGGGGGCGTCGTCGCGCAGGTCGGCCTCCAGGGCCGTCAGGCGGTCCCGGTACAGGCGGCAGGGCCCGCACCGCTCGAGATGCCTTCGCAGCCCGCCCGGAAGCTCGCCTCCGGCCGCGCCCAGCGACCTCGACAGTCTCCATCGGTGGAATCGACAACGCATGATGCACCTCGTCATGTCTCGGCCACGCACTGTCCGGCCCGGCCGATCTTGTCCTTCGCCGCTGCAATCCCTGTCGTGGCGGTCCGGCCGCGCATCAGCCGGCGCCTTGCCCGGTGCAGCAGGACCTTCACGCTGGTGACCGTCCTGCCCATCGCCTCGGCCGCGTCGCGGATGGACATCTCCTCGACGTACCGCAGCCACAACGCCGTCAACTGCGGCCCGGGCAGCACGCGCGAGGCCAGCGACCAGAGGCCGGCCTGCTGCTCCCGGCGGGCGATCGCGTCGCCCGGGCATGGCGCGGCGGCGTCCGGCGGGTCCACGTCCTCGATCGGCACGCATGCGCGGCGCGACCGGAAGTGGCTGATCGCCAGCCGCGTCGCGATCGTGAACAACCACGTCGTGAAGCTCCGCGACGGGTCGTATCGCCCGAGGTTGCGGTAGGCCTTCAGGAACGTCTCCTGGAGCAGGTCCTCCGCCGTGTGCAGGTCGCCGACGCGCCGCCGGAGGTATCGCAGCAGCCGCGGGCCGAGCCGGTCGACCAGCACCGCGAAGCACGCCGATGAACCCGCCGCCGCCTGCGCGGCGAGCTGCTCGCAGGTGCGCGCCTCCATCGTCAGTTGTGGCTCGGCCGATACGTCCACGGACCACTCTCTACGCCGCGTCAGAAGTCCCCGCCCCCGGCGGCCTTCTTCTTCGCCGCCTCCGCGGCCAGGAACTTGATCATCCGGATCAGCGACTCGGTCGGCACGGTGGCCGACAGCTTCGCCACCGTGCCCTCACCGGTAATCTCGATCTTCTCGTTCAGCGGCGGGATGTCCTCGCGCTCCTGGAGCATCATCTGCCCCATCGCCACGAACCCCTGCACGATCTGGCGGAGTTGGAGGGCCCGCCGGGCCGTCTTCGTCCCGGCCGTGACGTTCAGGAACATCACGCCGTCAGCCTCGCCGACCTGAAGGGCCAGGTCCGTCAGGTCGCGAATGACCGCCACCCGGGGCTCGTCGCCTTCGGCGGGCAGCTTGATCTGCTCGCCCGCCGCGACCAGAATCGCCCCGGCCGGGGGCTTCTGGAGAAACGGCAGCGCGTCGGACTGCGCCAGGCTCTTGCTCTCCCCGTCCAGCACGTCGACGGCGCCCTTCAGCAGGTCGAGCGTGCTGGCGATCATGACGGTGCTCTTGTCGTAGAAGCAGCCGAACTGCGTCCTGGCGGGCTTGTCGCCCTTGGCCTTGTCGGTCCACTGGTGCAGCGTGCGGTCGCCGTACTCGTGCCCGCGGTAGCCCGGATTGCCCGTCAGCAGGCCGGCCAGCTTGTCCTGGTCGACCGTCGCGTCGGCGATCACCACGACCTGCTGATCGGCGTAGACCTTGCCGTACAGCGTGATGCCCCGCACGTCCCTCAGCGGGTCGAATCCGAACACCTCGCGGATCGTCGCGATCCCGTCGAGGAAGTCCGCCTTCTTCTCCGCCTCGGACAGGAGAAACCTGCCGATGCCGCTCTGGAGCAGCGCCTCGGCGTCGAGGTGGGCCGCCCACTTCGCGGCGGCGGCGATCCGCTCGATCTTCAACGGCCCCGCCAATCCCGCCGGGGCCAACACCGCCACCGCCAACAGGCTCGTCACGATCTTTCTCACGGTCGTGCTCCTTGCTCTGATTGTATCCGCTCTCGAGGCATTCGTGACCGTCTCAATGCGTCTACTTCGAATACGCTCCGCCGGCCCGGAAGTTACGTGTTTCCGCATCGAGAAGCCTGCGCGGGGAAGTCGCCTGCGGCTTGGCGGGGGCAGTCGGTCGCGGGCGCGCAGCGCGAGCGGCTCACCAGGGGCCCGGACCCTCGAGGCGGACGACCTGACCGGGCGCCGTCTTCCTCTCCGCAACGCTCTGCCCGCGGCGCACGGTGCAGTCGCTGCCGAGCAGTGAGCGGATCTCGGCGACGGCGAGCAGGCCGCCCTGCCACTCGAGGTCCACCTCGAACCCCCCGCGTGCGCGGAGCCCGCGGACGGACCCGGCCGGCCAGGCCGACGGCAGCGCGGGCAGCAGGTGCAGCTCGGCGGCCATGCCGTCGGCGGTGGCGGCGGCGCGGCTCTGGAGGAGCATCTCGGCGACCCCGGCGGCCGCGCCGAAGTTGCCGTCGATCTGGAACGGAGGGTGGGCGTCGAAGAGGTTCGGGTACGTCCGTTCGGGCGAGAGCTGGCGGGTGAGCATCTTCATCGCGTGCTCGCCGTCCTCCAGGCGGGCCCAGAGGTTGATCTTCCAGCCCATCGACCAGCCCGTCCCGCCGTCGCCGCGGTACCGCAGCGACTGCCTCGCCGCCGCCAGCAGCTTCGGCGTGGCGGGAGTGATCTGGTGGCCCGGATACAGCCCGTACAGGTGCGAGACGTGGCGGTGCTCGTCGGCCGGGTCGTCCCAGTCCTCGGCCCACTCCTGGAGCTGGCCGTATCGGCCGACGCGGTACGGCAGCAGGCGCGGCAGCTTGTCCGCCAGCTCGGCGCGAAACTCGTCGTCGGTTCCCAACACGCCGGCGGCCTCGATGCAGTGCGTGAAGAGTTCGCGGACGACGGCCATGTCCATGGTGCAGCCGGAGCTGACGGCCGCCGTGACGCCTTCCAGCGTGGTGAAGGTGTTCTCCGGCGAGGTGGACACGGGCGTTCGCAGGCAGCCGTCGCCGCCGTCGATCAGCCAGTCGAGCAGGAACTCGGCGGCGCCTTTCATGATCGGGTAGGCGCGATCGGCGAGGTATTGGCGGTCGCCGGTAAACAGGTAGTGGTCCCAGACGTGCCGACTGAGCCAGCCGCCCGCCATCGGCCACATCGACGTCTGGGCGATGTTGTCGATCGGGTCCGTGTTCCGCCAGATCGTCACGTTGTGATGGGCGACCCACCCCCGCCGCCCGTAGCTGCCCGACGCGGTCCGCCGGCCGTTGATCGAGCACTGCTCGGCCAGGTCCAGCAGGGGCAGGTGGCAGTCGAGCAGGTTGGCCGGCCCGGCGGGCCAGTAGTTCATCTCGGCGTTGATATTGAGCGTGTATCCCCCGGCCCAGGGGGGACTGATCCGGTCGTTCCAGATGCCCTGGAGGTTCAGCGGCTGCGTGGCGTCGCGCGACCCGCTGATCATCAGGTATCGCCCGAACTGAAAGTACATCGCCACCAGCGACGGATCCCCGCCGGCGGCGAAGTTCGCCACCCGCTCGTCGGTGGCCAGCGCGCTCTGTTCGGTGGGGGCGCCCACGTCGATCCGCACGCGGCAGAACAGCTCCCGGTAGTCCGTCACGTGCGCCTCGCGCAGCGCCCGATACGTCTTGCCCGCCGCCGAGGCCAGTTCGCCCGAGGCGCGGACAGATGGGTCGAGCCCGTCGCGGCTGGGGCTCTTGTCGAAGCCGTTGAAGCTCGTCGCGGCCGAGACGAGCAGCGTCGCCGCGTCGGCGCCGTCGACGCGGACCGACGGCCCGTCGGCAGAGACCTCGCCGCCCTCGGCGACCGCGCGCAGGCGGGCCTCGAAGAACATCCCCCGCCCGTCGACGTCGGCGGCGTAGAGCACGCCCGCCGCGCCGGGCCTGAGCCGGCCCGACTCGTCGAACAGCTCCGGGTACTTGCGCCGATCGCCCCGCTCGGCGATCCAGTCCAGCTCCCGCCGCGTGACGAAGCCCGGCGCCTGCCCGGCCAGCAAGACCGTCGCGTCCCCCCCCTGTGCCGCCGAGGCCGTCGGATGCGGCGACGACAGCAACGCGGCGAAGCTCAGCCCCCCCGGCCGGTCACACGCCAGCCGAACCACGATCACCTGGTCGGGAAAGCTCGCAAAGACCTCCCGCGTGAACGTCACGCCGCCGCGGCGGTACGTGATCCGCGCAACGGCCGTCGAGAGGTCCAGCTCGCGGCGGTAGCCCTCCACCGCCCCCGCCTCGCCGCCGGCGCCGGCGAAGTCGATCCACAGATCCCCCAGCGGCTGGTAGGACTGCTGGCTTCGCCCCAGCCAGTTCCGCCTGATGTGCTCGCCCGCCTCCTCCCACCGCCGGCCGGCCAGCATCGCGACCACCTCGTCGAAGCTGCCCTGAATGTCAGGCACGCCCAGCGGCAGCGGCTCGCCGGAATACAGCGTGTCCTCGTTGAGCTGGAGATGCTCCCGGTCGGGCAGGCCGAAGATCATCGCCCCCAGACGCCCGTTGCCGATCGGCAGCGCCTCGACCCACTGCTCGGCCGGGTGCGGATACCAGAGCGTCAAGTCGTCGCCCGCCCCGCCGCGGGCCTGCTCGTCCGTCATCGGGCCGCTTCCTTGCGGGGCTGGAAGTACCGAAGCAGGATCCGCCCCAGCACGCACTTGCCGCGGACGTTGGCGTGAACCTCGTCGCGCATGAACCACATCTGCGGGCGCGGCGAGGCGAGGACGTAATCGTCCCACGCCGTCCGCATATCGAGCAGTTCGACCTTCTCCTCCGCCGCCATCGCCGCCAGCCGGCCCGCGTACGCCTCGATGATCCTGCACGCCTCGTCGACCGGCAGCCCGCCGTGCTCGGCGAAGGAGGCCTCGCACCGCTGCCGCGGACAGACCGCGCCGGTGAGCAGCATGATCTCGCAGCCGCTCTCAGCCCGCACCTGGCGGATCACGCTGCGGATCGGCTCGGCGTCGTAGCCGTTGCTGATGCCCGCGATGATCAGCAGATCGGGCCTGTAGGACAGGACGTACTGCCGGATTCTGCCGGCGCCCTTGTAGTAGCCGCAGCCGGTGCCGCCGCGGACGGAGTTGACGACCTCGACGCGGCTGCCGGGGTATGCTCGCTCGAGCAGCACGTCGAAGGCCGAGTGCGACGTGTCGTTGGCGATGCTGTCGCCCAGCAACACGACGCGGAGCGTCTTGCCCTCGCGGAGGCGGCCGATCGACTTCGGCAGCAGCTTCCATCGCTCCGCCGGCGGGCGGTAGTCGACCGGCGGGAGGGAGTCGCGGAGCTTGTCGGCCCACTTCGCGGCCGCAGCCCGGCCGATTCGCTCGACGCGCACGTTGTCGACCGCCACCGGGCTGCGCCGGGCGACGAATCGCAGGCGGGCCGTGACGGAGCCGGCGTTGGCGCGGAAACAGCGCTCGTGGCGGCGCCAATCACTCGAGCCGGGCAGGCTGTCGTAGCAGTCGGCCGCCGACTCGGCGCCCTCGGCGTCGAAGAACACGGCCACCCAGTAGCCGTCGGTCTTGGCCTTGGCGCGGAATCGAAGGCGGTAGTACTCGAACGGGGTGACGGAGATCGCGGGGCTCTGCCAGTATCCTCTGCGGACGAGCAGGTAACGCCCGCCGGCCTCGTCGGTGCCGGCCCACTCGCCGTCGAACCGTTGCGTCGGCGGCGCGCCGCCCGCCCAGCCGGCCCGTGCCGGGTCGCGGGCGAAGTCCGCTTTCAGCACCGCCGCCGGCGCTGCCGCCGCCCATGCCGCCGCCACGCTCGCCATCGCCAGCGCGAGCACCAGATGCGTCGAGTCCATTCACACTCTCCTGTCCGGGGCCAACGGTCCGGCGGAGTATAGGCCATCGCCCTCGATCCGCAAAGAGGGCCGCTTCCGCCGGACCGGCCGGCCCCGGCCTGATCTCGGGCGTGTGTGCAGGCCGAGAAACGGGCCGCCCCCCTACTCCTCATAGGCGAGTTTCTGGATCAACTCGTGATATCCCCGGCGGCTCAGGCGGGTCAGCTCGTGGTGCATGCGGACGGCGACGAGGCGGCGGGTGTAGATGTCCTTCTTCTCGACGGCGCGGTCGATGACGCGGGCGATCTCGGCGCGGGTCTTGTCGGCCTCGGCGCCCGCGCGGCGGGCGAAGAGGCGCTTCAGCCCGTCGCGGTCGGTGTGAAAGGCGATGCGGACGGCGCGGAGGGCCTCGACGTTCTCGGCGGCCAGCAGGTCCGGCCGCTCCGCCCGCAAGTGCTCGCGCAAACCGTCGAGCTGCTCGACGGCGGCGCGGACGAACGCCTTGGCGCGCTGGAAGTCGCGGCGGTTTCGCCCCTCGGTCTCGAGGTCGCCGATGACGTCGTAGCCGAGCCGCCCGTCGCAGTAGCCCGGGTCGTACCGCATCCGCAGCTCGGTCGAGGCGGCGTAGCAGCAGTAGAGCATGTGGTCCAGCACGTCCCGCGCGGTGACCAGGTCGGCGCCGAAGACGCGGCGGATGACCTGCCTTCGGCGCTCGAGGACGGCCTCGCGGGCGCCCTCCACGCCTCGCAGCCAGTCGGAGTCCTCCGTGCCGGGCCACAGCAGCACCTGCGAGTTGAACAGCGTCGTCCCGAAGCGGCGGTTGAGGCGTTGGACGGCCGAGCCGACCTGGATGGCCACCATCCGCGTGACGAACAGGAACCAGAACCGCTGGGCGATCCGCCGGGGGCGGAAGAGCATCGTCGCGCCGAACCCGGTCATCCCCGCCGCCCGCCGGGCCGCCCCCAGCGTGCCGCTGCCGTCGAACTGCTCGACGAGCTTCGTGTCGGACCGGTCGAGGTAGGCCCCGTCCCGCCAGTCCTCGAAGTACCGCAGGTCCAGCCCGACGATGTGCATCTGACTGATCTGCGGCAGGTGGCTGGTCAGGGCCCGGTTCGCGCGGGCGAAGAAGCTCTTGCGGGCGCGGGCGAGCCCTTCGTTCTCCGTCTCGCCCGGGCGGAGGCGGCAGTCGAACTTCTCGCACTGGTCGGCGGCCATCCTCAGCCGGCACTCGTGCTGGAAGACCCGCTTCCAGAGCACCCGCAGGTGCTCGTCGGACTGGCTCTTGCGGTAGTCCTCCATCAGGTTCAGGTCGCTGGCCTGCGCGACGGTCATCAGGCGCGAGGAGATCAGGCTGGGGACGACCTTCAGCAGCGTGCCCAGCACCAGCGACAGCGCCCCGATCAGCAGCGGCAGGACGATCGCCTGGCGAACGGTGAAACCGGGCAGCCCCACGCCCCGCGCCAGCATGCCGATCACCGCGATGCCCGCCGTCAGCATCGTGTAGCGCAGCGACCGCTTGTAGATCAGGTTGCCGATCGTGTACAGCACGTCCAGCGGCGCGATCAGGCGCGTCAGGTCGCGCACGATGGCCGTCCGTCGCCTGCCGTTGGCGTTCATGCGAACTCCCGCCAGCGCCGCTCGAAGGCCTCGCCGAACGCGCCCACGAGGCGCGAATCGTCGAGGGTCCGTCGGAGGATGTCGTCGATCTCAGTCGGGATCATCTGCGTTCCGGTGAATCCTCTTCGAGCCCTTCCGTCGCCGGGCACTCTCGGCATTCAACACTCCGCAGCCCGGCAAGGCCCGCGCCCTATTCTCCTTGCTCTGCAACGATCCTGTCACGTTTCTTTGTTCTTGAGAAGGTCTTCCGGGTTTGGACGGCAGAGGACTTGCTTCGCTCGGGACCTGCCTGCCGACAGCCAGGTTCATCGCATTCAGCCCAACGGCGTGGCGAGGCGTCGAGCGCGAGCCGCCGCAGGGGAAGATCGATGCGCAGCCGCGGAATTCGGGCGAGTCTTCGAGCCACGTGTGGCAGCGGGTCCCGCGGCGGATAGAGCCCATCGAGCTTTCCCGGTCGAATGTGCCGGGAGCTTCGGCGGCGATGAGTTCGGTTCCGGCCGAGGGGCGAAGCCCCGAGGCCGTGCTGCGATCTCCGCGACCTCTGCGGCTATCAAGAGCGACAACTACTTCGCCGCGCCGAGGATCTCTTCGGTCCGCTGCTGCGTGAACTGGTTGGTGTACAGCTCGTAGTACCGCCCGCGCCGGGCGATCAGCTCCGCGTGCGTGCCGTCCTCGACGATCCGCCCGCCCTCGATGACGAGGATCCGGTCGGCCGAGCGGATCGTGCTGAGGCGGTGGGCGATCACGAAGCTGATCCGCCCGCCGAGGATCGTCTCGATGCCCGCCTGGATCAGTTGCTCGGTCTGCGTGTCCACCGACGAGGTGGCCTCGTCCATGATGAACACCTGCGGGTCGGCCAGCACCGCCCGGGCCAGGGAGACCAGCTGCTTCTGCCCCGTCGACAGCTTGTTGCCCCCCTGCCCGACGTCGGTGTCGTATCCGTCCTCCATCGCCGTGATGAACGCGTGGGCCCCCGCCAGCCGGGCGGCCTGCTCGGTCTCGCCGTCCGTCGCGTCCAGCCGCCCGTAGCGGATGTTCTCGCGGACCGCGCCGCTGAACAGGTGCGGCGTCTGGAGGACGATGCCCAGGTTCGACTGGAGCCAGTGCAGGCTCCGCTTGCGGTAGTCCACGCCGTTGATGAGCACCTCCCCGCCGGTCGGCTCGTAGAAGCGGCACAGCAGGCCGACGATCGTCGTCTTGCCCCCCCCCGTCGGACCGGCCAGGGCGATCGTCTGCCCGGCGCGGACGCGAAGGTCGAGTCCCTCGAGGACCGGTTGGCCTTCCTTGTAGGCGAAATCGACGTTGCGGAACTCGATGGTCTCGATGCGGTCGGGCAGCCCGTCGGCGGCCAGGCCGTCGCCGCCGGCGCCGCCGGCGCGGTGGCGCGCGACGGCCTCGACGACCTCGGGCGAGTCGGCAATCTCCGGTTCGGTGTTCAGCAGGCCGATCACGCGTTCGGCGGCGGCCTGGGCCTGCTGCATGTCCGAGAACAGCCTGGCCAACTGCTGGATCGGCATGAAGAACCAGGCGGAGTACGAGATGAACAGGTACAGGTCTCCGAGCTGGATGCGCCCGCCGATCACGTCGGCTCCGCCCTTCCAGAGCGCCACCGCCCCGCCGACGCTGCCGAGGGTGATGACGATCGGCAGGTAGACGGCCGACAGGACGGCGCTGTGGACGGACGAGCGGTTCATCTGCTCGGTCAGGCCTTCGAACTCCGCGAGGTTCTCGCGCTCGCGGACGAGCGTCTTGGTCGTCCGCACGCCGCTGATCGCCTCGTTGTAGGAGGCGGTGATGTTCGAGTTGGTCTTCCGCACGACGCGGGAGACGCGGAGGATCCGCTTCTGGAAGACGAGGCTGATCCACACGAGCGGGGGCACGACGGCCAGCACGAGCAGCCCCAGCCGCCAGTCGACCACCAGCATGATCGCCGAGACGCCCACCAGCAGGAACGTGCCCCAGATGAAGTCCAGCACGCCCCACGCGATGATCCGCGAGAGGCGGTCGCAGTCGCTGGTCAGCCGCGTCACCAGCCACCCGACCGGCCGGCGGTCGTAGAAGCTGAACGACAGCTCCTGGAGGCGGTCGAAGCCCTTCTTCCGGATGTCGTGCGCCACGCCCGTCGACAGCCGGCCGCCCATCCAGATGAACAGCCAGATGCACGCGGCGAAGGCGACCACCAGCCCGCTGTACATCAGCGCCCCGGGCCACCAGCGCGCGGCGGCGCCGCGGGCCTCCGCCTCGTTGATCATCAGCCGCGTCACCAACGTGAACGACACGTCCGCCGCCGCCGTCAACGCCGCCGCGATCACCAGCCCTAGCATGTACCGCCGATGCCGCCGGCCGTGGCGGAAAATGTCCCGCCACAGCCGCAGGTTGAGCCGGCCTTCGTATTCCTCTTCGTGCATGGCGTGATCGGCCATCGTCACGGCCCGTCCTTTCCGGCGGAGGCGGCCTCGGCGGCGCCGGCATCGGCGCGGAGGTCGGCCTCGAGGGAGCTCTGGACCTGCCAGAGCCTCCCGTACAGCCCTTCGGCGCCCACCAGCGTCTCGTGCGTGCCGGACTGCACGATCCGCCCGTCGTCGAAGACGAGGATGCGGTCGGCCTGCATCAACGTGGTCAGGCGGTGGGCGATAATCAGCGTCGTCCGCCGCCCGTGCCGGCGGCGCAGGGCGTCGAGGATCATCGCCTCCGTCCGCGTGTCGACGGCGCTGAGCGCGTCGTCGAGGATCAGCACGGGCGGGTCGGCGAGCACCGCGCGGGCCAGCGCCACCCGCTGACGCTGACCGCCCGACAACGTCACGCCGCGCTCGCCGACCACCGTGTCGTAGCCCTTGTCGAACTCCAGGATCGCCTCGTGCACGCAGGCCGCCGTCGCCGCCTCCGCGATCGCCTCCTCCGTCGCCGACGAGCTGCCCAGGCGAATGTTCTCGCCCACCGTCTTCGAGTAGAGGAACGGCTCCTGCAACACCGCGCCGAACTGCCGCCGGACTTCCTTGCGGTTCGTGGCCGCCAGCTCCCGGCCGTCCAGGCGGATCGAGCCGGTCTCGTAGTCGTACAGGCGCAGCAGCAGGTTCACCAGCGTGCTCTTGCCCGACCCCGACGGGCCGAGCACGGCGAGCGTCTGGCCGGGCTCGACGCGGAACGACACGTCGCGAAGCACCGGCTCCGACGAGTCGTGGGCGAACGTCAGGTTCTCCACGACGATCTCGCCCTCGGCGGCCGGCGCGTCGGCCTGCTCGCCGTCGCCGCCGTCCTCGCGGGGCTGGTCCAACACCTCGTGAATGCGGTCCAGCGCCACCGTCGCCTTGCCGAAGTCCGCCAGCACCCGCCCCATGTACCGGATCGGCCACATGAACATGTGCACGAACGACATGAAGGCGAACAGCCCGCCGGCGGTCAGCCGCCCGGCGATCATCAGGTGCACGCCGTAGACCAGCACGCAGGCGACCTGGCTCATGCACATCAGGTCCGAGACCGACCAGAACCACGCGAACAGGCGGACCACGCGGTACCAGCGGCGGCGGTAGTCGGTGTTGTACTCGGCGAACTTCCGCTTCTCGTGCTCGCCGCGGGCGAACGCGCGGACCACCCGGATGCCCGTGAGGTTCTCCTCCAGCACGGCGGTCATGCGTCCCTCCGCCTCGTCGGACTGCTTGAACGTCCGCCGGACCAGGATGAAGAAGAGCACCGAGTACGCGGCGATCGGCGGCATGAGCACCATCGAGGCGACCGTCATCGACGGATGCACCCACCACATGATCGGCAGCCCGATCATCAGCAGGATCACCGCCCGCCCGACCTCCGTGACGCCCGTGGCCAGGAACATCCGAAGCGTCTCGACGTCCGAGCTGCAACGCTGGACCAGGTCGCCGGTGTCCTTCCCGTCGTGGTAGCGGCACGGCAGGTGCTGGAGGTGGTCGTACAGCCGCTCGCGAAGCGACCGGGCGATCGCCTCCGACGCGATCGCCGACCACCGGCCCTTCAGGTACGTCAGCGCGCCGCTGACGGCCGTCACCGACACGATCGCCAACCCCGCGATCCACAGGTTGCGCGACAGGACGCTCTGCCCGCCCACCGCGGCGACGATGCGGTCCACGGCGGCCGGGGCCTCGATCGGCTCGCCGCCGATCAGGTGGTCCACCGCCCACATGCGAACCAGCGGCGGGAAGTACATGAACGTCGCCGCCAACACCAGCGCCGCCACCGCCAGCGCATACCGCAGCCGATGGCCCCCCATCATCCCCCACAGGATTCTCAGCCGCTTCCTCATGGCTCTGGCCCCGTCTGCTCGCCCCGACCGCCACGAAAAACGCCCGCGTCGCAGTCGCGGGCGTCCGTTGGCAGATCAAACGAAAAAGCCCGCTCGCGGCCGGGCGAGCGGGCAGGTCGTCTCATCGCGAAGATGGCGTTCCGAACCGGCTCACCACAGCCACGGCATACCGGCGAAACCGGCATGCGCGCCAGGATTGTCGATCCAGATTCGTACCATTGGTGCTCCTTCCAACCCGAACACTCTACAGCGTTTCCGGGCAACCGCAAGACAAAAAAGCCAAAACTTTCGCCATGTGTATTCCGTGCTTGATGTCGATGGCGGTGCGCGTATTGTGGCTGCGAGGTACATCGGTTCGGCGTCACCTGGGACCAGAGGAGCATGATGTCTGTGAGAATATCGTACGCCATACTGTTGTTCGCAATGACGTTGTCGGCCGCCGCGGCGGAAGTGACGGTCAGAGCCGGCCGCCTCTCGGTAACCGCTGACGGTGGCCGTTTCAGCATGAGGGTGGCCGGGACGGGGCTTCTCTTCGTGCCCCGGGCGCGTCTGCCGAAGGCCGTCACAAAGACCGAGGCTCGCGCCGTGTCATCGCCCCAATGGGGCAAGGGCAGGGAGATCCTCTTCACCCATGAGGACGAATCCAGGACCTCGCTGCGGATCTACGAAGGCGCCGATTTCGCCGCGCTGCACACGTCCGTTCACAACGGCGCGGCCAAGCCGCTGAGGCTCGGATCGCTCGAGGTCCTCGACATGGACATCCGTCTGGGCGACAGGGAACTGGTCAGCTACGGCACGGGGGGGCTGAAGAATGCTCCGGCCGGGCCGGGCAGCTACGCGTTCCACGCCCACGCCGATCCCGAGACGCGCAACGGCGTCGTCGCGGCCTGGCTCACGCACGAACGGGGCATCGGCGTGCTCCTGCCTCGCGCCGCGGGAGGCAAGACGTCACTGAAGGCGCAGTTGGACTTCGGCCTCTACCAGGTCAACCCGGGCGCCACGCGCCGGACCGACACATTGCTGATCGGCTACTTCGACGATGCCCGCATCGGCCTGGAGTCGTATGCGGCGGCCGTCGCGTCGCACTATGGGATCCGGCTCAAGCCCAAGCCGGGAGTCTACTGCACGTGGTACCACGGCGGCGCGTCCAGCGAGAAGCAGATCGCCGCCAACACCAGGTTTGCCGCCGGGCATCTCAAACCGTTCGGCCTGGGCGTCATGCAGATCGACGACAAGTGGCAGGCCCAGCTTCCCAGGGGCTTTGAGCATACGGGCAGGATACGGAACACCGGGCCGATCAAGGTGTTCGTGGACTCGCGGGGCAACTACCCGAGCGGAATGGCCCACACGGCCGGGACGATCGCGTCCTACGGGATGACGGCGGGCATATGGTTCATGCCGTTCGCCGGGAACTTCCGCAGCCCGTACTTCGATCACGACATCTTCGCGAAAAACGCCGACGGCACGCCGTTCCACGACGCGCGATGGTCGGGCACCTGTGTCGACACGAGCCATCCCAAGGGCCTGAAATTCGTCCACGACCGAACGAAGAGGATCTACGACTGGGGCTATCGTTACTTCAAGATCGACGGCATGCATACCGGCATCCCGTCGTACAACATCTACGTGCACACGTCATACAGGGACCAGAACCTGGGCAAGGCCAGGCTCCACGACCCGAACACGACACATGTCCAGGCCTATCGCAAAGGGCTGGAGACAGTGCGCAAAGCCGCGCCGGATGCCTTCATACTCGGCTGTAACGTCTCGCAGAACATGATCTCCATGGGCCCGGCCTTCGGGATGATAGACGCCATGCGGATCGGACCGGACAACGGCAGCGCCGGAAGGGGAAACTGGGGCGGTGTGACCAAGGGCGCCTGGCACGGAAGCAACCTGTACTTCCTGAACGGCCGTGTCTGGCACAACGACCCGGACCCCGTCTACGTGCGGAAGACCATTCCGACAGAGATGGCCCGCTGGATGTGCTCCTGGCTGGCGGTCACCGGAGCGATGCATACCTCGAGCATGCAGTACTCCACGCTGCCGGCTGACAGGCTCGATCTGCTCAAGCGATGCCTGCCCTCACACACACTGCCCGCTCGTCCGGCCGACCTCTTCGAGACCAACAAGCCTCGCATATGGCTGGTCGGCAACGAGCGGATGAACCTGGTCGGCCTGTTCAACTGGCAACAGAAGGAACAGGCGAGCATCAGTTACGGCATGAAGAAGCTCGGCCTGGATGAATCGAAGGCCTACGTCGCTTTCGATTACTGGCGGAACAGACTGTCGAGCACGGTGAAGGGCTCCCTCTGCGAGGAGCTCCCCGGCGCCACGTGCCGGGTACTGGCCCTGAAGCCGGAGAGCGATCATCCCCAATTGATCAGCACCTCGCGCCACATTACACAGGGCCTGATTGACGTTCTGGAAGAGAGGTGGGCTGACAAGACGCTGTCGGGCAAGAGCGAAGTTGTCGGCGACGACCCGTACGAGCTGAGGATGGCCCTCCCGGCAAGAGGAAGCTGGAGAGCGGCCGAAGCCGCCGCCGACGGGGCGGACATCAAACTCGGCGCTCCGGAAGAGGGCCTGATCAGGGCGACGATCACGACCCCCAAAAGCAAGACGGTCGATTGGAGAGTGTCCTTCGAGAATGGCTGACTATGCCCGACCACCGAGTCTGGTGGTCGTGCGAAGCCCGAACAGGCAGGGGCTCTCGAGCGCGCCGTGTCTGCGAGCAAGCTCCTGCCTCCGCGAGGACAGGCAGATTCCGGGGGCCTGCCAATCTGCGAGTGAGCTTCTTGAGTGCTCCTTCGCCTTCCGGCCGGGTCGGCAAGGTCAAGTCCGCCTTCTTGCATTGAGGCCGGCTTGGCGTATCCTCTGGTTCATGCGGGCGGGCCGTCAGGGCCTGCCCGGCGTTCAAGTTTCGTCAGGAGACGCCGGCCCCGCAGCCGGAGGCGGAAGCGGCGGCCGCGGGCCATGGTGGAGAACGTAGTTCCCCGGGAAGGGAGACGCGAGCATGTCGAGCAAACGGATCACGCGGCGTGGTTTTCTGAAGACGGCGGTGGCGGCGGGGGCGGCCCCGCTGCTGGTCAGCTCCGAGGCTTTCGGCGCGAACGACCGGATCGTGATGGGCTGCATCGGGATGGGCGGCCAGGGGCGGGGAGACATGGGCGGCTTCCTGGGCCACAAGGGCGTCCAGGTGGTGGCCGTCTGCGACGTGGTCGGAGGCCATCGCGAGAAGGCCAAGTCCATGGTGGACGGCCGCTACGGCAACAAGGACTGCAAGTCGGTCAACGACTTTCGCGAGATCACGCGGCGGGACGACATCGACGCGGTGCTGATCGGCACGCCGGACCACTGGCACGCGATCATCTCGATCGACGCGATGAAGAACGGCAAGGACGTCTACTGCGAGAAGCCGGAGACGCTGACCGTCCGCCAGGGGCGGGTGATGACGCAGACGGCCCGTCGGTACGCCCGCGTCTTTTCCGGCGGCAGCCAGCGGGTCTGGGGCGACTACAACTGGTTCCACCGGATGGTCTGGGGCGGGCGGATCGGCGAGGTCAAGGAGGGCTGGGTCGGCGTGGGCGGCCCGTCCGGCCCGTGCTACCTTCCCCCCGTGCCCACGCCGGCGGACGTGGACTGGAACCGGTGGCTGGGCCCCGCGCCGTGGCGGCCGTTCCATCCGACGCTGATCCGCGGCGGCTTCAGGCCCTATCGCGACTACTCCGGCGGCGGGATGACCGACTGGGGCTGCCACGGCTTCGGCGGGGCGCTGTTCTGCATGCAGCTTCACGAGACCGGGCCGGTGACGATCACCCCTCCCGACGGCAAGGGCGTCGAGCGGCTGACCTATGAGTTCGCCAACGGCATGAAGATCTACCACGGCGGCGGGTGGGGAGGCATCCTGTCGTTCCGGGGCACCGAGGGCGAGCTGCCTCGCCGCGGGGCCGGGCGCCGACGCGAGGACCCGCCGAACATCCATATCCCGAACTACAAGGGCCGCGGCGGGATCTTCGGCGACTTCCTCCACTGCGTCCGCACCCGCGAGAATCCGTTCCGCGACATCGAGATCGCCCACCGCACGGCCACCCACTGCCACCTGGGCAACATCGCCTACTGGCTCAAGCGCCCGCTGAAGTGGGACCCGGTCAAGGAAGAGATCATCGGCGACCCGGAAGCCAGCCGCTGGCTCGACCGCCCGATGCGCGAGCCGTGGAATCTGTAGGGACCGCGCCGGACCTTCATCGGAGAGAACGCGGACAACGCGGAGACCGGGCTTTGTTGCCTGCCTCCGCGTTTCGCTGCGCGAGCTTCGGGAGCGTATTGGGTGCCACGGCCGCGGAGTTCAGCGGCCGTGTCTTCGGGGTGACAGAAAGAGCACGGCCGCAGACTCCGCAGCCGTGGCACCCATCAGTTGACGGTTGACGGACTGTGAGTCCTCCGTTGAGCTGCTCGGCCTTGATTCGGTGGGCGGATCGCCCCGACAATTGCCCGGCACGTGGCGAGGGCATTGGAATGACCGAGGCCGGGCTGTTTGGCGAGCTGTTGGAGCGGGTCGAGGAGCGGGTCGCGGGCGCGAGCGATCGCGACGAGGCGCTCCGGGCGATCTGCCGCCTGCTCGAGCGGCGCGTGGCGCACTACGACTGGGTGGGGTTCTACCTCGCCGACACCGACGGCCGGACGCTCCTGCTCGGGCCGTTCGCCGGTGCGCCGACGGAGCACGTCCGCATCGCCTTCGGCGAGGGCATCTGCGGTCAGGCGGCCGAGCGGGAGCAGACGTTGGTCGTGCAGGACGTCTCGAAGGAGACGAACTACCTCTCGTGCAGCCCGCACGTCCGCTCGGAGATCGTCGTGCCCGTCCTGGCCGGCGGGCGCTTCGTCGCCGAGATCGATATCGACTCGCACGAGCTGTCGCCGTTTTCCGACGACGACCGGGCGTTCCTCGACGGGGTCGCCAAGGCCGTCTCCGTGCTGTTCTGACTCGGGAGAAGCAGATGGCTGACAGGAAGAAGCCGCCGACCGGGCTGTTGGGCATCCTGATGGTGCTGGGCCCGTCGCTGATCTGGTGCGGGGAGTATATCGGATCGGGCGAGGTGATCATCGCGACGCGGACCGGTGCGGTGCTCGGCCCGGCAGTGCTGTGGGCCATCCTCGTCGGCATCTTCCTCAAATACTGGATCGGCCTGTGCGGTGCGCGATACACGGTCGCCACGGGCGAGGGGATGATCGACTGCTTCAGCCGCGTGCCGGGGCCGAAGAACTGGCTCGTCTGGGTCGTCTTCCTCGGGCAGATCGCCTCGGGAATCTGTGCGGTCGGCGCGCTGGCGCTGGCGGCGGCGACGTTTCTCGGGGCCCTGCTGCCTCTGGGCGATCAGACAAGCCTGATCTGGGGGACGGCGGTGACGGCCTTCGCGCTGCTCGTCGCGTGGACGGGGCGGTTCGGCGTGCTGAAGCACGTGATGACGCTCTTCGTCGCGGTGATCATCGTGGGCGTGCTGTACGTGGCCGTCCAGACCCTGCCGGCGATTCGCGAGATCGTCATCGGCCTGTTCGGCTTTCGCGTGCCGGAGATCCCCGCGTGGGTCACCGCGGCCGACCCGGCCGTCAAGACGCCGTGGGACGAGATCCTGCCCCTGCTGGGCTGGGCTGCCGGCGGGTTCGCCAGCCAGGTCTGGTACTCCTACTGGGTCCTCGGCGCCGGCTACGGCATGGCGGGCGAGCGGAAGTGGGGCCAGCGGGCCGACGAGCAGCGCCTGTCGAAGCTGTCGGCCGACGAGGCGAAGGAGGTCAAGGGTTGGCTCCGCGTCGTCGGGTGGGACGCGACGGTCGCGCTGGTGATCGGCACGGTGGTCACGGGCGCGTTCCTGCTGGCCGGGTCGGGCGTGCTGGGGCCGCAGAAGCTCGTGCCCAAGGGCCCGGCCGTTGCCACGGAGCTGTCGCGGATCTTCGCCGACCGCTGGAGCCGCGCGGGCGGCTGGCTGTTCATCGCGGCGGGGGCGGCGGCGATGGTCAGCACGCAGCTTGGGCAATTGGCCGGCTGGCCGAGGCTGCTGGCCGACTGCTTCCGAAACGTCTGCCGCCCGTTCGCCGCGATCCAGCCGAAGTGGCAGTTCCGCATCTTCCTCTGCCTGTTCGTCCTGACGAACCTGGCCATCCTGGCGGCGTTTCCGAAGGAGCGTCCGGTCTATCTGGTCAAGCTCGGGGCGATCTGCGACGGGCTGGTCCTCGTGCCCCTCCAGGCGATCGCCGTGGCGTACGGGCTGTTCTTCACGCAGCGGAAGCTGCTGTCGGCCGAGGCCTGGCCGCTGCTTCGCCCCCGATGGTACCACGCCGTCGGGCTGATCCTCGCCTTCGGCGTGTTCGCCTACTTCTGCGTCTTCCAGGTCCCCCAGGTGCTCGCCCAGATGTTCGGCGGGTAGGCCGGGCCCGGGACCGCGGAAGCCCGACACGCCGGTGGGGCCCATAGCGGACGCGGCCGTCCGCCCCGCCGGGAAGCAGCAGCGAGAGATGACTTGACGCCGTCCCGGCAGATAGGATAGTCTATTAGCGGATACTAACATGGCGGGCGAACCGAAGGAACTGGCCAGGCTGTTCAAGGTGTTGGCGGTCGGCACACGCGTGCGGATCGTGCAGCTTCTGAAAGGTCGGAGGTTGTGCGTCAACGCGCTGGCCGCTCGGCTGGACGTGACGCAGGGGGCGGTCTCGCAGCACCTGCGGGTCATGCGAGACGCCGGCCTCGTCATCGACGAGAAGCGCGGCTACTACGTCCATTACCGCCTGAACGAGCAGACCCTCGCCGCGTGGCGAGAAGAGATCGACAGGTTGCTGCACCCCGGACAAGAGGCCCGCACGGACAAGAAAGGAGTGCCGAGATGTGCGGCTCCAATGAGAAGAAAGAAGGCTGTCAGAAACCGGAGAACCTGAAGGGCAAGCCCGAGGAGTGCTCGCCGGAGCAGATACGCATATGCCACGGCGATGCGAAGGAGCACCCCTGTACAGGCAACGGAGACCGGAAGGGGGAGCCTGCCTGAAGCCGGGCGACCCTGAAGAGTCGGACGCGTGCCCGCTGTGGACGCTCGAGGCCCATTGCGGGATCGTGCGCAATTCGGACGAGGCCATCACCGCATGACGGCTGACGGCCATCCTGCCATTGAGGTCCGCGCGCTCGCCAAGCGGTTCGGCGAGGTGCAGGCGGTCGCGGGCGTCGATTTCGACGTGCGCGAGGGCGAGCTGTTCGGCTTCCTTGGGCCCAACGGGGCGGGCAAGACGACGACGATCAACATGCTCACGGGCCTGGCCCGGCCCGACGCGGGCACGATCCACATTGCGGGCATCGACTGCTCGGCCAACCACAAGGCCGCCCAGCACCTGATGGGTGTCGTGCCCGACGAGAGCAACCTCTACCCGGAATTGACGGGCTTCGGGAACCTGGTCTTCTGCGGGGCGCTGTACGGCATGGGCAAGCGGGAACGCGAGGGCCGGGCGCAGGAGCTGCTCGATCGCTTCGGTCTGGCGGACGCGGCCGGGCGGAAGTTCGCGGGCTACTCCCGGGGCATGAAGCGCAAACTCACCATCGCCGCCGGGATCATCCACTCGCCGCCGATCCTGTTCCTCGACGAGCCGACGACCGGCATCGACGTGGCCAGCGCCCGCGGAATCCGCCAGCTCATCGCGGACCTCAACGCCGGCGGGACGACGATCTTCCTGACCACGCACTACATCGAGGAGGCCGAGCGGCTCTGCCGGCGTGTCGCGTTCATCGTCGCCGGACGGGTCGTCCGTATCGACACCGTGCGGGATCTCATGCTTCAGACGCAGGGCCGGCACGTCGTCCGATTCGCCGTCTCCGGCGGTGCGCGCG
>Ga0180438_10004377_pt1 | contig 20373 bp, 34 predicted proteins | sample SS_ome_12_FD_132455 | JGI IMG/M metagenome (GOLD analysis project Ga0180438, IMG submission 132455) | Hypersaline lake sediment archaeal communities from the Salton Sea, California, USA - SS_3_D_2 metaG | ecosystem: Environmental > Aquatic > Non-marine Saline and Alkaline > Hypersaline >... | reverse complement strand
CGACAATCATTATTGAGATGATGAGCGAAGCTGGTTTGACCGAGAGCGAGGTCACGAAGGAAGATTGGGAGGCCACGGCTCCGGCGCTTGTGGCGCGTCGTAAGGCAGCCGCCGAAAAAATCAGACAGCATGGGAAGGAGGCTTAAATAATGGACGCATTTTACCATATACAAGGCTTAACCATAAATCAGCAACTAATGAGTATTGTTATTCCGGCCGCTGTTACGGCGGTTAGCCTCCTGGTATCACTCGCGCTATTCAAGCTGAAAAAATACGTCGAAGCACAAACAAACAACGCGACTGTGGGGTTTGCTATGGCGCGACTATGCGACATCGTACAGACCACCGTTGAGGAGATAGACCAAAATGTAAAAGAGGCTTCGGCAGACGGATCTTTGACGCTTGAGGAGGCAAAGCGAATAAAATTCATAGCTACAAATAGAGTTTTTCAGCAGATACCGCCGGATCTTGAAGCGACGCTCAATATGGCAACGGGGAATTTGAAAGATTGGATCGACGCCAAGATTGAACAGACGGTCCACCGGCAAAAAGAGTAAAAAAATTTTTCCAAGTAAAAGCCGCATGTTTCGACAAGGAAAAACCCCTGCATTTCTCAAGATTTGCAGGGGTTTTTTATTGGGCGGCTATTTCCCAATCAGGTGTGTATACCCTGATCGGCTGTTCTTCAGTTGCTCCAAAATTTTAATTGCTCCTTCCCAGCTTTTTCTAAGGGGCATTTATTTAAACGAGCAATCCATTCCTTGGCCTTTTTGCAAAAAACCCCTTCACGCACTACAATCCGGCCAGTTGGTTTCAAACAGGAATACTGGCAAGGCGCGTAATTTATTTTACTGCATGGATATACCATTTCCCAATCAGGTGCTTCGTTTTCTAAATGGCCATTCTTCATGTTCTCTCGAAACATGATTTTCACGCCATGTATTTACTGCATCTTCAAGTGTCGGATGGCGCTCATACATTCTGCCCTCACGGTGATTTCTTTGCCATATACAAAGTTTAACCATACCGGGACCGCTTTGCTGAATTTCTCCACGAATGCACCAATCGTGGCAAAGAAAAACAAATCGTGTCAGCATATTAAAATCAAAAGTGGACAAGTCGCCGTAATGGTTGACGGACCACCCAGGCCCAAATGGATGCAAGCCCCCACGTGGTATATGATGGCGACCATAATACATTTCAGCGAAAAAGTTTGTTGCTTGTTCTTTATCCATCTATACTGACTCCCGATCAGGTGGTTTGAATATCACAATTGCACTTGCGAATGGTGCGTTCCATTTGTAGCCACCAAATTTTATTCTACCCCTAATAAATCTGATTTCACCACGCATACAGTAATCATGCCACCATGACGTATCTGTTCGTGCGGGTATAAGAAGTACGCAAGTTGCTCCTTTTTTGCTTTCAAAAAACGCTTTTCTAACCCATCGTTGAGTTTGTGTTCCGTATGGTGGATTAATAAAAGCAACTTCACAATTCCAATCTTTAATCAACCCGTTGTCCTGTCGGGTAAAATATCTTTTACACTTATGATTTTCATCAGAAGCACATGGGTCTAGTGTGAAATTAAATTCAACGTTTAAATCGTCAAATATATCTTGCGGAGTTTCCCATTTTGTCTCAAATTGTGTCCTGCCTCCCGCCAGCCTTCACCGGGGCTTTATTTTTCAACGCACAAGCAGGCGTTTTTGACACAAAAACGAGTACGAATTTGTGTCAAAACTTCTTATTGTAGATCAGGTGCTATGTTTTTCTATTCAATCATTCCCCAATGTAATAACGCCTTAAAACAGGTTTCGCACATTTCATATTCTTTGTAGGTATCAGCGCCTGCATGGATATTTATTGGGCAATGACTATTTATTGGAGATCTTATAAATTCCTTCTGCTTGTGTATTTTTTTTGTTTTATTGCCACAAATTTGGCAGTATTTTTTCGTTTCCACTAAAAACCGTTCATTCCAAAATCTGATGGCGTCTTCTTTTTTTACAACCGTAGGTCCCCTTGCTGAACAATCCACACAGCTAACAAACCACATGTCATATTTAAGGTGTTGCGAATTTTTCAAATCTTCTCCCGTACAAAACGGGCAGGGCTTTGGTTTTTCCATAGTCTACCTCTTTCTGTAATCAGTTGTGTTAAAATGGCGAATACGGGTTACGGATTCAGGAATTGCCGGTAGTGATCTTATCCGTTATCGACCTTTGCGCCAATAATCCCAATCGTGCATTATATCTTTTCTTTTCAAGCCTACTTACTCCCGATCAATTTGGCGTTCCAATTCTTTAATTCTCGCCAATAAATTTTTTAATATGGCATCGGTGATAGCGAACCGAGCATGTCCATATGGATCACCATGCGGAACTTCTGCCAAATCTTGAAGCATTTCCTCTATTTTTTTCATAGATCACCTGACCGTAAGGTCGTTGTTTAAAAAATTGATTAGAAATTGATTAGCCTGTTAATATCCTTAATGATTACAAGGGGGAGCGCGGGTTCGACTCCCGCCGCCTCCACCATTTATCTATTCATTAATTGCCACGAAATAATAATCAAAACAATGGTTTGTATCGCTTGTAGTAATAAATTAGTTAGTTCCATAACCTCATTTTTCCTTGATTAGAACTTGATTACACCGAATCGGCCCTTCAACAGGCTGCCTAAGTATGGGTAGGCCTTGTTTAAAGAGTCGGACTCTCACCATGATCTACACCGGTTCAATCATGGCCGCTTCTCTGTCCAGTAGAGCGATTCGGTGTAAAATTTATAACTTCCCCTTTTTCCACTTCTCAATTCCTTTCTATTCCGGCCTACTTATCTGCAAAAGATGGGAGGCCGGATATTCTTTTGCGGTTGCGAAATTTTCAAATATGAGGTAGACGCCGCCAGTATCGTTTAGCTCCGCATCTAAAACTAGGCCGCCCGATTGCCTACTATCGAAGGTGTGAACAAAATCACCCCGCTTTATTTCGCTTGCCCTTACGGTCTTCAGGGGCTTCGTAAGTGAGTATTTTCCCATTTCCTTTCCTCAATTCTTTAATCTTTCTAGTGACTTTAAGCGCCCTAGCCTGGCGATTCTGAAAATAGCGCTCAAAGGCCTTCGAAGCGTGGCCGGTCGCGTCCCGTACCTCCTCTGGCGTACAGATCTGGCCCAGGGCCGTAGCGGTAGAGTGGCGGGTTCCTCCATAGAGATCCACGCCATCAATACCTAAATCAAAACAGGCTTTCTTCCACCACTTGTATAAATACCGATTGCCGAAACGCTGACCGGCCGTTGCACCACTTAAACCTGGCGGGTGCCGGAAGAAATACATATCCGGCAACCCGCGTGGGATAGACTTTAAAATCTCGATGTCTTCTGGTAGGAGATAAACGGTTTTCGGAGTTTTTTCCTTCGGGTGCGGTATAATGATGGCTCCCATCTTGACTCTAATATTTTTTTCTGCCAATCCAAGAAGTTCCGCTGGACGACACGAAATGTAAGTTGCAAGCCAGAGAATACCAATCCAGATTTTAGGGTTAATATGATATGAAATATCCCTAACCTTATTGATAATTCGTGTTTGTGTTTCAATGTCAATTATATTCCTCCATTCCAATTCAAACGGCGTGTCGGGAAAGTCCGGTAGCGGTATTCTTTCCCGCTTTCGTACCCAATTAAAAAAATCATGCAGGCACGATTTTATATTTGATCTTGTTTTCGGCCCTACAGGATAATCTAAAAGGAAATCTTCGATTTGCGCGTACTGGATCAATTTAACATTCGTGTGGCCCCACTCCTCAAATGCCCGGTTCATGTAGCGCTCAAGGTTGGCGAAGCTGCGGGGCCTTAGATCCCTTTTCTTGATTGACAGCCACTTCTCCCCCAATTTGCTAAAAGATAGCGGGTTGCTTTTTACCTTGTGATCCCTTGGGTCGAACTGGCCCTCGTCGGTAAGGTGACGGTAATAAGTGAGGGTTCTTTCTGCGGCCTCCTTGCTCTTGAAATGCCGACAAATCGACTCCCCGAAACGTACTTGCCAGCCGTACTTTGTTTGGTAAATTCTTCCCCTCATGCTCATGGTATGGCCCTCCTTTCTAGGGTGAGCCATACTAAATGGCCTAGTGTGCGTCAACAAATTTCTGCGCCCTTCTTGCGACCTCATCATATCCAAGCAAATTGCATGGGCAAACGTGGCAGCAAATCTTTCTATGCAAAACTTTTTGCGGGGCGATTTTGGGCAAGATCTCCGGAAAAATCTCGGCGCAAATCTTACCGGCTTCGGCCGGGCCGACGTTCCTCATGTAATGTGTTTCCCCAAACGGACACGTCCACTCTGCGTGAGGTTCGCTAAGTTTCAGCCAATCTTTGATTTGCCTGACGGCTCTTTCTGATAGTTCCATTTTTCGACTTTCTCCTGTCTGGTAATGGTGTTATAGCCACCCAAAATTTTTCGCCCCTAAAAGGCCCCTTGTTTGGGGCTTATTCGGGGTCTTTTCGTACTTTCAAGCGGTATGTTGCATACCTGTTTCAGGCGTCTGAAACCTCAATCCTAGCCTGTAACCAGGCCTCGACTTCTTTTAGCGGATATTTGCGAATGGTTCTTGTCACACGAATGAACGGCAAACCATCCTCAAGCCGCAAATTGTCAAGCTGATCCCGGCTTATTTCGAGCCATTGGATTATTTCGCCTTCACTCAGGTACTTCTTGCTTATTATCCTCATCGGCCTTTCCCTCTTTCGTTAATTGATCCACAACGCATTGAAGTTCTTTGATGCGCTTATCCTTTTGATCGACCAGGCCCTTGTTGTAAGAAAGCGAGGATTCCAGGTCCTTGATTTTTTTATTCTCCGCTTCTTCGGGCGTGGGGGGCCGGATTGCTTTCTCGTTGATAAGATCAAAGGAAATCGAAATATCCTTGTCGGGCGAGTAGATTGTCTTGCCGTCATGCCTTTGTTGTTCTACCGGCATAAGATGTCCGATGGTTGCTATTGCAGCCGATATGTCGGCTTCGGCAGGGAGAACAAAATAATTGTAAGATATGGAAACTAATAGTCTTTTCATTTTTTATCTCCTTCAAAGATTTCCTGGCATTTGTCGAAAAGTTTTTTGACGGCTTCCTGGCTCGGCGGCCAGACACCGGCCCCGGTTGCAAATTTTAAGTCGGTCTTGGCCTGCTTGATTATGGGTGCGTCAAAAGAATCCTTTATTAATTCGATTAGTTGGAGCCGGGGATCTTTGGTTAATTTTTCGACGGTTTCGCCCTTGTCTTCGCCAAGACCCTCAATGCTTTTGACGATCTCCTCTGTTGATGGCCTTTCTGTGCTAAATTCCGCGTCGATAGCGTCCTCAAATTCCTGTTTCATTCCGGCTTCGGCCATTTCGTCGAGATAGGCGACGGCCTGCAAATCTGGACTCTGCGGCACTCGTTTTGACAATCGCCTGACAGCGGACTTACACCACATCGTCCACTCGTCCTGGGTGTTCCAGGGACTATCCGGTGTTTTTGCTCCGGGACTCCTGGCCTTGATTGCTTCGGCGTCGGCGCTTTCGATCACTTCAAAATCGTAGCCGCCATGCTTGAATTGCACCACGGCGTAGGCAGCGACAAGATCCCCGCGATTCTTTTTCCGGCAAGGTGTGTGCTTTATCCATGCGTCGGTGCCTTCCTGATATGAAAAGTCGTCTTTTTCGTAGACGGGCTTAAATCGAAAGGCGTTAATTTGCCCGGACCTGTGGGCCAGGTCGATAAAGCCCTTGTAATCTGCGATAAAGACGGCCTCACTTTTGAAAGGAATAATGTGCGCTGTATATCCAATTTCCAGGCCCCGCTTGCTGACCTCGATAATTGCGTTAATCAGGCTTGTGTGGGTACACTCGCGCAGCTTCGGTGTTTTTTGGACGGCGTTGTATGCAATCCGCAATACACGTTCTGGTGTTAGATGTTTTGGTAGAACACTCTTGATCGCGCCCTTATACTGCGCCAAAAGGCTTACTATCGGGTCCTTGTGTGCTAATGTTTTTTCTTCCGTCATTTTTTACTCCTTTGCTTCGCGCGCGTTACAGTTTTCAAGCCAAACGGGATCAAAGTTCCAGGGCCAGTTAAACCAGCCCTTCCTAATGCCGTGAGGATTGGCCCTTAGCTCAAATTTTTTTGACAGGGCCATTATATCAATTTGCGGTTCTGCTCGGCCGACACTTGCAAAACTCGCCATTAATCCCGCAAGCGGGTTTTCGGTTGCGTTTTTTAAATCCGGGTGCTTGCAACAACTATGTGCGCTGCCCGGAACACGACCGCGCCACTTGCAGCCGAAACATTTTGCTCCCTCTTTTTCTTCTGTCATTATTTACTCCCTTCCCTTTATATGATTTTTAATTCCTTTAACTGGCCCCTAATTTTTTTCTCATCAAGACCGAGTATCTCGCAAACCGTCGGAAAGCTACCCAATCCATTGCGGGAGGATCTAAACCACCACCTAGCCTGATGTCTGCCCGCGCACCTTACACAAACCCCCCAATTATTTCGTTGCCGTCGCTTTCTGTCACAGGACAGCGTTTTTACATGGGTCACGTCGTTTATTGCTTGGTAAAGTACCGCTGCCCACAACCTCTGCTCCGGTGAGGCTCCGTTTGAAAAGACCACCTTAAATATACTGCTCAAGTGGCTTTTGTTATTTCTTTTGCGTCCTCGCATTATTCGGGCTTGCTTGGTTCTGATTGATCGAACTTTCCACCCTTGGCGGCAAAATAACAAATTAGTTCTTCGGACGGTTTTTTCGGCTTGGGTATCTTTTTGCACTCTGCTTCAGCCATCCCGTCGGCCGCAGACACTAAGTCCCAAAAAATGCACTCGTTGTAGTGTTTGCCATCTAATCGGTTTAGCTCTAGGACCATGCGCTTTGTCCCGTCACCCGCTTTTTTCCTTCTCCAAGAGCAAAATTTTTTATCTTCTTCCGAAAGCGTGTTTAAAGCCCTAACGTACCAATCCATTTCGACAAGGTGTTTATGGTCCGTTATCTCTTTGACGAATTTATCAAATTCCTCTTTGGTGTCGAAGCAGACTGTCAATTCTGCCCGTTCACGATCGTCTAACCGCTTATTGAATTTTATAGCTTCTTCCTTTTTGGAGTGGACTATTTCCGGCCTTCCGCACCCATCCGGCAACACAATAGGAAATCTATCCTTTCTTAGCGTCCTCTGTCCATGAAGTCTGATTTTTTGTGCCACGTGACCAAGTTCTTCAAGATCCCCGCTATCCCAGGTTCCATCTAGCTTCAAGAACTTATCTGGCGCCGCGATTGTCGATGGGTTTCTCCCCCCAAACTCAATAAGGGCCTCGTCAAGCTCTTGTCGGTTGTTCCAATCAATCCACTCTGTCCTTTTCTTCCCTTCCCTATAATGCAAGCGCCACTTCCCATTTTCTAGTTTTTCCAACTTTAGTGCGCGAATTTTTCCACGACCCCTAAAGTCCTCTAATATTTCATCCCATTTATTCTTGCTCATATTATACCCTCCAATCCCTCTAATTGTTCCAATAGAAACATTAGGGTGTTTTTAGCATCTTTAATCCGACCAATTTTTTTCCTTGAGATATCGGCGGGCAACTCGCCCTTTTCTGAAATGTCTTTGCACATTTTTTCTAATCTCTTAGCAACTGCTCCCCAAAATCTTTCTTGTGATATTGGTTTGGGATTTTCGCAACTAGCAGGTTTACTGCTAGTTAGGTCGCCAAACATCGTAGCGATAGCACTTGCTGACCACTCTTTGCCCGTTACCTCAAACCACTCCTTCGACATCTCAACAGCGGGCCGCTTGTGATCTTCTTTAAGTTGATTGTAGCGATCACAAAAGCCGTCTTTGCAATACTTCCAATCGTTCCCACATTTATATATCCACTCTATTTTGCTCATATCTCCATAATTTCTTCTGGATAAGACGGCCACTCGTTTTTATCCAGACAGTTTTTGTAAAGTTCAAGCAGCGGCATAATTTCTTGTTCTGCTTGATCTAAAAGGTACTGACTTATTTTATATACCATCACCCCGTAGGGCGGTTTTTTCTCGCAGGCAATTATTAAGAAGGTATGGAAAAATTTTTTACCCTTAAAAGGAACTGCATTGGCGCCGCGTAGATATTTCCAGGCCTGCCAATGGTATTTAAACCAATAGACATCCCTCTTGAATTTCTGCGGGTGGGCGTCGGTTGTGGATTTGAGATCGCCCAGGATGCCGAGTTCGGGAAGTTTTATATCGGTGCGGATCTTGCACCAAAAGCCAAAATCCGGGTCCTTGTAAATGCCGGTTTGCTCCTTGAGGCCGTGGGCTATTAAAGAACTGGCTTTTTTGTGGTTCAAGACGGAAGCGGCCATATTGACGGCCGTGTCAACTTCATCCTCTTTGTAGACATTACGCAGTTGTGCCGTGTCAGCGCCTATCAAGAGTATGTCGTGAAATATAGAGCCAATTCGCAAGGCCTTTGTGGGTTCGGTCTTTTCCATGGCCCGGCAATGGGCGGGAGAAATGGCGAGTTGCTTTAATTTGGAAGTGTTGAAAAAATCGACATAGGGCTGGCCCCAATGATAAGTTTCGTTGGGAAGTCCGTCGATCCATTTTTGTCTTGGCTTTTTAATCTTGCACCGCCTTGGCTATCATGTGGTTGCCGCAAAACGGGCAATAATCTTGATCTGTCCCGTCGAAGTATTCGCAGCAATCCTCACAAATATATGTGTTGTCGTAGCAATGGCAGCAAAGGATTAAGCCGGAGGGCAACCTTTTTGGCACAAGCGTCCTGCCGCCGCAGACCTCACATATTTCGTATATGTCAATCCCTAGATCCGGCATCCTTCTTTACCTTAGCAGCCTGTTCCTCTTTATATAGTTCCAAACATTCTTTTTCTGCCGAACAGTCTTTGCAGACCTCCGCTTTATACTCGTCCAGACAGAAGCCTATGTGTTTTATTTTTTCCATAATAATTTGATCCGACGGGGCGGCTCCTCAAAACCGCCCCGTCCCTTGTGCGGTATTTCCAAAACCCAATTATTCGGTCACGTCACCCCCCTTCTAATGATTGCCTATGTGCTGACAACCTCTAGCCAAGTGTCAACGCGGATTCTCATGGCTCCGGTAGGTTTATCACTACGGCCAAAAGTCTCAGCCATAGGATTTGTATTTAATATAAGAAATTAGTTCTACAATGTCAAGAAGTTTTTTATACAGAGAGGATAAAATTTTTTAGGTGGGTATTATTTTGTTATAGAATCCTAATGAGGGCAAGCAGAAATTTGTCTCCATTGCTTGTTATTTGCCGGATAGATCCGACGACCTCAAATGCCGATCCGTCGTCGGGATCAAGCATCGTTGTCCGGCCGATATACGGCTGTCCCCGGTGCGCCAGCTCCACAACAGATTTAATCCTATCCCTTTCATGTGGCGCCACGCGAAGGAAGTTATGATTCTTAAGGCTAAAATCTTCCAGTTGGGCTTTGTCGAGGTTATAGAACTCCAAAAACTGTTTATTCGCACAAACGCACTCTAGATGGTCGTTGAAGATAATTACAAAATCCCAACCGCTATATTTTGTATGGCATATTTCGGGTATATTTGTAGCAAAGGGAAAACTGCTGATGCTGTTGGTTATCGGGGAATACCCTCCTATTGCTTCGTTCCATTCTTTTTGCCAACCCCGTTCATTAAATTTGAGCCGCCCGACCTGACAAGGCTAACGATTACAGCCTCCAGCGCATCGACTTGGCCCCTCAGGTATGCTATTTCTTGGTCTTTGTCCAACTTCATGCTCCTTCCGATTTGGGGCGATTTTTCTTCGTCCCGGTAAAGATCAATTACGGATATTCCAAGTGCCTTGCAGATTTCATCCGATCTTTTTAGGTATCCAAGATTGTGACCGGCGAACCATTTCATAACCGTGTCGTGTGACACCCCGATCTTTTTTGCAAATGCTGTTGAAGTTAATCCCGACTTAGAGACTAACAGCTTTAAATTTTGCCCTTGCTCTCGGTATTTCCCGTCCCCCGCCTGCTTACTCATTTTGTGCTTTCCCCTTTCCGCCAAATTAGGATATTGACATCTATAAAATACTTCTATACCATCTACAACATGAACGTACCACAACTTCACAGACTGCTTGTTGGGGCGGGTCGCACAGTACACATCGACACCATATACAAAGCCAAACGGACAGGCTACTTCTCAAGGGGGCTCGCATTGGATTGCGAAGAAGTTACCGGCATAGCCCGTGAAAAGTGGGTGTTCCCGGAAATATTCGGTAATCCTTGGGTTGCCCGAAAACTCCGAAAGGCCCGTCAGCGGCCCAGGGAGAAAACGGACAGCTTAAGATAGAAATTTTTTCTATCTTTGTCAAGAAAAAAATTGGCGGGTTTAGAAATTATTTTCGGTTTTAAAGGGATGAATATCATTCATGCTGCAATCTTGGAACCCCTGGAAGATAAAGGTCTACTTTTATTTGATAGCGACGGCCAATGAATACGACCGGGAATGGCGCGGCATAACAATAAAAAGAGGCCAAACAATACGCAGTTTGCGTAAGATCCAGGACGCAGTTTCATATATCATCCAATATTCAAGCGATACGAACCGAAACCGAAAGCCGTCAATTTCGACAGTAAAAAGGGTGATCGAAGACCTCAAGGTGAAACACCTAATTGATGTCGAGGTGGTACACGACGGAATGTTAATAACTGTCAATCATTACGAATATTTATCTAACGTACCGATAACCAAGATGGTACACAAAAATTTGGGCAAGGTGAAACAGCAAAATGCACCTTTACATAGGGTGCCGAAATGGATGAAAGACGAGGGCTTAATATGAATGAGCCTTTACGCCAAAATAAAAACGGGATGCAAAAATGTGAATGTATCGAAGATCAGGCGAAATGCCCCAAATATAAGGCGTGGGATAGCTATTGTTATTGGTATCGGCCGCCGTCTGAGGTTTGCACTTGGAATAAGTGCTTTGAGCATGAGGGATAATGTGTGGCTATGGTACATGAACCGCAGGACGGGACAACATTTAGGGACGGGAAAATATGTCAAGGGTAACACCAACCCAAAGAACACTTAGGGAATTGAGAAAACAGGGCCGCTTAGTTGATGTGTGCGAAAGGTGGATAGTGAACCCGAAGCATCCGGGCGGTGGCTTTCGAAAGGATCTGTTCGGCTTTATTGATTTAATCGTACTGGACCCCGAATATGGGATTGTTGCTATCCAATCTTGCGGCAATCAATTCAAGGGGCATTTGGATAAGATCGTTGATTCTGAATGTACCGAGAATGTCATTGAGTGGTTGTCAAGCCCGTCAAATCCAAAGCTGGAACTATGGGCGTGGAGAAAGGTTAAGCTGAAACGCGGCGGCAAGGCAATGATCTGGAAGCCGCGAATAAAAGAAATCACTTTAGAGGACGTCAAGGCGTTTTGAATCGGGATGAGGAAAAATGAAAAAAATTTATCTCGCCTGTCCCTACTCTCACAAAGACAGGCACATAGAACTGACACGTTTTGCGACAGCAAATTCGGTTGCCGCCAAATTAATGCTCAAGGGACACATTGTTTTTAGTCCGCTTTCCCATAGTGTGCCGATAGCGGAACACATACCCGACAGTAATAATGGTCATGATCTTTGGCTTGAACAGGATTTTGTTTTTGTTGATTGGGCAGAGGCTATTTATGTCTTGTGCTTGCCGGGCTGGAAAAAATCAACGGGCGTAACGGCAGAAATCAAGAGAGCGCAAAGTCAAAACAAGCCAATTCATTACATAAATGAAGTCTGCAAGGAATTGCATTATGGGTGATCCAGTATATAGACCAGACCACTATACACAATGGTTAATTGAGCCATTTACCTTTTTAATGCTTAACAGCGTCCCTTTTCCAGAGGGTAGCGTGGTCAAATACGTCCTTCGGTGGCGAAAGAAAAACGGCATCGAAGATTTAAAAAAGGCGCGGCGCATCATCGACATGATGATCGAAATGGAAGAAAACAAGAATGATTATATTGCAAAAAAAACGTGCCTATAACTTTAGCAAAAGGAGTCAGCATGGCTAAAAAGGAACCGACAAAAAAGGAACTGTTTTTTAAGGAACTCAAAAAGAACCCCGACATCAAAAAGGCTGCGATTGCGGTTGGCCTGAACGAATCGTCGGCCTACAGGTACGCGAGGCAGGCGGGGATTAATAACCGTCCCGCAAAAACAAAGGCGGGCAAAATTAGGAAGGTCAGTATTAATCAGTTAATCGACGAGGAGAGGCTTGACGTTAAAAAAATTATACACGACGGTATAGCACTCCTGGGGAGTCGCGCCGTTGCTTATGACGACAGCTTCAGGCGTGATTTGCAGATAACGCAGGACAGGTGGCGTGAGTACAGCCGGGACCCTGAGTTTGAAGACTTTCGGGCAATTTTGCCAAACAAGAAAACTGTATGGGGCCGCGCCGAAACAATAACCGAACTTAAAGAAATGGACGGTGTGATATGACGAAAGACATTAAAACGACAGGTATCGACGAGATAAAAAGCGAGATAGATCCGGACGAGGAGATCCTTGATCTTCGCAACTACGTCGTGACGCTTAACAAGCGTATTAAGGAACTGAAAGACTCCTACGGGAATGTGAAAACAATTTTTCGGGATCTAAAAGAACATATCATCCAGTACCCGGCACAACCGCCGATTTATACGCCAAGCGAGAAGGCCAAAAGGGTAAGTAGCCCGGTTGCGGCGGTTTTCCATAATACCGACGGCCATATGGGGATGGTGCAGCCCGCAAGCGAGATTGAGGGATTCGGGGCATTTAACCCGCAACTTTGCCGGGGGCGCCAGATATTCGCCGCTGATATGGTGGTGGAAATGGCCGAACTTCACCGAGCCAATTACACCATAAACGACTGTCATGTGTTAGTGACCGGCGATATGATCTCCGGCGATATCCACAAAGAGCTAACGGTAACAAACGCCTTCCCCACACCCGTACAAACCGCCGAAGCCGGAAAACTGCTTGCAGATGTTATTCATAAACTGGCACCGCATTTTGAGCGCGTAATCGTCGATTTTATGGTGCCGGACAACCATTCACGGCTGACAGATAAAATCCAATTCAAAGAGGCGGGGCAGAACTCTCTCAACTACCTGGTGGGCTTTATCGCCAAAACAATTTTGGAGAAGCAGGAAAACGTTACCTTTAATATTCACTATCAATACCAGAAGGTCGTGAATGTTATCGGCCGCCGGTATCTATTAACCCACGGTCACGCGATTCGTTCCTGGATGGGTGTCCCGTATTACGGGATTGAGAAGAAAGCGGGTAAAGAGGCTATGCGGCGCATGGTTGTAAAGATGGGCGGGTTTGACCGTATTGTCATGGGGCATTACCACGCTCCGCTGACACACCCCTGGTTTTGGATCGGCGGCGCTGTTAGCGGAACCGACGCTCTTGACTTTACCCAGGGCCGTCACGCGGGACCGACGCAGGCTCTTTGGTTTGTGCATCCGAAATGGGGCGAGTTCGACAGGTCAGAACTTGATTTAAGCAAGGTGTGATAGTGGTTTCGCAACTTTGGGTTAGTTTTTTAAGAAACAATGTAAAAGATTCCATCCGGGAATTACAGGACAGGTACGAAATAGATGAGTGTTTTGACAACACGGAGCATATTAAAAGGCGGCGAAAAGAAATACTTTATTTTCCCGCTATTTATTGGGGCTGGGCCGTAAACCTTGAATGAAATACAACGAAAAATTATTAAATTCGCAAATCTTAAAAGGAAGTCAATTAATCATTGCTTGCTTGCTCTTGGAGCATCCCGTAAAGAGGTTTACAATAGATGCTGGCAGGACCGGAAATTAAAAACCCAATGCAGCGCCACAAACCGAAGCATATATGACCTGTACTCAAAAAAAGAATTGCTATCCTGGGCGGGGCATTTATATAAAGAAGCCCTCAAAAAATACCATCCCGATTTACACCCGGAAAACCCACGGCTTTACACCGAGATATGCCAGGAGCTAGGCAAGGCATATCTCAGGGCCGTTAAAATATTGACAAGAAATATTTAGTCCCCACGCTGCTTTTTACCTCCAATCTACCACTTTCTAATCAGGTGCGCGGTTTATTGGCATTATCATAACTAATAGCTTTGCGAATAGCTTCTTCAGCGTATTTATAGTCACGCTTGTCGGGTTCACCCCGGACAAGTTCAATTAAACAATCCAATAAATCCGGCGCGGCTGCTATTAGTTTGGCGTTCGCTTCGATTTCATCGGCGCTTGTTCCTGGGCTTTGAATCGTATGATCGAAATCATCAGCGCCACAAGTAATTGTGCCATTAGTGTTATTTCTCCACGGTCCAGGTGTATGTTTCATAGTTTTACCCCCTAGTCCTCGTTGTGATTAATAATCATGTCGTACTCTTTGATTTTTTCCTCAAGGCAATGCAGGATTAAATCTTTGACCGATACGTCGTGCTTCAAAGCGAACAGTTTAACCCGCTTCCAAAAACTTCTGTCAATTCCTTTTAAAATATAGTCCATTATTATTTAGCCTCCTTTGCTATACCTCAAAGTCCGACACTTCGCCTTCATGGTCACAAGCGTCGCATTTCATAAAATGGTGTCTGTCCCATTCAATGTCGCCTATGTCATAATCCAAGCAATCGGCATTTGGACCAATTTGGATATAGGGACTCGCCAATGCGGAAACATGGAAGGTTTCGGCTTTCTTGCAGTTTGGACACCTATAATCAACAACAAGTCCGTCTTTGTCAATTTCTGTATGGCCTATCTGTTGGTGTTCCATTATTATTTACCTCCTTTCTTTTCACGGGGCATTTATTTGGTGTTCATAATTCACGGGGCATTTATTTGGTGTTCATAATTCACGGGGCATTTATTTGGTGTTCATAATTCGCGGGGCATTTATTTGGCGATCACCGCGAACAAAGCTAAAAATCCGGGTATTGACAAAAATAATATAATTGCTATAATAATTTTCATCATGGCTCTTTTTTCTTTGGAGTTCCTTCCTCCAGAAAGGCGTCCGGGTGGTGGCTCGGACGCCTTTCCTTTTATTTGAGTTCTACGGTTTCACCAAAAGGCGCGATCTTGCTGCTAATAGCTGCCCATAAAACCGGATATTCCGGGGCGCGGCCTGGGAAGCTCCCGTATAAATCGGTTAAATAAATCAAGCAATCCGGGTCCGTCTGGTTCTCTTCAATCCAGTTAAAAACGGGTCCGAAGGCCGTTCCTCCTCCGCCTTTGGGTTCAAGTTTAACGGGTAGGTCCGCGCTTGTGTATTCTTCCGGGTCGCCTTGGATCGCGGCATCACAATATAAAACGGTCAATTCCACGCTTCCAAAGGTCGCTAAAATCGCATTTATGGCGCCTGCAAATAGGTTTAATTCGTCGTCGGTGATAGACATCGACGTATCGGCGGCGATAACTAATTTAATTGAGTCGGACTTGAGCGAAGGTAAATAAATGTCCTGGTGCAAAAATCTGCGGTTGGGCGGGGTCCAGGAATAATTGTCCCTAGCGGATCTTTGCATAAATCGCATTAGCAAGGAATAAAAATCGAGTTTCGGATACAGGATATTTTCAACAAGTCTTTCAATTCCGTTTGGAAGTCTTCCCATATTCCGGGCGGTTTGCGCGGCCTGGGCTAGATTGACTCGCGCGTCGTTTTCTGCTTCCTGGGTTTCCTGTTCGGTCAAGGGTTCGCCGTCTTCGCCTTCAAGGTCTAAAACGCCTCCGCATCCTCCCGGATCTGGCGCGGTGTCGCCGTCCTGGTCGCCGTCGCCTTGTCCAGGGCCGCTGTCGCCGTCGTCGCCTTGTTCGTCGCCTGGGTCGCCTTCGGGTTCGCCTTCCGGGTCCGGTTTGGTCAAATCGCTATAATGACCTTCGGCGCTTTTATCTTCGTCGCTATAAATTCGGTCGTCTGGTAAGTCGATTTTATTATCAAGCAATATCTTGTTGATTGACATATCCCCGGCAATGTTCCATTGTTCCAGGTCCCGGCCTTTTCGCCTTAGATGGTGCGCGTCTGCAATGTGCATGGCTTCATGTGCTAAAAATCCCTTCGTCTTTGGAAGGCTCAAGCTATCAATCCAGGCGGGGTCGTATTTTAAAACCTTCGAATTACAAGCGCCTGTCCCTATGCCTGGGACTTCTTCAAGTTCCCATCGGCAAACTATTGAGCCAAAAAACGGGTGGTCCTGCAAGAGTCCGACCTTTGCCTTTAATATTTTTTCGTTTGGTGTCATAGTCTCCCCTTTCTTATATTAGGTGGTTAATATTTATTCGGGCGCCGGGCGGATCGTCCCGGCGTCCTGGTAAACATTAACTCATGTATCCTGACATCAGATTTTTTAAATCTTTCGCGCGTTGCGCGGCCTCGTGCCGATATGATGGATTTTTCCTCAAGTTGTCGGTGTCGTAGCTGCAAAGCTTGTCCAGCGCTTCAATTCGCATCTTCTCAAGGTCCGGGTCTTCGGTGATATTGAGCCGGGGCAAAATCTCGCATAGTTCGCAAATATTATTGATAAGCGAATCTCTAAAAACGGCGTCGAAGTCGCTAAGTCTTTCTTCCATCTTTGCAATGGCTACATACAAGCGTTCCCAGGCGTCTTTCATGGCGTCTTTGATGGCCTGCGCGTTGCGCTGTTCAAGGTCTGCGCGGATCTCGTTGACTTGCTCGTCTGACAAGCTCGTCCTAAAGTCTTCTGGGACCATTGGCAGCGGTTCGGGGTCAAACGACCAAAAGAACTTGTTTTTTAACTCGTCGGCGCTGGGGTAGTCGTCCGGGTTGAACATACCGTTTAAGTCGCTTCGGGCTAGGGTTATGAGATTTAAATAATCCAGGGCAAAATCGTTGACTATGGCGTCAAGTTCGTCGGTATGCTGTCGATATTCGCGCTTGACTCGTTCCAGTTCGGTGTTCTTGATTAGCCGTTGGCCATTGTCTTTCCAGGGTAGGCTGTTGTCATAAAACCAGGCGCGGATTTCGTTTGCCTTTTTTTGGTACGCCTTAACGCTATCCTTTTTTACAAGCAATTTGTTAAAGCGCCCGGCTTCTTGGTCGGCGCCGTAATGGTCGGTGGCGGTCTTTGTGACTCGCTTGTCGAATTTGCGGCCTGACCATAGTTTAATGGTCAATTTCCCTAGCATACAGGTTGCATAAATTTGATGGTTTTCTGTCATGGCTCTTTTTCCTTTCTTGGGTTAAGTGGTTACGTCTTTGTTTTCCTGGTTCCAAAGAACATAAGCTTTTGTGTTGACAAGTTCGGGGTCCCTAGTTACTGCGGCGGTCATTAAAAATACGCTAAACTCTTTCGGCATACGGGCCGCATATTCAATAATGCGGTCAAGGGTCTGGTCGGTGGCGCGGGTGGCAAGGGATGAACTCAGGGCAAATAGGGCGGCGGGGTCCGTGGGTACGTCTGCGGCCTGCGGATTTGTCAAGATCAGGTCCGGGTTGACAAGCTGGTCTTTTATCCTTCGGAAGCCGTAAAATTCAGCGGCGGCGCCTTCTCCCACTATGCCTGCAATCAAGTCAAGCTCTATGTCCGGGTCCGGGTTCGTCTTGATTAGATCTGAAACATATTCCCATGATCTCAAGGTCGGATATGCCTTATCGTCGGCCTGGGGGTCGAATTTGTAAAGCAATTCGGGCCTGTGCTTAATAAAAAAAATTACGTCCATGTGGAAGTCATTGGCTAGGGCGTGGTCAATCCACTCGTCGACATCGATGTCCAGATACAAATGGACGAAACGATTTAAAATATGCTTGGGCATCCTGTGTGTGGCGCAATTATCGCCTTCAAGGTTCCCGGCGGCGCCTATGCTCCAGCCGTCGGGCAGGGTGTAATTTCTCAAGCGTCGGTCAAGTATCAATTCGCTCCATGTGTTTTTAACTGCGGGTATTGCCTGCGGGAATTCGTCAAGAAACAATATGCCTTCCCCTGCGGTGGGCAGAAAGTCCGGGATCGTGAATCCATGGGTGTTGCCGTTTAACTTTGGCAGGCCCAAGTCTACCGGGTCCTGGTCGGCGGTGCGCTTATCTCTTAATTCAACTTTTAATTCATTGCAGATTTGTTGATTGATTTGACTTTTGCCGGAGCCTGGCGGGGACCATACCATGTATGGGCGCCGGGCCTGGTAACATTGCTTAATTGCTTTCTTGATTTGGCTCGGTTTCATTGGCTCTTTTCCTTTCTTTGGGGTTTTTGTTGAAGTTTAAAAAACAAGGTTCTCCATTGCTTAAAGGTGAGTCCCTGGGTTTCGATCAAGTCAAGTATCAATTTGAAGTTTTTCTGGTCCATTGGTGATTTTCCCTTGTTTCCCTCAACTTTTAAAAATTTTGGCTCCCTGAGGCTCCCTGAGATGCACGAGGTTCGACGTTCTCAAGGGTCCTGGTGTGATAGCCTATTAGAATAATCCTCTTTGCTCGGCCTTTTTAAACAGGTCGGCCTGCTTTAGACCATTGCCGAATTTAACAGCTTTGGCGGCTGCGTCGCGCATCCTGATAACGGCTTGTGGGGTGTCGTCTTCGTTGATGTCGTCGGGCTTAACGATTATGGTTGATAGTCCTTCTGGATGGTCCGGGGTTCCGGTAAATATCTCGACGCGATATTTTCCCTTGTGTTTGCCTTTGGTGATTAGTGCGGGTTCACTCCTGGCGGGTTTCCAATGGGTTTTGTTGTAGACTTTTATCATGTGGGTGGCTCCTTGCTTTAGTTACCAGGGCTTGGGGCTTGGGACTTGAAATCCCCATAATTCAACAAGTCGATCGCCTTGCTCTACGCGGTGGCTTCGCAACCATGCCTTTTTTCTGGCGTACTTGCTGTTTCCTTTTCCCTTGGTGGTGGTGGGTTTGCGCGCGTGGCGCTGCTCTTTTAAATAGGTTCGTCTTTTCATTGGTGTCTTGCCTCCCTTAATCCTTGAATAAAAATCCAAGTTTGCGCGTGACTATTCGCTCGGCCCTTTCCCGATTGTTTACAATCCTATCTATAAAGCGAATGGTTTGCGCGATTGCCCGACGGTTGCGGGTTCGTGGGGTTTGCTTCATCGGCTTGCTCCTTTCGGTTTGAGTTAATGTTATAGGTGCCATATAGGTTATAGTAATTATATTATAGGTTGTCAAGCTTTTTTTTAACTTTTTTATAGTTAACTGAAAAAAAGTCACGAAAATATGTCAGTAAAATACCATGACACCTTAAGGGGTCCAGTTAGGAATGAATCTTAATTAGGGGTCTTTTCGGGGTTTTTAGGGGTGTGTCACTTCACTTTTTTTGATGTCAGGAATATATAATAAAATTACAATGCTTGGGCCTGCTGCGGGGTGTGTCACCTTGTTTTGTTACAATTTTAGATATTGACAACACTTTGTGGTAGTGGGCTATTATTTAGCAAGTCCCGACGTCGAAGGGGTGGCACTTACAAGCTACAAGTCACCGCGCCCGGCTTAAAGCAATTAATAGGGTCCTGGGTATGGCAAAAAAGAATAATAAAATAAGTAATAAAAAACTTCCACAAGGCAGAACTAAAGATTATACCTTCCGCGATCTTTTAAACTTCAGGTTTCAAAATCAATTAACTCTCAGGCAAATATCAGACCTTACCGGCATACCTCATCAAACGCTGTTTCATTGGTATAAGCCCATTCATGCCTTCATTAAGAACCCGGATAAACTTGACATCTATAAGAATAACAAAGCGCAGTTTTTAAGCGCGGTTGAATATGAGTTGTTAGCTAATTTACTGGACAAGAAGAAGATAAAAGATGCATCTCTGAATAACTTGGCCTATGCTTTTCAGCAATTATTCAATGCCCGGCGCCTTGAGGAAGGCCTGAGTACTGGCAATTTAGCCGTCAATGTGGAGCGGAAGTTGCAGGAAGCACATGAGAAGGCTAGCGAAATGCGGGATAAGATTCGCTCCACTAGTTAAGTTATAGTTAAATCAACTACTTATGTTTTTAATAAGTTTACATAATGTTACTTATAGGACGTTGACTCTTGGAAGTGGGGCTAGGGGCTTGAATGGTGTGGGTTGATGGACTTTTTAAATTTTCAAAGCCTGGTTTTCAAATCCGGACCCCCACCCCCCGGTTTCGAAACTCCACAACTTTATAATAAGTACCACACAAATTTTTGGTGCTAAAATGGAAGCCTCTGAGCAGGATTTATTAGATTTAATCGGCTTAATGCCCGACAAGCCTATTTCTTTGAAGGAATTGAAATGTTCAAAATGCGGTAAAGTCATTTCTTACATTGTCGATGTCGCGGTTCTTTGGAACTGCACGATCTTGTGCGGCGATTGCACCTTACGGTGTGCGGCTTATATTG
>Ga0180438_10004376_pt1 | contig 20376 bp, 17 predicted proteins | sample SS_ome_12_FD_132455 | JGI IMG/M metagenome (GOLD analysis project Ga0180438, IMG submission 132455) | Hypersaline lake sediment archaeal communities from the Salton Sea, California, USA - SS_3_D_2 metaG | ecosystem: Environmental > Aquatic > Non-marine Saline and Alkaline > Hypersaline >... | reverse complement strand
TCACATTGGATTGAATGAAGGAATCTTCTATGCCTTCGGACGATGACCATCGCTATCCAGAGGGGAGACTTCTGAAACCCCTCTTCACAGAATCTCAGATCCAAGAGCGGGTAATCAGTCTCGTCCGTGAAATCGCGCAAGATATGCATGGCGATTGCCTGTTCGTCGTTGGGCTTCTCAAGGGCAGTTTCGTGTTCCTGGCAGACCTGGTCAGGCTATTGCACCGACAAGGTGTTCCGCTGGTGATCGATTTCATGTCTTTTTCATCCTACGGTAAAGGTACTGAATCATCGGGCAGCATACAGATGGTAAGGGACATTACAATAGAACTCAGAGACAGGAGCGTTCTGCTTGTTGACGATATTCTGGATACGGGACGAACATTGCATTTCGTTCAAGAACATCTGATAGCGTATAAACCGAAAACCATGAAAACCTGTGTACTCCTGGACAAGCCGGCTCGACGCGTGGTGACCGTTCAAACGGATTATGTGGGTTTTACCGTTCCCGACGCATTTCTCGTGGGCTATGGTCTGGATTATAATCACCGCTATCGGGAATTGCCCTATATTTCGATTTTTCCCGATGAATATATTCTATAAAACCGATATCAAAGGGAATGCACGACGATGGTGAAGTGCAACCTTTTTACCTCTTAGGATTCGTGAAAGATTAGGACGAAGCTTCTGCCTGGCTGTACGGTATCGAATACATTTATGATTACGATACAACCGTTAGAGAAAACATCTTAAACGGTTTTGAGATGGATAAAAAGCGGATACATACAAGGCAATATCCGATAATACAACGAGGTGGGATGACGAACTCCGGAGAGAAAGGCACCCGATACCCGAATCGCTTATCTTACCTTGAGTAATGAAAGCAGAACCTAAGATAGCGGCAGAATGATACTATCCATCTACTTCGATTGGGACATTAAAAAAGCCCCGGGATTTTTCAACCTCGGGGCTCTTTCGTCGCGTCGATGGATCAACCGTTCTTCTCTGCAAAATCCTTCATGAATGCGGTGAGTTCCTGGATGCCCTTCAGAGGCATGGCATTGTACATCGATACACGAATACCCCCGACGGAACGGTGACCTTTCAGTCCGCCGAATCCTGCGGTCAGACCGTCGGCAATGAACTTTTTCTCCAGGTCTTCATCGGGCAGACGAAAGACCACGTTCATTACTGAGCGGCTGTCCTCCGGAACTGGGCAACGGAAAAAATCCTTATTGGCACCGATGGTACTGTACAGAAGGTTTGCTTTCGCTTCGTTCTCCTTCTCCACCGCATCCAGTCCGCCAATACTCTTCACATGCTCTGCCACGAGTTTCAAGATATAGATAGAGTACGTGGGTGGTGTGTTGAAGAGGGAATCTTTCTCCGCGTGGGTCTTGTACATCGTCATCGTGGGAATATCATCCCTGCTTTTCTCCACGAGATCTTTACGGATGATGACAGTCGTCACGCCCGAAGGTCCGAGATTCTTTTGAGCGCCGGCATAGATAATACCGAACCGGCTGATGTCAACTTTTTTAGACATGATGTCGCTGGACATATCGGCGATGAGGGGAACGTCCCCCGTGTTGGGAAAAACCTTCCACTGGGTACCGGCTATTGTATTATTGGATGTGATATGCACGTACTGGGCATTGGGATCGAGATTCAAATCCTTGGGTATTTCCGTAAAGTTTGCCTCCTCTGAGGAACCTGCCACATTCACATTTCCAAAAAGCTTTGCTTCCTTGATGGCTTTTTTCGACCAGCTACCTGTATTGATATAATCGGCGCTCTGTCCTTCTCGTAACAGATTCATGGGTATCATGTAGAACTGAGTGCTGGCGCCTCCTTGAAGAAATAAAATATGATAATTGTCCGGTACCTGAAACATCTCCCGGATCAACGACTGCGCCTGAGCGTGTATATCGGAGTACTCCTTGGAACGGTGGCTGAGCTCCATTACCGCCATGCCCGTACCCGCATAATTAGGCAGATCGGTTTTCATCTTTTCCAAAACGGGTAAGGGAAGAGTGGCCGGACCTGGATTAAAATTCCAAATGCGATCCATGATTTCACTCCTTATATTATATCTCTTTCATTTTTCCTGATTTGATTTTTTCTATATCATTCCTTGTACATAGCTACTTGTTGAACTCCTCCAGTATGTCGATGATGATATCGCCGATACGCAGGAGATTTTCCTTGGATGAAGCACCCAGATGGGGCGTCATCTGTACATTGGGTGCGGGAAGGAGGGGACACTCCGGTGGTGGTGGATCGGAATACCATACATCGTTGGCATAGGTCTTGATTTTGCCACTTTTCAGTGCCTCGACGACATCTTCTTCTATGGCACACTTGCCACGACCGGTATTGATCACCACCACACCGTCCTTCATCTTGGCAATGGTGTCTTTGTTGATCATGCCTTTGGTCTCGTCCGTCAAGGGGGTGTGAAAAGAGAGATAATCGGATTCGGCCAGCACTTCATCGAACGACTTCATCTCGGCCCAATCGGACTGATCAACATACTTATCGTAGGCAATGACTTTCATACCAAAGGCTTTCGCACGCTTTGCCACTTCCGTAGCAATCCTGCCTATTCCGATGAGGCCCAGGGTCTTACCCATGAGCTCGGTGCGCTTGAGGGCTTTTTTCTCCCACTTCCCTTCAGCCATCGTGTTATGCCCCTCGATGAGCCGGTTGGGCACAGCCAGCATATGGGCAAAGGCCAATTCCGCCACAGCAACAGCACTGGCCGCAGGCGTATTCCGTACTTCAATGCCTTTTTCCTTGGCATATTCACGGTCGACATTGTCCAGACCGACACCGCCTCGAATGATGAGCTTCAGGTTGGGTGCACCGTCGATGTATTCCTTGGTACACTTTGTCTTACTCCGAATCAAGACGACATCGGCATCGGATATTTGAGACTTGTCATCAGTGACTTCGCCGTATTTTTTCAGGCGATCGGGAAGTGACGGATCAAAAGCGTCGGATATTAAGATTTTCATGACTGGTCCCTCCTTCGATTATTTTTAATGTATTTGTTATAAGAACGGTTTAATCGAGTTTATGAATGACAACGCCACTGCGAAGTTTGGGTTCGAACCATGTGGATTTTGGCGGCATCACCTTTCCGGCATCAGCTACTGAGAGAAGCTGAGCAATACTCGTCGGAAAAAGGGAGAAAGCTACTTTGTAATCCCCGCTGTCCACCAATCTCTCCAACTCACTCAAACCGCGGATGCCTCCCACAAAATGGATGCGTTTATCTGTACGGGGGTCTTCGATACCAAGGATGGGAGAAAGAAGATTCTCCTGGAGTATGGAGACATCCAGCTGCGATATCGGATCATGAGGATCGAACGCACCTTCTTTGGGCTTCAGGCTGAACCACTCTCCATCCAGGTACATACCGAAATCGTGGACTTCCTGCGGTCTGTAGGGAATCCCTCCGCATCCTCCACATCCTTCACAACTGGCACCTTGTATTAAAACATCAAATTTTTCTGCTAATTTGTCCAAAAACGCATCCATCGAAAGCCCGTTTAAATCAGCAACGACTCGGTTGTAATCGAGGATGCGCATCTGGGAATCGGGAAAAATGACTGATAGAAAATAGTCGTATGCCTTTTCTCCTGTGGGATGGGAATCGGCCTCCTTACGTATGTTCCTGACACGTGTCGCTGCTGCGGAACGATGGTGACCATCTGCTACGTAAAGTGCATCGATTCTAGAGAACGCATCGGTTATTCGTTGAATAAGTGATGCATCCTCTACAACATAGAACGTATGCTGAACGTCGTAATCGCCGACAAAATCGTAAACAGGGTCTTTGGTCATGCTTTTTTCGATCAAATCATCTATTTCCTGATTCGCTCGATAAGTCAAGAACACGGGACCAGCCTGGGCATTGAGATGATTGATATGATTCACCCTGTCCTGCTCCTTATCCGGTCTAGTATGTTCGTGCTTCTTGATTCTGTTCTGAACATAATCCTCCACCGAAGCAATTGCCACCAGCCCTACCTGTTCATGATCTCCCATGCGAAGCCTGTAGACATAATAACAAGGTTTTCCGTCCTGTACTAAAACCTTCTGATCGATGAGACGATTCAGATTCTCGGCTCCCTTGGCGTATACTTTGGGGTCATAATGATCGATTGCGGGATCCAGATCAATTTCGGGCTTGACAACATGGAGAAATGAAAGTGGGTTGTCTTTCGCCTTTTCTCTGGCTTCATCTGAATTGAGCACATCGTACGGCGGGGAAGCCACTTCTGCAACCTTTTCTGGGACAGGTCTCAATCCACGGAACGGTTTTATACGAGCCATCAGAGTCTCCTAATCTCTATATTCATGAAAACATTGCAATTATATTATTTCGTTTTTATGAATTCTAAAACTGACGGGATCGATCCCTTTTTCTATGTTTGCATGATAGCAGACATTGGAATATCCGGGAATAGCGGATTACTCTGTATATCAAAGAGTAATTCTATGAGGTCTTACCCTTCTCTTGTTTTCCTTGTTTTTTTTCCGAGGATGTTTTAACGTATTTCTTTTCTGTCTTTTTCTTGGTCTCCGTTTTTGCAGGGGATTTCTTAGCCTTTGTGTCTTTGCTCTCTATTTCTTTCTTCACCGATTTCTCTGGCTTTGCCTTCTCTTCCTTTTTCTTTTCTACCTTCTTCTCGACTTTCTTGTCGGCCTTCTCCTCTGTTTTCTTCTCAACCTTTTTTTCTACTTTTTTCTTCTCTTCTTCCTTCTTGATTTCCTTCTTGACGGCTGCTTTCGGTGAAGGTGTTTCTTCTACAAGCTCCTTTATCGGAGCGGACTTTTTCATCACTTCTTTTATCTTCGGGGCTACCCTACGTTTTCTAAAGGCCAGCGATTTTATTTTTAATTTTTTCTTGCGGGCCTTCCGCTTTCTTTTCAGTAGAATATGACGACGTGTTTGTTTGCTCTTGCTTCTACCCATGCAATTACCTCTTCTTCTCAATATGGACGATTTCAGACTATTCCCCTGAGTTCCATCATGCCTATTCAACATTCGCATCAGGAATCAGAGACAAACTGAGCGTTAAGTCTGAGAAAAATAGCTTAAGAAGGTAATAATTTTCAATACCAAAATCAACTTAAAAAGATGTCAAATTTAGATGTTTTTGAAACGTTGTGTGTTTTACAAGTGATTAATCCGGTCAAACAGATTGGATTCTTCTGATAAAATTTTTTTTATGGATGAGCGAGATGACTGTGAATCTCACTCTTATCTGTAGGATACAATATGAAGGTAAGAGGTTATGATTTTTTAAAATTGTCCGATCTTTTCAATCCGGCGAGAAACTGTATTCCTAGATAACGATTATTCGGCAGTCTTTTCCTCTGTTTTCTTTCCGGGCAATCCCTTTATCAGAATTAATACGATCCCTGCAACAATCAAGAACACGGGCCAGTAATCCTCAAATCCTGTACTGATAAAAAGAAAAAGAAGTCCCACGCCAGACAGGATACCCGCTGGTATAAGAAGACTTTGATCCTTCAGCCCACCAAAATACATGGCGACAAAACCCACAGCCGGTGCCAGTATGAACACGGGCCAGAGTATTTCCATACGCCACCAGCCCATAAAATTGCAATAGAAAAACAGAAGACTGACGACCACAAGAATGGAACCTGGCATTAAAAGACCGTAATTTTTACGATCATGGAAGTAACCAACCCAAAACGCCAGACCCACGACCATCGGGAAAATGGGCCAGAGGGATTCCATCCCAACCCGGCTTAAGTTTCCGATAAGGAAGATGACACCCATTCCGATCAAAAGAAGTCCCCAGAAAAAGTTGCTTTTTTTCTGCTCCATGGTTCACTCCTCTGAAATCTGAATACGTCCGTTTACGGTATGAAGATCGATAAATCCCCCGCCTCCGTTAATACGACCTCGAACACGTTTTCGGTTGAACTTGCCCCGAACTTCCAGGGGAAAATCCGTCGAGATGCTTCCGTTAGTCGTGGAGGCTTCGATATCGGCTTGGATATCTTCCGGAAGATAGAGCCGAATACTCCCGTTCGTCGTGTGAAAAGACATCTCCTCATCCACATCTACATGGCTAAGTCCGACCTCGATTCTGCCGTTCACGGTTCGAGCATCGACCGAGCCCTCCATGCCATCGGCCTCCACACTTCCGTTGGTTGTTCTCAGCGATGCCCTTCCTTCAACATCCTGGACGTGAACGCCTCCATTCACCGATTGAAGCTGAAGGTCCGTTCTCGATGGAACACGCAACCAGAATTGCACCTTGACTTGAGGTTTTCTTCCAAATATCCAATCCCATAATCCGTCTCCACCCATCGCTTTTGGATACTCCGCTTCAACGAGAAGTCGATCCGAATGCCGATCGATCAGGATTTCGACACGTTTCATGAAGGCTTCCGCATCCCCTCGGTTTCCTGCCCTTACTTCGATCTCGGCGTACACTTCGACAGAATCTCGATCCCAAGGTTTCACAGAAATCTGTCCGTTGGTGTTGTTCACACGAACTTCGCCCCCTGGACGAAAATGGACGCTTTTTCTATATTCTTTGTAAGCCCGACTTGCTTCGACGCTGCCGATGAGACAGATAAACAGTGCCACTCCTGCAACCCGGCTGACGGTTATCTTCACTCCATCCTCCTCAGCGCGGATGCGATTTTATTCTATGGACGTACGTTGAATACGCGAGTTCGCACGTATTCGCCTTTGGGTAGCCAGGTACTACTACTTCTCCAATCGCACAGTAATCCCCCAATGATCCGGGTCACGAGGCGGAGTATCGTTCCAATCATCGAAGGAATGGGATCCGTCGGATCGAAACCGTACCGTATATTCCCCTTCCCGCAGGGAAATAACCTCGTTTATCAGTCGATTCTTCCGGGCACCACCGGCATGCTCGGTGTCCCAGTATTCCATTCTCCATACGCGTCGTCCACGATCGTCCTCAATCCATCCGTAGTCGTACATCTCATCATCGTCACCCTCCCCTATGGCATAAACCCGCACTCTGGCCGATTCGTCGAGCTGGAACCGGCGTCGAATGCGTTGGCGATCGCCTACACGTATTATCTGTACAAGGATATGGGTATCTTCTTCCTCTCGGTAAGGCTTGACCGATTCTGGATCAAATTCATCTCCAACAGCCCACAAGGTGATCCCCCAGGATTCAGGATCAAAAGGAGGACCGGAATTCCATCGGCGGTAAGCATGAGAGCCGTCGGTTACATAAAAAACCTCGTAATTTCCGGGTTGGAGGGTAATCACACCGTCGAACATACGATTTTTCCTCGCTCCTCCGGCTCGTTTTGTATTTCTTTGAGTCATCGTCCACACGGGCTCACGGGTATCGGCATCGAGTATCCATCCGCGATCTACGAACCGATCCCTGGAATCGTGCTCGCCCAGACACAGGATTCGAACTTTGGAGGGTTGGGTCAGCACGAATCCTTCCTTCTCAAAGCGATTGTTACCCATCCGAGTCATATCCACGATAATTCGACGACCCGCTTCCGGATTGTACGGTCTGACGACCAGATCTCTCTTAAAATCCCCATCCTGACCCCAGAGGGTGATACCCCAATGACGAAGATCGTAGGGTGGTAGCTGATTCCAGTCGTCGTACGAATGAGAACCATCGGTGACAAAATAAACCATGTAGTCGCCCGCGGGCAGAGTGATATCCTCGTCGATGATGCGGTTTTTTTCGGCCCCGCCAGCTCTACGCGTGTCCCGATAATCCATCTCCCAGATGGTTGCCCGGCTGCTGCCATCGACAATCCATCCATAATCATACATGTCGCCATCATCACCCTCGCCGATGGCATAAATCCGAAGCTCAGTCTCCTCACTCAACGAGAAGCCCTCTTTCTCGAACTCATCGTCGCCTAATGGCGCCAACTGAACGATTGCACCTTCTGTTCCGGGAATGTCGATGAGTTTGACCGCATTCTCGTCCGATTCATCCACGGAAAGCTTTATTCCCCACGCCCCTGCTTCCCGGCGCCACTTGCTACCCCGAAATCCGTCGAAAAGATCCTCCAGAAAATCTCCAAAATCTCTGTACCCGCGATCCCATATGCCACGAGGTGAAACCGCGTAGTAGATTTCGTACGTACCGGCATCGAGCGTGATCTTCTGCTCTGTTTTACGATTGTACCACCGTCTTTCCTCAGACGAATTGGACGGTGACATCTCCCAAACGACACGCCGCGTATCGCTGTCCAGGATCCAGCCATAGGCCAGCATATCATCGCCCCATTTATCGCTGGCTCCCATGGCCTCGATCTTAATCTGAACGTCCTTGTTCAAGACCAAGCCCTGCTCGATCCAATCTCTCCTGCGGAAGTCCTTTACCTCAAAAATTTTTACATCTTTAGCCACCACAGAAGAGGTTAACGCCAAGAAACAAATCCACTTGCCTATTTTCATAATCCGTCACCCCTTTTTAGCTTTGATATTCTAATCGTAATCGAGCACACGGCGTATGCCGATTACATAAAAATGATACTGCTTATCGGTGTCCCGTATTCATACCCTCTATTCAATCCCGATGTAACTACGGCAACCTGCTATCTTTCAATATTTTATATCGAATAAAACAACCCGATGTTTCATAACAGGATACTGAATATCGCCGTTTTTATTCTTTTCTGAGAATGATATCTCCTTCATCGGCCAACGCCTTCAACCGTCCGTTACCACGACCGATCATGCCCTCCGCCGATTCTCCATCATCAAGACTTCGAAAATACAGGTCAAAATCAGAATCTATTCTCCCCTCATAGGTCTGGAGCCTCACATCAAGATCGGCGTCCTCTGGAATATAAATCTCCAAATCACCCTCATCCGTTTCCATCCGGTAACTTCCCCCCTCTATGGGCCGAAAATCGATCTGTATATCTCCCTCATCCGTGCTCAACCAGAAACGGGGTGTTATAACGTTTCGGAGAACGATCTCGCCCTCATCGGTTCTGATGTCCACTTCCTTCATCGATCCCTCTTCGATAAAAATCGATCCCTCATCGGCGTCTACCTTCCATAATCCCTGACCGCGATCTTTCACTCGAAAGAACGAGATATCCCCTTCATCGACTCCGATTTGGACATAATCGGATACGACATCTTCTAGTTCCACCTCGCCTTCATCGACATCCACAGTCAATTTACCGTCTGTCCCCGATACCTCGATGTCACCTTCATCGGTCTGAAGCCGGAGTTCTACTTTTTGAGGAACCGTGATTTCAAAGTCCACCACGACACTCCTCCACCCCTTCTCCCGCCAGAAATCACCGTCGAAGATGTCGAAAAAATTAAAATGACCATCATAATCCCGATCCAGTTCTTTAATGACGAGCCTGTTCCGGCCTTCCTGGATTCGGACTTCGATATCCTCTAAGAGCCGCTCTGCCTCACCCCTGCTCCGTCCCCAAGCACGTTTTGTCATCCTCAGATAAACGCTTTCTCTGTTCCATGTTTTTATCGTTATGCTCCCGTCATCGGCCATGACAGAGATACTTCCCCCAGAAGAAAAATCGAATGTCTTCTCTTCGACTTTTTCAACTTCCACACACCAGGCCGTGACGCTGATGGTCAGAAAAAAAAGTGAACTCCTTCGTATGGTAAAAAACCAATTCCTCATCGTTCGCCTCCTCGTTTACGTTGAAAACTCATACGTTCTACTCTCTTTCGATATTCAGCTCTCCCAAGCCCGGAGAGACGCGGACATAAAACGTCCCCTCCTCGTCCTCGTAATTCTCCGAATAATACGTGCTCCCTTCTTTGTAGAACGAATGGTCTACGTTTTTTTCCGAGAGGAAACTGAATCCTCCGCCGATACGCATCTTGACACCCACATCTCGCGGCAGGATGATAGTGGCTTCGCCGATATCTAAATCGACTTTTGCCTTGGACTCATCGATGATATCTCCCCTAAAATCCACCCGCATCTCACCGATTCCTCCGTTGATGTCCGCTTTCTTGAATCGGGCGTTTCCCAATCTAACAAACGTTGCTTCCCCTACCTTGGCGTTGATATCCAACAGGTCCATGGTAATCGGATTCGGCTCATCGAATCGTACTTCCACTTCCCCGGCCCAATTGGTATACACGTATTCCTTTAATCTCAGCCCCCCCATGTCCATGGTCACCTCTCCTGCCTTCACATGCGCATCGAACAAAATATCCACACCGTATGGGAGCTCAACCGTGACCTCGGCCCTATCATCGTCTGTATCCACACTCCGCCATCCTTTCATATCGAAATGAACCTTCAGACGGTTGGTCTTCTCGTTGAAATCAATGGTTTGCCGAAATTTGCGGGGTGTATACCTTATTTCCACACGCCCGACGGTACTATCCATGCCCTTTTTCACAACAACCTCGCCCGCATCGATCTTGAGAATGACTTCCAACGGTCGATCGGTGCTGGCTTGAAACTCTTCTTCCGATATTTCATAGCGTCCCCGTTGTCCGAATCCGTAAGAAATCGGAATCAGCAGCAGTAAAATGACGACCAAATAAAATATCCTTTTCATGGATACCTCCTTCTCGATCTCTGCATACAGGATCGAATATCAAATAGTCACAATCCAACTAAATATGCACGACGGCCATCCAGAGTATAAGAGCCGATCAAAAAGAAATATTCCTCCCCGTATTGCCCGCTATAGCAGTGTTCAATTCTCTCGATTCATTGATTCGCACTCATCTTATCTGGATTCGTCGTTGGAAGCAATCTTCTTTTCGACCTCCTCCAAATGTTTCCTGGCCGCAGCGAAGTCCGGATCAATCTCCAGTGCCTTTCTGTACTCCCGCGCAGCGTCTCCCCATCGTTCCGCTGCCCTGTAGCCATCGCCCAGACTGTCGTAAGCATTGGCATTCTCGGGAGCCAGTTCCACCTGTTTTTTAAATTTCTCTATGGCTTCGTCTACACGATCCTGACGAAGGAGAAAGTAGCCGTACGTATTAAAAAATTCGAAAAACGCAACGGAATTTGCCATAGCCTGTTCACAAGCCTTGTACTCGGCTTCCGCCAGGTCGTCTTGTCCTTCGGCTTCATAGATCAAACCGAAGGCACAGTATCCACGCAAGACATCACGCACTTTAATCTCCTGAGCCTGGATTTTGGCCTGTTCCTTGCTTCCTCCCATAAAACCGGGCGCATGCAGGTAATACTGGAGCAGTGTGAATCGGGCATCTATATTGTCATCATCCAGTTCCACGGCTTTCTCAACTTCCGCTTTCATCTTCTTAGCCCAGCTTGCTTTCTTCAACAGCCCGGCCTTCTGCGCCTTTTGTCCGTATGCATTTCCCAGCCAGTGGTGGTTTTCCGAATTCTGATCATCCAGTTGGACGGCCCTGGACAGCCACAGGATGCTCTCGTCCAGCTCATCCTGCGCCATGCATATTCTTCCGATATAAAGGGCCGCCTTGGAATTCCTTGGATCCTCCTCGAAGCAGGATAGAAAAAGTCGCTTTGCTTCCGGCAGGTTTCCATCCTGAAACTGCTGAATGGCTTTCTCAAAACCGTCGTTGAATCCTGCTGCCAGTATACGAGAAGCTGCTCCTACGAGAATAAGGGCGACCAGACAATGCCGATAATTTTTCAGAACCATTTCTCCCTCCGCATTCCAAAAGTCCATTTCAGACCCGATACAAGATGTTCTACCTGCGTTACAGCCGAGCATTTACTCGGAGTCGTCTTCCTGCCGGATGATCCTCGGATGATGGTGCTATTATCGCTCATCATATTTCTGGAGACGAATCTCTTGTCCTCCGTCACTGAATCAGCATGCTCTTCCATGGGATCGTTATAAGAACGATAGAAGGGGCGTCACCGGACGAAGTGGTCACAGCGTGTACGTAACTCCTCACGTCCTACGTTCCTTCGACACATACTATTTACGAAAACAAACGATAAAGGTTACTTTATCACTCCTGTTATTGTACGAGAGTGCCGATCAAAACGGCCGATAAATTCGGAACAGGAATGCATACGGCTTCTCACCGGTATCGGTCCTTCGGGCAATCTGAAAACGAACGTTACCACTCCGATTAGCTAGGGCAATGCCCACGTCGCTTTTAAAACGCGACCAGGCCAATTTGTCGAATCCTTCAAACAATCCGGACTCCGGATCCGTGACACCTATCCAGCCGGCATCCACGAACAGTATCAGATTGAAGTGTTCCAGAATTCCCCAATCGAGTTCATCGGGCAGGTCCTGGGTACCCATCCGGTATTCCAGCTGAGCCAGAACCATCCGATTCCCGCCTGGACTCATGGGCCCGTTCGGCCAGATTTTAAACGGATATCCTCTCAAGGTGCTGATTCCCCCAAGATGAAAACTGCGATGCCATGGCAGGGAGTCCCCCTTGGCCGTGCCGACTCGTAACCTGAAATCCAGTCCTTCCCCAAAGCCCAGGGGTTGATACCGTCGAACATCAACTACCAGCCGGTCAAAATCAAAGTCCCCGCCCAGACCTCTGCCTGCATGCTCACCCTCGACCTGGATATACCATCCCCGTGTCGTCCGTTTCTCACTGTTTCGTGTATCGATCACCAGATGGGTCATGATGCTGCGAAGCTCACCCTCATTCATCGGCGGATTGTCTCGAAAATTCTTCTTGCCTCCAAACAGTGCCCAGTTTGTGTTCTTGTCCAGGGAATCGATGGAGTCATAATGATATCCAACGGTCAGATTGATGTCTTTTGCAAAATCCTGGCGGATATACGCGCTGCCGCCTTCTCTCAAGTAGAAATCGTGAAAATCTTCCTTCAATAAGAACGCTGCCAGAGAATTCTCCAAATCCGAAATGATCCATCGATCCGACGTATCGACGAGTCGGTGGTATTCACCGCCGACGGCCGTATGGTATGTTTCAAAAAAGCCCTTCTCCAGGCCGACTCGATATTGAAACTCTTTCACTTTAAAAGCATAACCGGCAGAGCCGTAGAGAAACGGCCTCCTGGTATACCGGCGCCGCCAGTATTCCTCTCTCACACGAACTCCCAGGTACATACCCTCCACCCGATTGTACCGGACATCCGGCGTTACACGATCACCCCTTCCCCATTCGTCGTCCCAATCATCTTCCCAGTCCCAATCTTGGAAAAAAGAAACGTTCAAACCCTGAGCCCTGGCACTGGTGCAGATGACGACACCCATCACCATCACCAGCGACATGGCCAGCAGTATCAGAAATAGTACCTGTTTCATCACGAGTCGCTGCATCGTTTCCTCCATCTTCATTTAGCTTGTCAAATACGCATCACTCTATCGTATAAGCAACCTACATGCCAAAGATTGCTTTAAAGAACGATCCGAATGATGTCTTATTTTTAAATAACTTACACAAAAAAATCAGGGCCGTTATCTCAAGTCGGCCCTCAGGGAACGCAATAGTGTAGCACATTGACATAGTCGAAATATCACGAGTGTGGCAAATCGACACACCTTATTTTATTCCATACGACTTGAGTTTTCTATGGAGATTTGCCCTGTCAATTTTTAACTTCCGGGCCAGTTGGGAGACGTTTCCTCCAACCTCCTGATACCCCTGAAGGAGAACCCCTTTCTCGAACTGATGGACCATCTCCTTGAACGACGGTGTCTTGCCGGATTTAGGTGCAGTCTCGGTGGGAGAAGACACCGGCAGCGATATGGGCAGCACATTGTCCACCTCCTCTTCTCCGATGGTATCTTCCACACTCATGATGACCAGCCGTTCCACCACGTTCTTCAGCTCTCGTACGTTACCCGGCCAAGAATAGGCCTGGAGTGTCCTCAGTGCACCTTCTCTCCATTCTTTCATGCCCTTTCCCATCTTCCGGCAGGTTTCCCCCAGAAAATGCCGGGCCAAAAGCACGATATCCTCGCCCCGATCTCTCAACGGTGGAATCTCCAGGGGAATGACGTTCAGTCGATAGAAAAGATCTTCCCGGAATCGATTTTTCTCGATTTCGCCTTGCAGGTTCTTATTTGTGGCCGATATGACGCGAACGTCAAACCGGTATGGTGTGATGCCCCCCACACGGACAGCCTCATTCTCTTGAAGAACCCTCAGGAGCTTGGCTTGCGTATCGAGAGCCATATCCCCGACCTCATCCAGCAGAAGAGACCCCCCGTCGGCGGTCTCGAATAATCCCTGCTTTCTGCGTACTGCACCGGTGAACGCACCCTTTTCGTAGCCGAAAAGCTCGCTCTCCACCAGGTCTTTGGGCAGTGCCGCACAATTCAAACTCACAAACGGACGATTGCGGCGACCGCTTCTGCTATGAATTTCTCGGGCCACCAATTCCTTACCCGTCCCGTTCTCACCAAAAATAAAGACACGTCCCTCCGACGGAGCCGCCTTTTGGATGGCCTCGAACAGACGCTTCATCGCCGGCGAACGACCCAGCATCCTCTCTTCACCACCAACTCGGGATTCCAAGGAATCGACTCGCCGCTCCAACGTTATCTGATCGGCGATGTTCTTCAACTCCAGCAGCACCCGATCCGGATTTAAAGGCTTCTCAAAAAAATTGTGGGCACCCATTTTTGTGGCCCGAACGGCCGTGGAAAGATCCGACCTTCCCGACATCATCAGTACTTTGGTCGAAGGGGTCAATTCCCGGATACGCTCCAGTGTGGCCAAGCCATCCTGGCCGGGCAGAACCACATCCAGGAAAACGACATCGAACGGATTTTCCTGAACCGCTTCCACGCCATGCTCGCCGCTCTGAGTAGATTCAACGGTATACCCTTCATCCCGCAACAATCCTTCAAGAGACGAGCGGATGCGGGGCTCATCATCAACGATGAGTATCCGAATCATGATCAGTTTTCTCCAACAGCGCATAAATACGATGCAGATTTTCGGTTGTCGTTCGGAGGCGAATCTCGGCCATACCGTCCTCGAAGATTTTCTCCACAACCATGGCCATCTCATGAATCTTGGCAATCGTCTTCGTCTCCCCGGCAGGAACGTGCACGACTTCTTCGATTTCTTCTTCCCGCAATAATGCGACAATCTCCCGGCGCAGGGCGCTCAACCCGAATCCTTTGACAGCAGATGTAAAAACAGCTCGGGGAAATCGCTGTATTAATGCAGGAAGAATGTGACGATCTGCCAGTAGATCGACCTTGTTGAATACAGAAATCATCGGTCTCTGGTGAATCCCCAGGTCTCGAAGAACGCCCAGTACCGAACCGATCTGTTCCTCATATCGCGGATGGCTGACATCCACCACATGGAGCAGGAAATCGGCTTCTATGGTTTCCTCCAGTGTGGAACGGAACGAAGCGACCAGATGATGGGGAAGTTTTTTTATGAATCCCACCGTATCGATGAGGAGTACCTTCCGATGACTCTCCAGTGAGAGGGCACGAATCGTGGCATCCAGAGTGGCAAACAGGCGATTCTCTACGAACACCTCGGCATCGGCCAGAACGTTGAGCAGGCTGGATTTACCGGCATTCGTATAGCCCACCAGAGCACCCTTCTTGAACTGTTGCCGCCGTTTTCTGCGTACACTACGCTGCCGTTCGATGCGATGGAGTTCTTCTCGGAGATGCCCGATGCGCTTTCGGACGGCACGGCGGTCCACCTCCAACTGCGTCTCTCCCGGGCCTCTTGTTCCGATACCGGCTTCCTGTCGGGAGAGATGTGTCCATTGCCGGGTTAACCTGGGCAGGAAGTACTCGAGCTGGGCCAGTTCGACTTGAATCTGCGCTTCCCGCGTGCGTGCCCTCCGGGCGAAGATGTCCAGTATAAGTCCGCTCCTGTCGACGATCTTACGGTTGATGGCCTGCTCCAGATTCTTCGCCTGAACCGGACTTAAGTCTTCATCAAAAATGACCACACGGGCTTCCGTATCGGCCACGCGTTTGATGATTTGGTTGACCTTGCCTTTCCCGATAAACGTAGCCGGGTTCACCGGATGCCGATCCTGGATGATGCGGTCGACCACACTGGCACCGGCCGTATCGGCCAGAAGAGCCAACTCGTCCAGACTGTCTTCCACTTGATGGTACGACATCCCGTGAAGGCTGACGCCAACGAGAATGGCTTTTTCTCTTTCCTGTAAGGGGGTTATTGTGTGACTCTTTGGCTTCACGTTTCTATCGTTATGGCTTATCGATTCCTTATTCTTATTGCGACAGACTTTGTGTGCCGTCTCTGAGATTTATTCTACTGTTTGATTTGCTCTGTCCCCGATACGGTGCAACACTTTCTCTGCCATGGATTTCAATTTGGGATTCGGAGTGCTCTGTACCAACATCTCCAGACAGGCCTTCAGCCCGGGCATGTCGTTGTTCATCCGATACGTTTCCTCCAAGTCGTAAAGCAGCAATCCAAGATTTGTGGCGTGATAGGGGTACTGCTCCAGCAGTCTCCGGACCGTCTTGATCCGAATTTCCCGATGGCGTGTTCCGTATCGATTCAGATGATTGCGAAAGATAAGCTCAAGAGCTTGTGCGGCGTACATGCTCTCGGGGTATTTCTGGACCAGTTCCTCATAGCGGGCATCGGATTCAGTCAACTTTTTCAGGCGATACATCCGGTCGCCCTCATTCAGCAACGTCATGGCTTTGTATTCTCGTCCTTTTGGATTGGAAACGAGAAACGTTATTGTATCGGAGTTTAAGGACTCATATCCCACCTCATTCCAACGGAAATACACGGAATAGCGGCCTGGCGGGAGACAGGGATCTCGTTTGCCCAGTAAAAAATAAGGTCTGACGAGATTGATGTGCTTTTCCACCACCTGCCCAGTTTTTACTCGACTTATGGACACGGATTCTTCTGCAGGCGTATTCAGTGACAAGCGATTCCCCTGAGAGTCCAAGACATAACAATACTGAGTCCAGGATCGGTTGACGATATGAGGTCCGACAGTTCCCCGGTTGACGACTCGGATGCTCAGCCACACGGGCTGCCTTACATAAAACTGCGACGCTGACAGCGACATCGTGATATCTACGTCAAACGTTTGATTCGTTTGGCTGCATGACCTGAGTGCGGGAACAACGAGAAATAAAGCAACCGCGCACAGGTTTGGATGTTTTCGCCATAACGTCATCATGATTTTCTGGCCTCGCGTCCAATCAGCATCTCTGCAACCAGGACGAATACTCCCAGTAAAAGCATCTCTTTCCAGAATTCCTTCCCCCATCGCGCCCTGGATACGACGGATTCAACATCCTGTGTTTCATCAATGGTAAATACATGCATCCCCGGGAGCCTCGCTTCTAGCTCATCCTGAGAAATCGGTGTGAGGTTCGATTCCCGCGAATCGACGTTCACCGCTTCCATTCCGATGAGGGTCTCGCCCTGGTAGAAACAATAGATTCCCGGCTGGTCGGTTTCGTCGAAAGTGAGTAGAATCCTATCCGCCCCAATGCTAGGCAGCAGTAGAACCTCCTCTCCCGAGGGTTTTTCGATACGGTACGGCTCATCCACGTCCCTCAAGCTCACTGCTAACGAGATCGATTCGCCCACGGTGTATCCGTTTTTCTTCACCAGAGCCGGAGTCGACAGATAAGCCGCACTACGTGTTACCAGAGGAGCGAAGAACGTCGAGTACGCCAGATCAGACCATGTCTCGCCGACCCCGCTGGTGACGATGAGTACCTTTCCCTGGCCGACGGTTTGTTCCAGCAAAAACGGACGCCCATCCCCCAGAGTGATGATCGGACGTGAAGAATTCTCCATTGTCTCGATCACCCGTGAGAATCGCGGCGACCGAACATTTTCTTTACCCTGCTCAAACATGCCCTGAAAAAGAGGATGATCGAAGGTCACTGTACCGAAGGTAAGGTATCCTCCCTGATTGTCTCCCAGGATATTCCCGAGAGTGACCTTTACAACGGGTACGAAAAATGTCTCATTCATGTTTCGCAGATCTACGTCGTCTCCCATCAAGAAAACCACGCCGCCGCCTTCTTCGATGAATCGTCGGAGACGATTGGCTTCTCTCGGCTCAAAAGACGGTAAATTGGAAAAGAATACGACATCCGCATCATCGAGCTCAGCGATCCAATCCTGGCGGTGAAATGTTTCCTTCAGCTCGAAAATGCCTCTGTGATCCCCAGGAGACGTCAAAGCCAGGTCCAGTGGACGAAGATCCTCAGGCTCGTTCCCAACCAAGAGAACGTGTATTCGTTCCGGAATCCATCGGGTGAAATAATACGCATTATCCAGAGAAAGCGCGTCATCCTCCAATTGGATCGATCCCCAGACCCATCCGGATTCATCGGGCAACACCCGAAACCGAACCCGCTGCTTATCTTGTGCGTCTATGCTGACCACGCTCTGAGCTACCGGCTCTCCTCGCAGAAAAACGCGAACGAGTAATCCGTCGATACGTCGAGAACCCCAATTCTTTACCTCGGCAAACACGCGAACAGGAGAGCCCGGCTGGAGAATTTGTTCCTCCAGGCCGCCATCGATGATGGCCATATTCTCCTGATCGCCATCGACGGGAAGCACATATAGATTCCCATTAAACTCTGGAATCTGAAGGGAGTCCTCCGAACCGGCAAACCCGGTAGTCTGCATGTCGGAAACCAGAACCATTTCCCGATTAATATTTTGAGAACCGGCCAGTAAAAAGGCAGCATCCCCCACCGGCCTCAGGATCTCGCCTCCCTCAGCGGAGACATCCCACTCGTTGAGTCTTCGTCTCAAGTCGGCTATGGAATGGCTGAATACCCTGCTCTCTTTCTGCGATGGCAAGGTAACCAAAGCCACCTCATCCTCGACATTCAGAAAATCCAGAACAGAAAAAGCTCTCGCCCGGGCTCTCTCAAAGAGTCCATCTCTCCCCATACTCAGTGTACGATCCATGATGAAAACCACCGAACTTTTCGCCTGGCCTTGAATGAGAGAGCCGCCTGTTCTCAGCGTTGGCCTAGCAAAAGCAACGACGAGGAGGAAAACGGCCAAACAGCGCATAACGAGAAGAAGCATCTGTCTGAGTTTCATTCGGCGCATCGTCCGATTCTGGATGGCTTTAAGAAACGCCGTACTGCTGAACTCGATGCGCCGCAGTTTCTGCCGGGCGAAGAGATGGATCAGGATGGGCAGTCCAATACCCAATAGACCCAGTAAAATGGCTGTGTTCACAAAACTCAGCATTCAATGCTCAAAAAAGTTAAACCCAATAAAAACAATGTATAGGTAAAGGATGTAGAAAATGCAGGAGCAATTGTCGTTTGAAAGATTCTTTCGTTTCCGTGTCCCCGTTAAAAACGCGTATTATTCGGACTGCTGGGAGATCGACTTTTCCACCAGATCGCAGAGGATATGGCCGAAGGTCATATGCCCCTCCTGGATTCTCGGGGAGTCTTCCGTCGGAATTTGCACGATTATATCTGAAATCTCCGACATCGGGCATCGCTTACCGCCAATGAGAGCGATGGTAATCATCCCCTGTTTTTTTGCCTCTTCCATGGCCCGAAGAACGTTTGGAGATCGACCGCTCGTGCTGATCCCGATGAGAACATCTCCTTTGTGTCCCAGGGCTTCCACTTGTCTCCGAAATACCTCGTCGTATCCGTAGTCATTTCCCACAGCAGTAAGGATCGATGTATCCGTGGTTAAAGCGATGGCCGGCATGGCCTTTCGGTCGAAGCGAAAACGGCCGACAAACTCCGCCGCGATATGCTGGCTGTCCGCCGCGCTTCCACCGTTACCGCATAAGAGCACTTTACCTCCCGCCCGGATGGCACCGATGACGGCCTCGGCAGCCTCCTTGATTGTATCAATCATCGATTCGGCCATGGTACGCTTCAGCTCGGCGCTTTCCTGAAGCTTTTCGTTGATGAACGATTCCATCCAATCCATAAGCCATCCTATCGATTTTTAAAGAGTTGGAAACCGAACAGGTTCACCGACTTCTTTTTTCCGGCTTCTAATGGGAGGGGTGGAAGAGCAATGATATCTTCCCCTATCACAGCTTTATAGGGATTGATGCGAAACAACCGTTCGGCTGTCTCAGTTCCCCAGCCTCGATCGACCACCTCATAGGCATGGCTCAATACCATTGAACGATTGTTGGGAGCGTGGCAATCCGAGGCTACGAAATGAACCATTTGATGCTCCAGCATTTCATGGGCCAACCGCTTCACCCTTTTACCGAATTTACCCAGAATACTCCCGGCGTTCAACTGAAGGTACACGCCCTTCTGCACAAATTGAAAGGCTGTCTGCGGATTCTGGAGAATTCGGCTGTTTCTTTCCGGATGAGCCAGAATGGGATACACCCCTTCGATTCTGATATGGAAGAATTTATCCTCCACATCCTTGGGAATATCTCCCATGGGTAGTTCTATGAGTATATACTTACCGTTGCCGTTG
>Ga0180438_10004375_pt1 | contig 20381 bp, 23 predicted proteins | sample SS_ome_12_FD_132455 | JGI IMG/M metagenome (GOLD analysis project Ga0180438, IMG submission 132455) | Hypersaline lake sediment archaeal communities from the Salton Sea, California, USA - SS_3_D_2 metaG | ecosystem: Environmental > Aquatic > Non-marine Saline and Alkaline > Hypersaline >... | reverse complement strand
CAGAAGAGGTGACTGCCGCCTTCCTTCGATCTTGTTCGAAGTTAGCTGAGAAGGGGAAGGTGAATATATATCGCGGAGGACAGCGGACATTCGCCAGCTCACTCATGGATAGAGATAAGTTGACGTATATATTAACCATAGATGTGAAGAGGACGCAGGTGAGGATTGAAGATCGTGAGTGGTTTAACTTTTATGTAGAGAAGGAAAGAGGTGCATTATGACGATAAGATGGCAGTTGGAAGAAGTTGCTCAGAAGCTACAAGAGGAGATTGAATATTTGGATTCACTTTTTGAGGATCTCTTCAAAGGCGGCAATGGAGATAGGGTGGTTGATAGTGCGGTGATCATGTGGAGATTCACTCGCCTTCGGATAAATAAAGTTTGGTTGAAGTATATTGCGGTTGGGGCAGAGTCACCCGCAAAGGAAAGTTTGCAAAAAAATATAGCGGGTTGGGTTTCTGTGATCGACGAACTGATGTTGATATATATGAATTTGAATGCTGGCTTTGGCAAAAAAACATAATTTTAAGTTTCTTCAATGATATCAAAGTGTTATTCAAGGTACGCTCAAAAACGACAAAAATCGCCAAAAAATGCTACAAAGTGGTATATTTTCAGTTTATTTTTCAAAGTCTATCCAAATAAATTTTAAATTATTTTTAAGGTTTCGTGTAAGTGGCTGAAATCATTAATAATTTTTTTTCAAAAAAATATCATTATTTTATAATAAACTATTGACATTATTTTTTATTCATGTTAAGTTGTAATCAACTTGTTAATCACAAAAAACAAGTTTTTCGTTCTTTGAAATAAAGGCACCTTGGACATTAGATTAATCGGTGATTCCGTGAGCCAAGGACAAGCCCCTCAAAAGCCCACAATCAAAACGGGCAAGGTCAAAGATTCAATCCTGTCAGGCACAACGATCTGGTGACCGAACTACGACAGCGAAAATTGAGACCAAAAGAAAATGGATACAGCTCAACCTCCCACTCGTTTTAATCAATGCCGATCAATCGGTACTGTTAAGAAATCCCTGTGATAAGTGATCGCATGTAAATCTTCCGGCATGGTTTTTATGTCAAAGGAAGTTTTGCTATCGGTGCTGGGCACACTTCACGCCAAGGGGTAGAGATCGGGATGTTGAATAGCTTTTATATCAGGCGCGAGGCGAAATGGCGAGCTTGCTTTAAACGTAGCAAGGGTTAAAGAGTAGTCTGCAAAAGGTATCCCCAAGGCATTCCATCACAGCAACGGTAATAAGTCTGTGTTCAATTCTGGTTTGCTGAGGTAAAAAAATCTCCTCCTCCTTTGAGGGTGGTTGCAGGGTTCGCCCTGCTACCATTTAAGTTCATCGGGCAGAGAAAGAGAGAATGCTATGTTGACAAATTTGATAATTGTAAAAGGTAGTCAAAAAGAGATTGAAGAAATAGAAAATGATTATCGCGTAAAACTTTGTCCCGGTATGGTTAATATATGTAATGACCGTATTGAACTTCACTTTAGATCTTCGATGAAAGCGGATCAATTTTTTGAGTATTAGTCTCCTCGCAGTGATGCAATGCTTGAACTTCAATATAATGTCCAAACAGCATATTAAAAAAAAAGAACTTGTCCGATGAATTTAAACGGTAGCACGGAAAACAAACAACCAAAAAGAGGGGAGAGAATAAAATGGCAACTGTATTAAAGATGAAAGGCAAAGTTCAAAAAAGTCTGAAAAGTGATATCGCCGCATATTTTGAGTTGAAGTCACAACTTGAAGATATGAAGGCAGATATCATTTCGCAGATGGAACGGAACGATTTGAGAAAGATTGAGACGAGCGACTTTGTTGCGAGCCTCACAGAAGTTCAGCGGAAAGAGATTGATGCTGAAGACTTCTACAACAATCTTTCCAAAAAGGAACGGAAATACTGGTTTCAAATGATCAATGTTGTCAAGTCAAAAGCCAAGAAGTTTGTTGGCGATGACAGCATTGAAGAGTTTGAAGTGCTGACATCAACTTATGATCGGTTCGATGTCAAGCGCAAAAAGAAGATTCTCAAAAAGAAGTAGTTCAATTTCGATCTTGCCCTTAAATGCAAACAATGATTTGAGGGCAAACATGGTGGTTAAACAACAAACAAAAGGAGGAGAGAACTATGAGAATGTAGATGGTTGACACGCCAACAATGTGTCGAAGACATCTACTTGGTGAACACGTCGAACTTCATATGCTTGTCGGTTGCATATTGAAGGGGAAGTGTATTGACGGATATTTCAGTCTCGTCGAAGTTCACAATATAAGGCGAAGACATACTGAAATATCCAGAGAAATGAAGCGGAGAGGTTATAACCACAAGTCTTCACTTCCTGATTTTAGGTCATTCAAGTTTGGTGAAGTTGACACGGTTGATTCTCTTTATGATCTTCATGGGAGATGTCAAGAATGTGAAGAACTTTACTGGAGGTGTCATGGCAAGTAAAAAATATCCAAATGAATGTGTGAGGTGTGGCTTCTGCTGCATGTGGGAGTTGTGTCCAGTGGCGAAGTTATTGAATCCATTCTCTTCGCCGCCTTGCCTCTTCATGTCGTTTAATGGTGAGGTGGCAACTTGTGAATTGGCAGGGGATATCGTCCCTATCGGTGATGGGTGTTGTATTCTCGCCAAAGCATATAAAGATGGTGTTCAGATAGACTTTGCGAGTATGCCGCCAAACATGAAGAAGATGGCGGTTAAACAACTTCTCCATCAACAATTAATTAGAAGAAAAAAGAGGTGGATGAATTATTACAAACTAATAGCATAAAGGAGGAGAAAATGACAATTAGGGATCAGCTATATTCAAAAGATCCCATCCGTGTTGTTATGACGGAGAAGATGTTGAAAAACGGGTGGGGTGACAGGCGGGTGATGCCAATGAGAAACTACACAAAAGAGTTTCTTGCTGATGATTCACTTGGCATTGTTCATATCACAGACAAGTTGAAAGTGTATATTGGTTGTATGTTCTTTCAGTCAACATTCAAAGAAGAGAATTCGATCAAGTTTCATTCAGTTGAAGATTTAATTGAAGCTGGCTGGCTGGTAGATTAAGGGGGTGATATGAAAAAGAAGAAAGTTCGAAGATATTGGGAGAAGTCATACAGTGAAATGGCCGCTTTCGGAGGAGAATAGAAGATCGTCTACGCAAGGATGAGATGGCAACAAAGGTTGTTGCACTTCTCCTTGACGTTAAGTTAGACGATTAGCTACGGCACCGGCGAAAGCCAAAGCAAGGGCGCATCGAACAGAATCTAATAGATCCCTAGTAGGTGCGCCCTTTTTTATTGGGCAAACTTATCAAACTAAAAGGAGGAAGAAGAAATGCCAGAAAAAGTAGAGGATTATGAATTGGCAAGGACACATGGGGCAAAGGCTATTCACTTGATGAAGTTGGGAAAGAAGAAAAGTGACTTCTCAACAATGGTATGCACAGGAAAGGTTTTGAAAAACCCAGAAGAGTTTGAACTTGATCTTGCATTGATCACTTGTAAAAACTGTCTGCGCAATCCCATTTATAAGGAACTTTCCGGTGAGATTGATGGGGCAGTTGAATCCAAAGAAGAGAAAAAAGTGGATATGATTCCAGAAGCAGGGGTCATAACTCAAACGATTGATGATGAATTCAAACAGAATCATACACGGGTGTTTTCAGCATCCACAAAGAATCAAAAGCCATTATTCACGGTGGTTGCGGATAACTTTGAAGATGCGAAAGAGAAGATTGAGGCTGAAAAGAAGAAGTCAAATGGCAAGTTGAAAACTTGGCAAGTTTGGGATCGCGGTGGAAATGTGATCATACAAAGATGGGTACCAAATGAAATGATCAAAGGCATCCTATCAAAAGAAGAGAAGTCGTTGATACAATCCGTAAGGACACTTGACATAAGGACCGATGTCAAGCGTATTGCTGATGCACTTGAAAGTCAGATTAAAATAATGTCTGACTTCACTGTCACCATTGCAAAGGCGACAGAAACAATCGTCAAGTTGATGTACTTTGGAAATAAGGGGGTGATTGATCAAGGAATTGAATCTGAAGAGGAAGTAAAGACAAAGCGGATTGTTAAGAAGAGTTCTCGCAAGATCTTTAAGCGGTAAGTCAAATCAGTGGGTCGACTTCGGTTGGCCCACTCGTTTGCTTTATCGTCATCTAACGAAAGGAGGGGAAAGTTGAAATTAATCAAGAAGAAGCGAAGAGTTATATTCAAGGTGAAGTCAAAGAAGAAGGTGGTGAAGAAGATTATGAAGCAAAGAGATAAACTCGAACCGACGTATAACAAGTCAGAATATTTTTGGTGTAGTGATTATGGCTGTTGGTTGTCACCTGCCGTTTGTATTCATCGTGAGATGAACTGGCAAAAGTATGATGGATGGAAGCGGTGTTCCGGTTGTGTTTATGCGGAGAAGTTCAGATCATTAAAGGATCAAGGTATGAGATCTGAAAGGGAGATGATTGACATAGTTCTTGAAAGACGAAGTAAACGGAAGATAATAAAAAGGAGGAGATGAGCTTATGTGGATAATGAATACAGATGGATTCTTCAGTGTTGTGAAAGATGATTTTTGTAAACGAGGTCAACTAGTAGTCAGGGCGAGACGAAGAGGTGATCTTGAAAGTTTGATCAAGTCAGCTATGGATTTTGGAATCATTAAGAGTAAAGTTAAAATTCACAAGTTTGATGAAGCAGATTATCTCTATCGCATATACCTGAACCGAACAATTTTTGCGGAGTATCTTTCTATGTCTGGAATGTTCATTGATTATCCAAACTTCAAAGCGACATTGCAGAAGGGTGATATTGATAGGCATAAGGCTTACTATGGTTGTTGGCGGGAACTTCTAAAACTTGAAAGAGGAGATTGAATATGAAGACGAAAGGGAGCGGGACATTTGAATATGAAACATTGTGTGCAATAAGGTTACTCTTCTATGAAAGTGATACACTCATATCGCTTGATAGTGAATACAGTGATGTTGAACAAGAAGAGGTGATAGATCCCATTCTTCTTGAAGTCAGCACATCTCAATGTATTCCAAATCCAGAACAAGAATTAATCCTTAAAGAAGCATTTGAAAATCTGAGTGATGATTCAAAAGATCTATTGGCGATTATAATTCATTGGCCTGATGAGTTAGATGAAATGATTGGGTATGATTTGACTCCACGAAGAGGGAGACCAAATTACTTCAAAATAAGGAGAGGCCTTCTCCGTATATTCAGGGCGAGGGGTTGTAGGGTCGCCAGAATGTTACGTGAACTTAGTGATTTCACAAAGATATACTTCGAGATAGAGTCGGCTGTAAATTAATTCAAAAAATATGGTATAATGTATATATGCACTTGAAGGGGGTGATTAGATTTGAAGCGTATGAAGATTGAGAAGATAGATGCCGTCCATTGTCGCGTAAATACTAAGGACAGGTTGAAGTTATTAAACTGCCTTGGATACAAAGAGGTGATATGGATTCAGGGTCAATATGGGAAGAGACCTAAAGAAACGAAGAAGTTTTTTATTGATCGAAATGGGTACTTCTTCACAGGATTACTTCCAAGAGTTGAAGATTATCTTGAAAGAAAGGGTTATGTAATAGAGTTTGTCGGTCGTTTCAGGAGACTTCAATCGCACAAGCCAAATATTAAGGGGATAAAATTCAGATCTGATCAATTAGATGCAATTGAAGATGCGAGACGAATTCAGCGAGGAGTGATTCACTTTCCTACTGGTAGTGGAAAGACGGTGATCGCCGCCGGTTTGATAAGTTGTTTCTTACCAAAGAAGAGGGTGTTGTTCCTTTGTCATACGATAGATATATTGACTCAAACGTATCAACGCTTCAGGGGGTATGGCTTCCCCAATATCAAGATACTTGGTGGGAAGCATAAAGACAGGGAGGGTTTTTTAAAAGGGCAAGTTTGTCTTTCAACTATCCAATCATTCTCTTCTTTCAATCCGAAGGATTATGTTGATCAATATGACATAGTAATTGTTGATGAGGCACATCACATATCTTCAAAGGGGACACAATATGGTCAAGTACTTCAGCAGATGTTGGCCCCTGTCAGGGTTGGATTGACAGCGACAGTGCCAGAGAAGAGGGAGAGTATATTCACTGTTGAAGGGCTGATTGGTCCTGTTATTGCCAAGATGACAAGTGAAGAGGCTGTCAATAAAAAGATACTGGCACAAGTTAAATTGAATCTCATCACCGTTCCGAAGACTTCAAGTGTAAGTGGATTGAGGGGTTTCAAAGTTGCATATCGAGATGGTATAGTTAGAAACAGGGTGAGGAATAAATTGATTGTTCAAGAGTTGGAAAGGAGCATAAATAATGGTGAGACGACACTTGTTATGATACGTGAACTTGAACATGGTGAGAACTTGATGAAGATGTGTCGCCTGTTTAAAGTTGAGACAATCTTTCTTCAAGGTAGTGATAATAGTGACATCAGGAGGAAGGTTGCAGAAGGATTTGACAAGAAGAAGATCAAATGCGTAATTGCTAGTGCAATATGGAAAGAGGGAATTGACATCCCTTCGCTGAACCATGTGATCAATGCGTTCGGAGGGAAGGGAGAGATTCCCACTGTTCAAGTTGCCGGTCGGGGGACGAGAACTGATAAGGGGAGAAAGTCAGTAGTTAAGATGACAGACTTTCTTGATCCATATCGTTACTTGGCAGAACATACGGTGAGGAGGATTCAAATCTACCGTGAAAGGGGGTGGTTATAAGTGCCATTTACGAAGTATGATAAAGAACATCAGAAGGGGAGACTTTTCGTAGAGATGGGCATGAGTAAAGGGACCGTCGCTGATGTAGACTTTGGAATTCAGATTGCAAGTGATGGTCGAGTCTGGATCTGCATCAATGATGTTGCTGCCTTAAGGTTCCAACCATACGTGGAGGCGATTCATGGTAGTGGTGAAAAGGAGACATAGGCTAGAGATCATATGCGCAAACCCTTACTGTGATGTGTCATTCCCATATAAGCGGTCAAAGTACACGTTCAAAGTGTTAACTTGCAGTAAGGGTTGCCATATGGTAATTGTCAAACGAAGATTAGAGAAGCGAGGAGTGAAGTTTGATTGATTACTTCGATGATAGGGGAATCAAGTACACTGTTGGTCCCGCGAAGAATGTGGCGAAGGGGCGCATCGGGATAAAGTGCCCCTTCGCAGGGTGTCAAGACAGGTCTAACCATTGCGGTATAGAATTATCAACTCTCCGTTTTCATTGCTTCGTATGCGGTGAAAGTGGTGACGCGGTCAAACTCATAAGGGAAATTGAAGAGTGTAGCTTTAAAGAAGCGAAGGGGATCATTCGAAGGTTTAATTTGGGTGCTGTTACACGACCAACACCGACCGGCGGTTCCTCTCCTCTCTCCGCCGGGGAAGTGGACAGCACTCAAATTAAGACTTTGAGTTATCCAAAAGATGTGGTCACATTGAAAGGGATGCCAAAGTCACACCGAAGATATCTATCAAAGAGGGGATTTGATCCAAGTTATATTTGGAAGAAGTATAAACTCGCAGCAACTTCTCACTTGGGTCATCGTTTCAAATATCGAATTCTGATACCATACTTCTATAAGCGGAAGATGGTGACATTCACTTCGAGAGACATCACGGACAAGTCTGAACTTAAATATCAACACTTGTCAGATGAAGAATCATCTATACCTATCAAATCCCTTTTATATGGCGAAGAGTTTTGTGGCGACAAGGTGATAATAGTCGAGGGGCCGATGGACGTTTGGCGGATAGGGGATGGCGCTTGCGCATTGATGACTACGTCGATGACAAATGATCAGATGTTGAGGTTGATTGATATGGGGGTGATGATGGTATATATACTCCTTGATTCTGACGCCGTATTACAGGCCAGACGGCTCAAATTCCAGTTGAGGGGTATCATACCCTATGTTGAGGTGATATCGATGGATAGGGGCGATCCTGCTGATTCATTGACACGTACGAATATCAAGTTCCTGAGGGGATTATTAAAATGAGCGAAGAGCATTCATATGAAGTAGATCATGTAACTATTCCCGGTGAAGTTGCTTTCAATCCAAAGTTAAAGTATGTTGATATGTTCGTCTTTTGGGTTATTAAAATGATCAATGACTCTCCATCAAACAGGGATAGATATTTCTATGGATCGAATAAATGGTTAGCTAAAGTTTTGGGGGTTACAGAGAGAACAGTTATTAGGTCGATTAATTCACTTATTAATGAGGGTTATCTGAAGAGGTCAATTAAAAATAACAATAAGAGAGTTCTTCAAATTGATAGTCGATATGTTAAAACGAAGAAGGATCTCATATCTCGATACAATAGAAGTGAAGGCATGAGGGGGTATGACAATTCTGTCACTGGGGGGTGTCAAAAATGTCATACAATAAATAATAATAAATTAAAATACACTTTTATTAAAAATAAAAGTGTATTGCTCGCTTCGCGAGCCGGACCCCAGAAAAAGAGGGTTGTTTACAAAGGGTTGAAAGAGTTAGGAAGTTTCTTTGACGAGAGAAGTGAAGAAGTTGAGAAATGTATAAAGTATTGGAATTCACTTGGTAAGCCATTCACATCTCATAAAGTTGATGAGGGTTCGAAGATAATAAGGAGGTCGAGAAAGTTAGTTCGTCAACTCCTTCAAGAGGGTTACAAGGGGGTGCAGATTCGCAAGGCGATGGGAGATTGGCACTCATTATTGAGAGAGAGGAATACGGTATTCAACATCAATTACACTTACTTTAATAAGAAACAAAATTTGCCAGACTTCATTAAACCTGATAGGAAGGTGGTTGCACAGATACAGGCGCACAAGCCGAAGTTGAATATGACATCCCCTTTCAATGAAGCTATCAAAGGGTGGGGCCACTTGAAGCGGAAGTATATGAAGCGCGATGATATGAAGAGGTTAACTAGTGCAATCGCTTCAATGTGGTCTAATAGACATAGCGGTGGAAGTCTGGATGATTTCATGACGGCCTCGAAGAAGTGGGCAGCAAGGTTTGACCACTGGGTGATAGCATATGACAAGAGGGATCGATTGGAATATGTGATCAATAAGATACCGACCCATTATAACTCAAGTTACATAACATCTAACCAGTTTTGGAATGATTTTGTTCCTGAGAAGTTAAAAGAATACTATGGGGGATGATAGTATGGCGATACTCAGACGTGAAGGTGGCGAAGGTGGTGCGGTAGAAGAGAAGATTGTCGCTTGCATGATAATAAGCACAAGGTTCTGTTTTGAAGTTGAGAGGCGTTACAAGCCTGATTATATAACTTCTAAATATATATCAACTGTTATTGGTTGGATACTTAGATATTTTGATGAATATGGGAAACATCCCGGTGCGACGATAATGGACATATATGAAGTTGAGAAGAGTGAACTTGAGCGAAGTGAATCGAGGATTATATTCACATTGCTTGCGAGGATTCGTCGGAAATATAATAAGAAGAATCTAAATGTTGATTATATACTTGATAAGGCGAAAGAGTATTTCAAGCAGAGGGCTACCACCTTGCTATTTGAACGCGGTGAGAAGTTGGTCGCTGCTAGTCGATTGGCTGAGGCGGATGCATTAGTTGAGGCTCATAAAGAAGTGTCCGTGTCAACATCAAAGAGGTTTAACCCGTTTGATAGGGATTCGATTATAACTTTTAGAAGTGAAAGTTTGGAGAACAGATTATTCTCCATGCCAGACTATCTTGGAGAGTATTTGGGATCACTTGAGAAAGGGTGGCTTGTATCAATAGCTGGTCCAGAGAAGAGGGGTAAGACGTGGTGGTTGATGGAATTCGCATACCAGGCATTAATGGCAGGGTTGAGGGTGATCTTCTTCTCTCTTGAAATGGCAGACTATGCGGTAAAAGTGAGATTGTATAAGCGGCTGACGGGATTTTTGACCGATAGGGAGTTATTGAGAATTGAGAGGTCGAATATTGATTATGTCAGGTACCCTGTATTCGATTGTGAATGGGGGCGTCATGGGAAGTGCAAGTTGAAGCGGGGTAAGCGGGTGAGATTGGAAAGTTATGATGATTTCTCCCCAAGTTTAAGGTACAAACCTTGCACAGATTGTAGAGTGAAAGATCCAAGGAGATATAAGACCGACTATTGGTTCGACTATATACCATTGAAAAATATAAAGACGATGACGTTGAAAGCGATAGAGAGAAAAGTGAGTGACTTCACTTCCCTTTACAGGGATAACTTTAGGGTGAGGACATTCCCAAGATTCAGCGCGACTTTCAAAGACATAAAGAGGGAATTGGATGATCTGGCATATTCAGAAGATTTCATACCGCAAGTTGTGGTGGTCGATTACTTCGATATAATGGCAAGTGAGACATTCTCATATCAAAGTGAGAGGACCCCTGTTAATGCGACTTGGATGACCGGTGGGCAATTGGCGGCTGAACGGCACTGTTGTGTTATTACAGGTGATCAGACGAAGATGAAGAGTCGGAATAAGATTAATATAGGGGAAGATGATACAACTGAAGACAAGAGGAAGGATGCTCACGTTGACATGAAGGTAGTGTTGAATCAGACGGGAATGGAGTACAATCATGGGATCATGCGCTTGAACTTGTTGTTTCACAGGCACAGGGAGACGCCGAAGAACTTACAGGCGATGGTCACTCAATCATTAAAGTTCGGTCAACCGTTGATGGATAGTGAACGGTTTTGGCGTGAAGAGAAAGGGGGTGAATCGGAATAGGGGAAAAGTTTTTGGGTATTAATTCAAAAAGTATGGTATAATATAATTAGAATTTGAAATCGCGTCAATGGTGGCGCAAAAAAAACACAATACGCAAAGGAGGAAGTAACAATGGCAAAAAAAGTAACTGAAGCAATGGTAAAGAAGGCTCTCAAGGCAATCAATGGAAACAAGAAGCTGGTCAAGATCACTGGCAAACTTTCATTGGCTGGAAGTCTCGATGATCTCATGAAGAGATTGTGTGAGGCCATTGAGGAGATTGGTGAAGATAAGATTGATCTTCTTGATGATGCAGCGTATGAAGTCTACGTCAAGGTTGCTGAAAAACTCGGACTCTCTGAAGATGAGGACGAAGATGAGGACGAAGATGACGAAGATGAAGATGAAGATGACGAAGATGAAGATGAAGATGACGAAGATGAAGATGAAGACGAAGACGAAGATGAAGACGAAGACGAAGATGAAGATGACGAAGATGAAGACGAAGACGAAGACGAAGACGAAGACGAAGACGAAGACGAAGAAGTTGACCTTGATAAGATGGACAAAGAAGAGATGTTGGAACTTGCCAAGGACAATGCTGATGAGCTTGGCCTGAAAAAGAAGGATCTTGCGAAGCTAAAGAAGTTGAAGGTGAAGGCACTTCGCAAGAAACTTCAAGGATTGATCGATGCTGCTGGTGAAGATGAAGAGGAAGAAGAGGAAGATGAAATGTCTGAACTGGCACAGTTGATCATGGGAGTGGTTGGTCAGGCGTCTCGCAAAGAAGTGGAATCTGCCCTTGATGAGATTGAGTGGCCGAAGGCTGTAAAGAAAGAGAAAGTAGCAAAGAAAGAAGAGGCCAAGACCAAGGATAAAGGTAAGAAGAAGGCTTTAACGAAGTCTGCAATATCAAATGCAACCATGCTGAAGATTTATAAAGCATGGGTCGGCACAGGCAAAGGCAGCGTTGGGGATGTCTACGAAAAGATCAAGAAGCTAAAAGAAGTTGATGATCATGAGAATCCGAAAAAGTTTCTCAACAATCTTCTTTATGCATGGAAGAATGGGAAGCGGTTGCCTGATGGGTATGAGAGTGTTAAAGGCGGAGGTAAGAAGGGGAAGAAGAAGAAAGGTGGCAAAAAAGGTAAGAAGAAATAGCAACCATTTTTGAGGTTGAGGAGGAGATAATATTATGATGAAAAGGCACACTGGTATTGACTGGTGTGCCTTTTTTTTTGTCTTTTGGAGGTGGAGTGATGACGGAGGTGGAGTGATGATTGTGAGAAGGGGAAAGAGTGATGGTAAGTTGAATGATCACGGTTATGATCATGTGAAGTTAAAGGAACTTGATAAGAAGATTCGTCATATAGTTGGAGTTGTTATGGAGACCAAGGAGTCAAACAATATATACTTTCTTGGCGACAGGGTTGCTTGCTATAATGACGATGTCTTCGCTTTTGTGAAGTTTAAGTCTGGTATGAATGTGGCAGTTCATGGTGTAAGTTTTTTGAATATCGTTAGTAGAATATCTGTTGATGAATTGGGAGTATTTATAGAAGATGACGGAGGTGTATTGAAGATTGAAGGGAAGGGGTATAACTTTAAGATTCCAAAGTCTGATTATGACCAGATTTCGTCTGCCCTCGATATGCTGACTATTGATAAAGTGAAGTTTAAGACCCCTCCAAAAGACTTTGCAGAAGGACTTGCTTCTTGTTTGTTTAGTGTTGGTAAAGATACAGGGCAGTTTGGATTTTCTTGTCTTCAAGTTGATGGATTGAGGATCATCTCAAGTGATAATATTCGTGTCAGTAGGTATAGTATGAGTGGGGAGTTTAAGAAGTCATTCATGATAAGTGGAAAGGCTGTGGAAAGTATTTTGAGATTTACTGGTGGAAAGATAGATGGATTTCATAAAGGAAAGTCATGGCTATACTTTAGAAGTGGCAGTGACGTGATATGCGCAAGGGTTATCAATCTTACTTTTCCCGACAGTAGTGAAGTATTTAATTTTAGCGGTATCAATATAAAGTTTCCAAAACTCCTTAGCAGCGCTGTTGATATGATATCCGTCATAGTGAAAGAAGATTTTGATTATCAGCGAAGGGTCACTGTAGAAGTTAGTGGTGATGAGATTACGATTCGAGGGGAGGGCGAGGCTGGATTTGGTTATCAGTCGATCCCTTTTGACAATACTAAAAATATTAACGTGAAGTTTAAAATAAACCCCGACTTCTTTCGTGCGATACTATCAAAGACGACGAAGGTGAAGATTGGCACTAGCGAAAATAAAGTGATGTTCAGACAAAAAGCATTTGAGCACTTGATTGGTGTTTGGAGGGGTGATGATTAAACCATACTATGAGACGAAGTTGGGGAAGTTATATCATGGTCATAACTTGATCATTATGCCATATCTTCCGAAAGTTGACCTCCTATTGACAGATCCACCATTTGGAATTGGCAACTACATTCAACTTGGTGGGAATGTAAGTGGCAGAGGGAAGTACAAGGGCGTCGCCGTCCCTTGGAACGATAGTGTTCCGACTAATAAGTTCTTTAATCTTGTACGTATGAAGTCAAAACACAGGATAATATGGGGTGCTAACTTCTTCAACTGTTTCGAAGGGGATGGCGGAGCAATAGTGTGGTTGAAGAAGCAGAATATGCCAAACTTTAGTAAGGTTGAGATTGCGAGCTGTACGCACTTGAAGAAGACGGAGTTGATTCACGGAATTCACTGGACTGGTAGTGAGGCGAGTAGGGACGCGGAGACGGATCACCCGAGTGAGAGGCCTCCGGAATTATATGCATGGTGTATTAACTATGTTCCGAAAGTTGAGACCGTGATGGACCCTTTCCTTGGCAGTGGGTCTGTCGCTATAGCGTGCGAACGACTTAACAAGAGGTGGTACGGTATAGAGTTGTCAGAAGAATATTGTGAAGATATTGCAAAGAGGGTTGAGAAGGAAGTCAACAAACCGAAACTATTTCAAGATCAGATGGGGTGATCATGAAGAAAGTGATTAAGAAGAAGGTGAAGAGTGACAATCTCTCCCTTGCTGTGAAGTATAGACCATTAGACTTTGATCATGTCTATGGTCAAGATGGGGTGAAGGAACTTCTAATAACACACTTGGCGTTGGATAGTTGTCCAAGGGTGATGTTATTTTATGGGCCGAGGGGTTGTGGGAAGACTACTGTTGCGAGAATAGTTGCTAACATGCTTGGTGCAAGGGGTAGAGATCTGGTAGAATTTAACATTGCACATACAGGTGGGAAGGATAGAGCGAGAGAGATCGCCGATAATGCCAACTATGCACCATTTGAGTCAGATGTGAAGATTTACATCTTTGATGAATGTCATAGGGCAACGAAAGACTTTCAAGATGCTTTGTTGAAAGTGATTGAAGAACCTCCACCATATGTCTACTTCATATTCTGCACAACTGAAGAGGATAGGTTATTGGCGACCATAAAGAGTCGTTGCACCCCATTTGAATTTTCACCATTGAAGTCTGCTGATCTGAAAAAGGTGATTGATAATATATTAGAATCAGAAGATGAAGTGATTGACACTTCGCTTGTCAGAGAGATAATTAGTCAGGTGGATGGTGATTGTCGAAGGGCGATCAAACTGCTTGAGATGACTTTTGGTGTTGAAGAACCCAATATTGAAAGTATACTTCCAATTGCAAGTCGAAAAGATATAAGGGAGTTGTGCCGAGCGTTGCTTGATGGCAAGGGCTGGAAGATTGTATCAGGGATGTTAAAAGGTTTGAGAGAAGAAGATCATGAACAGATTCGCAGGGCTGTTCTTAGATATATGGGGAAAGTACTTTTGAGTGGTGATAATATAAGGGCATATATGATACTTGAAGCATTCTCTGAGCCTTGGCATAGTGTAGGTGGTTATAATGGATTGATTTATTCTTGTTATGCAGTAGCGAAGGCGAAGGAGTTGATGAAGATATGAGTTTTTGTCATCTGCACGTCCATAATGAATTTTCACTTCTTGATGGTTTTGGCCGCGCTGAACACTATGCGAAAGAAGCAAAAGAGAAGGGATTTAAGTATATCGCCCTAACTAATCATGGCAACATAGATGGCTTGATTAAGTGGCAGAAGGCTTGTGATAAGTTTGGGGTTGTGCCAATCTTTGGTGTTGAATGTTATATCGTTGAAGACTACACTGTGAAAGAGAAGGGGGAGAAGAGGGGTCACATAACCTTATTGATAAAGAATGAACAGGGATTTAGAAATGTTTGCAAACTTCTCACGACAGCAAACATAGAAGGCTTCTACTACAGGCCGAGAATAGATTGTGATCTCCTGCTTCAGCATCTTGATGGACTTGTAGTGATGACTGCCTGTATTAGCTCTTTCATTGGTAAAGATTGGGGCGCGAGGCTATTTGAAGATATTCATGATGAGATAGGGGGCGATCTATATGTAGAAGTAATGCCGCACAATGCAGAAGAACAAGTTGAGATAAACAAGTTGGCGAAGGCATTCTACGATGAATATGGTGTATCTATGGTGGCGACTAATGATTGTCACTATGTTAAGCGTCATCAATGGGAGTCACAAGAAGTACTACTCGCACTGAACAGGAAGGATACATGGGACAATCCGGAGAGGTTCAAGTTTCCGTTCAATGGTCTCCATCTGCGAACAGAAGTTGAGATGCGCAAAGCATTTAAGAAGCAAGGTTGCTTGTCGAAGTCTGCCTATTCTCGTGCAATTAAGAACACTATGAGGGTTGCAAAGAAGTGTTCTAATTTTAGAATAGAGAAGCGGGCGATCAGACTGCCAAAGATTGATGTTGGGATGGATCATGCCGAGTACATCAGACGATTGTGCGAGCGTAAGATAAGATCAATGCCAATTAGTAGGCGGGGCAGGTTCATATATCGTGCGAGATATATGAGGGAACTTGATCTAATAAAGAGGAAAGGTTTTGAATCGTACTTCGTTCTCTTCAGGAAACTTATAGAATACTGTGACAGGGAAGGGATATGGAGAGGTCCGGGTCGTGGCAGTGTCGGTTGTTCACTAGTAGCTTACCTGCTTGACATAACGAATATTGATTCATTGAAGTACAAGTTGCCAATAGATAGGTTCATATCAGAAGATAGAATTGACTATCCTGATATAGATATGGACTTCGAAGATAATAAGACGGATCTTGTTCGGTCATATCTTGAAGAAGAGTTTGAGGAAGAAAGAGTTTTTGGTGTGTCGACTTTCAGCAAGATGAAGGGGAGGGCTGTCGTCCGTGATGTTTCACGAGTCTTTGGTGTTCCACTTTCTGAAGTTGATGAGTTTGCAAAGTCTGTTGATGAGGTTTCAAAACAGGAGAAGGGTTCTTTTGACTCAGTTAGTAGGGCGGCTAATGAAGATATTGGTCGAGATTTCAAGAAGAGATATCCAAGGGTTGTCAAAAATGCGATTGAACTTGAAGGTCAGACGAGACACGCAAGTCAACATGCTGCTGCAATAATAGTTGCCGCAGAAGATCCGACGAATAATTCTGTTGGAGTACTTCGCAATGGTGTGTTGATGTGCAATTGGGATATGGATGATGTAGAGTATATGGGATTCGTCAAACTTGATATTCTGAAGTTGAATACGATGACCATATTACATGAGGCATCTAATCTTATTAAGGAAAACAAGGATGAAGAGATTGATTTAAAACATTTGAAGTTTGATGATGATTCTGTATATGCAGAATTGAATAAAGGGAATGTGACGGGGTGCTTTCAGGTCAGTGGTTGGTCGACGAAGAAAGTGGCGATGAATATAGAAGTAGAGAACTTTCAACAATTATCTGACGCCATAGCATTGTCAAGACCGGGACCGAAAGATAGTGGTATGACAGATGAGTATGTTAGGAGGCGACATGGGGGCAAATGGAAGAGTAAACATCATTTATTTGAAAAAGAGACCCGTAGTACATACGGCGTGGTTGTATATCAAGAACAGGTTATGGGCATTCTTCGTTCTGTGGCTGGTATGTCTTATTCAGATGCAGATCGGATCAGAAAAGTTATTGGCAAGAAGCGTTCTAAAAAAGAGTTTGCTCCTTTTAAACAGCAGTTTATTCTCGGTGCGCTTAAAAGAAGAACTTTCACTCGTAAAGAAGCGGAAGATTTTTGGTCTGGGCTAGAAAATCATTCTCGATATAGTTTTAACCTCGCCCATAGTATTGGATATTCAATGGTGGCATATTGGGATCTCTACTTGAAAGTGCATTATCCACTTGAGTTTATATGTGCCTCACTCACTTATGGTCCTGATGATAAAGATAAGAAAGAGGAGTTGATTGAAGATGCGAAGCGGATGGGATTGAAGATAATGCCACCGAAAGTTGGTATATCAAAGTTTCGACAGTGGGTAGTTAATGGGGATGGGCTTTACGTCCCTTTCATAGAGATTGATGGCATTGGTCAGAAGTCAGAGGGATTGATTGAAGAGGCTAGTGATAACAGCACTAGTCAGATGGGCCTATGGGGTGAGATTGAACAGGAGTTGAGTGGTAAGGCGAAGCGTGTCAGGGGTATACTTGAGAAGGTTGGCGCTTTTGATGAGTTGGCAGTGCCAGAAGACATAGAGAAGTATGTAAGCTATGACTTTTGGCAGAATCCTGTGAAGATAAATAAGATAAGATTTAAAGTGAACAAGCGGCTGTTAAAGTGTAAGTCTTGCCCACTTTGGAGGGAATGCACTCTCCCTGTTCAACCATCACCGGGAAAGTATAATGTGATGGTTGGTGGGGAAGCTCCCGGTTTCAATGAAGATAAGGTGGGTAAGGGTTTCGTTGGCCGTGCTGGTGATCTTCTATGGGAGAAGTTAAGTGAATATGGATTGAAGAGGGGGATGTTTCATATCACAAATTGCAATAAGTGTTATCCAAAGTCTTCAAAGACGCCATCACATGAAGAAGTCAACATATGCTTTAAAAAGTGGATGAGGGGTGAGATTGAATCGATAGTGTGTGGTTTGATGTTGGCTTTTGGAAATACTCTTCGATATGCATTGACTGGGAAGATGTCTGGAATTCGTGCGATGAGTGGGTCAACTGAATTGATAGACTTTGAATATGGAAAGTTGAAAGTTGTATGGTGTGTTCATCCTGCCTCTGTTCTTCGTGGTGATGAAGAGAATAAGTTGGCTTTTGAAAAAGGGTTGAAGAAGTTTGTTGAAGAGTTGAGGATTGCACAAGGGTTTGATGAGGTGATGTTTTGAAAATTATAAGAAGGCGAGATATAAGAAAAGTTTATAGAAGATTTACCTTTATAGATCTATTTGCTGGTATTGGTGGATTTAGAATTGGGTGTGAAAGAAATTTTATGAAGTGTGTTTTTTCAAGTGAGATAGATAAATATGCTTGTGAGACTTATCTTAGAAATTTTGGTGAAGATCCAATGAATGATATAATAAAAACTCCTTCTCATTTAATTCCTTCTCATGATTTATTATGTGGTGGTTTTCCATGTCAGACTTTTAGTATAGCGGGAAAGAGGAAAGGATTTGATGATATAAGAGGAACTTTATTTTTTGAGATAGCGAGAATATTAAGAGATAAGAGACCAAAAGTTTTCTTACTTGAAAATGTTGAAGGGTTAATATCGCATGATGGAGGTAGAACTCTTTCTATAATTTTAGGAATATTATCAAGAAGTATAAATGGTAATAATTTATTATTTCTTGATAAAGATTCTTTGAAGTATGATGTTTATTGGACTGTTTTGAATAGTGCTGATTTTGGGCTAGCTCAAAATAGAAGACGTATATTTATTGTTGGTTTTAGAAATGATTTAAAAATAATAGAATTTAGTTTTCCGAGAGGTGATAATAATAAAGTTATTATTGGTAATATTTTAGAAGAGAAAGTTGATGAGAAATATTTTATTACAAAAAGTGAAATGCAAAGACTTGTAAAAAGAAGAAGTGGTTTTTGTGGATATTTAAATAATTATAATGATAAGTGTAGTACTCTTGTTTCTGGAAGTTATGGTAAAGGTGGATATATGGCTAATCATATTTTAATAAGAGGTAAAATTAAAAAGAAAGATAGGGCTTATACTTTAGGTTATAGTAGTCATAAAGGTGGATATATGGCTAATTATTTATCTATTGATAGTAAGTGTAACACAGTTTTACCTGAATTTGCAAAAAGAAGTAAATTGACTTTTAATCAATTTAGTCATCAATTCAAAGATAAAAATCAAAGAATTAGAATATTTACTCAAAGAGAGTGTGCAAGACTTCAAGGATTTCCCGATAGTTTTAAAATTCATAAAAAAGATAATCAAGCATATAAACAGATAGGGAATGCAGTTTCACCGCCAGTAATATATGAGATAGTAAAGAATATTTTGAAGGTTTTAAAAGAAAGTAAAAATTAACCCAAAAAATATGTTATAATAATATTATGGATTACAAAAAGGATACATACGTCGACCCTGATAATATTGATCGTGAAATATTGGAGCATGGTCAACGATACATGGAATATGCGGAAGCGGCTGCTGAAGCAGATGAAGAGAAGAATCTTGCTCAGCAAAGGACTAAACTCATAAGAAGTAGAGTTGCGAGGGAAGTCAGGCGGAAGCCGAAGAAGTATGGTCTTGATGGATATCCACCAACGGTAGTAGAGAAGATGGTTAAGGATATCGTCGAGACCCATCCGAAGGTGATAAAGGTTGATCGGCAATATTATGAAGTTTCAAAGAGGGCTTCAATTCTTGCTAGTGCTGCTCATGCAATGGGTAGTTATAAGAAGAACTCAATTCAAAAGTATGCTGAAATGGTGTTGCGTGGATTCTTTTCAGAACCAAGATTGCAACTTGAAAGTGATGATTATGCAAACTTGATGAGGGATAAAGGTAGAAGTAAAGAGATGTCTATTAAACAGCGGAAGTTAACAAGAAAGAAAAGGAGGAAGTGATGGCAATTAAAAGTGGCAAGGGGTCGAGCGCAAAACAAGCATTGCTCGACCGATATAAGAGGAGTACGGAGAAGAGACCGGCGATGACTTTCAAGTCTTATACTGATCCAGAGAAGACAAAGGATCTTAACTTCTTCAAGCCCGGTGAGGGTGATCATTTGATGAATATCATAAAGTATAAAACAGGTGAAAATGATATTTATGATCCGCCCGGAACTTGGACTCACTGTTGCGAAATATTCGTTCATAAGAATGTTGGCCCCGCAAATGATATGTACTTATGCCTCAATGAACATGGTAGTTCAACGGATACTTGTCCTATCTGTCTGGAGAGGGAGAGGTTGCGCTCTAGTGGTGAAGAAGATGATATCGTCAATGCACTTTGGCCTCAACGCAGAACTCTTTATAATGTTGAAGTTGTAACCAACAGGGAAGAACGGAGGAGGGGTGTTCAGATCCTTGACCTTTGGTATAGCTACATGGAAGAAGTTCTACTGAAAAAAGCACAAAAGGCAGTTAGAAAGGGAAAGAAAGAGATAAATCCAAATCTTAACTTCGCAAGTCTTGAAGAGGATGGGAAGACGATTAGTTTTGAAGTTGGCACAAAGAAGGTGAAGATACGCGGAAAGAGGGCGACGATTCCAGAGTTTGAAGAACATGAATTTATAGATCGTG
>Ga0180438_10004373_pt1 | contig 20400 bp, 14 predicted proteins | sample SS_ome_12_FD_132455 | JGI IMG/M metagenome (GOLD analysis project Ga0180438, IMG submission 132455) | Hypersaline lake sediment archaeal communities from the Salton Sea, California, USA - SS_3_D_2 metaG | ecosystem: Environmental > Aquatic > Non-marine Saline and Alkaline > Hypersaline >... | reverse complement strand
TTGGTGGGGTTGCGCGATTGGGGCGGCATAAATACAACTGAGGTATGAGCAAGAAAAAGCACGCGGTTCACGTCGCCACGATCAAGAAACGGCACAACGGGAAGACCTGCGTCACGCACCTGCGTCGACGCACGTTTCGGGAAGGCGGGAAGGTCAAGCATGTGACGGTCGGCAATCTTTCCGATCTGCCCGGCGACTTGGCGACGCTCTGCAAGAACCGAGTCCGCTGGAAGGCCTCGCCCATCGCTCCCGGCGCCTCGATGCAGACTCGCTGGGGATAGTGGCCAGCGCGCGACCACGACGATGATCCCGGTTGGCCCGCTCTGGGCGTGCCACCCATTGAGATACCTGTTACCAACCACTCGTGGTCAAGAAACATCGATCACCGCGGCGCCAAGGGCCTTTTCATCGGGCGCCACGCCCAGCCCCGGCGCGGTCGGCGCCGCCAGGGCGCCGCCGACCCGCCGCGGGGCGCCCTCGGCGTACTGCACCGTGACGTAGCTGTTGAAGTCGGTTGAGGTAAACAAATACTCCGGCGGCGTGCTGTGGGCCAAATGCGCGATGGCGGCCGTGACGATGTCACCGCCCCAAGTGTCTTCCAGCGTCATCCCCAGGCCGAATGAGGCGCACAAATCCCGCGCCAGTCGGGCCTGTGTCAGCCCTCCGAACTTGCTGATCTTGATGTTGACCACGTCCATGGCCTGGTCGTTATTGGCCCGCAGCAAAGCGTTGATGCTGTCGATCGACTCATCGAGGACGAAGGGATGATCGGTGCGGCGGCGGATCGAGAGGCATTCCTCGTAGCCTACGCACGGTTGCTCGATGTAGACGTCGACCTCACCGACCGCCCGCACCACACGAATCGCGTCGTGTTTGAGCCAGCCGGTGTTGGCGTCGGCGATCAGCTTGTCCCCGACCTTCAACTTCTCGGCGACGGCGAAGATTCGCTCGATGTCGATGTCCGGGTGCCCGCCCACCTTGAGTTGGAAGCGGCGGTAGCCTTCGTCACGATACTTCACCACCTTGGCGGCCATTTCTTCGGGCGATTCCTGCGAGATGGCCCGATAGAGCGGGAAGTCGTCGCCGAACCGGCCGCCCATCAGTTCGCAACAGGGCATATTGGCGGCCTTGCCGAAGATATCCCAGCACGCCATGTCGAGGGCCGACTTGACGAACGGATGCCCCTTGAGTTCGGAATCCATGACCCGCTGCAGCTTCGCCAATTCGCAGGGGCTCACGCCGATCAGGGCGGGCGCCAGTTGGGCGATGCCCGCGCGAGCCCCGGTGGCAAAAGCGGGCAAATAGGCGGCGCCGAGCGGGCAGACTTCGCCCCAGCCGGTCACGCCCTCGTCCGTGTCGACGCGGACGATGGTCGAGTCGAAAACCGAGACGGACTTGCCGCTCGCCCAATTGTATTGCCCTTCCACGAGGGGAAGGTCTAACTGGTAGGCCCGAATGCGCTCAACTCTCATAGCCATGCCCCTATGGTTGTATCGCAGGTTCAACACGCCGCGAGAACCGGTGATGATAGCAAACGCGGTGATCGGTATGCAACGCTCCGTCGCAGGAGTCGCTTCGGATAGCCCGATAGAGCGGGGGCGTCGCCATCGCCGCCGGTCTCGGCGTCTCGCGCCGGTCGCGATTCCTCGCAACTCATCGCCGCCAATTTACTGGACAAAGCCTGAAGTCGGAAGATAATGGAGATTGGGAAGAATTCAGGGGCCAAGGAACAAAGGAAGCGACCTCGTGCAGCCTTTGCGAATCTTCATGCGCGCCGCATTGGTCGGCGCCTGCGCTTGCTTGATTTGTCTCATTGATGCCCGTTCCGCGCCGGCGGACTACCGCGACTTGATGGGGTTTCCGGAGTTGCAGACGCTGCTGGGCGGCGCCCTTCCCGACGGATCGGGTATCGCCAAGGTCACGCTGGTGGAAGGGACCGACGGCAACGGCGACTACATGCCGAGCGCCCATTCGGAACTGAATACGAAGACGTTCACCAATGTCACGTCTGCCGCTGGTGTGACGCAAGCAAGTGGAGGAAGTAGCAACCACGCGACGTTCGTAGCTCGCAACTACGTCGGCAAGGTCGTCAACCCGCCGCGGGGATCGATCGCTCCGGGCTTAAGCTCGATCGATGTCTACGAGGCCAATCATTGGATGGGTCTGGAACATGACGGCAGCCAGTATACCGCCGCCACGCTGAGCGGCTTTTTGGATGTGCCGTTTTCGGTCACCCCCAATCCGCCCGGCGATCCCATCATCGGCGTGAACACGGTCGGCGCTGAACTTCCCGACACGACGGACAGCCGAATCGTCAATCACAGTTGGATCGCTGAATTCTCTTCCGCCGCAGTCAACGGAGACGCCCTGCGGCGATATGACTTCACGGTGGAGCAGGACGATCTCATCCAGGTCGCCGGATTGCCGAACAACGCAAACGCAGACGCGTCGCTCTGGAAAAACGCCTACAACGGCATCTCGGTCGGCCTGACCAATGGCCTGCATCGCGACGGAACGAGGCCGGTCGATTCGGTCTATACCTCCGGCCGCGTGGCGCCGACAGTGGTCGCTCACGGACACCGCCCCGACGGGCTGAGCTACTTCACGAGTTGGGCGACTCCCCAGGTCAGCGCGTGGGTCGCCCTGCACCTGGAGGTGGCGTCGAGCAATCCGGGGCTTTCCAATGGCGCCTACACGGTTCGCAGCCGCACGCCGGAACATGAAATGACGATCAACCACGCCGAGGCGTCCGAGGTGGTCAAGGCGACGCTCATGGCCGGGGCCGACCGTTACGTAATGCAGCGCGGGCCTAGTCTAACCACGTATTCTGCCGACACGACGAACAACCTCGACGGCGATTTCGGCGCCGGTCAGATGAACGTGTTCAATAGCTATCTCATCCTGGCGGCCGGCGAGAGCGACAGCGTAGAAGACGGCGGCGGCCCCGTCGAAAACTATGGTTGGGACTATGATCCATCGTTCGGCGGGCTCGACGGGTCCAACGCGACGGCGACCTACGGATTCACCGCAGGGACCGGCCCCGAACAACTGTTCGCCACGCTGGCCTGGAATATCGACATCGAAGACGGGGACTTGGTAACCGCAGGCTTCCAGCCGGAAGCGACCTTGTACGACCTGGACTTGCAGCTTTTCGACGTGACCGGCATCGACGAGCTTGTGGCCGCTTCTGTCAGCGATATCCACAACACGGAGAACATCGTCTTCGATGTTACCGCTGGCCGAGATTACCAATTGCGGGTCATCAAAGGCCAAGAGGCCGATTTCAACTGGGATTACGCGTTGGCGTGGCGGGTCAGCGGCGTGGCGATTCCCGAGCCATGTTCCCTGCTCTTGATGATCGTCGCGTTCGCCCTGTTGCAGCGAGGCTTCCGCCGCCGCTAGCCGAACCGCCGCCGGACGGTCAATCGGCATTTTTTCGCAGCTCTTTCGGTCGGATGAGGGCGGCCAGGCGCCACGCCCCGGCGGAATCTGCGATGTCCTTCCATGCGAACGTGGATCGCAGCACGGCCACATTGCAGGTGGTCAACCGCTCTTCCCGCCCGATCAACCACCGCAGCGTTTCCTCCAAGGTGGGATTGTGCCCCACCACGGCGACCCGCAGGGCGGCGGCGCCCTGTTCGCTGATCGCCGACAAGACGCCCCAGGAAGACGCTTGGTAAAGTTCCCGGCAGCGGCGCAGCTCCGGCCGGGGCGACCATCGTTCGATCATGCATTGAGCCGTCTGAGCCGCCCGCACGGCGTCACTCGAAAGCACCAGGTCGGGGAGGAGCGTCCGGGCGGCCAATTCTTCGGCGACCCGCGGGGCGTCGTGGAGTCCCCGCAACTTCAAAGGGCGTTCCCAGTCCGACTGGGCTCCGCTGTGCCAGTCACTCTTGGCGTGTCGAATCAAGAGTAGTTCGCTCATGATAGCCTCCGGTACAAAGCCGATCTGGATACGGAACCGCGGCCGCTCCCGCTTGCGTGGCGGGCCGGCGGTCGATTCCCCGATTCTACCGCTTTCTTCCGACGCCGTGTCGGCGTAATCGCTAAAGTCCGCCGGGAGGATCGCCGAATCTGGATGATGGGATGCCCTCTGCGCTCGTCGCCGCCTCGCGCCACCGCCGCAACCAAATCGTCGCATGGGTCGAATTCAAACCAACATCGGGCTGATCACAGGCCTGCCGATTACCGACACGGTCGATCAGTTGATGGCCCTGGCTGCCAAGCCCCGCAATCTGCTGCTGGAACGCAATAACAGGTTTCTGGAAGAACAGACGGCCTTTTCCACGGTGATGGCCCGCGTGTTGGGGGTGCAGTTCGCCGCCGACAAGCTTCGCAACGAGTCGCTGTTTGACACGAAATCGGTCACGAGTTCGCATGCGTCGATCTCCGCCGTGGTCGATGGCGATCCGGTCGAAGGCGCCTACGAACTCACCGTGCTGCGGAAGGCCCAAACCCACCAGATGCTCTCGACCGGTTTCAGCTCGAAGACCAAAGCCCTGGGAACCGGCGTCCTTTCCTTCGGTTTTGGCGAGCCGATCGACAAGGGATTGAACCTCTCGGAACTCAACGGCGGCGCCGGCGTGCAGCGGGGACGCATCAAAATCACCGACCGCTCCGGGAAATCGGCGGAGGTGGACCTCACCGCGGTCGAAACGATTGACGACGTGCTCCGCGCGATCAACGGCGTCACCGACCTCTCCGTCAAGGCCGAGGCGGACGGCGCACGGATCAAGCTGACCGATCTCACCGGAGAAACCACCAGCAACCTCAAGGTGCAGGAAGTGGCGGGTGGCGGGACCGCCGCAGACCTGGGGCTGGCCGGCGTCAACGTCGCCGAGGACACCGCTACCGGCGAACGGCTGATCGGGCTGACCCGCAACGTCCGGCTGGCCACACTCAACGACGGCCGCGGGGTGCGTTTGTCCGACACGCTGCCCGACCTGGAAATCACCCTGCGGGATGAAACCGTCCTTTCGATCGATTTCCTTGCGGAAGGAACGACCGAAACCACCATCGGCGACATCCTCGACACCCTCAACGCCAAGGACCCCGAAAAACTTTTTGCGTCGATCAGCGAAGACGGGCAGCGGCTGGTCCTCACCGATTTGACCGCCGGCGATAATGAGTTTACGGTCGCGGGTTTCCTGGATTCCCCGGTCCTCTACGACCTCGGGCTCGACGCCCCGGCGATCGACGGTGTGATAACCGGGGCCCGCGTGCAGGGAGACCTGACGACGCCGTTGTTGCGGTCGCTCAAAGGCGGTCAGGGGCTGGGGGAACTCGGTTCCCTTTCCATTACCGATCGTAGCGGAGCGACGGCGTCGGTGGACCTCTCCGCGGCCGAGTCGCTGTCCGACGTCATTAGCGCCATCAACGCCGCCGGCCTGGGCGTGAGGGCAAGCGTGAACGACGCCCGCAACGGTCTTGCGCTGACCGACACGACCGGTTCTTTCGTCAGCCATCTGATTGTGGCAAGCGAGGACGAAAGCGAGACTGCCGAAAAGCTCGACCTGGCCGCCGACACCGCCGAAACCGAGATCGCCGGCGGGCGGCTCGGCCGGCAATCCGTTTTTTCGCACACCATACTCAAGGACCTGAACGGGGGGGCGGGCGTTTACCAAGGATCGATGCTGATTACCGATTCCGCCGGAACAGCCGTCCCGATCAAGATCAGCGGCGAGATCAAGACCGTCGGCGACGTGATCGAGGAAATCAACAATCGCAACAGCAAGCTCACGGCCCGCATCAGCGACAGCGGCGACGGGATCACCATCGAAGACCACGCCGGCGGCGCCGGCGTACTCAAGGTCACGGAAATCGGCGGAACGACCGCCGCCGATCTAGGCCTGCTTCGCGAGGCGGTCACCAGGACGATCGGCGAGACGCAAGCGCAGGTGATCGAAGGTTCCGCCCGGCGGGAAATCACCATCGAAGACGGCGACACGCTCGAAGACGTGGTCGCCGCGATCAACCAGGCCAATCGTTTGGTCAGGGCGAGCATCCTGAACAGCGGCTCCGGCGCCAATCCATACCGCATCTCGCTGGTGAGCCAGGTCACCGGCAAGGCCGGTGAGATTCAACTCGAAGCGATTGGCGCCGATTTCTCGTTCACCGAGCTGACCGCCGCCCAGGACGCCCTTTTGCTGTACGGGTCCGCCAGCAGCGAGGGCGCCGGCGTGTTGGCCTCCAGCAGCGACAACCAGTTTCGCGACCTGATCGAGGGCGTTAGCCTGAGCGTCACCTCGACCAGCCCCGGCCCGGTCACCATCACCGTCGGGGCCTCGGACAGCTACGTTGTCTCCGCAGTGCAGGCGTTCGTCACCCAATACAACACGTTACAGGACGACCTCCGGAACCTGACGTTTTTCAATCAGTTGGAAAACTCGACGGGCGTGCTCTTTGGCTCCAGCGAAGTGCTGCGGGTGAAATCGGATTTGGGGAGGCTGATTACGGACCGCCACTTCGGCCTCGGCTCGATCGAAACACTGGCCAGCGTCGGAGTCGAGGTGCGGGACGACGGCAAGCTCACCTTCGACAGCGCCAAGCTCAAGCAGAAATTTGCGACCAGCGGCGAAGACCTGAAGACCTTCTTCACCGACGAACAAAACGGGATCGCGGCCAAGCTTTACAACATGATCGAAACGATGGCCGGGGAAGGCAGTTCCCTGCTGGTCAACCGCGTCGATTCGCTGCAGCGCAAGATCGACGCCAACGCTCTGCGTGTCGAGGACTTGAACAAACGCTTGGAGAAGCAGCGGGAGTCGCTGCTATTGGAGTTCTATCGCATGGAGTTGGCGATCGGCAAAATCCAGAACAACGCCGCGGCCCTCGATTCGATGCAAATCATCGAGCCGCTTTCCTTTGCACGGACGGACTGAACATCGCCCTGACGGCTGGTCCGGGAACGGGCGCCGGCGGGGCGACGAAGGTGAAAACAACCGCAGGACGCTCCTCTCGTGGGCGATCGGCGGCGGCGCGAAATCCGCGGGCATTCAATTCCAACCTCGCATTCCCCGGCCAATGGCCGGGGCCATGATCGAAGCATCATGTCACACGGCATCGACAGCTATCTCGAAAACCAGATCCTCACCGCCACGCCGCAGAAACTTCAGCATATGCTGGTCTGCGGGGCGATCCGATTCGCCCGGCAGGCCCGTGCGGCGTGGAAGGAAGGGCACGATGACGCCGCCGGCGAAGCGCTGGTACGGTGCCGCCGGATCATTACCGAAATTCTGGCGAACATCCGGTCCGATACGGGCGGGCCGGCCGACCGCACCTCGAGCCTGTACACCTACTTGTTCCAGACGCTTACGATGATCTCGCTGAATCGGGCCGCCGCCGAACTGGATGATGTGATCAAGGTGCTGGAAATCGAAGAAGACACGTGGCGCGAACTTTGCGAGAAGCTGCCCGAGGCCCCGCCGCGTCCCGACGGCGGGCCGGTGGAAGTGACGGCCGGCGGCCGCGTTCCGCCGGTCACCGAGCCCGCCGCGGGGGCGTTCGACTCCGCCGCTACCCACCAGTACTTCGCCGGCCAGGCCCGCAAGCCGCTGGGCAAACCCGTTCCGCCGGTCATTCCGCCCACCGACTTTCGCGCGCCGTACTCATACGACTCGGCCAACACCAACGGCCCGGCGACGCTACCCAACAGCGGCTCGAGTTGGGACGCGTGACGCTGCTACCCCGTGAGCCGGTAGATATCCATGCTGATCGCCAGCGCCATCAGTCCCAGGATGAAGATCAACCCGGCGAAGGTCAGGCCCATCACCCAGTTCTCGTCGGCCGGCTTCCCACGGATGCCCTCGTAGATGAGGAACATCATGTGGCCACCGTCGAGAACGGGGATCGGCAGGAAGTTGATGATGGCGAGGTTCGCCGACAGGAGCGTCAGGAACAACAGCAGGCTCGTCACGCCCACGCTCGCTTCGCTGCCGGCCACGGCGAAGATCGTCAGCGGCCCGCCCAGCTTGGTCAGCGACAACCGTCCCGTGACGAGTTGCCCGAGGAAGTTGAAGACGTGCGAGAGCGATTCCCATGTGTTCCGCACGCCCAGCGTGAACGCGTGCCACGGGTTATCCGCGACTAGCAGTTCCTCGTGCGTGGTCAGGCGGATGCCGCGCTTCTCCGAGAAGAAGACGGGGGAATCCTGCGGCGTAAGCGTCAGTTCCTTCTCCTCGTCGCCCCGTTTCACCGTTAGCCGCACCTTCGTGTCGCTAAAGCTGGCTTCCGCTCGCGCGATGACATGAAACCACGCCGCAAGGCCCGCCACGTCCAGTTCCTGCCGTCCCAAGTGGGTCTCGCGGCGCTCGTTCTCTTTGCTCGCGGCGATGAATTCCGCCTTGAGAATCGTATCCCCCGGCTTCACGCCGGCCTTGTCGGCAGGGCCGCCAGGAACCACGGTGGCGACTTCATCGGTGATGTAGTAAGCGACGCCGATGGCGTCCGCGGCGAGCACGTCCTGGTACTCGTTGGGCATTGCCGTGGTGGCGGGCGTGCGGGGCGTGAGGGTGATCGTCCGCTTCTTCTCCTCCCGCAAAACCGTGACCTGGACCGGCTTGCCGGCCTGGTTCATCAGGTAATAGGGGAGCGTCATCGGGCCGAGCGTGACCGCGTGGCCGTCGATTTCGACCGGCTCGGTCAGCGAAACGCCGTCCACGGCCGTGATCCAATCGCCCGGCGTAAGCCCCGCCCCGGCCGCAGGCGAGTCGAGTTGCACCGCCTTGATCGGCCCCATCCTCACCGCCAGCCCAAAATCGCAAAGCGGATTGGCCGGAATAGTTGCGTCCACCGTCGGCCGGTCGTCTTCCGCACTGCCGGGCTTGATATCGCCGTCGAGTTCGCCGCGCCTCAGAACGAGGGTGATCGGCCCATTGCGATGTTGGATGAAGAGCCGGTCGCGGTCCAGGGAATTGGCTACGGGAAAGGTCTCACCGTCGGCCTTGACGGCGACGATGGTATCGCCGCCCTCGAGTTGGTCGGCGACGGTGTCGGCTGCCGTGCCGGGGACGACCGTCCGTTTTTTCGCAAAAGTGTTGGTCCCCATCGGGCTGACGCCGATTAAGGCCAGTTCGTGGCGGCGGTAAGGAATCGTCTCCGGCTTGATCGAGATGTGTTCGATCTGGCCGTCCTCGTCTTGCAGCATGAGCGTCAGTTCTCCGCTGGCCGCTTGCAGGTGGACTTGCTGCATGAAATCCATCTTGAACCGCATCTGGGGGTTGGGCTCGGCGTCGGCGCCCACCCCCACCACACGTTTGCCCAGCGGCAGGTTCTGCTGCCAGGCGGGCAGGCCGGCGGTGGTTCCGCCGATGATGGTCGGCGTGTAGTTCACCCCAATACCAAAGGCGATGGTGGCGAACACGACGGCGAAGATCAGGTTCATGATCACACCGGCGGAGATGATCGCCATTCGCTGCGGCACCGTCTTTGCGGGGTAGCTGCGGGGGTCCAGTTCGAAGGTTTCTTCGCTGGGTTCCTTGTCGGCGGGTGAGGCGGCGTCGAGATCGGCCTCGCCGTCGCCTCCCTCGGTTCCCTCGCTTACGCCTTGGGTTTCCGTGCCGTCGCTGACGCTTCCGGCTCTGATCCTTGTTCGTTCGGCTTCTTTCGCCGCGTTCGCCGGGTTGTCGTCCTGGCCGAGCATCTTCACGTAACCGCCCAGGGGGATGATTCCGACGGCGTAGACCGTCTCGCCCCACTTCTTTTTCCAGAGCGTGTTGGGGAGCTTCCAGGGGCCGATCTTGATCGGCACGTCAAAACCCACCAAGAACTTCTCGCACTTCACGCCGCACCACTTGGCGACCAGGAAGTGCCCCAATTCATGGACGAAGATCACCACGCCCAAACCGACGGCGACCATCAAGACGTTCAAAACGCCCGACCAGATTCCAGCCAGCCATTCCAGCCAGGCCGAGGACTCGGCCGTCACGAGCAAATCCACTTCACAACCTCCTCACGGGCCCAGCGGTCCAGTTCCAGCAGCCGCTCGAGACTGGGCTCCGCTTCGAATGCGTGCCGCTCGACAACGCGGCGGCAAACGGGAACGATATCGACAAAGGGCAGGCGCCCCTCCAAAAACTGTTGTACGGCGGCTTCGTCCACGGCGTTCAGCACAGCCCCGGCCGTGCCACCGGCCCGGGCCACTTCCCGCCCCAACTGAAGGGCCGGATACCGGTTCGCGTCGGGCGGCTGAAAATCGAGCCGAAACTCCTGCGCCCAAACCAGTTTCGCGGCCGGGCCGGGCCGACGCTCCGGGTACGTTAAAGCATACTGAATCGGCAGCCGCATGTCCGGAGGGCTTAGCTGCGCCATCACCGAGCCGTCCACATATTCTACCATAGAGTGCACGATGGACTGCGGGTGAATCACGACGTCAATCTGGTCCACGTCAAAGGGGAATAGCCAGCGGGCTTCGATGATTTCCAGGGCCTTGTTCATCATCGTGGCCGAATCGACCGTTATTTTCGGACCCATGTCCCATGTGGGATGATTGAGGGCCATCTCCGGCGTGACCACGGCCAATTCATCGAGCGGCAAATCGCGAAAGGCTCCGCCGCTGGCCGTGAGGATGATCCGCTGGACCTCGGTCGCTTTGCCGGCTTGCAGCGCCTGAAAAATGGCCGAGTGCTCGCTGTCCACCGGTAGAATCTCGGCGCCCGACGTGGCCGCGGCCCGCATCAATAGCGGTCCGGCGACCACGAGCGACTCCTTGTTGGCCAAGGCGATCCGTTTGCCCGCCTCCGCGGCGGCGATCACGCTTTCCAGCCCCGCCGCGCCGGTGATGCCAGCGAGAACCGCATCCACGTCGGGATCCCGGGCGACATCGCAAAGAGCCTCCGGGCCGATAAGCAGTTCCGTTTTGGGCGGTAGCCGCGTCCAGTCGAAGGAACCGGCCGCGTCCGCGTCGGTGGCGATCACGAACCGGGGCGACAACCTTCGCGCCAGTTCCACCAACGCCTCGAAACTGCGGTGGGCGGAAAGGGCAAAGGTGGAAAGCGTCCCGCCGGAACTTTCAATTACCTCCGCCGCGCTGAGACCGATACTGCCGGTCGATCCGAAAAGAGCGATTCGGGCGGGCGAGTTCATCAAAGCGGGCCTGCGATGTCCAGCTTACGGTTTGGCGAAAGATGCCTAAGGAATTGGAACCTCCCCCACACTTGACTGCAAGCCGCAGGCGCCGCGGCCGTCGCCTGGGACTGGGGGTTAAGCGCGGCCAGAATGTTGCAGTTCTCCCGTGGGCTTTTGTGCGATTCACCAGTATGTGGTTTGAGAGGGTTAAGGGACTGCGGGATGAGCGACCGTGTGGATTGGGCCGAAATCGACTCGGAAGCTTCGCCGCAGAACCGAGAGCCGCGGCTGGAAGCCTTCGATCCTGTTGCGGCTGCGGCAGACGCCCTCGAGCAGTTCGCGCGCTCGGCGGATGTGTCCTTCGAGCGTCCCCAGGCCATCCGCCTGCTGCGGGAAGCGGAGAACAGCGTCCCCGGCGACGACTGCGGGGCGTGGACGCAACGTTTGATCGACGCTGGCAACGCCCTCGCCCTGAGGGTGCGAGGCATCGAGTGCACGTTTGCCGAAGCCCTCGATTTCGTTCGGCAAGGCATTCCCGTGCTTGGATTCAGCCGCAACATGCAGGACGGCCAGGACGCGTGGCTGATGATCTGCCGCTTTCAAGGTCGGCGGATCCTCGTTTCCGTCTGGAACGGCGAGCGCGAAGATCGGAACGTTTCCGTTCGCGCGGTTCGCCGCAAATTGGCCATCAAGGGATCTCCGCGGGAAACGGGCCGCTGGGTAATCGGTCAGGCGGCCCTGCCGTGCGAAGCGGCGTCCATTCGTGGAGAAGCGGCGGCGACGCATCACCAACACGGATCCGCCGCCGACGGCCATTCGCGCGATTTCCACCACGATCACGTTTCGCCCGTGACGCGGCTGATCCGTCTGATGCGGCCGGAAGCGAGCGACCTGTGGGTGATCCTGGTGTTTTCCCTCATCGTCGCCGTGCTGGCATTGGCCACGCCCATCGCCGTCGAGGCGATGGTCAACACCGTAGCCTTCGGGAAATTGCTCACCCCGGTCATCATGCTGGCAGTGCTCTTGTTCGCATTCCTCGGCTTCGACGCCTTGATGCGAACGCTGCTGGTGTACATGGCCGAAATCATTCAACGGCGGTTCTTTGTGCGGGTGGTGGAGGACATCGGCTACCGGCTGCCCCGCGTCGCACAGGAGGAACTCGATGGTGTTCACGGACCGGAATTAGTCAATCGCTTCTTTGACACGATGACCGTGCAGAAGGTGATGGCGAAGCTGCTGTTGGAGGGCATCGCGATTGTCCTTTCGACCGTGGTCGGCATGGCCGTGCTGGCATTCTATCACCCGTTCTTGCTTGGGTTTGACATCGCACTGCTGGTGTCCGGGGCGTTCATCGTGTTCGTGCTTGGTCGCGGGGCAATGCGGACGGCGATTGAGGAATCCCGCACGAAGTACGCCACGGCCGCGTGGCTGCAGGAACTGGCCCGGCATCCCACGGCGTTCAAGCTTAACGGCGGTTCGCAACTGGCGCTGGACCGGGCGGATCGGCTTGCCATCGATTACATCGACGCCCGCCGCAAGCATTTCCGCGTGGTGCTGCGGCAGGTGTTCGCGGCCCTGGGGATGCAGGCGATCGCCGCCACGGCCCTGTTGGGGCTGGGCGGATGGCTGGTCATCCGCGAGCAATTGACGATCGGGCAGTTAGTGGCAGCGGAGCTAATCGTGGCGGTGATCGTCGGCTCCTTCGCCAAGATCGGCAAGCTGCTCGAGAGTTACTACGACATGCTCGCGGCCGTCGACAAACTCGGCCACATCTTCGATCTGCGGACCGACCGGCAAGATCGTCGCTACTTCCTAAGCGGCGAGGGACCGGCCCTCGTCCAGGCCCGCGAAATTTCCTATGCCTTTGGCGATCACAAGCGGCTCTCCAAGATTGCGTTCGAAGTGGGCCCCGGCGACACGGTTGCTATCACCGCCCCGCCCGGCGCCGGCAAGAGCATCCTGATGGACCTGCTGTGTGGTTTGCGGCGCCCCGATGAAGGGTTTGTCTGCCTCGACGGCGTGGACCTGCGGGAACTGCGGCCCGATTCGCTTCGCGACCACCTGGCAATCGCCCGCGGCTTTGAGGTATTTGAAGGCACGTTGGAAGAGAACGTCCATCTCAACCGGCCCCACGTGCGGAGCGTCGATGTCCGTGACGCGCTCTCGCAGGCCGGGCTGCTGGCGGAAGCCATGGAGATGCCAGACGGCCTGCGAACCCGATTGCAAACGCACGGGGCGCCGCTGTCTCCCAGCCAAACGATGCGGCTGATGATCGCCCGCGCGGTCGCAGGGCGACCACGGCTGCTGCTGATCGACGGAGCGCTCGATGGACTTTCCGATGAGATGGGCCGCGGCATCCTGAAGCGGCTGGCGACGGCCGACGCGGAACACCGGCCGTGGACGATCATCGTCGCAACCGTGCGGGAAGCGGTTATCGAGGCGTGCGATCGCGTGATCACGCTGCACGACGCCGAACGCATTCCTGCCCACTTGCTCGGCGCCCGGCCCGAAGCGGATGCGTGACGCCGCCAATCAACGTCAATCCATCGCGCTGTATCGTGAATTAGCCAGGCTGTATCCATGACCGAAACCGCTCAAGCTCCTGTTCCCACCGACCGATACAAACAACGACCTCGCGCGACGGTGGCGCCAAAACCGAGTGTTGTTGCGCCCTCGGACAAACGTCCGCGGATCGCCGCGATGAAGCTGGTGCAGTCGTCGCTGTGGGTCCGGCGCCTCGCGCTCGCCCTGCTGGCGCTGCTAGCAGCATGCGTCTTCGGCATGACGCTATTGCCCTGGCAACAAACGGCGTGGGGAACCGGCCGCGTGGTGGCCTTCGATCCGCAGGAGCGGCAACAAACGATCACATCCCCGGTCAAGGGAATCGTCGTCCGGGTTGGAACGACCATTGACGGGGCGCCTCTGTACGAAGGCGCCTTCGTCACGCAGGGGCAAACGATTCTGGAGATTGAACCCAACGCGGAAAACCTCGTCGAACAGCTCCAGGCACAAAGGAGCGATCTGACCGCCAAGCTCGCCACCGCCGAGGCGAAGGCCGACGTGTATCGAGCAAACATCGTGGACTTCACCGCCGTGCAGGAGTACGCCACGGCGGCCGCACAGGAAATGGTCGATTCGGCCGGGGCCAAATTGCAGGCAAAAAAGGATTTGATCGCGGGCTACCAGGCCAAGGAATTGCAGGCCCGGCTCAATTACGAGCGGCAGAAACGACTCTTCGAGCAGGGAGTGAAGGCGGAAAAGGAAGTCGAAAAGCTGCGCAAGGACTGGGACGTCGCCCAAAGCGATCTCTTAGCCGCGCAGCGCGAGGCGCAATCGGCACAGAACTATCTCGCCGCCAAGCAGGCCGAAGTTGAGCAGAAGCGCCGTGAAACCCAAACCAAAATCGACTACGCCCGCGCCATGCTCGAGGACGCCAAGGGGCAGGCGGCTACCACGCGCAAGGAGACGCGCGACGTTGAAGTGAATTTGACCGAATTGGACCGGCTGGTCATCCGGGCCCCACGGTCGGGCACGATTTTTCGTCTGCCGGTTTTCGAGCGCGCAAAACTGATCAAAGAGGGAGACCCGCTGTTCACCCTGGTCCCTGAGGCCACGGAGACGGCGGTCGAGCTGTCGGTCTTGGGCAACGACATGCCGCTGGTGCAGGTCGGCGACCGGGTCCGGCTGCAATTCGAGGGTTGGCCCGCCGTGCAGTTCTCCGGCTGGCCATCCGTCGCTGTGGGAACATTTGGTGGCAAAGTTGCGGCCATGGACGCCACCGATGATGGGGCCGGCAAGTTCCGGATGCTCGTCAAGGCCGACCCGGAGGACGATGCGTGGCCCAGCGACCGATATCTCCGCCAAGGCGTCCGCGTCAACGGATGGGTCCTGCTCAGCCAGGTCTCGCTGGGTTACGAACTTTGGCGGCAACTCAACGGCTTCCCGCCCGTCATCTCGAAGGAGGAACCGACCAGCCCCAAAGACGTGAACTCGCCGAAGTTCGTGAAGTGACGCGTCGCCGAAGTTGCTTCGCGGCCGCGGTTTTGTTGGCGTTGCTGGCGCCTATCGGCGGATGCCATCTTCTTCCAGCGGAGCGCTGTTTGCCCTCTACCTCCGGGAACACCGCTCGGGGTGAGGAAGGACTATTCCCCTCTCGCTCTGGGAGCAGCGCTAGAGATGAGATGGAATCTATCCCCTCTTCCTCTGGGAGAGGGGCCAGGGGTGAGGGAGATCCGACGCCGGACATCCGTCACACGGCCGCCACGATTCAAGTAGTGAACTACGAAGAGGTCGATCGAGCAAAGGAGCGCGCGGCGCCGCCCGAGCCACTCCCGCCGCCTCCGGCGATTCCCCTCGGCCCGTTGTCCTTGGCCGATGTTCTTCAAACCACCACCACCGCTTTCCCCCCGCTGATCGAGGCCCGACTGGAACGCGCTCGAGTGGAGGGCGAGGTGATCGAAGCCTGGGGCGCGTTCGACACCAAACTCAAAGGCGAATCGAACAACGCGCCGCTTGGTTTCTACAAGAATTACTGGCACGGTCTCGATCTCTCGCAGCCGATTTGGAACACCGGCGGCGAACTGTACGCCGGTTATTTCATCGGCCGCGGCACGCCCAAGCCGTGGTACGGCGAGCGGGAGACTAACGCGGGCGGAGACTTTTCCCTCGGCGGACGACTGCCGTTGCTGCGCGACCGCAACTTCGACGACCGCCGGGCCGGTGTGCTTGCGGGCGGGATTGACCGCCGGGCGGTTGAGCCATTCATTCAAGGCCAACTCCTGATGATCTTTCGCGAGGCGGCGGCGGCCTATTGGAAGTGGGTCGCCGCCGGCCAGTCCTTCCAGGCGGAACAGGCCCTGCTCGATCTGGCCGACGACCGCGTTGAGCAAATCCAAAAGCGCGTCGATGCCGGGGATCTCGCCAAGATCGCTCGCATTGATAACGAGCGGCTCATCGCCGGCCGCCGCGCCAAGCTGATCGCGGCCGAGCGAAAGCTGCAGGAGGCCGCGATCAAACTGTCGCTCTTCTACCGCGACGCCGCGGGCGCCCCCATCGTGCCCACCGCGGACACGGCGCCCAGGTCTTTCCCGCCCGATACGCCGCCAATTGAAGTGACGGCGGACGATGCGGCCACGGCATCGCTGGCCAGCCAGGCCTTGGCGAGGCGGCCCGAACTCGCCGAGCTTGCCTTCCTGCGAGAGCGAACCTGTATCGAGCTGAAACAAGCGAAGAACGACTACCTGCCTCTGCTCGACTTCGAGGTGGAAGCGTCCAAAGACGTCGGCCAGCCGACTTCCAAGGGAGACAAGACACCGTTTGAACTCAAAGCGTCTCTCAAGGGCGAACTCCCCGTTCAACGCCGCAAGGCCGCCGGCAAGATCCAGCAGGTAAGGGCCAAGCTCGCGCAGATTGACGCCAAGCGGAAATTCGTCGCCAACAAGATCGTGGTGGAAACGCAAGACGCGGTCTCGGCCCTGTTGGCTGCGAAGGGCCGGATCGAGCAGGCGTCCAAAACCGTTGAACTGGCCGAGCAGTCGCTCGAACTGGGCCGCCTCCAGTTCGAAGCCGGCGACGAGGACATCATCACCCTCAACATCCGCGAGCAAGCGGTGACCGACGCGCGGCTGGCCCTGATCGAAGCCCAAGCGGACTTCCATTCCGCCGTCGCGGCCGTGCAAACGGCGTTGGGCTCACTCCCGAACGAAGAATAGCGACCTCGCTCGCGTGAAACCGCTGGCTCAGCCCGGCGAGAATGAAGCGTCCGGTCCCGCGACCGCCGCAATCGCTCGCTGCCAGCCTCTCGGTCCCCTCGCTGGGCACGGGCGGCCCGCGTCTTCCACAATACGGGCCTGTTGACTGAAAGGCATTCACCTCCTCGTCCGCCCCGGTGATTCCGGCCAGGAGGGTGTCGACGCCGGGGTCTTGGGCGACATCGCAAAGAGCCTCCGGGCCGATAAGCAGTTCCGTTTTTGGCGGTAGCCGCGTCCGGTCGAAGGAACCGGCCGCGTCCGCGTCGGTGGCGATCACGATCCGGGGAGGGAAGAAATCGAATAGCAGCCGTTAACAGCCCATCGCCGGCGGGCGATCGCATCACTCGAGCGACGGCTCAACGACTTCTCCGCGTCGCTGAGCCGGGGCGTCTTCATAAGCGCCGAGGAATTCGCTGTTGCAGTCGAGCCAAAGCGTGATGCGGTGGAAGTCCTCGTCCGATAGCTTCACCCCGTAGTGCCGCTCGTCCAGGTATTTCAATAGTGGCGCCGCCCTCGCCCCGAAGGCGCCGGCGGTGGTGCGGCTGCCGTCGCGGCCGATCGATCCGTTCTCGGAATGGAAATAGAAGCCATACCGTTTCGCAAGGTTCTGGTAAGATCGGGTGAACTGGCCATCGATCGCCCCGCGAAGATCCAACGCCCCTTTCTCCCGGTGGCAACCGACGCAATTCCGGTCCAAGGCCGGCTGAACCAGCCGCGGGTAATTGAAAGGATTGCTGCCGCTCACATCCGGTTCGATCTTCGAGGGGTCCCGCAAGAGCGCCAGCGGTTTGGCGCCGACGGGGGCGGGCCGCCGCTTGGGTTCATGGCAGCCCTGGCAGGTGAGCCGCTCGCCGGGATGGACGTACGTGCCGGACCGCATCGACTGGATGGCCAGGCCCCGCCTGTCGATCGCCTGGAAGTAGAGCTCTTTGCCCGGCGGCGCCCGAAAGAACGCACTGCCGTCGCTCTCCACCGGCACGGTCCCCAGCACGGCTCGGGCGTTGGTTTGCTGCGCGACGCCGACCCGCGGTTCGTTGGGCGGCGGCGTGGTCTTCGGCAACACCTGAATGATGCGAAGACCCGCGACCTGTGCGTCAACAGGCCACGCAAAATCGCTGTCGTAAACATTCATCAGAGCGATGGTGGCGCCCGGAGCGTTTTCACCCGCTGCCTCCCGCGCGTCCACCGTTTGCGCCGTGGCGGCGGGAATGACGGGCGGCCGCCGCCGCGGCTGTAGCGGAATCGGACTGATGCAAGGAATCATCGGGTCGCGATAGATCAGTTCCTTGTTGCCGAAGCGATCGATCCAGTAGAGCCCGTGGTTCTTGGCGGCGGGGTCGTACGCGCACAGATAATCATCTTCGGAGAGCGGCCACGGCGAAACGCAAGGCGCAGGGTTGACCGCCGGATGGTATTGATTTATCTGTGAGTGCTCGAATGCTTTATGATCGACAACGCGGCTGCCTCCTCGGTCTCGCCATCGGCGACGCCTTGGGGGCCGCTGTAGAGTTCCAGTCGCCGGGGAAGTTCGAGCCCGTCACCGGTTACCGTGACGGCGGACCCCATCGCTTGAAACCCGGCGAGTGGACTGATGACACCAGCATGGCCCTTGCCTTGGCCGACAGCATCGCGGGTTCCGGCTGGAACATAGACGATCAGGCGTCACGGTATGTGCAGTGGTGGCAAACCGGCAAGTATTCGGTCATCGGCCACTGCTTCGACATCGGCAACACAACGGTAGCCGCACTGCATCGGTTCCAAGAGACCGGCGATGCCCGCACCTCCGGTGATGCCTCGTCCAACGCCAGCGGTAACGGCTCCATTAGGCGATCGGCAGATACGAATTTACCATCCCTCACCCTGCCCTCTCCCCTGCTATTCCGCTGCGCGGGCACGGGAGAGGGGACAGTTGAATCTGCCGATCGCCTTATGCGTCTGGCTCCCGTGCCGATCCACTACTCCTACCTGTTTTCGGACCGCCTCGCTGAGTTGATCGAAAAGGCAACGGAATCAAGCCTGCCGACGCACGCCAGCCCGCAGTGCCTGTCCGCGTGCGTCTACATGACGCTCGTGCTCTGCGGCCTCATGGACGGACGCTCCCGCGAGGAAGTGCTCGATCCGGAGTGGGAGCCGCTGCAACGGGCTATGGAACTCTACCAATTCCATCCTGAGGTCAAGGAAGTCGCTAGCGGCAGCTTTCGCCGCAAGAACCCGCCGGACATCGTCGGCAGCGGATATGTGGTCGAGAGTCTGGAAGCCGCATTGTGGGCCTTTCACGATGCCCAGGACTTCCGTGAAGCCGTGCTCAAGGCCGTGAACTTAGGTGGTGACGCCGATACGACCGGAGCGGTCTGCGGACAGTTGGCCGGGGCGTCTTGGGGCGCCAGCGGCATTCCCAGCCAGTGGCTGGAAGGATTAGCGAAGCGGGAGATGATCGAGGAAGCCCTCGCTGGATTGACTGACACCATCAACAACTCTGACCCCGCCCCAGAAATCAAACTCACCTCCGCGGATCCGCCGACTTCACGCAGCTACTGGGTTGTCGAAGATAAGCTGCTGGCTGGCGCCTATCCAGGGGATCTCGACGACGAGCGTCACGAAGCAAAGGTCCAGGCCCTGGTATCGGCCGGGATTCGCACCTTCATCAATCTCACTGAACTTGACGAGAAGGGACGCGGCGGCCAACCCTTCAAGCCGTATGAGCACCTAGCCGCACAACTGAGCGACGGTAACGCCGTCTTCCTGCGATATTCGATTGTGGATCGGTCGGTTCCGGACATGAGTCTCATGGATGAGATTCTCGTGGCCATTGATAGGGCCATCGCTGCCGGGAGCCCGGTCTACGTTCATTGCTGGGGCGGGATTGGACGAACCGGTACCGTCATTGCGTGCTGGTTACTGCGACATGGGCTGGCAGAACCTGATACCGTGTTCCAGGTACTCAACCAACTTCGTCAGAAAGACAGCGAACGGCATGACTGGCCCGCACCGGAGAACAGCGACCAGGAGCAGTTTGTGCTGGACTGGTTTCGGACAAGATAGGCAAGAGCCTGGAAACAGTTGATTTTAACATGTAGCCGAAGTTTCACCTGATGATTGCCCTCGCACCTCTACTAACGATCCCACGCGAGCCGGAGTCCGGCACCGCACATGTGCGGCTGCCGCGCGTGGCGGATAATCTCTTTGAGCGATTGATCCGAGATCCGCAGGCCCCTAGCCGCCCCATGCGAGAGCGGCAATGCACCGAGATGTTGCGGGCGGTGTTGGTAAACTGCCCCGCACTGTCCGACGCGGTGTATCGGTGGTTGGCGGATCAATTTCGGATTCAACCGGATGTCCTCGCTGGAATGCGGTGGATCGTGGAAACGGAAGGGGCAATTGGAGCGAAGCGAGACGACCTGCGGATCGAAGGCTGGCGGGAGGCGGACGGCGACGAGCAATGCTTCATCCTGTGGACAATCGAGGTTGGGCGCAACCGGTGGAGCACGCCCTTAGGCGGCGGTGTGGGTTGGTAGTTGGTCGAGCAGGCCGCGGTGCGGGTGCAGGCGTTTCGTCTCGGCAGCGGTGTAGGAGTCGATGAATTCGT
>Ga0180438_10004372_pt1 | contig 20404 bp, 6 predicted proteins | sample SS_ome_12_FD_132455 | JGI IMG/M metagenome (GOLD analysis project Ga0180438, IMG submission 132455) | Hypersaline lake sediment archaeal communities from the Salton Sea, California, USA - SS_3_D_2 metaG | ecosystem: Environmental > Aquatic > Non-marine Saline and Alkaline > Hypersaline >... | reverse complement strand
CTTCGGGCGGCTACATCGCCCGCTGGTCTGCGTCGGCCTGCATCGGCGATTCGCAGGGCAGTCGCCTGCTTCGGCCTCCTTGCCAGCCGGCGATTCGCTCGCCCTCGGGCCTGCGCCAGCGTTTTCAGACAGAGCCTAGATTAGTCCATTGGCGTGATCCGAAGGATACGGAGGCTGAGATGAGCTATCGGCCCATCATCGTTTGTGTGGCAGTTCTGGCCTGCCTGGCGGCGCCGCTGGCGGCGGCGGAGACGGTCACGGGGCGGTACGTCCACGTCACCGTGCCCGGGGCGGAGAAGACGCTCTCGTTGGCGGAGGTGCAGGTCTTCTGCGGCGGGATCAACGTCGCGCTGAAGAAGCCCACCGTTCAGACGACCACCAACGGCGGGGGCGTGTCCGCTCGGGCGGTCGATGGCGACACGAACGGCAACTGGCGGGACGGGTCGGTAACGCACACGAGCGTCGGCCGGCCGAACCCGGCCTGGGAGGTCGACCTCGGCGCGGCGATGGCGATCGAGAAGATCGTCGTCTGGAACCGCCGCGGCAGCAGCACCCGCCTCAACGGGGTCCACGTCTCGATCCTCGACGGGAAGCGGATGGTCCTCTGGGGCGCCGCCATCGACAAGCCGGGCGCATCGACGGAGCTGGCCGTCGGCGCATATCCAAAATGCTCCTGGGCCGGACAGACGGTTGGGAAAATCGTCCCGGGCAAGGTCTCCCGGGCCGCCGCGAGGGGCAGGCGCAAGCGACCGCCGAGGACCAAAAGGCAGAAGCAGCCGGCCCCGCCGGTCAAGCCCGTGCCGACGGGCACGCCGAAATCGCTTCGGCTGGCGATCGAGGACCTGACGGCCACGTTCGGCCGGCGGTATCCGAACGGCGCGGCGTACCTGAAGCGTCTGTCGGCGATCGACGGAGAGAAGCTGGCGGCCGGCGAGGCGGCGGCGAAGGCGGCCTTCGACGCCCTCCAGAAAGAGGCGCTGCTGGCCAACCCGCTGCTGGAGTTCGACAAGCTGCTGGTGATCCGCCGCAAGGGCCAGGAGGGCCTGCCCTCCAACTGGCTGGGCAACTGCTCGCTGCCCCGCGGCAAGTTCGACAACGAGATCGCCGTGCTCTCTCCGGTCTCGCCCGAGGGCAAGCTGACGACGCTGTACAAGCCCGACAGCAAGGAATACGTCGGCGACGTCGACCTGCACTGGTCGGCCGAGAAGATGCTCTTCTCGACGATCGGCACGAACGAGCGATGGCAGGTCTTCGAGGTCGGCGCCGACGGCAAGGGCCTCCGCCAGGTCAGCAAGGGAGGGGCCAAGGACGTCGACAACTACGACGCCTGCTACCTGCCCAACGGGCAGATCGTCTTCTGCTCGACGGCCCCCTACCACGCCGTCCCCTGCGTCGGCGGCAAGCAGCCGGTGGGCAACCTGTACCTGATGGACGCCGACGGCACAAACGTCCGCCAGCTCTGCTTCGAGCAGGACCACGACTGGTACCCCACGGTGCTGCCCAACGGGCGGGTGATGTACGTCCGCTGGGAGTACAGCGACACGCCCCACTACTTCACGCGCCTCGTGATGACGATGCACCCCGACGGCTCCGGCCAGCAGGCGCTGTACGGCACGAACAGCTACTGGCCGAACTCGGTCTTCTACCCACGTCCGCTGCCCGGCTCGAACACCAAGTTCGTCGGCATCGTCAGCGGGCATCACGGTGAGAAGCGGCAGGGCGAACTGGTGATCTTCGACGCCGACAAGGGCATGCGGGAGGCCCGGGGCGTCGTCCAGCAGATTCCGGGCTACGGCAAGGCGGTTGTGGCGACCATCAAGGACCGGTTGGTCTCGAACGTCTGGCCGAAGTTTCTTCACCCGTGGCCTCTGGGCGAGCCGGGCGCCACGCCGGGCCAGACCGGGCCCGGCGCGGGCAAGTACTTCCTCGCCTCGTGCAAGCTCGCGCCGCGCGCGCAGTGGGCGGTCCACCTCGTCGACGTCTTCGACAACATCGTGCCGCTGTGCGCCGCGGAAGGCGAGATGATCCTCGAGCCCGTGCCGCTGCGGCCGACGCCCCGCCCGCCGCTGCTGGCCTCGCGGATCGACACCGATCGCACCGACGCGGTCGTCCTGATGGTCGACGTCTACCGCGGGCCCGGGCTGAAGGACATCCCGCGCGGCGCGGTCAGGAAGCTGCGGCTGCTGTCGTATCACTTCGCCTACAACCGCAGCGGCGGCCACGCGTCCGTCGGCGCCGAGGCCGGCTGGGACATCAAGCGCATCCTCGGCACGGTGCCCGTCGAGTCCGACGGATCGGCGATGTTCCGCATCCCGGCCAACACGCCCATCGCCGTCCAGCCCCTCGACGAGAAGGGGCGGGCCCTCCAGCTCATGAGGAGCTGGTTCGTCGGCATGCCCGGCGAGTTCCTCTCCTGCGTCGGCTGTCACGAGCCGATGTCCGACGTCCCGCCGCTCACGCTGGCGACGGCCGCTCAGCGTCAACCGTCAGACATCACGCCGTGGTACGGACCGGCCAGGCCGTTCGGTTTCGCCACGGAGGTCCGCCCCGTGCTCGAGAAGTACTGCGTCGGCTGTCACAACGGGGCCAACGGCGGGAAGAAACCCGACTTCAGCAAGTCCGACCCGGCCAACTACGCCAAGGACGTCGCCTACACGTCGCTGCACCCCTATGTCCGCCGCCCGGGCCCCGAGAGCGACAACCACATGTTCCAGCCGATGGAATACCACGTCAGCACGAGCCCGCTGTTCCGGATGCTCGAGAAGGGCCATCACAACGTCAAGCTCGACGCCGAGGCGATGGATCGGCTGGTCACGTGGGTGGACCTGAACGTGCCGCACCGCGGACGGTGGGCCCCGGCGCAGTACGAAGGCCACGACCAGCCCAAGCGGCGGATCGAGCTGGCCAGGCTTTACGCCAACATCGACTCCGACCCGGAGACCGAGTTCACCCGCGCGCTGGCCAAGGCGGCGGCGACGAAGATCAAGCCGGTAATGCCGAAGCCGCTGCCGAAGGCGATCGTGCAGATGCCCCGCGCCGGCGGCTGGCCCTTCGATCCGGCCGACGCCGCCCAGCGCCAAAAGGCCCTCGCCGAACAGACGACGCAGAAGGTCGACCTCGGGGGCGGCGTGACGATGGAGCTGACGCTCATTCCCGGCGGGCGTTTCGTCATGGGCGACGCCGACGGCTGCGCCGACGAGCGCCCGCTGACGCCGGTCAAGATCGACCGGGCGTTCTGGATGGGTGTCTGCGAGGTGACAAACCAGCAGTTCGCGCAGTTCGACCCGGCCCACGACAGCCGCTTCATCGATCAGCAGTGGAAGGACCACACCACGCCCGGCTACCCGGCGAATGGGCCGGACCAGCCGGTCATCCGCGTCAACTGGCGGCAGGCGACGGCGTTCTGCCGCTGGCTGTCTCAGAAGACGGGACGTCCGTTCACGCTGCCGACGGAGGCCCAGTGGGAGTGGGCCTGCCGGGCCGGCAGCGGGGAGGCGATGGGCTACGGCGAGATCGGGGCCGACTTCGCGAAGTTCGCCAATCTCGCCGACAGCAGCCTGAGGCTCTTCGCCGTCAAGGGCGTCAACCCCAAGCCCGTGAAGAACCCCTCGCCCGCGATGGCCTTCCTGCCGCGCATCGACGCCGTCGACGACGGCCAGATGATCGCCGCCCCCGTCGGCAGCTACCAGGCCAACGCCTGGGGCCTGAAGGACATGCACGGCAACGTCGCCGAATGGACGCGATCGGCCTATCGGCCCTACCCCTACGACGACGCCGACGGGCGCAACGGCCCCGACGCGACCGGTCGGAAGGTCGTCCGCGGGGGCTCGTGGCGCGACCGCCCCACCCACGCCCGCGCCGCGCTGCGGCTGCCTTACCCGCCCTACCAGCGCGTCTTCAACGTCGGCTTCCGCGTCGTCTGCGAAGCCGCCCCGACCGCTGTGGCGACAAAGTGACGGCGGCCTGACGGCCACGCGACGCGTCACCGCCGGACCCGAAGCCCGGCCACCAGAGCGGCGGGGGGCCGTCGCACCACGATCGCCTCGATTGCGCGCCTACGCTCGCATCGCCCGCCCCGCGATGGCCAGCGCCGCCGCTGCCGCCAGCGTGCACGCCAGCATCACGAGCACGATCCGCCCGTACTTCGCGCGGTCGAGCCGGTCGGCGAACGGACGGAACACCCCCCGCGCCAGCCCGGGCCGCCAACGCAACAGCAGCGCCACGGCCGACCACCAGCCAAACGTCACCACCGCCGTGACCAACGACCAGAGGACATAGAACCGGACGCTGTCGTACGGCGCGTCGTACCGCCCTCGCCACCAACGGTACAGATCCGTCGGAAGGGCCTCTCGGTCGGGTCGGTCGGTGGCGACGAGCGGCCCGGCCGCTTGCAGGCGGGTCAGTTCCGCCGCCGACTCGCGCCGCATGTCCACCGTTCGCTCGATCCAGAACGATCTCTCGTCGGCAAAGGCAGCGCTTGCCGCGATCGGCGCCGCCAGCACGCACCCGAGCAGCGGAACGTAGACGCAAGCGAGCTGAAGATACACCAGCCACTTCTGCGGCGAGCCCTGCCCGGTCAACTCGCCGGCCGAGACGACCATTCGGGCGACCAGGAAGCTCGCCAGCAGAAACACCGCCGTCAGGCCCGCGGCGACGTAGACCGAGTTGTTAGAGATGCGGTGGCCGGTGGAATCGGTCGAGTACCTACGGCCGTCGATGTGGACCGTCATCGACTGGCCGACGTACTCGTACTCCGGCACGGCGGCAGCGTAGACGAAGCAGACGGCCGCCAGCACGAACAGGGCGAACGACAGCCAGGCGGCGCGGTTGCCGCCGCGGCCGGACCGCCATCTCACGAGCATCCGCCGCCACCACGGCAGGTCTTCGACGGCCACCCACTGGAGCGGGCTGCCCAACTCGTTCAGCACGCCGTCCAGCTCGTCGACGTCGACCGGCCCGGCCGCTTCGCCGAGGGCCGAGTCGACGTGCTCGCGGACGTTGGACTCCACCTCGCCCGCGTCGACCGACCGGCAGCCCCGCAGCGACCAGCGGATCTCGCGCAGATACTCGTCGAGCCTCGACCGCGCCTGCCACGTGTACTCAACCATCGGACATCTCCTTCCTCAGCAGGGCCACGCCGTTGACGATGGCCCGCCACGCCTGATCCATCCCGTTCAGCACCCGCCGCCCGCGGTCGGTCAACTGGTAGTACTTCCGAGGCGGGCCCTCCGACGACTCGGCGATCGTCGTTCGCACCAGCCCGTCGCGCTTCAGCCGGCTCAGCAGCGGATAGATCGTCCCCTCGCTGATGACGAGCCCCTCGATCTGCCGCAGCTTCTTGACGATGTCGTAGCCGTACAGCGCCCGCCCGGCCACCGCGCTGAGGATGCACAGTTCCAGCACGCCCTTGCGGAGCTGCGTCGTCCAGTTGTCGAAGAACTGCTTGCTCATGCCCAAACTATATTGCATGGCAAGGTACCTGTCAAGGAGATATAGCAGCTTTCTGTGATGGCGGCAATCAGGGGGTATCGACGCGGGACCCCGGACATGAGCGCGCGCAGGTGACCGCGCTATGGGATGAATGATCCGCCTCGCAAGAAAGGAACCTGTCAGCTTGCCGGCTGGGATACAACCCGGGGGCGGTAGGAGTTTGGTGCAATCCAGAGACGTCAGGCGCCCGGTTCAGCGGCGGTCGGAACGACCGCCCACCAAACCCTCCCCGTCCATCAGGGTTCGTCCCCGCTACTTGACACATCCGCCCCGTCGGCCGGGGTGAACGTGAAGCTCTTGCCTTCGGCGTCGATGACGACGTGCTGGCCGTCGCCGATCTCGCCGGCGAGGATCCGCCCGGCCAGGGGGTTCTCCAGCTTCTGCTGGACCAGCCGCTTCAGCGGGCGCGCGCCGAAGCTCGGGTCGTAGCCCAGCTCGGCCACCAGCCCCTTGGCCGTGTCGGTCAGATCGACCGTGATCTGCCGCTCGGCCAGCCGGTCGGCCAGCTCGCGGACCTGGAAGTCCACGATAGCCGCGAGGTCCTCGCGGCTGAGCTGATGGAAGATGACCGTCTCGTCGATGCGGTTGAGGAACTCCGGCCGGAACTGCTGCTTCAGCGCGTCGACCAGCCTCGCCTCGATCTCCCACGCCTCGGCGTTGTGCTCCGAGAGATCCTGGATGTACTGGCTGGCGATGTTGGAGGTCATGACGATCAGCGTGTTCTTGAAGTCCACGGTCCGCCCCTGCCCGTCGGTCAGCCGCCCGTCGTCGAAGACCTGAAGCAGCACGTTGAAGACGTCCTGGTGGGCCTTCTCGATCTCGTCGAAGAGGATCACGCAATAGGGCTTTCGGCGGACGGCCTCGGTCAGCCGGCCCCCCTCTTCGTAACCGACGTAGCCGGGCGGGGCGCCGATCAGCCTGGCCACCGAGTGCTGCTCCATGAACTCGCTCATGTCGATGCGGACCATGGCGTCCTCGGTGTCGAACAGCAGCTCGGCGAGGGCCTTGCACAACTCGGTCTTTCCCACGCCCGTCGGGCCGAGGAACAGGTAGGTTCCGATCGGCCGCTTCGGATCGCTCAGCCCGGCGCGGCTGCGGCGGACGGCGTCGCTGACGGCCCGCAGCGCCTCGTCCTGCCCGACGACGCGCCGGCGGAGCCGCTGCTCCATGTGGATCAGCTTGTCCCGTTCGCTCTCCATCAGCCGGGTCAGGGGGATATGCGTCCACTTGGCGACGACCTCGGCGATCTGCTCGGGCGTGACCTCCTCGCTGATCATGCCTCCGTCAGACTGGAGGGCGGCCAACGCCTCCTCGCTTTGGGCGATCTGCCCCTCCAGCTCGCGCAGCTCGCCGTACTGGATGCGGGCGGCCTTCTCCAGGTCGCCGGCACGCTGGGCCTGCTCGAACTCCGTTCGCTTGGCCTCGACGGCCTCCTTCAGCTCCTTGATCCTCTTCAGCGCCTGATGCTCGTTGTCCCATCGCGCGTGCTGCTGGTCGTACTGCGTCTGGAGTTCGGCCAGCTGCTTCTCCAGTGCCGCCAGCCGCTCCTTGCTGCCCTCGTCGGACTCCTTCCGAAGCGCCTCCCGCTCGATCTGGAGCTGCATGATCCGCCGGCGGGCCTCGTCCAGGTCGGCGGGCATCGAGTCGTTGTCGATCCGCAGCCGGCTGGCCGCCTCGTCGACCAGGTCGATCGCCTTGTCCGGCAGGAAGCGGTCGGTGATGTATCGGTGGCTCATCGCCGCCGCCGCCACGAGGGCCGAGTCCTGCGTGCGGACGCCGTGGTGCGTGTCGTATCGGCCCTTCAGCCCGCGGAGGATCGCGATGGTGTCCGCGACGGACGGCTCGTCGACGAGCACCGGCTGGAAGCGGCGCTCCAATGCGGCGTCCTTCTCCACGTGCTTGCGGTACTCGTCCAGCGTCGTCGCGCCGATGCACCGCAGGTCGCCGCGGGCGAGGGCGGGCTTGATCAGGTTGCCGGCCGAGATGGCCCCCTCCGCCGCCCCGGCGCCGACGACGGTGTGCAGCTCGTCGATGAAGAGGATCACCCGCCCGTCGGAGTCGGTGACTTCCTTGAGGACGGCCTTGAGGCGGTCCTCGAACTCCCCGCGGAACTTCGACCCGGCCAGCAGGGCGCCCATGTCCAGCGCGATGACCGTCTTGCCGGTCAGCACGGTCGGCACGTCGCCGTTGACGATCCGCTGGGCGAGGCCTTCGACGATGGCCGTCTTGCCCACGCCCGGCAGGCCGATCAGCACCGGGTTGTTCTTCCTCCGGCGGCTGAGCACCTGCATGCAGCGGCGGACCTCGTCGTCGCGCCCGATGACGGGGTCGAGCTGGCCCTCCCGCGCCATTTCGCACAGGTCTCGGCCGTAGCGCTCGAGGGCCTGGTACTTCTCCTCCGGGCTGGCGTCGGTGACGCGCTGGCCGCCGCGGATCTCCCGCATCGCCTTCAGGATCGCGTCGCGCGACGCGCCGAGCGTGTCGAGCACGTCCTTCGCCTTCGACGGCGCCTCGGCCAGCGCGAGCAGCAGGTGTTCGATCGAGATGTACTCGTCGGTGAGGTCCTTCGCCTCCTTGGCGGCGCGGAGGATGACGTTGTTCATCGACGGGTCGACGGCCATCCCCGCCTGGCTGGACTGGGCCGGCAGCCGCTTCAGCTCCGAGTCGACGATCGAGGCGATCCGCTCGGAAGGGATGCCGACCTTCTCCAGCAGCGGCCCGGCGAGCCCGGCCTCTTGGCGCAGCAGCGACGCGAGCAGATGCAAGGGCCTGACGGCGGCGTGGCCGGCCTCCATCGCGTCACCCTGCGCGGCGGCCATCGCCTCCTGTGCCTTGACGGTCCACTTGTCCAGACGCATGGCTACACCTCCACACATGGCGAAGTGCAACCAGCGTACCACAGGCGCAAATGCCTATCCGACAAGCCTTTACTGAATTGCCGCACCTGTCATTCTGCCCCGCCGACGCCGCCAAACGGTCATTTAGGCAGGCCGGCGGCGGCTCAGCGGTTCAGTGCCCGCTCGACTTGGCGGGTCGCCCTCTCGATCCTCCCTGCGTGCGTGTTGGGGTTGTCGGTCGCCGCGGCCATCTGCCGCGAGGCGTAGATGATGAACCCCGCCGCCGACAGCATGGCCACCAGTACCAGGACGAGCAGGGCCTTCTTGCCCTTCGAGCCCATACCGCGCCTCCTTCGCCCGGATCTCCGGGCCCTGCGTTGTCCGGCATCCCCATCGGAACCTACGATTCACTCCCCCGCCCGGCCAACCGCCGCCGCACCCCCGCGACCCCATACGGACCCCCGCCCCCTCGCCGACCGAACCGGGAAGCGACCTGCCGTCTGGCGCATGCGAGCCCCCATCCCCGCGCCCGATGCGATCGCCCCATTCCATCTCCCGCACCGGTTCTGGTAAGATCCGGCCGTCCGAAGACCTGACCCGTCCACCAGCGTCCGAAAGGTAAACAGATGACCCGCAGAGCCCCGCACGCCGCCCTCTCGTGCCTCGCCGTTGTCCTGTCCCTCGCCGCCGTCGCCGCCGCCGACTGGCCCGCGTACCGCCACGACGCCCAACGAAGCGGCATCACGGCCGAGCAGCTCGACGTGCCGCTTTCGCGACAGTGGGTCTTCGCCCCGACCTGGCCGCCGGCGCACGCCTGGGGCGATCCGCAGAACAAGCCCGTCGAGCGCGTCCTCGAGCTGCCGAAAATGCGATTCGACGATGCCTTCCAACTCGCTGCTGTCGGCGATCTGGTCTACTTCGGATCGTCGTCGGACGGCAAGGTCCATGCGCTCGACGCCGAGACCGGCCGCCCCCGCTGGGAGTTCCATACCGACGGGCCCGTCCGCCTGGCGCCGACCGTGTGGAAGGGCAAGCTCTACGTCGGCAGCGACGACGGCAAGGCCTACTGCCTCGACGCGGCCAGCGGGCGGCTGGTCTGGTCGTTCACCGCCGCGCCGGACGGGCAGAAGGTGCTGGGCAACGGCAGCATGATCTCCCTCTGGCCGATCCGCACCGGCGTGCTGGTCGACCGCGGAGTCGCCTACTTCGCCGCCGGCCTCTTCCCCGCCGAAGGCCTCTACCTCTACGCCGTCGACGCCGCGACGGGCAAGCAGATCTGGAAGAACGACAGCTACGCCGTCGGCGGCGCATCGGGCATCTCGCCGCAGGGCTACCTCGTCGCCTCGAAGGACAACCTGTTCACCCCGTCCGGCCGAACCATGCCGGCCGCCTTCCGTCGGGCCGATGGGCGTTTCCTGTTTCACCGGAACTTCAGTTGGCGAACGACCGGCCTGTTCGGCGGGACCTATGCCCTGTTGGCCGACGGCCTGCTGTTCACCGCGGCCGAGCAGATCAACGCCGTCGACGAGAACTCCGGCGGCCACGCCCTCGCCGAGGGCCTGTCCGCCCGTGACCCCAGCAAGGGCCTCCGCCGCCTCGTCGTCGCCGACAAGATGCTCTACTACCTCGACGGGGTGAGCCTGCTGGCCGTCGACAAGGCCGCCTGGCTCGCCCAGAGGAAGCGGATCACCGCCCTGACGCTCCGCCTGTCGTCCCTCGGCCGCGCGCCCGGCCGGCTCGGCAATCAACGCAAAGACTTGATAAGGCAGCAGAACGCCCTGAAGAAGAAGCTCCAGTCGAAGGGGGGCATCCCGGACGAGCAGACCGACAAGCGTCTGGAGAGCCTGGCCCGACAGGTCGCGGCGTTGGACAAGCAGATCGCCGACGTCCGCCGGCAGATCGCGAACGCCAACTCCGAGCGGAAGGACCTGATGGGGCGCCTGGACGAGCCGACGAAGTGGAAGGCCCCCTGCCCGTTCGACGGCTCGCTGATCCTCGCGGGCAAGACCGTCTTCGCCGGCGGCCCCGGCGGGGTGAAGGCCTTCGGAGCCAACGGCAAGCTGCTCTGGTCGGCCCGGATCGACGGCAAGGCGCGCGGGCTGGCCGTCGCCGGCGGGCGGCTGCTGGTCAGCAGCGATACGGGCCGCATCTACTGCTTCGCGTCCGGCGCGGCCGGCGGGGGGAAGGAAGTCAAGCCCGTCATCGTCAAGGCCCCGTTCGGCCGCGACGGGCTGACGGCGTTCTACGCGAAGACGGCGGAGCGCATCGTCACCGAAAGCGGCGTCAAGCGAGGCTACGGGTTGGTGGTCGGCGGCACGGGCCGGCTGGCGCTGGAGTTGGCCGGGCGAACGGAGCTGGTGCTCTACGTCGCCCAACCGGATGCCGAGAAGGCCGCCGCCGCCCGCAAGGCCCTGTCGGCCGCCGGCGTCTACGGGGGCAAGGTCACCGTCATGCACCTTCCGACGGACAAGCTGCCGTACGCCGACTACTTCGCCAACGTGATCGTGGACGCCGAGGCTCTTCTGACCGGCCGGCCGAGCTGCCCGGCCGACGAGGTCCTCCGCATGCTCAAGCCCTGCGGCGGCGTGGCCCTCGTCGGGCGCCCGGACGGCGCGCCGGCGCCGGCCGGATCCGACGGCGGCGCGGCCCTGAAGCGGTGGCTGGGCGATTTCCGCAAGGCGCTGGGCGCCTTGCGCGAGACGGAGACGAAGATCGACCCGGCCGGGGGTTGGGTGAAGATCACCCGAGGCCCGCTGAACGGGGCCGGGAGCTGGACGCATCAGTACGGCGAGCCGGGCAACACGGCGTGCGGCGACGACCAGCTCGTTCGCGGCTCGATCGGCGTTCTGTGGTTCGGTCGCCCGGGCCCCGGGCGGATGCCCAGCCGGCACGCCTCGGCCGCCTCGCCGCTGGCTTCAGGCGGGCGGATGTTCGTCCAGGGCGAGAACGTGGTGATGGCGTTCGACGCGTACAACGGGGTGTTGCTGTGGCAGCGGGAGATCAAAGGCGCCATCCGCCTCGGGCTGAAGGGCAGGGCGTCGAACCTCGCCGCCGACGCGACCAGCCTCTTCGTCGCCGTCGGCAGCACCTGCCTCCGCCTCGACGCCGCCACGGGCGAGACGACAAAGACCTACCACGCCCCGCCCGGGCCAGACGGCAAGGAGCGGAACTGGGACTACGTCGCCTGCGTCGGCGACCGCCTCTACGGAAGCTGCGGCGCCGGCTGCGTCTTCGCCACCGACGTCAACACCGGCAAGGTCCGCTGGCGGCACACCGGCAGGAAGATCGCCCCAATCACCATCACCATCGGCGACGGGCGCGTCTTCTTCGTCGACCGCTCGGTCACCGAGGCCCAGCAGGCCGAGGCGATGAAGGGCGTTGCCCACGCGATGCGATTCGACCGCCGCGGCAAGCCCATCGCCCCCGACGTCCGCCTCGTCGTCGCCCTCGACGCCGAGACGGGCAAGCAGCTCTGGGCCCGCCCGCAATACGTGGCCGACTGCGTCAAGATCAGCAAGGCCGGCGGCGAGCTGGTCGTCATGTACGCCAACAACGTCGTGCTGCTCTGCGGGCAGCCGTGGAACGGGCACTTCTGGAGGGAGTTCTGCGCCGGGGAGTTTTCCCGCCGCAGCCTGATCGCCCTGTCCGGCTACGACGGCAAGCTGATGTGGTCCGGGCGGAAAGGCTACCGAAGCCGCCCTCTGATCGTCGGCAGCCGCATCGTCGCCGAACCGTGGGCCCACGACCTCCACACCGGCGCCGAGCTGACCCGGACCGACCCGCTGACCGGCACGAAGGCGAAGTGGCAGATGGCCCGACCGGGCCACCACTGCGGCAACATCGCCGCCGCCCCCAACGCGCTGTTCTACCGCTCGGGCGTGACGGCGTTTTACGACCTGACGGGCGACTACGGGACGGCCCACTTCGGCGGGCATCGGCCCGGATGCTGGATCAACTGCATCCCCGCCAACGGCCTGGTCATGATGCCCGAGGCCAGCAGCGGCTGCATCTGCCCCTTCTCGCTGCACTGCACGGTCGTGTTCCAGCCGCGGAAGGCCAACCGCATGTGGGGCATGTACAGCCGCGCCGGCGAGCTGACGCCCGTCCGCCGACTGGCCGTCAACTTCGGCGCCCCCGGAGACCGCCGCGACCGCGAGGGGACGCTCTGGCTGAGCTACCCCCGCCCGCTCAGCCGGGAAGAGGACTACTACCAGCGGCTCGTGTTCGACTTCAAGCTCGCGATGACCGGCGACGCGAAGGCCGAGTTCTTCCGAGGCAACGCCGACTTCCGCACGACCGCCCGCCGCCGCGCCGCGCCGGCGTGGGTCTACGGATTCGGGGCCGAAGGCTACACGCGGTGCCGGATCCCGCTCCGCAAGGCCGAGCACGGGGCGGCCGAGTACAACGTGCGGCTGCACTTCGTCGAGCCCTCGGCCGCGAAACCCCGGCAGCGCGTCTTCGACGTCAAGCTCCAGGGCCGCGAGGTGCTGACCGGCCTCGACGTCGTCAAGGTCGCCGGCGCGCCCCACCGGCCGGTTGTCCGGGAGTTCAAGGGCATCGCGGTCCGGGAGAACCTGGAGATCACCATGCACGCGTCGGCAGGCCGGCCCGTGCTCTGCGGGGTCGAGGCGATCGTCGAGGACGGCGCGGAGGAGGGCAGGTAATCCGGAGGGGTCGCTCCGGATCGGTTCTGGCCCGCGCGGCGATACCCGACGCAGATCAGGACCGCTTCTTGCCTCGGCGCCGCAGGATCATCGGCAGGGCCACGCCGATCAGCAGCAGCGTGGCCGGCTCGGGGACGGCGTGCAGCACGTCGGCCCCGCCGGCGGCCATCCCCTGGCCGTAGTTCCTCTTCAGCCAGAGGTAGTCCTCGTGGTTGATCAGGCCGTCGCCGGTGAAGTCCCCTTCCATCGCCGTGCCCGGGCCGCCGAAGTTGTCGCGGAGGATCACGTACTCGCCGTAGTCGATCTCCTGGCTGACGTCGATGTCGTTATCGAAGGTCGGGCCGAAGCGGATCCAGCCGTCCTGCGGGTCCTGGTAGAGCCCCATGTGCAGCCCGCTGTTGGGGTCTTGCAGGAGGGAGCTTCTGATGCCCGTCGTTCCGTCCCACGTCCCGCCGTTGCTGCCGTCCTGGATCCAGTTGTTGATCTCGAACCGGAAGGCCTCCGTGACGCGGTAGTTCGAGGCGCCCAGCTCGAGCAGCCCGGCCGGGCCGAGGTCCAGCTCCTCGCTGCCGCTGGCGACACCGTCGAGGAACAGCTCGCCGTTGACGGCGACCCGGCGGGCGTCGACGACGCCGGCAACGGACAGCGTCACATTGGCGTTGATCGTCAGGTCGCCGAGGACCGGTTCGCTGGACTGGAACAGGACGTTGGCGGGAATGGCGCTCTTGGCGATCCCGGCGTCGCTGCTCTGCCAACTGGCCAGTACGCCCGCGCCCCCGCCGCCCTCGTAGAGGCCCATCAGAATACTGTGGCGACCCGCCGTCAGCGTGATCGACCCGGTCTGCTCCGAGCCTCCGATCCCCTGCCACTCGGCGTTCTTGACTACCATCGTATCGTCGATGATCACGAACGACCCGTCGTCGCTGGAGGTGAAGAACGTATACGACCCGTCAGCCGGAATCTCGATGCCGCCCTCCCAGAACGCCACGAAGTTGTCGCCGCCCACGTCGATGCCGATGCTCGCGAAGGGGTTGCCGTTGCTGGGGTCGGCCCCGCCGCCGGCGGGGAAGTCGACCGGGCCGGTCAGGACGGCCTCCTGGTCCGGCGTGTGCCCCGCGCGCCACGCCTGGACGTTTGCCACGCTGGTGAAGACGCTCCATTCGTCCTGCCCGTCGGGCCCCGTGCCGACCATGTCTCGCGTCGGCGCGAAGTTGAAGTAATCCCCGTTCAGCCCGGCCGCGACCGCCAGTGCATCTCTCGTCGTCCGGATCACCGCCCCGCCGAGATCGTTGTCGCCGGTGACGATGACGCGGCCCCGGTTCTCGATCCCGCCGATCGTCGCCGTCGGCGAGCCGGGCAGCACGAGCGTGTCGCGGACGGTGATGCGGTCGGCGGCGATCGTCGAGGACGGCGTGATCGCCGATGCCCCCTTGAGGTCCAGCTCGCCGAACTTCGCGCCGCCGAGCTTGGTGTCGTCGAAGGTGAACGGCAGCTCGATGGTGGCCACGTCGGCCTCGAACTGCCCGCCCCCGAGGTCGATCGTCGGGTTCGTGCCCGCCAGGGTCACGTTGCCGAAGTGCACGTCGCCGCCGGCCGCCTGGAGCGTCCCCTCGATCCGGCCGTCGGCCATGTCGATCGAGGCCGAACCAAGGCTCACCAGCCCGCCGGGGGGGATCTGGAGGTCCGCACCGGTGCTCGTGGCCGCAGTGGTCAGCTCCAGCGTCCCCTCGGCCCGGACGACGCCGCCGTGGACGAAGCCGCCCACCCGCAGCGTCGAGCCCGGATCGACCGTGATGTCCCCCGTCGCCGGCGGATCGTAGAGCGCCCGGAAGACCGTCTGGTCGCCCGGATCCCTGGGATAGACGAAGTTGCCCGGTTCGGTCTGCCCCCGGCCCTGCCGGTCGATCCCAAACCCGAAGCCCGAGTTCGGCCAGAGGGAGTTCATCGACCAGCCGTACTCGCCGCCGCCGTTGCTGAAGCGAAGCTCGAACTCGTACCAGCCCGCTCCCGACTCGGGAATGTACGTCCCGACCGTCACGTTGTTCCACGCGTTGTCGCTCAGGACCGTCGCGCGAACGCCCGTGTTCGGGTCGGTGATGTACAGCCGCGTCTGGTCGTCGATGTTCTCGCCGAACGTCGTGTTGCCGTCCAGCCAGATCTCGCCCGTGTAGACCAGCGTCGTGTTGTCCGGGCCGGGCGGCAGCCTCCACGGGTTGGCCGGATCGGTCGCCCCGGTCGGGCCGAAGCTGCTGTTCTCGGGCGCCGCGCCCTCGATCCCGCGGACGATCCCGAACGTGCCCGGGTTCGCCGCCGGATTCGGCGGGTTGTTGCCCGTCAGCCGACCCGCGATCAGGCCCGGCTGCCAGCCGAGCGGCTGATCGGGAGAGCTGAGGATCATCGCCGTGCCCAGATCGGTCAGGCCGCCGGTGGCGTGGATCGTCCCGTCGTTGGCCAGGTTGACCGCGGAGTAGGACAGCCCGTTGCCGTCGGCGTTGAACTCCAGCGTCCCGCCGTCGGCGATGGTGGTGGACACCACGTTCTGGTGCGACTGGTACAGGGCCGCCGTGCCCTTCCGGACGTCCAGGATGACAAACTGGTCGACCGGCTTGGCGCCGGGCAGGTCCCCGGTGAACTCGACCCTCGTGCCGTCGACGACGGCGCGAAACAGGTTGTCGGCCGACGGCGCGTCGACGTCGATGCCGCTGCGGAGATTCAGCGTCCCGCCGAACGTGGCCGACGGCAGGAGCGGACGGGTCTGCTTGACCGTCGGGTAGGCCAGGTACGTCTGCCCGCTGACCAGGTCGGTGAACCCGAGCGTCAGCCCGCTGCCTCCGCCGGACAGCCCGGCCCCGTCCTCGAGGACCAGCTCACCGGGGTTCCACCCGTCGCCGTCCTCGTGGGCCGACGCCTCCGACCGCCACGCGCTGTCCGGCAGGAAGCCCTGCACTCCCCCCCACCTCAGCGTCCCGCCGTTGCGGACGAGGACGCCCTCGAGGTGCTTGTAGGCCATCGACGGCGACCGCGCCGCGGCGAACTCGTTGCCGTTGACCCAGTCCCACGCCGTGGCGCCCAGGGCGTTCGAGTTCGTCTGGTCGGTCCGCATCGACAGCACCCCGTCCCAGACGATCCAGTAGACCTTCTGCCCGTCGGGCGTCGCTTCGTTCAGCATCGTTCGCCCCAGGTCCAGCGTCCCGTTGCCGAGCTTCTGGATATAGGCCGTCGGGTGCTGAACCAAACCGTTGCCGTCGGTCACCGACGCCGTGATCACGTGCCCGTTCGGATCGTCGGTCCGCAGCCCGATATAGCCGTTACCCGCCTCGCCGACGCGGATGGTGTACGGGTAGGACGGGCTCGAGGCGGGCCCGTTCGGGTCCACCAGCAGCTCGAACGTCCGGGCCGTCTGCACCAACGCCCCGCTCGTCGTGGCGAAGTCCACCTCCGCGCCGGGGTAGATCCCGCCGATCCGCGGGCCGTTGCCGAACGCGGCCAACTCGAGCGTGCCGCCGCCGTGGACCACGAAGGCGCGAGAGGCCGTCGTCGCATCATACCGCGTCGCGAGCGTCGAATGGCCCGTGATCTCCACCACGCTCGTGCCCATCACGGTGTTGTCGCTGCCCAGGTCGACCCTCCCGCCGCCGGAGATCACGGCGTGGTCGCCCGCCCACCCGCCGTCGGTCAGCTCCATCCCGCCGCCCGTGGCGGTCAGGTCGAGCGTCCGCCCGGTCGGGACGTTGACCTCACCCGTGCCCCGAAGCCGAAGCGTCATCGACGCCCGGTCGTTCGGGTCGTACACGTAGGTCCCGCCGTTGGGCAGCTCGGCCACGGCGCCGGACTGCACCTCCAGCGCCGTCGTCCGCCCCAACGAGGTCAGGTCATCAACGACGAGCGCGCCGGCCTCGACGACCGTCGCGCCGGGCCCGCCGTTCCCGTCGGCGGCCGAGCCAAAGATGTTCAGCGACCCGTTCAGTACGGCCGGGAGGGCCAGCTCAACGCGGTTGGGGCCGATCTTGCGGAGGTTGGCCCCCGCCCGGACCAGCGCCCCGTCGGCGACCGTGGTCTGAGCCCCCTCGCCGCCGACGACGTAGTCGCCGAGCGCGAAGACGGCCGCCATGGCGGCGGCGTCCAGCGTTCCGTTGCTGTTGGACAAACCGCCGCCCAACGATCGGACGTTGTCCAGCGGCGCCGTGCTGCCGGCGAGGTCCAGCGACCCGTCCGGGTGCACGTACACGAAGTTCGCCACCCCGTCGACGTTCGGGAACGGGTCGGCCAAGCCGCTGTCGTAGACGATCGGCATGTGGACGTGGACGTCGCCGCTCAACGTGTTCTGCGCGGCGATCACCACCGTGCCCTCGTCGACGGGATCGTTGGCCGAGACCCAGCCGAACTGCGCCTCGGTCGGCCCCGCGACGTCGGTCAGGGCGCTCTCGAGCCTGAGCGTCGCCCCGCCGCCGCCGAAGGAGTACCTCGGCACGCCGGCGGCCTCGCCCGGGATCAGCGTGCCGTCGAACGTCGCGTCTGCCCGGGCGCCGAGGGTCAGGTTCTCGTCGGCGCCGGCGAAGCTGATCGTGGCGTTGGAGCTGCTCGACAGCGCCACCACGCCGTTGGAATCGGCCGGATCGACCTCGGCGTAGTCGTGATTGGCCGCCAACACCGAGTAGACGCCGCCGGCCCTGACCCGCACAACGTCGGGCGCGGCGGTTGCGTCGGCGGCGATGACGGTCCCGCCGGGCCCCGCCGGGCCGATCTGGAGAACGCTCAGCTTCGCCGTGTTGTTGCCCGACAGCAGAAGCGTCCCGCCGCCGGCCTTCGACAGCAGGTCCGCGGTGACCTCGCCGGTCACCTCGACCGTGCCGTAATCGACCGTCCACACGCGCCCGGAGGCCAACGCCACGTCGCTCGCGATCGTCAGCGTCCGGCCGGCCTGGAAGGTTACGTCGTTGGAGTCCTGCACGCTGCCGATCGACGCGTCGGCGTCGGCGCGGATCGTCCCGCTCAGGCCCACCGGGTAGCCGGCGGTGATCGACGGCGTGTTGATCTCGAACGTGCCGGTGATCGGCGCCGCCGGGGGGGTCACGCCCGTCATGTCCACGTGCGCCGCCAGCGTCCCGTCGCCAACGGCCACGTCCGTCAGATCCGCCCCGATCGCGTCGACGCGAAAGCGGCTGTTCGGGTCGAGCGTCGACGCGTAGCCTCCGGCGCCCACGTTGAAGTTGGCGCCCGCCACCGCGACGCTCACCGTGCCTCCGTCGAGGTCGACGTTCGCTCCGTCGCCGAACGCCTTGAGGCTGGCCATCACGACCGTCCCTTCGCTGACCAGCGTGTCGTCAAGATACGAGTTCGTGCCGCTGAGCGTGACGGTCTCGCCCCCCACCTTGTGCAGCCCCCCCGCCCCGCTGACGGGGCCGCTGATCCCGAAGTCCTCGCCGCCGGAGAGGTTGCCCAGGAGCGTCTCCCCGACGATCTCCAGCGGCGCGGCGAAGTCCGCGGGCGTCGCACCGGCCGACTCCGACCGGACGGTCGGCGTGTACGGGCTCAGCGCGTCGGGCTCGAGCACGACCGGCAGCCGCCCGCCGGCGCCGTCATCCCGCCCGAAGCCGGCATCGATCTGCCCGGCGTGGTTGAGGATCAGCTCGCCCTTGACGGGCAGGGCCGGGGCGATCACGCCCTGCATATCGCCCGACAGCTTCAGGTGCCTGGCCGAGTAGGACGTCAGGTCCATCGGCCCGGAGCCGGCGATGTTCATGCCCGCGTCGTTGGTGAGCGACCCTGCGGCATAGCCGACCGGCTGCTTCTCGACGCGCAGCCAGCTTCCGAGGATGAAGACCTGCCCGCCCCAGTTCGTCGAGTCGCCCAGCACCAGCTCGCCGCCGTCGGGAATCGTCACGCCGAAGTTCACCGCGTGCGTGCCGTCTCCCGTCAGCGCGCCCAGCCGGACCGTCGCTCCGGCCTCCGCCTCGACCTGGAGGAAGCCCGGCTGGCCGAACGTCACCGGCCCGAGATCCACGTCCGTCTCGGCGCTGAGGACCTGGACGGTGGCGCTTTGGGCCACCGAGGTGGCGGCGAACGTCACGTCGTACTCGTTGCCGCTGGTGATGTCCAGCGATGGCCCCGACCCGGTGAAGGCCAGGTTGCCGAAGCCCAGCGTCTTGTCGGTCAGCCCGGCCGGCGTGAGGCGGTCGACGCGCAGCGCGCCGTCGCCTCCCACGGCCATCGGCAGGGCGAGGGCGGCGTCGCCGTCCTCCTTGACCGTCATCTGCCCGCCGTTGAAGGCGTACGTCGAGCCGCTCAGCTTGTCCACGCCGTTAATCACGAGGTCGCCGCCGGCCTCCAACTGCCAGTGCGTCCCGCCCATCGGCTGCTCGAGGACGACCTGGCTCCGGACGTGGCCCGTGCCGATGTTGATCGGGAAGCTCGCGTCCCACGTGAACGGGTAGCCGAACGACACGTCGTTGGCGTTGACCGTCGCGGTCGGGTCGAAGTGCGTCGGCCCGTTGAGCTTCAGCATGCTCGACGCGACGATCGATCCGGCAAGGAACTCGGTCCGCTGCAACGGATCGCCCGGATCGAGCACCGCCGCGGTGAGCGCGTCGGTCGTGATCAAGCCTCTCACGCGGATCGTCCGCGTGCCGACCAGCGCCAGCTCGTGGTCGCCGGTGAAGTTCTCCACGAACGCGTTGGGCGTGCCGTTGGGGTCGTTGCTGATCCCGCCGTCGGCGTTGACCTGCCCGCTGAAGATCACCTCGACCGGCCCGGAGTTGCCGTACGCCAGCACCCCGCCGGTCTCCAGTTGGATGTTCGTGAAGTGCGCCGTCGCCCCCGCGCCCTGCGAAGGCGCCGCACCGGCGTCGGCCGTTACGTACGCGTCCGGAAGGTCCGGGTTGCTGTCGCCGTAGACGTGGATCGGCGCGCTGACCGTCCACTCCGTCCCCGGCTGCGGATCCGCCAGCAGGCTGACGGTCATCGGCTGCGCGCCGGAGAGCCTGTACGTCCCGGCGTCCAGCGGGACGTTGGAGTCGCTCATCTCGATCTCGATCTCCCCGGTCGCCCCGGCCACGTCGAAGCTGCCGAGGTTGTTCACCACCGTCCCCGGCGCGATCGTCGACGAATCGCGGAACCGCAGCGCGCCGTTGACCAGGTTGGCCGTCAGGTCCCCCCCGGCGTCTCCGAACTGGCCGAGGACGTTCATGTCGAGGAAGTCCTGCCCGACCTCTCCGATGGCCAGGTTCCGGCTGCCCTGCGGATGGACGTTGATCAGGTTGAAGTCGCCGCTGAAGCTGTCGGCCTTCTCGCTGAGCGTCGCGTCGTCGTGCAGCGTCAGATCGACGTGGACGTTCGGCTGGTCCGGGCGGACCGAGAAGATCACCGGCACGTTGCCGTCTTCCTGCATCAGGTGGACGTTCGGCAGCCAGACAT
>Ga0180438_10004371_pt1 | contig 20405 bp, 30 predicted proteins | sample SS_ome_12_FD_132455 | JGI IMG/M metagenome (GOLD analysis project Ga0180438, IMG submission 132455) | Hypersaline lake sediment archaeal communities from the Salton Sea, California, USA - SS_3_D_2 metaG | ecosystem: Environmental > Aquatic > Non-marine Saline and Alkaline > Hypersaline >... | reverse complement strand
TTTTTTTAGCCTGATCTGTTGGGCCAGAATTTCACTGCCGCCTGAGCCAAGGTCCCCGATCTGGCTGTCAAAATTGCCTAACACCATGAAGTCTGCGCTGGCCGTGTTTGTCCAGACCTGTCTTTTCATCCGGTCCTGTAACCTCCGGGGCGGGTCCTCTAGGGCCAGGTAAAGTACGTTTCCCTGTTCCACGGTTTGATTAAAAATATTGCCACCCGTGGAAACGGCTTGAGCCAACTGCAAGGCCAACCATGATTTTCCCAATTTTGGCTTTCCGGCCAGGATGGTCAGACCCTGGGGTAATGATCCGGGAACTACCCAGACCGGTTCGGGCCAATTCGTTTTCAAAATGCAGGTGGTAGAGAGAAGATCAAAAATGTTTTCGCTGGGCGCGGCAGACGGCGGCGGGGTTCGGCCATTGTTGGCGCGAGCGTTGATGTTCCGGTCAACTACAAAGGCCAATTCCATTGGCTGGCCTACGACCTGATATAACTCACGTTCTATGGTAGACCGGAGACGATTATCCAGGATTTCTTTGGCCCGATGGCTGACCACCCTTACCGAAAGCGTGCCGTCTTCTTCGTCACCTACTGATTGACGTAGCCAGGTTTCAAAGGTGGCGTTGGTCATTTTGGATTTGAGATTGGATAAGACTTGATCCCAGATGTTCATATCTAGATTCCTTTCTGACACTCTCACCCACGTTCCGTGTACCATTTCAATTTCTGGCCGAGATTTAGACCCGCCGTTGGATTATTGACGGTGCAGCCAATGGTTTCCAGGCGCTGGACTAAATAGCGCCCGTAATCCATTGAGCAATGAAGGTCTATTTCGGCACCGGTGGCTAAACAATATTTCGTGACCAGGTCGGCCACGCAGTTAAAGGCGTATTCTTTCCTGGCCCGAAACCCGGATGTTTCTGGGCCGTTCAATTGCTCTGTCTCCAGGCTGTTGAATTGGTGTTTTATCCCGGTCGACGTAAGAACGAATGTCATTTTCACCGTACGTGCTGCATAACGCAACTGTTTGCGGAATAGCTGCCAGCTGGGGGCGCTATCCGGTTTGGGACCCTGGATTAGAGCTATTTTCGACATAGTCGCTCCGGCCTCAACTGAACATCTGGAACAGCGTTCAAAAATTAGGACTGTTTCTGTGTTCACCTGGGGGGCGGTCGGATATTTTTGGCTTATGACGTTACGGTGAAAACTTGGGGTCACGTTTCGGTCTATCTGCCTGACCATGGCCATGTTCAAGGCCCTGAGCAGGGTGATGGTATCCTGAATGATCGGAACGCGTTGCTGCTTATGGATGCGATCTTTCAGGATCAACGCCAGAACTCCGCCCGGGCGCAAAACACGTCCGCACTCGCCATAGACGGTAAACATCGCCCGCAGGTAGTTTTCGTATATGTGAATGTTGCCTACGTTCTGAGGATGCAAGCCGTAGGCTATCCCGTAAACGTCATGCCCGGCAGATTGCAAGTTGTGGCTGTTGATGTGCCAATCACTGAGCATATCCCAGTACGGCGGACTGGTGACTATGGCTGACATACTTCCATCGGCCAGAGGCAGGCGACTGGCGTCGAGTTGATTGCATAAGGCCGGGCTTGAAGCTGCAAATAGTCGGGATATCGTGATAGATTTCCGGTTGGTTTCGCAGAGATTGGCCCAGTGAGCTTCTAGCTCCCCGCAGATCACCGGGTATTCGTAGTCGAGATAAACGAGGGCTGATCCGGTCCCCGCCATGGGATCAAGGACAATTTCTCCTGCCGGCAAATACTGCAGCAGGGCCAATAACAGGTTCAGGTTTGCTTTGCCCTGGTGTTGAAAACTGTCCGGGTGAAATATCTGGGACCGGAAATGATTGTCCCGTTTGAAGTTTGTGATTGTGGTCATATTGAATAATACCTGATTAGTTTGTTGGCCGTCTCTATTGGAACGGAGACGGTTTTACCCCACGGGCTGATGTAGCATCCATAAACCCACTCAAATGTAGCCAAAGTTTTGGTTCTTCTCTTTTCAAAGTAGAAGCAATAACCATCAGCAACTTGAATCTCAATGATTTTTAGGCCGGAATTCGTTGCTTCCTTGAAGATGGCTTTTTGTTCTGCGTGTACCATATCTACGGCGTCCCAATCTTCGGTCTTGACTAACTTGTCGAACTTGTGCCTGAGCGCCGCCAGTTTTCGTCTGAGAGTGGATATGGACATTTTTCGTTTTTTCATCTTGTTGTCCTGTTTTTAATGATAGGTTGGTAAAGATAAGTTATCTTTACCAACCTATTTTTTTTGTTGCTATGCGAAGAAGTCGCGGAAATAGTCACGCATATCAACCGCCTTGTGTAAGTGATATTCTCCATTCGATGCCAGATGGGCTATGTAACTATCTCCCATTTTGTACGGTGTGTTTCGTTCAATAATGAACCGATAGAGACTGAGTTGTAGGCTGTAGATATTCAATTGGCTGGCGTCAAACTCATTGAAGGGCGGCAACAGGTTCTCGAAATTATTGAACATGTCGAACTTGCCTGTTTTCCAATCAAAAATGTGATATTCGTCGATGTGATGATCTTCGTCTATCTCCCGTCTGTGAAACAAAGCGTCAACCGTTCCCGCTATTCCCAGTTCGGCGTCACCGATGACCCATTCAACGTAGGTCGTTTTAGCCGTAAGATTGCTATATAGTTTGTCAAATGCTTCGATCTCAGGACAGGTTTCGTTGAGAGACAAGAATGGATCAGTCTCGATCTTCTCGCCAGAGAGAACTTTCCGAATATGTTCATGCACCCTGGTACCCAAATCTAACGCGTTTTTGCTTTTTGTGTCCCATTCGGCTAACACATCAGAGACTGATCTGCCTTCCCTATCTGCCACCTTTTGGGCTATGCCCATACGATCAAACGGCTTCTTGAATTGGCCCAAAAATTTTGTAACGCTAGTCAATTCCTGGCCATTCATACGATAGCTGTGACTGTCAGGACAAAAAGTAACTTGAGAAAAATATGTATCCATTTCCAAATCCTTTCTAGTAGTAGTTTTATTAGTTTATTTGAAGCGCCTCATGGCGCGGTTTCCCAGTTTGTTATTTTTGGTTCCCAAAAATGCTATCAAAAATAGACGCATAATTGACCATGCCATTTGATGACTGAGGTCTTGGTCCGTTAGAGTTGGGCTGATCCGTGTGTCCTTTATCCTCCTTGATGAAATTTGGCGGTATGCTATACTCACAAATCGGTATGTTCCATCTTAGTAAGTGATAGAGAGCATCGGCGGAATCTTTTCGATAAACTTTAAAGAAAAAATCACCATTAGTTATTTGTCCCCCCCAGGTCTCGATCCCGTTCTCTCTTAGCATGGATTCAATACCGTTTGCGTTCCACCCGGCATTAATAGCCTGTCGATAAGGTATAAAAAATGTCCAGGAGTTGGTTTGTAATAAGGTTGGGTCGTGAGCAAAATCTTCGATCAATCCCTTGACCGGGGTGATCCAATCGAAAATAGTTAACGCTTGAAAGATTTCGTACATTGTTTTACCGTCCTTTCCCTAAAATAAGCTCAATCCACCACCGTAATTCTTGATTTAGCGTCCAATTTGAGATGACGCGTTTCCTGGCCAGGAATCCGCCCAGGACAATCCCTACCAAAAAACAGATAATGGTCATAAAAATATTTATGAACTGCTCCATTCTGGCCTCCTTGGCGGCGAGTAAGGAATGATCTTATAATCTGGGCCTTCGTACCATTGGCCATCAGGCCCTTTTAGAACGCTTCCCCATTCAATCCCCTGATCTATTATTTCTTGGCCCGTTCGAGTTGTCCCGTCGCGCATGAGAATATTCAACGACTTGAAGTGTTGCAGCGGGGTAACCAGGTTCCCGTCCGGCATTTGAATTAACATTTTCATCCCTCACAAAAACTATGCTGATAATCATCTTGAAGTCTCCCACCCTGACGATGTACCCATTTCCCTCTTGTTCTATATTGGTGAATATGCCTCTTTCTTTTGCATATTCTGTTAACCCCCAACGATCATTGACGCGCAATTTGCCCATCAAATTTGAACGGTATGTATCAACCGTTCTTCTTGATATACCCAGAATTTCCCCAATCTGCTTATTGGTGCATCCCCTACACAACCAATAAAGAACCTGTTCCTCGCGTTCAGTTAGTTTTTCCTGCATTATTTCCTCCCGGTAATAAATCAGCAGTACTGACAAAGTAATACTTTTTCCGTGCGTGCGTGTGCGTGCGTGCTAACGGGTCTATGTTGGCGAGTCACCAGGTGATAGGGTGGGGGGGAGTAGGGAGTTAGCCAGGTCCCGTATGATTTGTTTCCCGCTCACGGTTAATTCAATGCCCTGTTGGGGGTGGTCTGGATTTTTCCAATATCCCCAACGGCGACTAATAAACGTGTCTCTAAGTTTGCGAAAGTTGGTAACGCCATATCCACAATCTTGGGCGGTACGTTCTGAGAATGATCCACCATTGGCGACGTTCTGACAGAATAGAGCTAAATCAAAATCATCACCTGGTAGCGTGGCTATATGGGTCCGGGGGCCTTCCTTGATTTCGATTTCCACGATTCGTTTTTGGCTCTGAGACTCTTCCGGTTGATATTCGTAATCCTGCCCGGTGATTTTCTCTATAACCCACAGACCGCGATCTGTCAGCATAGCCAGAGACCAGACGCCCCCGGCCACCACCGGCCCGATTATCAAGCCGATATATCCCGGCCAGGATTCGATAAAAATGGCCAGGATAGAAGACGTTACACCAGCCATCAGACCGGTGACGATGGCCTGGGACAAAGGCACAAATACGTCTGCTATCATTTCCTGCTTACGGTAGGGTGTTTTTCGATAGGCGGTAGAAAACGACGGGATGTTATCCGCACCATTATTTGGCGCTGGCAAAGCCAGAGGATATGAATTCTCCATGGTCCTGGTGTGTTCTACAGTCCAATTCCCGGATATTCTATGGCCACAGTTGGGACAGATCATGCTAACCTCCTACAATAGCGCCCAGACTAAGGACACCAGCATAATCCCCACCATCGTTTTGATTACGGCCCGGCGCGTGGGGGGGGGTGGATTCAAAACACGATAGTATTGACGCGATAAAGTTATGACCATCATCATTTCAACCCCAATAATTTGTCCAGATTATTGGCCGCCTGTGAGGTTTCCTCTACCGGATCAGGCTCCACCGAGGCGGCCACAAATGAACGTTTCTTTAGCTCCTGGATTTCACGATAGATGTCAAGCAACGAAATCCCGCTTGAGGCCCTGATAGCGTCTCTAATCGCTGCACTGACATTTTCCTGACCTTCGAGCCAGGCAATAATGTCAGCGTCGGTATCTTCTTTGAGCTTAAGCGTAACGATTTTGATTCCCATCATTTAATTCGTTGGGCCATCTTCCAATAGCCAATGGCGTTGGCGTATTGTGGATTTTCGACTACCTGCGCGTGGCGGTAATTTCGCTTGATACGGTCGCCCAGTAGATTGGCTCCCCCACCCGTAATCAGGATGGCGTGCAGATTTGCGCCGCCATTCCATAACTGGCTGGCCTGGCTAATGATCTCATCAGCCATTGGATCAAGAATATCGCCAATGGCATCGGTTAGATCAATGGGTTTGCCATAGTAGGTGGCCTGGCCGGTCTGCACAATCTCAGCAATCTTGTGATCGCGTAGTTCCAGGTCGGGGTAATGTTCGGCCAGATAATCCCGCATCTGGCGAACTGCATCCCATCCCCCGGTATCTATACTGGCCGTCTCGTGCCCGATTTCGGCCAGTTCTGATACGCTCAAAAGATTGGTGGTTTTGCCGCCAATATCGATAATCCCGATCTCCCCATTGGCCAGGTCGGGGTCTATGATCTCTCCCCGCTGATTGAGGACTACGGCGGCCACGGTGCCAAAGGGTTGGGGAACGACAACCACCGTAATTGATCGGAAAACCTGGTTGCCTCTGCCCTCGCGTTGTATCCGGTGATCGCCCTGTAGAAGCGCCCTGACATTGTCCTTATCGTTCATAAAGAATTTGACCGGTAAACCGGTGACAATGTTCAGATCAACCCAATTGGCCGAAGTCAATTCGGAAAGCGCGGCCAGGTAGAGAACATAGTATTCATTGCTTTCGATCCAGCCTCGATCCTCACGGCGCTTGACAAACCGTGATTGTTTGACGGCTGAATTTCCCACCTGCCAGGACTGGCCGTTGACGGTGATGATAAATTCATCGTTGCCATTCAGACTAAACCGGGCCTTGTCCGGCGTACCAACAACAGATGCAAAATTGACTTTGCGGCTATCGGTCACAGCTTTGACTTTGTGATAGCCAATATCTACACCAATATTCACGGTAGCCTCCTAGAATAACGTTAATTGTTCATCCCCATTTTGGGGTTCAGTCGCTTCAGGAATATTCAACCAGACCTCATCGGCCAGACAGCCCCCTACCAGCTGCACGGTTACGTTCAAATTCATGTTGTCCAGGGCGCGGTTTGCGGTCGTCAAACGATGGGGGTTAACCGCCATCACTAAGGGATACGTGCCAAATCTGGTTCTGTAGTCAATAATGGCGGTTTCGATGGGTAAGGGGTAACGATAAAAGTTCATGATGACACCTCGTTTTCCGGGAAAACAGATTGCGCTATGTTGTCCAGGTACTTATTGATTTCACGGAGTTGTTCTATAGTGGCCTGGCGCACCAGCGCCAGGAAGCGGTCTTTTGTGTCAATCTGAAGCCGTTGGCGTTCCAGGGCTGGATTGATTTCTTCCGGCTCGTTATCTTCCGTACTGGTGTTTTCCGGGAAAACAGCCTTTTTTGCGTCGGCTGTCGGATCCCGGGGTTTTTCTTCTTTTGGTTTCTTATACCTGGTTTTGGTGAGGTCTAGAACGGCTCTTAATTGGTCTTCCTGGTTATGATTTCTCACGTTAGAAAGATTGTTGTAGTAACAATCGTCACACAGATGGAAATCAGCCCCAGGAACGTGAAGATGGCCATTGTTGTGCCATTCTGCGCCTTCCTTCCCGCAGATATAACAAATTTCTGCGGTATCCTCAATCTTAGTCCAAAATGGACAGGCTGCTTTTACATTCGGCTTGATTATTACTTCTGGTGCGTTATTATCCAGAACCAGGGGCCTGTAAGTGACTATTTTAGGTTCCTGAAGCCACCATGAACATGCGGCCCCTGTTCCGCACGCGTCACATTTTACCTGGGTGCCTTCGTAAATTTGTTGGCCGTTAAGCTCCTGGGGATGGTTACATTTGGGGCAATAGCGTGTATGCAATGTATGCAAGCGTTTCTCTTTTTCGGTTCGTTCGGCTTCTTCCTTATCTTTGTTTCGACAATCAAACGTGAATTCAAATGTGTCAACCCATATCTTTTGGCATTTTGGACAACAAAATGATGTCTGTTGACCGTGGAGTTCCAATGATGTGTTACAATTAGGACAACTCTTATCTCGTATCCATTCCGTCAATCTGCGTCTGTCGAGGTGGTTCTTGATAATGCCATTAACGGTGTGTTCCACTTCCCGAACACTTAAATTACCCCCTATGCATTGACGGGCCAGCTCCGAACATTTTCGTTCCAATGTTTTATCGTAACCATCGCATTGCACCAATCGTAAAAGTTCCCTGGCATGGCGCTGTCCCACATTTCCGGCTGAAACCCATGCTTGTACTGCTTCAGGTAATTGCAATAACCTGGTCAGATTGCTGGCCGCTGATTTGCTCAGGCCGTGGGCGCTGGCGGCTTGTTGAAGCGTCCAGTCAAAAGTTTCTTGTCCTCTGAGTATAGATTTTGCTTTCTCAATCGGGTTAATATCCTCCCGATCTCCATTTTCCCTGGCGGCAAAATCGTACATTTCTTCATCGGAAAGCTCAACGACTTGCAGCGGCATTTTTGCCCAGGCATCGCCATTTTCAGCGTGATTGATCTTAAATGCTTCGTATCGACGGTGGCCAAAGGCAAGCTGAAATCTGTCGTTGACCTGTCGCCCAATTGGAACTTGCATCAGACCGTAAGTATCCGGGAGAGTGGTGGCCCGCTTAAGCCTGATACCTCTGGCCAGGCTCTCTAGTTTGTTCATACTCTCCAAGCTATCAAGGTCTGTACGAGGCTGATATGGATTAGGGTCTATTAAATCTAATGAGATTAAACTTATCATAAGTCAAAGACCTCTCTCTGAGCCGCAAAAGTTACCTAAGCGATCCGTTAGGTAACTTTTGCGGCGGGATTCTTCTAATTTTCCAATTCAGTTTCATGGTGGCCCGGTGTAGTTTGTCCTTGGTGATCTCTCCACACTTGCCAACATACACTTTGAAAAGTTTGCCCTTTTGTCGCTTATAGGCGTAGTAATACAGACCAAACATGCTCAGGTTATTGGTAGGCGATATGGTATAAGTCCCGTAACTGAACTTGATCCGGTAGCTTGCGCCTGAGTTCATTTGCTCATCGGTCATTCGACCGGCGTAGTAGAGTTGTTTAGCCATACTCAATCACCAATCGGTATTCTCGACGGCCTTCTGCAAACCTTGCCCGTGATTGGCTCCCCCACAGATGCACGTACAGACAGGATGCTTGGCGTTGTAACATTTTGCGTCACAGCGGCCAACAAGACCGGAAGAGTTATAAACGGCGATCAGGGTAGTCATCTTGATAACTCCATCACCGGCGAATATTTTGGCCAGCCATTATTCCATGGAGCCGGGTCTTGCCGGGCCAGGCCGTTGTTCCTGAGATGTTTCTGGGCCGCCATGAGGTCTCCGCTAAAATATTTATCGGCCAGACCATGTAGACCCAGATGTCCCAAATAGGCATGCCAGGGGGTGCCAAAAGGAATAGGTTTCCCGCAGCGGGGGCAATGAGCGGGGGGTGATTTTGATGCTACAGCCTTACCGCCTGCGGATTGAGGCGCTTTCATGAGATTGCTCCGTTCTTGTTGATAACGCGGGTTATATTGCGGGGGTTGACGCCAAAATAACTAAGCAGAAACTTACCATCTTCAGAGTGGACAAATTCAGCCGCGCTTCGACGGTGGCATTTTGGTAATCTGGCAACGGGGTAGATGTAATCAATGACGGCCTGCAAAACGCACGCGGCGATCAGGCGTCGGCACGGATCATGCTGGCCAATGTTGCGGGGTCTCTGGCTGCGATAAATTCGTTTAGCCATTTTTCCCATCCTTTCCGGTAAAATTGGATGGGGCATCGGGAGCCGTGGCTCCATTGCCCGATGGCTCCTAGTTTATCACAAGTTCTTTTGATTGTCAATACGAAAAAAGAATTCGAGGCAAAAAAAGTGGAGGCTACTGCCCCCACCTGCAATTTCAGAGGATTATACGACCGTTCATTAAAGCATGCAAGTCATTTCGTGCGCCTACGCTTGCGATACTTGGCCAGTGCTTCGTGTTTGAGTTCATAGGGCAATCCATTTTCATCCAGCAATGGAGCGCCATAAAAACCGATCCCGGTTGCTTTGCGTTCGTTGTATATTTCCACACAATAGGCTATCTCTGCCTCATCGAACTTGGCAGGGTAACTTTCTTCGGCAATGGTTATATACCCTTTGTAATACCATCCCTCAAGAGTGCCACGCGGCATATTGAATTTCTTGGCGGCTTCAGAGAGCGTTATTAGTTGGCCTACCAAATCTGCAAACTTTTCCTCAACAAGTTCTTTTTTGGTTGGGTTCTTATTGACCATGAGTTTCCCCGTCGGTGTTTTTTCTAATTCGATTTTAACACCGGGTTCAAGCTCAATCAATAGATTTTCTAACTCTTTTCGGGTCATAAGATTATTATTCATTGCGCCTCACCTTCGGGGTCATCACCGGTTAAAATAATTCTGTATGGTGAAGCATGCTGCACCATGTGTTTTTGGAGAAGGGCAGCCTGTTGAGGCGTAAGCGGTTTATTTGGGCGGGGATGTTCTTCAAGTTGCTCAAGAGGTTTTAATTCAAAAGGTTTTTGTTGGATGACCGGTTCATCTTTGACCGGTGGGTGGGGAACAGGCGGACTTTGGATCACGCCATGTATAGCGCCACAGTTTTTGCAGTAAAGCAACAGAACCGGGCCGAGACTTTTAGCCTCGATCTGGTTTATTCCCTGTGCGTTACAAAACGGGCATCGTGGCGTAGCCATTATCCTTAAGCCCCTATTACAAGGCGGTTGCTCTACCAACTGAGCTACGAGGGCAGTAAGGATAAAGCTGAGGGAACAAAACAGAGTGTATCAGATTTTCAGGGGGGAGTCAAAAGCATTATCTCATTTGGGCCATCGGTGAGGCGCGCTTGTGTTCGTTGATGATATCGGTCATGTCCGGATCGGTGTAATAGTTGGCTGTGGTGTCGATTCGACTGTGACCCAGGATTTTCTGTAATTTTCTGAGGTTGCCGAACCTGTTGTAATGATTGGCGAAGGTATGCCGCAACAGGTGAGCATGCAAGGGCACGCCCAACCGTTTTTGAATACGTTTAATGAATTGATGGATAGCCCCAGTCGTGATCGGGTCGCCCGACCTGGTCCGGAAAAAGATGTCAGCCATAGAAGTACTTTCAGAACGAATGGCCATGTAGTTAGAGATAGCGGTAAGAGTTTCATTGCCCAATGGAACCTCACGACATTTGTTCATTTTGCCGTTGGCCACGTAGACGGTGCCATCGTCCAGACGAATGTCCATAATTCTTAAGTTAACAACCTCGTTGAGCCGTAAGCCGCTATCCACCATCAGTAGAATGATGGCCAGGTTGCGGGTTTTCAATAAACTATGAACATTGGTCGTATGGATCATCTCTTTGATCTGATCCAGGGTCAAGCGCGGTTTTGGCCCGAGATCCAAATGTGGTTTGGGAACATTATCCATTGGATTGTGGCCTATCCATCCCTCACGCTGGCAAAAGCCAAAAAAAGCATGCAACGTTCGGCAAAATTGATGTAGATAACCGGGGCTGTACGGTTTTCCGTTACGTTTATGCATGCCGTTTATGATCCCAATGATGACCCAATGGTCAATCTCGTTCAACGGCCTATCCAGTTTCATCAATCGGTTTAGGTGATCCCGGTATATCTGGATGGTTTTGGGTGATAGGTTGTACGAGTATTTCAGGTACATGTCTATAGCTTGATGCAGATGCATGGTGTAATAATCCTCCCTCTTGATTGATGTTAAAGTAAAGGATTATAAAAATTTGTTGAGTTTTAGCCAGCAAATAAGGGTTTGAAATCAAATAATGATGGAAAATCTAGAGGATATGGGGAATTTGATTAGTTACGGCGTTTTTTGCGTTTCTTCTTTTTCCCGATGCGATCTAACGGCTTAGTTGTTCGATTGAACTTTTTGGTTACGCTTTTCCACAACCAGCCTTTTTTGTCGGTTTTTCGTTTGGCCATGAAAAATCTCCTTAATTACAATTCGGTTCGATTAGATATAACCAGGCGTCCACCATCGATTCACGGTGGACGGGGATTTGCGCAAGAATTTTGTAACTGCTTTTGATGGCGTCTATGTAGTCCATTTCAGCCTGGGTTGTGGACGGTCCGTTAAACTCCAATATCCACCAGCGGGTAATAGGTGTGACCTGCCGGTAGGTCACAATAGAGACGCACTTGATTAGATCAAAATCGATTTCAGCCATACCCATGGCGTCTCTGGTTTCCTGTTCCAGCATCTGGGCCAGGCCGCCCGATTGGGGCTGGGGCCAGACAAATTGAGGGATGTCGGGCCGGTAGTATTTGAAGGTGAGATATGAACCTGGATTAGCATGGTAAATGGCGTCTCCAGGCCGGTAATTGTCGTATAGGCTCAGGTACTTGTAGTTGATGGGCCGGTGACCGAATTCGCCCAGCAGCATCCCCGTCAGGACGGCGATCAGCGCCGGTAGAGTCACAGCGTACCAGGTAATCATCTGCGGCCGTGATTGTGTGACCGACCAGGCTAATAGCAGATAGTAGAACGGAGTAATCGGGGCCAGGATACGACTAATCAGGATTGGCTGCCAGACCATAGAGACGGCGGTTAGGAGTACGACCGGCAAGAAGGTGGCCAGCAATAAAAACCTGGTATTTTTCTGCCTGGCGGCCAGACGGGAATTGAGACAGATAAATATCAGGCCCGTGCAGGTTGCTATCGCTGTGGCGATAACGAACGGCGATCCGGGCATCATGAAAATGATGTCATCCAATAGGGCCAATATGCGCCCTGGGGAAGATATGCCGGGTATCCAATAATTGTTGGTGATGGCCCGAGCCTGGTAAAAGGCATAAATACCACCTGGTAAAAACCCAATCGCCAAAACGATGCCGGCAGCGAATAGAGGTTTTACCTGTGGCCACCAATAAACACATGCCACGGCGAATATGGCCACCACGTAGATGATACTGACATTGTGCAGGTACAGGGCCACTACAGAACTGCCCCCCAGAAGCCACCAGCGCCCCCGTATGACTCCTAATCCGGCTAACGCGATACAAACCATCTGTAAGGCATAAAACCGGGCTTCCTGGCTGTAATACACCTGAAATGGGGCGAATGTCGTAATGGCTGTGGCTAACAGTACAACCGGCTCCGGCAGCAATAATTCATTGCCCAGGCGATAGACAAGCCAGATCAGCCAAAGACCGGCTATAACCGACGGCAGGCGTAAAACCGGCTCAGAGTTACCGGCCAGATGATTGATAAACCACAGCAAAAAGTAATAGGCGGGAGGGTGGACATCGTAAAAGGTGGCAATTACCAGGTTCTCTGGGGTCAGTGTAACCAGCCAGGCCGAAAACGCTTCGTCATACCAAAACGAACCCTTCAATTGCCATAACCTGAAGACCAGTCCAACCGCAAACAACGACAAGATGAATTTACTGCTGGAGATCGGTAAAATTCGGCTTCTGACTATAGCTGTGTAAGTCCCCATATAATCCCAGACCCTCCAATGATGAGCATAGAAACAACTACCAGCTTGAAGAAACGCCATAACCGCAGGATTTGAAACCACAAAAACCCGGTGCCCACAATTGCCAGGATGTACAGATAAAACGTATCCCGTTTGTAGATTTGCTCGATCCAGGCAAAGTAGAATTCGTTTTTCATGACGGCGTAGGCGTAGGCGTAGCTATTGGCGAGAAAATGTAAGGCGGGGTTGTTGGCGTTGGCGTTTTTGTATGGGCCAGGGGTCTGGGAGCTATCATAGACGTGGTGGTTGTAGTTGTGGTTGGGGTAAGCGTGGCCGTGGGGGTAATGGTAACTGTTGGTGTTACGGTTGGGGTCTCGGTTGCGGTAGCTGTAGACGTAGCGGTGTTCGTTGGCGTGGGGGTATCCGTGGGTGAGACGACATACCAGGTGATAGATGAGGCCCTGATCGCCCGACCGCTACAAACGTTGTCTAATGTTCCTGAAGCCAAAGCGTAGTAGTCGGTCGGCTGGCCGGTAGGGGGGAGCGTTGCCCCCGCCAGGATTAGATAATAATAGGTGCCGGGGCTGGTTTCTATGGCAATATTCGACAACGGGCACCCCACCACACTAACGACTTTCCCGGTGATGTTGGCCATCGGGTTGGGGGTGTAGGTGGGATAGGGCGTGTAGGTTGGAATGTGAGGGATTACCGTTTCCACAATGTGTTGTACGGGTTGGGGGGTGTAGGTGGGATAGGGCGTGTACGTAGCCAGGGGGGGGATGTCTTTTGAAGGGGGGACGTAAGGGGTAACATCGCCTTGAATGACAACCGTCGTCTTGGGCCTGGCTGTCGCCATTCCCCAGGTGTTGGGGGTGGGGGTAATTGTTCCTGTTAAAACAACGGTTGGCGATAGTAACGGCGATGGGGTGCCCGATTGATCCAGCCAAAATAGGCTATCCACGAAAATGACCGGATATTGGCAATCATCAAATAATTGGACATATCCGGATAGCTGAACGATTTGCATAAACGGATCACGGTCAAGAGGTTGACGTAAATAGAGATAGAACGGTTGCCCGTTGTAGCCGCTGGTTGTGAAGCCCAAATTTGACGCGCTGCAGCCAGACTCGTAGGTGATGACTCCTATAAAATATGGGGCTGAAACAGGATTATTTAATCCGGCCGGGCGGCTGATGGCCGCTTGAAACGTCGATGTGGCCTGGGCCTGTTCCTGGGTCATTACGTCTGTGGGGGTGCTGATGGGCGATTGAAACGCCGTTTCGCCGGGGGCCTCCTGGTGACGGGTAGCGTTCATATCTACGGTTGGATGGTTTATTAGGGTCGGGGTGGGTATAGTTTCCTGGGCCTGGGCCGGTGGGGTATGCGGGATCAGAAATCGCCAGACCAGCCAGCCCAGAATAGCCAAAATGCCGAGGGCTGAACCTATTACATTGAGTTTGAAGCCAAATCCTTGTTCATTGAACCTGGCCCAGAACCCCTTGCCTCTACGTCTGTACCCAGTTCGGAAATTCGGCGGCGGGCCTGGTGGGCCGCTTTGATTAACGACTGCTGGCATAATTACCTCCTTTTGACAAGTCTGGTAGTGTAAACCTTGTATGGATTGGAGAAATAGCGACGTTCCATCACATATTCCTCTTCTTCTGCTACGACTTCACTCCCATCTGGATAGACATTCAAATCCACGTTACCAGATGGTGTACTGGTCGTTGTAAACTTGTAAATTCGCCACAACAACCACATGGCCAGGAGGATCACCACAAATATGGCTAATACGTTTTGGGTATCAACCAGGGAGAATAGGGTCAGGGCCGTACTGCCCATCAGATTTATGAAGTTGGCGTTACCGAACAGGTTAAGCTGGCTAGAAAATGGCGTGCCTTCAGTTTCATAATCGATGGTCTCAAACGTGTAGGGCAACTCACTGTCACGTTCAACGGTGATCCCCCCGCCGCCAGGCGCGGGGGTGGGTTGTTGGGCCTGGGCCGGGGAAACAAAAACTGTCAATAGAATAATGGCAACAATTAACCAACGCATGTGATCCTCCTATATGAACGGGATGAGCGAAACGATAAAATCGATAACTTTCAGGACCAACCGAACAATGAGTAGGATAAATCGAACAATGAAAATCTGGAGATGGATGGCCAGAACGATTAGAAACATGATCAGCAGCCAGCCCAGGAATAAGCCGAACGGCCCGAAATAGGCTACGAGTTCCCACAAACTTTTGACGATTTGAAAGGGCAAACTGCTGCTATAACCGAAAAATGACGCCCAGCTGCTAAGGGAGAATTCCTGAGTACTGCCATCCGGGTCGGTCAACTGTTCATACGTCCAGCCAACATCGGCCATCGGTCTGGGCATGGCCGGGGCGTACCAGTCCGGGGCGTTCAGAACAGTTATTGTTTCCGAGCCATAGATACTGCTCGCTTCACCCGAAAGCCAGGTAGTGTAACTTGTGACCCCATCCATCCAATTTCCCACGGCCCCCAATGCGTCTGAAATTGCTCCGGTCCCGGAAATATTGTTTGTTCCGGTCAAGGAAACGCTCAGGCTCAACGGCGTGGTAGTGCTTAGATTGATGCTCGTGCTGATGGAACTCATGGTGATGGTAGCCGTTGGGGTGATGGGGAGACTCCCCAGGGAGTTATAGTCAGGCGTGGGCATAGGCGTAATCTCTATCGAGATTACAGACGGGGCAGGGATGGGCGTAAATTGGAGAGCGGCAGGCACCTCTGGGAACGAAATGGCGGGGATGCTGGTTGGGACATCATATTCAGGGGCTTGAAAAACAATAGGCGTTATTTGCGCCGTAGAGGTGGCCGTAATTGTTCCCGTTGCCGTGGCCGGTGGGGTCACAGTACATTCCCATTCTTCCCAAACACACGTTCCCTGAGCATCCACGCCCGTTGGAATGGCGCTAAAAACCGTACCAATCAGGGCTATGGCTCCAGCCGCTACGAATATTATATTTCGGAAATGAACTGAGCGAAGAAATTCCATAGCGCCACAACATTCTGATATAAGATAACGATGGTGCCAATGATGATCCCTACAATGATGATTGGATAAAAAATACTATGCCCGGCGATGCCGTTAACGAGGTCCAGACCTCCGAATAGACCACACCAAAAATTGGATACCGAACCATCACAGGCCATGAGATCGCTAAAGGCTGAACTTTGTACGCCCTGATTCAGACCCGTGTAAAACGCAAAGGGGATGTTGATAGCCTGGAACACGTTCACCCAGACATACATGGCGACAGACCATAAAAAATCCCAAATCAGGGGGAATAGATTAAATATGACAAATAATAACGGATTGAAGAACAATAGTAGGGCCGAAGACAAAAATGGGATTAGACCGTTGTTCCAAATCCAAATCAGAACGTCTAGCGCGGCGCTAATGACAAACCCTATCGCCGCCAGAAATGGATTCCAGCCATAGTCGATAAGGAAATTAAATATACCTTTCAGAAGATTTTCGCCCCCGACCAACAACCAGAGCAAGATGGGGATGAACAGTCCGCCGAGCCACCAAAAACCGGCAGCAACCCATAAGGCCAGCGTGAACAAATTGGCAATAAAACTACCGGGCACCAAGGCAAATTCAATGATCGTCAATGCCAGCCAAAATAGCCAATCCGAACCCGTTCCTCTGAGAAACGCAACAAAATTACTAAACGACGTTCTGAATAAGGCTAACCAATCCGTAGTCCACAATGTGCCGTCCTCAATGCTTCGACGTAACCAACTGGCATAGTTCAAAATTTCATTGATGATCCGTTCGATCAGGTTGATGATTGTTTTTACAGCAACAAAGAAAATGCAGATATACGTTTCTACCATCACCCAAAACGCAGAGATCAGCCAGGGAACCCACCCGCTTGGGTCCCAAATTGACGGAGTGTTCTGGTAGTTAATTCGATGATAACGAATATCGATACCCCAATTCGCCAGAATTCCGGCAATATCAGCGCATGAATACCAGTTCCCAAGTTTGACCGGATTAATGGCGTTTGGGTCAACCGGAACGGGCATATTCGGCGGTCTGTCCGAAATGAAAATACAGACGTTGTCCAGGCTGACATCCTGATCCCAATCGCCAGACGGCGGAAAGCCGCCGTCATTGCCGAATAGCATGATAGCCTGCTCACCGGCCAGGTTGCCTATATCGAACTCGAATAGATACTCTTGAGGGAAAACCTCAAACGTCAATTCATAATCTATATCGAGGCCCGAATTTTGTAGCCAGTTGGTCAACAGACCGTTTTCGTTGCCCATCGCCTGGGACTCATACGAGATGAGCAGATACTCGCCAGGATTTAGAGTAGGCAAGGTAAACGGCTGTTGAACCGTCATATAGGCCGGTGTGTAAAATGGGTTGCTATAGGCTGCCACGTCATTGAAGGGGATGAACGCAGCCCGAATAGCCTCATTCCAGGCGGCATTGTTGTAATAATTCCACCCGGAGGAGTCGTCAAATTCGCCATTGTCCGGAGCTATGCACTCGTCAAACTCCCCGGACCGATAGAGACATGTCCAATCAATCCCAACATAACCACCGGTCACCGATTGATTGCTTAACGCGTAGCCAATGGGGCCACCCAAAACCGGTGTAGTAAACGAGGCAGTATAACGGCCCGTATCCGTGATCGTCATCACCTCTGTATCTATGCCCAGTCCAACGAGTAACGAAACTGTCGTTAGCACCTCGGATACAGATACCACTGCATCATAGTCCGTGTAATCGGCCAGACTATCCAGGTTTTGAGCAGCGGTATCACCGGGGATCAACGTCAAAACACTATCAGAAATAGATGCAGAGGCAGCTAAAAGCCATGTACCGTCGTCCTCTGTGAAATGATAATCATCGACCGTTGAACACGTTCCCCCAGAGCCATCACAATCATCGTAGTTGACCCAACGATAGAGGTAATTGATCCAGTCCTCTCGTTGTTGTTCAGACAGGGCATTTTCAAAAACCAAAAATTCATATATCTCAGCATCGTTCAGATATTCGAAGCCGATATTGCGCTGGATGGCTCCGATCCATCTGGTGTTGTTGGGGTCTGTCCAATTGTTCAGTCCGGCCTGCCACGTTTCGGTTATTAAGTCTGTGGTAAACAATCCCAAATCGCCGTTACGGTTGAAACTGTTAATCAACGCGTTGCCGTGATAATAGGCTGAATGGTCAAAGACAATATTGGGATTGTTGTCGCTATCTCCCCACCGACCGTAACTGGCGTAGAAATAAATGATCCCAATGTTATCGGTGGTATCCCCCTCGGCCCAGATACAACAATCATTGGCGTTTCGACTGGCCACCAAAACCGTGTAGCTGCTATCGTTGTATAGATAAAACGGCATCTCGTATCTGTCACCATCAAAATAGACGGCGGGCAGGTTGTGATTGTCTACGATGTAGGTCCCCTGGTAAGATGGATCAGCCTGGGTAACGCTGTTGCCGTTACCGCTGCTGTCCGCCCACGTTGATATTAACGTCCCAGAAACCGTAGACGTAATGGCGTCAGCCTTAAGCCACATAATTGGCGTTGGCGTGGGAGCCTCATAATCACAAGGCCCATCGGCCCTGGCCAGGGCCGGAAAAGCTAAGGCAACGATAAAAACAGCTATTGATGATATGGACAGAAAGATAAATCGTTTCATGGGAAGGTTAATGGGCGGCTGTCATCGTGTACAACCGCCCATTGGTGCCGAACGAATCTACAACGCCCGATTGAACAGGCCGGAAATTTTGGTGATTAGGTTGAAACCCAGGCCCAGGCCGGCGATGATCGCAATCAACGGCATGAAGGCGTTCACTACGTCGAAGGCGTAGGTAAAAATACCGTTGATGTCAATCGACAATGACGGAAGCTGGAACAAAACCGCAACCACTGCGGCTACTACCGCCACAACACCGACGTTCACCTGAACGTGGTTCCCGTTTTCCTGGGCGGCCTTGCCTCGCTTGACGGCCCATACACCGCCAATGATAAACGCCGCCACGAACAGGATCAGCCAGACCCACGGATTCCCGAGAATCCCAAGAATTTCTGACATTAGAAAAACCTCCTAACTGATGGAATGGATTTGATGAGGTAAATATCCCCTACCTGAACGGTAGTACTACCACAATTAGCGTTCTCCCGGTTGCCTCCTTTCTGCCGTTATTCGTTGGCGTCTGATTTACGGCCAATAATGACCACCTCTTTAGGCGGTCGCCAGAGCCAGGAAATTGCCATCAGAATGGCCATCAGAATCCCGCCAACAGCGAACATCGGCAATAATAACCCCACGATCAGTGGGCCTAATAAAAGATAGAACGTCTCCTGCAAGTCAGCCCACATCAGTCGATCAGGTTCTTTCTGATTAAATGAGCCAACTTATTGGAAACGGCCATCACCAGGAACACTACGGCCACCACAGAAATGACGGCCGTCAAAAGCTCGGTTGATTGAGCGGAAATGTCAATCATTTGTAAACCCATTCAAAGACCAATTCCAATCCTATGACCACACATCCGGCCAGGATGGAACCGATCAGCAACAATTCCCCAAATGAAACTGAAACCGGAATATTCAAAGCAAAGCTACTGCTAAGGGTGTGAGTGTAAACGCTCATTTCAAAACAAAAATAAACAGAACAATAATGGCCACAGAGAAAACTGTGATTCCACCGGCGAGAATACTGAGCGCCACCGGGACAAAAATCCACAGATGAAAGTCGTTATCAACCTCCGGGGCCGGAGCCGACCGGACCGTCACATTTGTAGAACCCAGCGACAAACTTGACGTTTGGCTAGGGATTGTTTGCAGGTCTATTGAAACCAATTTGACATTGGTTAGATCAATGGTGGTTGGCGTAGTCCGTAATCTTTGAAACGTGATCCGGGCCAACCGGCCACCCCCATTAATGGCCGGGGTGGGGTGCAGTAAGGTTCGGGCATAGGTTATCTTTCCTTCTGCCTCTTGGACCCTGTTGGCGACAACAAAACTTTTGCCTGGCTCAGTTGGCAACAGATTGCCCGGTTCAACTTGCCCGACCACCGCCAAAACATCGGGATCATACGTCACGTCACATTGCGCCCCATAAAGATCGATCACGTTATCCACCAATACGTCAACGATCAAAATCCGGTCATTTTCTTCAGCCTGCTGCAAGTAGACTCGGGTGTTTCCCTGAGCCACGGCCAGGCCGGTACCGCCAACAAACAACATCAAAATGAGAATGTACGAAAGTTTCATCTGTTGTACGCCACTCCATTCAATAGGCGTAGACCGGCAATGGAAATAAACAGCAGCCCGCATCCTACGGCGATGATTTCACCAAATGAAACCTGAACTGGAACGGTTAACGTTTTTCCACTTTGCAGGGTATGGGTGTAAACATGAACGCCCCCAACAGGCGTTCCGGTTGGGGTTGGCGTAAATGTGCTGGTTGGGGTGGGGGTGTCAGTCGGGGTAGGGGTTGCGGTGGCGGT
>Ga0180438_10004370_pt1 | contig 20408 bp, 14 predicted proteins | sample SS_ome_12_FD_132455 | JGI IMG/M metagenome (GOLD analysis project Ga0180438, IMG submission 132455) | Hypersaline lake sediment archaeal communities from the Salton Sea, California, USA - SS_3_D_2 metaG | ecosystem: Environmental > Aquatic > Non-marine Saline and Alkaline > Hypersaline >... | reverse complement strand
TATGCGGATATCGACCCTTCTAAAATCCTGTCTTTTGCCGTCCACGATGTCACAAGCCAATATATTCAATCCATCCATTCTCTGGGTTACAAAGATATCACTCCCTCGCGACTACTCAGTTTTCGCATCCACGATGTTGAGCCCGGCTTTATAAAAGGAGTTCATAAGCTCGGATATAGGGATATCGATCCATCTCGCCTCATCTCTTTTGCCATTCACGAAGTGACTCTTGACTTCATCAAAGATATACACGCTGCCGGGTTTAAAAATATCTCACCTTCAAAATTGATCAGCTTTCGAATCCACGACATCGACAGAAAATATATCGAACACATCAGGAGTATGTGGAAAGGCGAACTGACGCCCGACAAGGTCATCCAATTCAAGATCCACGACTTTTGAAAATAGATTTCAACTTTTCTCTCACAAATAGAATTGCAAAAGGTCTAATTTAGGGATTAATGCTCAAGAGAGCAAAGCGTACAATATACGCCTCGCAGGAAATTGACTCATTAGGATTCACATAGAAAAGAATCCAGCTTATAATTATTCTACTTTTATCTTGTTATCACAGTCCCCTTTTCTTTTCCTGACAACCGTCATTTATTTTTTATCAATCTTCGGATGAATTCCCTGAACTTTCCTGTTTCGCTGTATCCTTTCTCGTTACAGATTGCATCGATAGCTCTGTATTCTTCTTCGGGGAGCCGTAGAGTTATGCTTTTTAGCTGACTCATATTACTTCCAGGCTTTTTTCTTTCACGAAGTTGATAGGGGGAAATTTCTTTTTGTTCGCGTACGGACATTAACTGTTAATAGATGATACATTGTATGTTTCATAATACAGGAAAACCCCAAGAAGAAGAAATTGGCATGTTATTTGCTTTTATAGTATAATATGTTTAATTAATGTTAGACAAATGAAAGGAGTTGGATAATGAGCATGCTTTCGCGAACCGATGAGATGATACTGCTGGCGGTCTGGCGGCTGGAGGATAACGCCTACGGAGTCACCATCGCCGAAATGTTAACCCGGACATCCGGAAAGAACTGGGTTTTAGGCGCGGTTTATGTTCCTCTCGAGCGGCTGGAAAAGAAGAAGTATTTGAGCTCCAGTCTCGGAAAATCCACCAAACGACGCGGAGGCCGGAGTAAAAGACTGTACAAACTCACAAAAGACGGCCTCGATGTCCTGATAAAAACCAAAACCCAAGAACAGATAATCTGGAAGAACATTTCCATCGCCAGCCTGGAAAAAGGTAATGATATATAAAATAAAAGAGCCCCAGCCTTCCCGATTCAGCAAATGGCTGATCAAGAGGATCTTCAAAGATGAAGGCGAGGTGAAACTGGGTGATTTTATTGAAATATACTCCACCTTGGCTGAAGAAAAAGGGCCACTTCAAGCCAGGTTTCGGTTCTGGTGGTATCTGATTCGGTCAATACCGGAGTATTTCAAGGATTCTCTTCATGTGGGAGGAAGCATGTTTAAAAATTATTGTAAACTGACCTATAGGAACATAAGCCGAAATAAAATCCATTCTTTCATCAATATCGCCGGTCTGGCTGTCGGAATGGCCTGCACTTTTCTTTTTTTACTTTGGGCGCAGCATGAATTGAGCTACGAAAATTTCCATAAAAATGCCGATGACATCTATCTCGTTGCCTGGGAAAGAATGGCCAACAACAGGCATTACACCTCAACACCGGCTCCTCTGGCTCTCAGGATCAAAGAAGAATTTCCGGAAATAAAAAATGTTACAAGAATAGCGGATAAATTGACACGATTCGTCAGATACAAGGAAACTGTTTTTAAAGAAACTGAGATGATGGCTGCCGATCCCTCTTTTTTCCGAATGTTTACCTCGTCCTTTATTCAAGGGAATTCGAATACAGCTCTTACAGAGCCTCAGACAATAGTGCTCACACGTTCAATGGCTGAGAGATATTTCAGGGATGAGGATTCGTTGAATAAAACACTCCTTGTAGACCGAAGATCTTTGAAGGTTGTAGGTATTATAGAAGATGCTCCGGATAACTCGGAGATCCGTTTTAACGGCATCCTTCGTTTTAATGATCTTCCGAATGCGGAGAAGCAGGACCAGAGGTGGTGGAATTATTTTTCCTATAATACATATGTACAGGTAAGGGGAGGCACGGATCTGAAGTCGCTCAGTCACAAACTGACCGAAGGAATGGAACGTTACAGACCCTGGGATCATTATGAAAGAACCTTTTATCCATTTCCTTTGAAAAAAATGCATCTTTACATACCCGGAGGCGGAGGCCCCATCAAATATGTGGCTATTTTTTCTCTGGCCGCGTTATTTATTCTGTTGATCTCCTGCATCAATTTCATCAACCTGACAACCGCTCGTTCGGCCAAACGGGCCAAGGAGGTTGGAATCCGAAAGGTTATTGGCGCGGATCGGAAACTTTTGGTGAAACAGTTTTTCGGGGAATCTGTGATCTATGTCTTGACCTCCTTTATTTTGGCTCTTTTCCTGGTCCAACTGGTTATTCCTTCATTCAATTCAATAGTACAAAAGAACCTGAGAATTCAGCTGACGGATATCCCTTTTGTTTTCAGCCTGTTGGCCATTTTACTTCTGACCGTTGTCGTTTCAGGTCTTTATCCCTCACTTTGTCTCTCCTCCTTTCACCCCGTAAAGATATTCAGGGGGAATTCCAGCTTAAAAGGGAAAGGACGCTTCAGACAGTTTCTGGTGATCATTCAATTCGCCATCTCCATCCTGCTTATGATATGCACCTTTGTGGTTTTAAAGCAGATCCATTTTATGAAACATGCTGATCTGGGCTTTGACCATGAGAATCTTTTATCCGTACCTGTAGATTCTGCCATGTCTCTAGATATAACAGCCGTGAAGAATGAGCTGCAGCAACAGACAGCCATTCTGGATGTTACCGCAATTGGTCCTGGCAGCCAGGGTGCCAGATTGAGATGGGAAGGCATGAATCCGGGTCTTTCCTATTTGGAGAATGAGCTCCGGTTTCGAATGGTGGATTATGATTTTTTTCCAACCATGGGTGCCCGTTTTGTTGCCGGAAGAAATTTCTCAACGGAATTCGGAAAGGACTTCGACGCAGGCTATATCATCAATGAAGAAGCTGCCCGGCTGTGGCAAATGGATTCGCCCTTAGGCAAAAAAATTGATTTTTGTGGCCGTGCGGGAAATATTATCGGTGTCGTGGATAATATTCACATGGGTTACCGAGAGGGTTTACATGCCGAGCTCTACTACCTGAAATCCCTTGACGTATGGGACAGACCAATTACATTGATTATCCGGATAGAAGCCGGAGGAATCAAGGAAACTATCGAAGCCGTACAAAAAATATGGAAGCGGTTTAATGCTGGCACACCTTTTGAATTTAGCTTTCTTGACCAGGAGATCAATGAAACCTACAAACAGGAAGAACTGGTCAGCCGGATCGCCGGCTATTTTGCCGCACTCTCCATTTTTATCTCCTGTCTGGGTCTTTTTGGACTGGTGTCCTTTATGGTCGAACAGAAGACAAAGGAGATCGGTGTCCGGAAGGTCCTGGGGGCTTCTATATCTTCAATTGTTTCTTTGCTGAACAGAGAATTTCTAAAATGTGTCCTGATAGCCAACATCATCGCCTGGCCTTTAGCCTGGATTACCATGCACAGGTGGCTTCAGACCTATCCGTACAGGGTAGGATTGAGTATGGTCTTTTTTCTCCTGTCCGCTTTATTGGCAGTGATTATTTCTCTGGCCACCGTAAGCTTTCAGGCCATTCGAGCCGCACTTTCTAATCCCTCGGATGCCCTCCGATTTGAATGAACGCCTGAGATTGATTTGAGTAGATTGGGAATTGCCTGCAATTTCCGCAGTTTATTTCTGTTCAGATGTGTACATAAGTGGATCGAAAATGGACATATCGTGTTAAATAAGATTAAGAATTAGATTCTCTTGCTTTTTCATCAATAACTTCAAAGCTTTTCTTCATAATTCCTAAACAAAACAAATTTTTTTATCTCTGTTCGAGAACGGACATTAACTGTAAATAGATGATACATTGTATGTTTCATAGTGTAAGAGTACCCCAAGAGGATGAAATTGGCATGTTATTTGCTACTCTGTATGCTGAAATCAAAGTAGAGTGAGAGGGATGATTTAATGTGATGAAAACGGGGAAAGTAGGTCTTATGCTTAAATAATATTCGTTATTCCAGAGAGGTCATATTGGGACATGTTTGCTCTTGAAAATAGGGAAAGGAGCTTCCATAACTTATTTTTGATTCTGTTCTAAGGAGAACCATCATGATAATGAATCATATCAAGATCGCACTGAGGAATATCAAACGGCAGAAAGGATACGCAGCCATCACCATCGGCAGTCTGGCCCTGGCAATGGCCGTGGGTCTGCTGACCATCGTCTGGGCCGACTACGAGATGAGTTACGACCGGTTTCATAAAAACAGTGCCAATATCTATCGCTTTATCTACCAGGCGACGAGAGAATCGGAAATAACGAGGATAGAGTCAAGTGTTCCGTATGCCCTTCCTTTCATCATCAAAGAGACCTTTCCGGAGGTCAAAGAAGCCTCGCGGGTTTCGAAACTCTCCCCTGACTGGTTCGTTTCGTCGTCAGCCGTCAATGCCAAGGCGTCGATCGTTTTCGTCGATCCCGAATTTTTAACCATGTTTGATTTCTCGCTTTTGAAAGGCGACCCTCGCACTGTATTAAACAACCCAAAGTCGGTTGTCCTGACCGAATCAACAGCACAAAAATTCTTCGGCGCGGAGGATCCTGTCGGAAAGACTCTCTTGGCTCAAAAGTCCAAGACCCCCTTTATAGTGACAGGCATCCTGAAAGACATCCCGGAAACGTCGCATCTCGATTTTGACCTGATGATTGGGACATCTGACTTCAAATTATGGTTCGATGACCAACTCAGACCCGATGATTGGTTCCACATTTACTGGGACTTGTACGTCGCCTTGGCGCCGGGAGCGGATATAGCAAGCATTGAGGACAGAGTGACCCGTCTCGCCAATGAGAGAAATCCCAATGTGATTGCAAAGTTATTCCTTCAGCCGCTCCATGAGATCCATCTCCAGTCCAAAAATGTGAGGTCGTTCAATTTAAGCGACCGGCGGCGGGACTCCATGAGCATGGTTCAAATCAGGATTTTTCTTTTTATCTCCCTGGCTGTCCTCTTCATGGGATGCGTCAACTACGTGAACCTTGCCACCGCCCGCTTCATGAAGAGGGCTAGGGAAATAGGCGTTCGCAAGGTGAGCGGAGCCACCAGGGGCAACATCATCGGACAGTTTCTCGGTGAATCCGTTTTAGTCGCTTTTGTCGCTCTGGCGGCAGCCGTTTTCCTGGCGGACTTAATCGGCCTCCCGATACTCCGTCACCTCACCGGATTGTCGCTCGACCTTGACCTCCTGCCCAAAGGTAGGCTTCTTCTCACGTTTTTCGGCCTGGCCCTTGTCACCGGGCTGGCTTCAGGATTCTATCCGGCCCTTTTTGTTTCTTCCTTCTCTCCGGTCAGAAGTCTGAAGGAAAGCTTCATCCCGGGATGGAGCTCTTTCGTTCATTTCCGGCGGATACTTGTCGCCGCCCAGATCGTCTGTTCCGCGACGCTGATCAGCGTGATGGCCGTCTTGATCCTTCAACTCAGGTACGTCGATCGCAAGGATTTGGGGTTTAAACGCGATGGCCTCCTCATCGTAAGAAACGACATCGATAGAGACAAAATTTCATCCTTGAAGAATGAACTCCTGACAAATCCTGCTGTACGCGGCGTGGCGACAGGGTTCAGGCCGACTATGGGAGCAGGTGGGCACTTCATCCGAAAAGAGACGATCTCCTGGGAGGGGAAGTCCCCCGAGATCCAGGTCAGCTTTGATTGGCATTTCATCGATGAGGATTATCTGGAAACATACGGATTGGAAATGGCCCAGGGGAGGTTTTTTTCCAAGGATTTTCCCTCGGATGAGAACAACTGGGTCCTCAATGAATCCGCCATCAAGGCCATGGGTTTGAAGGATCCGGTCGGCAAGGTTTTTAAAGTGGAAGAGCGCACGGGCCAGATCATCGGCGTCATCAAAGATTTCCACGTCGGCACTTTGAAGGCCGAAATCAGGCCGATGTATTTCAGGTATGCATCCGGCTACTTCAGTATCGCCGTCCGAATCGACGTTCGGAATACCGCGCGTGCGATCGAACATATCGCGGCGGTCGTGAAGAAGTTCGATCCCGAACGGCCTCTTGAGTACACGTTTCTGGATGACTACCTGCGCAGGATGTATGACAGCGAGCGCCGCAATGCCCGGATCGTCTCGATCTTCGGCGTCATCTCTATCCTGATTTCCTGCCTGGGACTTTTCGGCCTGATTTCCTTCATGGCCGAGCAACGGACCAAAGAGATTGGCATCCGCAAGGTTCTCGGTGCTTCCGTTATCCGGATCGTCAGGATGATGTCAGTTGAGTTCACCGTCCTCGTCGGAATCGCTGTCCTCATGGCCTGGCCGCTGGGATATTTCTTCGCTTCTCAATGGCTCGGTGAATTCGCCTACAGAATCAATCTGAGCTGGTGGATTTTTGGAGGAGCCGGTTTCATCGTCCTTATCCTGACCCTGACGGCCATGAGTTTCAGGGCCGTCAGGGCCGCCCGAGCCAATCCTGTCGACAGTCTGAGATACGAGTAAGTTTTTTACAATGGAGCCTGTCATGAAAAACGGTGCGAAAACAATTCTTATTATCCTCATTCTATTTGTTTCGATGTGTTGTGAAGGATGTCGGATTGACAGAGATCTTATAAAACCGGAGTTTGCATCGACATACCTTGGCGGGAAGGGGCACGAGTTCTGTGAAGCTGTCGCTGTAGATGATGAGGGAAATATATACGTAGCCGGGAACACACGCTCCCCTGATTTTCCGATAACGGAAGGTGCATACAACAGGGATCCTAAAGGCAAGAGCGATGTATTCATAGCCAAGTTCGACAATGAGCTCAAAACACTTCTCGCTTCGACCCTCATCGGTGGCGAAGAAGACGAATGCGCCTATACCATGCTGTTCGATCCCCGCGGCTATGTTTACGTTGCGGGTTACACATCTTCGGAAGACTTCCCGACGACAGAACAAGCCTATGATAAAGATTATAACGGCGGAGACGGAGATGCATTTATCCTGAAGATGGATAAAGACCTGAAAACCCTTGTATCTTCAACATATCTGGGGGGCAGCGGTGTGGAAGATGATTGGCGCTCTCCGGAATTGGTCCAGGACGACGATGGGAATGTATATATTGCAGGGATCACCGGCTCGGACGATTTTCCGACGACACTCGGAGCATTTCAACAGAAATACAACGGAGGCACGCGTGACGTATTCCTCTCCAAATTCGATTCCGGCCTCAGAAAGCTGCTCGCATCAACTTTCCTGGGTGGTAACAGCGATGACAGGATGGGTCGAAGCCTCTGTATCGATGTTAAAAAAAATGAGTTATGCGTGGGAGGTTACACCTTTTCGCCGGATTTTCCGACGAGTCAAGACGCATACGGCAGAGAGGCAAGTGGTCAGCTTGATGGCTTTGTATCCAAACTCAGCATGGATTTAAAAGTATTGACCGCATCGACGATCTTAGACGCCGGATGGATCTACTGCATGATGATTCATGAAAACGGAGATATTTATGTCGGCGGACACGCAGCGAATAGACTTCCCACCACGTCAGAAGCATTCCATCAAGACTTCGATAAGGCATCCGATCAGGGCTTCATATCGCGTTTGAGCAACGATCTATCAAAACTGAAATCATCCACCGTGATCCCGGGAAGTTATGCTCTAGGGGGAGGCAGAATTTGCTCCCTGAATTTATGTCAATCCGAGGATGGTCATGTATTATCTGCAGGCTGGACTCGCCCTATAGATTTTCCGATTACCCCCGGTGTCTATGACGAGACGCAGAACGGCAACAGTGATACCTATATCATGAAAATGGATAGAGATTTGTCAAAAGTCCTTCTATCCACCTTTATCGGCGGCAGCAGGTCCGAGAGATGGAACAGGATGATAACGGATGGAACGGGGAAAATATACCTGGCCAGTTACACTCTGTCTCCGGATTTTCCCACAACCGATGATGCAGCCTTCAAAAAGTTTAGCGATGTTATTGAAGATAAAGAAGAAGATTTGGGCACATCTCCAAGAGACGCCTTCGTCATCAAGATCGACAAGGATCTTTCCCCTGAGGTACTTGAGGAATTCCATGAAGCGGCAAAGAGAGACCAAGTGAAAAAACTACAAAAGCTGCTGTCAAAAAATATGATGTGGTTCGAAAAAAAGGATAAATCCCAGCGAACACCCCTTCATTCAGCCGCCCGTTATGGCGCTTTTTCAGCCGTGAAGTTCCTGCTTGACCAGGGAGCCGATTTTAATGTCAAAGATGAGAGTGGAAACACGCCGTTACATCTTGCTTCGATATTTCGTCATGTTGAAATAATCGATCTATTGATTCAGCATAAGATCGATGTCAATATGCTCAATGGCCAGGGACAGGCACCGCTGAGCCTCGCCTCCTTATACGGAAATCCTGAAAGCATAAGACTATTGCTGGCCGGCGGGGCAAAGATAGACATCAGAGATGCGGACGGCAATACACCACTTCATATTGCCCTTTTGTACCGGCAGCCCGAAAACCTTGAGGAGATATTAAAGGCAAATCCGGATATTGATGCGGTTAATACAGAGGGTTACACGCCGCTGCAGCTGGCGGTCAGACGGCCGGACAATGAAAAGGCGGTCGGACTTCTTCTTCAGCAGGGGGCAGACGTGAATATCACCGATCCCACAGGGAGAAATGCGCTCCTGGTATCCGTTGGTTCAATTCAGACAGGATACATCGCATTATTGGTTTCAAATGGGATCGACATCAATTCCCAGGACAATGATGGAAATACCGCCCTGCATTATCCTTTAATCAACGTATTGAAAAACAAACTATATCTTCCCTACAGTACAGGTATTGTAAAGATTCTATTGGAAGAGGGCGCTGCTCCGCACATCAGGAACAAGGAAGGAAAATCTCCGATGGATTTAGCAGTGGAATCAGGAGAAAATGAGTTAATCAATCTACTGAAATCATCGAAGCTGATGATTAAATGAGGCTTTGGTACATGAGTCCAAATTAGTTTGACTGTCTTTAATTGCTGATAGTCACCAGGGCAATAGACATTGCCGAAAGACCGGAAAGGATAAAAATCCAGGCTTTTCTTTTTCACAAAGTTTATGTGGGGAATATTTATTCAGTTGATTTAGCATGCTCAGATAAGCCGTTGAATATTAGAAATGGAATAAAAGCATTATTTTTAAAATAATACTTTTGTCCGATGAAAAATTTATTTTTTCTTTGTATTAATAAATGTTTAATCCGTAAAACAATTCTCAGATAAGGATGGCATGATGAGAGTAGTTGCATATCGTGGTTTTTGGTTATTGGCTGTAGTTTTCTCGGTAGCTGTTTCAGCGCTTGAAGGGGGGAAGCATGGAGGATCGCGTCTTGGCCAAGGTACACCTGAAGATCCATACATTGTACCGGAGGCTGCTGCGGCGATCACAGTGGACGGCGTTCTGGAAGAGGAGGCTTGGGAGAGCGCTCTTATGCTGGACCTGCCCTACGAGACTTGGCCTGGAGAAAACACTCCAGCTCCGGTCCGGACCGAATGTTTGATCACCTTCGATAAGGCTTTGCTATACATCGGCTTTCGAGCCTTTGATCCCGATCCCTCGGCCATTCGAACTCACTATGCCGAACGGGGTAACGTTTATGGCGAAGACTATGTCCAGATAGGCCTGGATACGTTTAACGACGAGCGCAGAGCTTATATGTTCATCTGTAATGCTCTAGGCGTACAAGTGGATTTCCTTATGACCCAGTCGTCCTGGGGAGTTGAATGGGAAGCGATTTTCTATTCGGCAGGTAAAGTGAACGAATGGGGTTATGCAGTGGAGATGGCAATCCCCTTCAACCAGCTTCAGTTTCATCGCACATCCGGACCTCAGGTATGGGGCTTCGAGCCGATGAGGTTTTGCCCTCGCATGAACTGGTCTCATATCCAGCATCAGAGACACGACAGGAGTGATAACAACAGGTTTCAGTCATACGTGAAGATCAAGGGATTCGAGGGTATCGATCCTGGGAGGGACATCGAGATTATTCCAACGATCACGGCCACACGCACGGACGGCAGAGACGTAATTCCCAGCGGGAAATTTCAAAAACAAAACCAAAGTGCTGAGATCGGTGTCACGTCCAAATGGGGCTTTACTCGTAACCTGACGCTAAGCGGCACTTATAATCCCGACTTCTCACAGGTCGAGGCGGATGCCATGCAGCTCGACATCAATGAGCCGTTCGCCCTGCATTATCCGGAAAGGCGCCCCTTCTTCATCGAAGGCAGCGATTTCTTCAGGATGCTGAAACCAGCCGTTTATACCCGGACGATGCGGGAACCATCCTGGGGTTTCAAGCTTACCGGCAAGGAAGGTTCGAACACTGTTGGCGCTTATATTGTCCGCGACGACATGACGAATCTGATTTTTCCCAGCAGCCAGTCTTCCTCCTCAACCTCAATGGCGATAGAGTCGACCGCCTCGGTCCTGCGCTACAAGCGCGATTTCGGAAACAGATACACTGTGGGAGCGCTCTTTACCGGTCGCGGCGGGGAGGACTACTTCAACAGGTTGTTGGGTATTGACGGACACTTCCGCATAACGCAAAAGGATAGTATCCAGTTTCAAGTGATGGGCTCGAGCACAAAATATCCCACCGACGTTGCCAGCGATTACAATCAACCGCTTTCGGATTTCAGCGGCGGTTTTATCTCGTTCGAGTATGATCATGAATCCAGGAATCTTGGCTGGTGGTTCGATTATGAAGAGATCAGCGATGATTTTAGAGCGGATCTCGGCTTCATTCCGAGGGTGGGCTTTCGCAATTTCGAGGGAGGAATGAGCTACAACTGGTATGGAGGCGCCGATAATTGGTGGAGATCCATTAGTATTGGAAATGAAATCAACTATTTTGACGACAGGAACGGGAGTCCGCTTTACAGGAATGCCTCACTATTCTTCCGTTATGACGGATTCCTTCAGTCAAGTTTGCTTGTCCGGGCTAGTCTGTCGCGCGAGGCATTTAACGGCGTGGAGTTCGACAGATCTGAATTAGTGATCAACGGCAGCATCATGCCGAATGGCAATCTGCAAATAGGACTTTCCAGCATCATGGGTGACCGGATTGATTATGCCAACACGCGTATCGGCAGCAGAATAAGTATAAGCCCCTCGATAACGGCTAAATTAAGCAAGCATTTTCGACTTGGTTTCAATCACAGCTTCGAGCGCCTGACCGTCGATGCAGGCCATCTCTACACCGCCAATATAAGTCAGGCAACGGCGACATACCACTTCAGCACCCGCTCGTTCTTCCGTTCCATTATCCAGTACGTGAGTTATGATCGCAGCTCCGAGAACTACACCTTTCCTATCGATCCGGAGTACAGACATCTCTTCACACAATTTCTGTTTTCATACATGATTAATCCCTGGACCGTCCTCTTCGTCGGTTACAGCGATGATTACCTAAGCTCCCAGGATTTCTCTCTCACGCAGACAGGAAGGACGTTCTTCGTCAAGCTGGGATACGCGTGGGGATTGTGACCGCTGGATGCCTTACGATTCAGCGTTTGGCTATACGGGATTCAACGGCTTCCACTCCAGATGGGAAGGGACCGAAACAATTCCGGACAATCCTCCATTTGTCATCTGGGAAGATACAGGCAGTGGTTTGTCCACAGAGAATTGATACAGGATAAGAATATGAATTATTTATTCGTGTTTGAGACTATCCGCCGGTTTGGCATTTGCCGCTTTATATATCTGGACACTGACGGTGATTAACGCAATGCCAATTGCGCTAATGGCAGACAGAACAAATACCATAATTCCGATATCTGTTCGGTAAGAGAAACTCTTAATCCATTCATTCATAAAATAATGGGCTACAGGCCAGGCAATGATATTTGCTATTAAGACCAACATTACGAACTCTTTGGATAGCTTAACCATGACTCCCATTGTTTTTGCACCTAAGACTTTTCGTATTGCCACTTCTTTTGTCCTTTGTTCTGCCATAAAAGATGCTAGGCCGATCAAGCCCAGACATGAAACAAATATTGCAAGAATAGTAAAATACTTAATTAATATTTGCATGTTTTGTTCATTAATATAATCCTGGTTAAAATAATCATCCAAGAATCCATAATCAAAAATGAATCCAGGGGAGAATTGAATGGTTCGATCTTTGATGTAATCAATGGTTGCTGGAATATTATTTGAATTTAGCCTGACTATCATTATTCGTTTTGGAAGAATTTCATATTCCCACATCATAAAAACTGCCGGTTTTATTTGATTGTGAAGTGAAGTGCCGTGAAAATCCTTTACAACTCCAATGATTGTTCCTTCGGTCTTCCAAACTGTGAAGCTTCGCCCGATGGGATTTTCATAACCGATCATTTTTAATGCAGTTTCATTTATTATGTAATTATCTGCATCGGTTGGAAATTGCTCTGAAAAACTCCTTCCGTAACTCATTTCCATCTCGAGAGTTTCAAAGTAATCATAATCGACGGAACTAAAATTGAACATTATGGATTTGTCGCTCTCCATCCCTTCCCACCGGACGGTATCATTGTTCTGGATACTTAAGGGTAAATTGCATGCAGCTGATACGTTAACGATATTTTTATGTGTTAACAGCTCTTGTTTTAGAGTTTCATATTTACTTAATAATTCATCATCCAAGTAGATTATGACAGTATTGTCACGGTTGAGACCAAGGTCCTTTGTTCTAATATAGTTTATTTGCTTTAGAATGACGGCGGATGAAATGATCAAACAAACAGTAGCTGAAAATTGAAATATAATCAGGAAACGCCTAAAGAAATTGCCTTTACTGCCTTTTACGATAAAATTTTTCAATATTGAGACCGGTTGAAATGAAGATAGAAAAAAAGCCGGATAAATGCCTGACAATACACCTGTAACCAGGGCTACAAGTAGTATTCTTATACCAATATTAAAGTCGTATAAAATATCAAATTCAAGTTGTTTTTCAGTTATTGTGTTGAATGTAGGAAGAAGCAAAAGAACAATCAGAATTGCAACTGCAAGAGCGATAAATGAAAGAATTAGCGATTCACTGAAAAATTGTTTTATTAAATCACTCCGCCTGGCCCCGACTACTTTTCTCATCCCTATTTCTTTTGTCCTTAGCGACGACCTTGCGGTGGAAAGATTCATGAAATTAATTGAGGCAATCAGCAATACTAAAATTGCAACGGCGATGAAAATATAGACATAAAGGATAGGATCAGTTCCACTAAATGAATAAAGGTGTATTTTATCGAGAGGCTGTAAACCGACAGTACAATCGTAGACTCCTCTTTTATCGTATCTATCAACGGAATCAGATATTTTATTTACAACTTCTTTAAAATTTGTTCCTTCAGAGAGCAAAATATATGATGCACAATCCATGCTCCATGATTGCATCCTTTCTTTACTTACAAAAACTTCAGGTCGTGCGACAAGATCGAATTGCAGGTGAGAGTTTGTGGGTACGTTTTCCATAATTCCAACGACGGTCAAAGCTACTCGATTATCAAGGCGGATTGTTTTACCTATCGGATCTTCATTTCCAAAATACTTTAAAACAGTTCTTTCTGAGATCACGATTGAACTTATATCGCTCAGTGCAGTTTGAGGATTACCGGAAATAAACGGGAATGTGAACATTTCTAGAAAGTCGGGAGCCACAAGAGCAATTCTTTCTCTGAAAGTATTTTCTCTATAAGAAATAGACCCAACTGTATAAACATACCAGGATCCCCGCTCGATCTCAGGGTAATCTCTTTTTAAATTTTCCAGAAGTGCCCATGGACTTGAAGTCCAAACTTCGCCGCTGACAGTAGGAATGATCCTATAGATGTTTTTACCCTTTTCGTGAAAGCCGTCGAAACTTAGCTCATCCTGTACCCATAATAAAATGAGAATACAGCATGCCATACCGACAGCCAAACCAAGAATGTTGATCGTAGAATAAGCTTTGTACCTTTTTATATTTCTAACGGCAATTTTTAAATAATTGTTCAACATGATAAGACTCCAATAAATGGATACATAAATTTGGTTCAGGATGGATTTGATAATCTGGAATCCAAACCAGAGTTCACCTCTGATCCGTCCTTTCTTTGATACGATTTCTGAGTAGATCTCCTCGATATCGCCGATAGTCGATTCAGCTTCCCTGTCTGAGGAAATCCATTGGAGAATCTTTCCTCCAATACGAATAATGTTGTGTCTGAATTTGTTCATTTCAGCGGATATTTGAGAATCTCGGCTTCCAAAAATTTTTTCCAGAAGAGATCCTGTTCTTCCTTCAATTTTTTTAACGCATTGATTCCCTTCTCGGTGATCCGGCACATTTTTTTTCTTCTCCCTCCTCTTATCGCCAAGGATTCTCCCATATATGTCGTGATATATCCCTTTCTTTCCAACTGGAGGATAGGTTTCTGAACTACACCAAGAGACCACTTGGACCCGGTCAACTGAGTCAGATATTTCATGATGGAAACCAAATAAGCATTATCTTTCAATTCCCAAATAACCAATAAAACCTGTTCTTCTCGTCTTGTTAATGAAATCATAAATGAACCTGCTTGTGATATGTTATAATATGTATAATAAATACCGTGAAAAGTCAAGAGCATTTAGGGATTTTTTTGCAAACAAAATTAAATCCGCATTCAGGCAGATTGGAAAATCAATAGAAATTGTATGGCCATCTAAGAATCTCGATCTTTCCGACTATATAATTTCGTTTCATCCATCCCTCTCCATATGTTGTGGACATGGTTTAAATACGTAAATCCTTATTAACTCTTTCCGGGTCAGGTTATTTGTTATCGTCATGCAAACTCCTGATACTTTAAATCAGTTATTACCTCTTATTTATTATTTATGAAAAAATAAATTTTTCATCAGACAAAATTATGATTTTTAAAAAATAAGACTTTTCTCGTGTATCAAAATTTATTTTTTCTTTGTATCAATGAGCGCTATATAAATTAAAATTCAAATAGACTGGAGCCTGGAAATGCTTGAAAATTGCTTAAAAGTGGATAAATCCTTTTCTATTCATTCCACTGCTTTAGGTTGGGAATTTCTCCAGCAGGCTGCCCATTCCCAGATGTTTTTATTATTCTTTGAAAAAAACAAACATATTTGTTTGAAAAAAGCAACCATTTGCATTTATTTGCGTATAATATATTGAAGGACAGAAAAAAAAACAGTTCGGCTTAGTGATGATTTCATATAAGAACGAGGTGAATCCATGAAAGCATTAACAAGGTTGGAAGAACACATTCTCCTTTCCGTTTTTCATCTGAAAGAGAACGCCTATCTGATCACAATCAGGGATTTTTTCAAAGAGAATACAGGAAAGGAGTTGTCCATCGGCACCATTTACGTTCCCTTGGAGAGACTTCGAAGAAAGGGGTATGTGTCAACCAGAATTGTCAAACCCGCTCCCAAGGTGGGGGGAAGATCGGTTAAATATTATCGCTTAACGAAAGAAGGCGTCGCAAGTCTCAAAAGCATGAAAAAAGTACATGACCGGATGTGGTGGGGTTTTATTAAGGCCGGAACGAAGTGAGAAACAATGTCAGAAGGGCAAAAAAATAAATCTTTTCCCCGATTCGCGCACCGAATACTCAAACATTTTCTACCTGATTATGACTTTCCTTATGTCATCGGTGTCTATGAAAAAGAATATAGTGAGCGCAAAAAACAACGCGGAAGGAATTCGGCCTGGTTATGGCTCGTGCTTCAGATGCTGAAAGCCTGTCCGTCTTTTTTGAGACTAAAATCCGGAGGTGAACTCATGCAAATTCACAATTTTTTCAAAACCGCAAAGCGGAATTTTACTCGGCATAAAATGTACTCCTTTATCAACGTCGCCGGTCTGACCATTGGTTTTGCCTGTTTCATATTCATTTTGTTGTTTGTGCATCATGAAATCAATTATGATTCTTTCCACCAGGATGCCGACAGGATTTACAGGGTCTTTACTCAATTTTCAGGGGATGCCAGCTATTGGGGTTCCGATGAGACCGCGACCACCGCCGCGGCTCTGGCGGGCGCTCTTCAGCGTGAATTTCCGGAAGTGGAAGCAGCCACAAAGCTAAAGCCCGCCAGTCATGTTTTCATCAAAACGAAAGAAAAAGGTTTTTACGAAGATGTTATCCTGGCTGATGAGAATTTTTTCAAGGTGTTTTCATATCCATTAGATGCGGGAGACCTCCATACGGCCCTTGTCCATCCTGATTCCATCGTGCTCACGGGAAGGACGGCTGAGAAAATTTTTAAAAAAGAAAATCCAATGGATTTATGGGTCGATAATCTGGCCGTGACCGGGGTGATGAAAGACGTTCCGAAACATTCCCATCTTCAGTTTGATATCGTGCTTCCTTTTGTCCGTCTTTTTCCACTAAAACAAAGGCAAGAAAGGCTTAACAACTGGGAAGACCGGTCTTATTATACCTATATTAAATTAAAGCCCGGAAGCTCCCCCTCCGCTCTTGAAGAAAAGCTGACGTTGATTACTGAAAAGTATTTCAACGAAAACAACTGCCCACAATACAAGGAGATGCGGTTTTATCTTCAACCCATAAAAAAAATCCATTTAAACACTCAATTGAATGGTGATTTTCCTCTTAACCTAGATATCCGCATCATTTATATCTTCTCAGCGGTTGCGTTTTTTGTTTTACTCATTGCCTGCTTGAACTATATCAATCTGTCTACGGCCCAAGCGGCCCAAAGGGCTAAAAGTATCGGTATTCGAAAGGTCGTCGGCGCTGACCGGTCGGTACTTATCCGGCATTTCGTTGGAGAATCCATACTTTATGCTTTGGTAGCTCTGCTTTTTGCCTTACTGCTTGTATCGGCCTTTTTCCCACATTTCAGCTCCTTTCTGGAAAGGAGCATGAGTTTTTCTCTGTTGTCTCATTGGAAGTTTGTCGTGTTTTTTGTTGTCGTTGCCCTTTTTACCGGAGCGGCCGCCGGTGTCTACCCGGCCTTTTTTCTGGCCTCCTACCGGCCTGTTGATGTGTTAAGGGGTGATGTGGAAACTTCCGGCAGGGGGCAAAGATTGAGGGGGCTTTTAACTGTCTTTCAATTTTGTATATCCATTATACTTTTGTCTTCGATGTTGATTGTATACAAACAAAACCGGTTCATAAAAAATACGGATGTCGGTTACGACCGGGAGCATGTGGTTGTGCTGGAGTTGAATAAAATGCAGCTACGGGAAGATATCCGGCCGCTGAAAAACGAGCTTCTCAATCAAGCTCGAATTCTCGATGTGACCATATCGAGTAATCTCCCTGTCCAGGTCACCGGCGCGGACCGGATTACGATCCAAAACGAGGAAGGAGAAAACATTCGCTTTCGAACCAACCGGACAACCGGCGACGAAAGTTATCTGGATGTGTTCGGGATAAAAATCGTCCAGGGCCGGAATTTTTCGTCCGCATTCGGAACCGAAGAAGAACAGTCGATTCTCGTCAATGAAGCATTTGTCGAAAAGGCCGGTTGGAAGGACCCCATAGGCAAAAGAATTTCCCATTGGTTGGCCGAGGATGGGCGGGTAGTAGGAGTGATAAAAAATTTTAATTACCGGTCACTTCGCCAAGAGATATTACCCATGCTCATGGTCTATCAGCCCAAATGGCAGGCTTATTTATCCATGAGGATCAGTCCGGGTCCTGTGAAGCCGGCTTTGGAAAGCATCAAGGAAACCTTTTCCAGCATATTTCCCGATCATCCCTTTGAATATCGTTTTTTGGATGATGTCTTTAATAGTATGTACCGGGCCGAGACCAGGCTTGAAAAAATATTGGGGATTTTTACCCTGCTGGCCGGGTTTACCGCCTGCCTGGGATTGTACGGTTTGGTGTCATACAACCTTGAGAGGAAAACCAAGGAAATCGGTATCAGAAAAATTTTGGGCGCCTCGGTGCCCGGGATTATTTTTCTGTTTTCCCGGGATACCTTAAAATTTGTGCTGGTTTCCTGTTTGATTTCCTGGCCGATCGCATATTTTGTGATGAATAGGTGGCTTCAAAATTTTGCTTACAGGACGGGCATCGGTGTGGACGTATTTATTGTTTCCGCGATATTGGCTCTTATCGTTTCCCTGGCAACCGTCGGTTTGCGTTCGGTTCGGGCAGCCTCAGCTAATCCGGTGGACTCCCTCAGGTATGAATAATGAGGGACATTACCGAATGTATGCTGTCTTTTTCCACTTTTACAAGACGGTTCTGGAAGGTTGAGACAATGTGATGGGCCGACTTGGTGAATGCTGCGGCAGTGAGAAATGGGAACCTCTTATTCGTGCAGGATAACCTATAAATAGGCTTTATATGGTTAATCTGATATAAAATCAAATCTTCAAATTCCAAAATTTTATTAGCGTCGTACAATTGTCATTGAACCCAACCGCTGCGTAGTAGAAACCTGAAACTTAACTCACCCCTTCCTGAAAGAGCTCACCTCATATTCTATTACTGCATTTCAACCCGTATCCCCCATATTAAACGCAAAAATCGCTTAACTGAATCACCCTCAGTTGTTTTTTCATAACAAGATTGAGGTTGATCAGGACACAAAAAATGAAGCACACAACGGGTGAAAGGCTAAACATTCGTTTTAACAAAAAAATAAAGCTTGAATTTCATGGCTATTCTCTGTCACAAAGTGGATAGGGGGAATATTTATTTTCGTTCGAGTACGGACATTAACTGTTAATAAATGATACATGTCTGTTTCATAAGTGTAAGGAAATCCCAAGAACATGAAATTGGCATGTTTATTGCCGATTAAAATAGAGAATGAAGGTTTCAGTAAGGAGAGCATGATAGATATGGATTATACATCGACAAAATCCAGAACTTTCTCTTTCACGAGGTTGATATGGGTTTTAATAAGGGGGAGGATATGAGTACCCGAACAATGAACCGCAAAGCTTTCTTGAACGCAGTCGGTAAAATGGGCTGTGCCACCTGTTTGTGCGCAGCTGCTGGCAGTTTACGAGCCGCCCTATACCAGGAGGAACCTCAGGCTCAACCCGGTGAGAAGACAAAAGAAAGGGCTGTAAAACGTATGGAATACGCCGATCATTGGGTGAAACGGTTCTTCGATATCATAGACCAGACGCTTGACGAGAAAACACGAAAGAGACTGATGATGGCAAATGGAAGGGCATGTTACAGGGAGTGGATTCGGGACTCCAAGCAGGAGATCAAACAGGTTGATTTTGAGAAATGGGCTGAGAGGGCCAGCCAAAACATAAAGCAAGAGGGATTCAAGATCGAGGGCAATGTCATTTATTTTCAATTCAACAGCAGTGCTGAAACAGGCAAGCCGTCTCCCGAGGATGTCTGCCTTTGCCCGATGGTCGAATCAAAGCCAGAAGGCATGTCTTCTACTTTCTGTCACTGCTCGGTCGGCTATGTCAAAGAAATGTATGAGCTCAGGTTCGGCTGCACTGTTAATGTCGAGCTCATCGATTCGGTCCTCAAAGGTGGCAAGCGCTGCAAATTTAAAATCACCGTGCTTTAGAAGACGGCCGAAACCTTGTGTTGAAAGGAAGTGAAATTGGAGATTAGTAAAACAGATTAAGAAGCAGAGAAACAAATAGCATTTTTTTGTAGAGAGGAGGAGCGATGGGAAAAAAGTTAAAGAAGAGTATTGAGCGGATCGTGTGATATGCCGGATTCGATGGGGTTTCCACATGAGTGAAAGCAGTGGTGTGAGCGGGAAGGGCGTGTCCCAGTGGCGAAGGTGGCTGCAATCCGCGCCGGTGACCGCCTTTCTTCTTCTGACCTTCTCATTTTCTTGGGGTGTGTGGTGGCTGACCAAGCCTCTTATTTCCGGAGCCGGGTGGGGATGGCGCATCGCCGTCCACACAGTTGGGTTGTGCGGGCCCACGGTGGCCGCCCTGGTCTTGAGCGGGCTCCTCTATGGCTGGCAGGGAGTCAGTGATCTGCTGAAGCGGATCGCGCGCTGGCGCGTAGGGTTTGGCTGGTATTTGTTCGCTCTCTTTTCAAGCCTCATCATCGGTTTTACGGCCATCGGAGTACATACCCTGGTCGGAGGCATGACTCCGCCCATGAATCAAATCGTGCCCGTCCATATTCTTTTGCCTCTACCTGCTGGCCTACCGGAGGAGTACGGCTGGCGCGGATTCGCCCTGCCGCACCTTTTGAAGAAGCGCAGCGCCC
>Ga0180438_10004369_pt1 | contig 20408 bp, 13 predicted proteins | sample SS_ome_12_FD_132455 | JGI IMG/M metagenome (GOLD analysis project Ga0180438, IMG submission 132455) | Hypersaline lake sediment archaeal communities from the Salton Sea, California, USA - SS_3_D_2 metaG | ecosystem: Environmental > Aquatic > Non-marine Saline and Alkaline > Hypersaline >... | reverse complement strand
GTCGATCTGTCGATTATGCCGATTTATGGCAGGGCCGGCGCCATAATTCCATTCGATCCTGTCAGACAATTTACAGCTCAGGAAGTATCCGACCCGACTACAATAAGGATATACACCGGAAATGATGGAGAATTCACCTTGTATGAGGATGACGGTGCAAGCAATGATTACCTCAAAGGAGAGTACCGGCTGACTCATATAGTCTGGAATGACAATGAAAGGAAGTTAATAATCGAGCCTTTGAAATCAGCCGGGGAACAGAGTGCTGTAACCAAAGTATATAAAGTCCTTTTGCTGCCTGCCGGATCAACCGGAGAGATAACCTATAAAGGGATACGTGAGGAATTTACCTTCTGATCTGTCTGAGCCATCACAATGTTCATTAATAATATTGAATATGAAAAGACATCGATTATTTAGCATTGCTTGCCTGCTGCTTGGCATGCTGATGGCATGCGCGGGTTGTAACAAGGCCGGAATCGGTGATGATGATTACCCTATCAGGCCGGTTCCTTTTACCGATGTTGAGATACAGGATGATTTCTGGGCTCAACGGATGAAAACCAATCATGAAGTCACCATTCCGATCGCGCTTGACAATATAGTAAACGATTACAGCCATCCCTTATTATGCGTGGGCTCATCGTGGTGAGGGTCAGATGATTGTCTGGTTACAGCGGGATATTTTTCCAGAATACGATGAATGATAATCCGGAGCGTCCCCGTCCCTTTTCCGTGGATGATCCGGACATGATGAATACCCTTGTTTCGGCACTCCCTTAGATATTCCGGTTAAGATCCTTCACCTCTTAGGATCAAAGGCATGAAGATCCAGCACCCCTTTGCGATGAACAAATTTATAACCTACTCCTCTAATTCCGATGATGTGTTCAGGAGAAGAAGCATCATCCTCGATCTTCTTCCTGAGTTCTGCGATGTGTTTATCTACTGTGCGGGTTTGTATGTAAACATCTCTGCCCCAGACTTCATCCAGAATAACATCTCGGCTTAAGACCTTATCCTTATTTTGAATAAGAAAATGAAGAAGGGAAAATTCTTTTGCGGTCAAATAAATGATCTTCCCCCCCTTCTTTGCTTCGTACTTTCCAAAATCGACTTTGAAATCGCCAAACCTAAATGACTGCTTTTCTTGGTGAAACTGATTTTTTCTCCTCAGAAGCGCCTTGATCCTGGCCAGAAGTTCCCTGGGGCTGAAGGGCTTAGTCACGTAGTCATCAGCTCCCAGTTCCAGCCCCAGCACCTTATCGATTTCCTGGCTTTTGGCGGTCAGCATAAGGATGGGAGTGCCGATTCCCTCTTTTCGCAATTGCTTGCACACTTCGAATCCATCCATCTTGGGCAGCATGATATCCAGAATGATGAGGTCAAATTCTTGTTCTCTGGCCATAGAGAACCCCTGCTCTCCATCCTCAGCACAGGCCACCTCGTATCCCTCCAGCCGGAGGTTGTCCTCCAGCGCCATCAGGATGCTTTCTTCGTCCTCGATGATGAGAATTTTCTTCATTTTTTCTTTTTTTCCTTCTCCCCCAGGGGAAGCTTGATGGAAAAAGTACTTCCCTGTCCAGGCTCGCTCTTCACCTGGACGCTGCCGTGATGGGCCTCTACGATCTGCTTCACCAGCGTCAATCCCAGTCCGCTTCCCTTCACCGTGCGGGTCAGTTCATCTCCGCCCCTGTAGAAGCGTTCGAAAATCTTATCCTTCTCCTCCTTACTGATTCCGATACCGAAATCCTGGACAGCGATCACAAGACTTTGATTTTCCTTAAGGGCTCTGACCTCGACCCTTTTTACATCTCCTGAATACTTTATGGCATTATCGATCATATTTTGGATGGCCTGGGTCATGGAATCCTTATCTAAAATAACTGGTGGGAGAGAATTTTCCATCTCCAGTTGAATGTCAAATCCCGCATGCTGGACTCTTTCCTGAACCGATGAGACCAGATCTTCCAGCAAAGAATTCACATCCGTATCGTCGAAAACAAATTCCTTGCGCCCCTCCTCTATTTTGGCAAAATTGAGGACGTTCTCTGTAAGCAGGGAGAGCCTCTCGCTCTGTTCCAGGAGGACATCGTAGTATTTCTGACGGCGCTCTTCTGAGGGGACCCTGCCCGAGTGGAGCATCTCCGCCAACTGCCGGATAGAAGTGAGGGGGCTTTTGAACTCATGGGAAATGGTGGAGACAAAATCGGATTTCATGCGGGCAAGCTCCAGCTCATGGCTGACCGTGCGAACGGTCAGGACGAGGCCAAATACCAGAATCCCGGTAATGAGCAAAAACATATAAAAATAAATCCCGCGGCGCCAGGAGAGGAAGGTTTCCAAAAGACGGGGTTCTTGGTGATAGAATTCCAGACTCCAGTCCGGAAAGTTGCCTGGGAAATTCGTCCTGACGATCGGAGAGCCCGAAGGGACATTTTCAGAAGCCAAAATTGTCTGACCTTCCCTTCCCCTTACAATCCAGGATGATTCTTCTGACTGCACATGATGCTGGAGGGAGTTCCGTAGCAGTGGATCTTTTAGATACGTGTCCTTCAGTAATAAGCCCCATCTATCTTGTGGATTGTTCCTTTTTACCTGATCTGGAGGGAACAGAGATACAAGATACACATTTCGTCCAATCTCCACGATACATCTTTTTGCCGGATTCGTTGAATCATCCAAGCTGTGAGGCAGCTTAGCCTGGATGTCAGGAGCCGCCCTCTCCTGAAAAAGGAGGATTCTCTCTGTTCGTTTTTTTCGTTCCTGCTCTTCATTCATCAGATCTTGATAGGTGTCTTTGATAGCAGCTGTCTCGGAGGGAAGGGACTGTTGAGAAAAGAAATCATGGATGCAATTGTTTGTGTTTAAAGAAAAATACCCATAAGCGCTTCTCTCCAGACGCCACTTTCTGTCAATCAACGACTTGTATATTTCTATGTATGTCTTTATGACACTTGAGATGTCACTGGTTTCTCGATAGAGAGAGCCAAGCTCGAGTCCTGCCGCAACGCCCAAAGGAATCCCATCAGCAATCCAGATTTGGCTGTACTCTTCGGAGATCTTTTTATAGGATTCTATGGCTTCCTCGAAGAGTCCGGCTTTTTTCTGGACTCTGGCTATCGCACACAGGCATTCGCCCCTTGATTGAAGGTCCTTGGCCTGCTCCATTGCCGTTCGATAGGATAGTAAAGCTTTCGGGTAATTTCGATCCCGAAACTCCGATTCCTGTGCTGTGATAAAATTTGAATTGCCGGAGGGATGCGTTAAGAACCCTGTGGAATTTGTCAGGCTGCCATCAGGAAAAAAAAGAAGATCTGCTCCAGGAAAATGAATTTCATCCGCATTTCGAAAAATAAAGGCTTCCTCTAGGAGAGGATGTCGACTCTTGAAATCCTCCATAGAACGAAGAAAATCCGACTCTTCTGAATCTTCCTGTTCTGAAAGCGTATTTACAAAAGCCTGCTCCATTTCAGAGATCGATCGGTCAATGGAAAAAGCGACTTGTTCTGCGGCCCGGCGGTGTTCATCGAGCTGTCTTTTTTCGAGCAGAGCCTGATCGTTTTGAATTCCCCGGAAGGCAAAGTATCCGAGGAGCAGACTGGGCAGTCCGATTCCCAAAAGGAAAAGAAGAAAAATCTTTTTTCGCTTTTTCCCAAACAATTCCATCTACCCTTTTTTAATTTTTCACTTTTTACCGCCGGCGTTTGACCAGCGGCAGAAAATCCTCCATCAGCCAGAACTCCTTGTCTTCACCTTTCCCGCCTACGAAAACAAATCTTTCTCCGTCAGGTGACCAGTCAAGCCGATCACCAATATTTGAATCAACGAGACCCGTCTCGATGTCGACTATGCTCCTATCTTCCAGTGATATGATTTTAATAACTTTGCCGTCAGGTCCGTCGAAAGCGATCCTTTTACTATCAGGACACCACGCAAATTGTATGCCTGGATGCGGATAATCAACTTTTCCAATAACCTGTGAGCTGCCATCGCCACTCGCAGATATTATACTAAGATTTCCAGGACCGGAAGTGTCAACTTGGTGAGAAAAATATGCAATGAATTTTCCATCAGGTGACCATTCGATCGGTCCAAAATTAACATTGTCTGATTTTGTCGTCAGAGGTGTGGGTTTTCCACCATTTATCTTAACCATGTAAATGTTCGTACTTGTTTTAATAATATTTTTTGGTATTCTGGCACGCACAAACGCAATAGCCGTTCCATCGGGAGACCAACAAGGATGCATATCTGTTGTTTGTTCAGAGGCTTTTGTCAGCTGTCTTGGTCTTCCTCCCTCAGCGGGAAGTGTCCAGATGCAATTGTGCAAATAGTGCGGCAGTTTATTTTGTGTTTTCCCCGAGAAGACAATCGTCTTTCCATCCGGCGAAACCCTATTCCCCACACCGAAATAGGGGAGATAAATTTTCACATCTGATTGAATAGGAACTGCCGTAAAACTTCCTCCCTCAGCAGGGATAGAACCTATTGCTAATCCTTGCCAGGCGCCACTTCGATCACTGGGGAAATTTACGCAAAATATTCGCTTGCCATCGGGAGACCATCGTGGCTGGCCCGCTCCCTGAGCAACCTGCATTGCTCTCCCACCATTTGTCGGCAGAGTGTAAAGACCTGTTTGTCCACCTCTTTCAAATATGGCTCCGATTTTATTGTCAGGACTCCACCCCGCTAAAAGCCATATCCCGTGGATTCCTTCCGGGGCATCAAGAGTGATCACCTCCCCGGCGGACTCTCCATCCTCCCCGATGGGAATGAATTTAATTTGATTTCTTTTATCACCATTGTCTAGAAATGCGATCATATCTCCCTTAGGGGACCAGATAGGACTGGACGCATTCTTGGCCATAGCCACATGTTTCGGTGTCCCACCTTGTGCAGGTACAACCCATAAATCACCGCCTCCTCTACCCAGATTTTTATCTTCTGCATAGGCGATCATCCTGCCGTCGGGAGAGAAGACCGGTTCTCTGGCCTGCATATCGACCAATTGCTTGGGCACACCCCCATCAACCGGGATGGTATAGATACGCTGCTCATTCCTTTCCAAATCAACATCTGAAAAAGCCAACGTCTTCCCATCTGGAGACAAACTAATTCTATAGTTGACGGTACGGGCATCGCGAAAATTTTGATGAATGTTCTTCGGCTTTCCCCCCTCCGAAGAAACGACATGGATTGCCGTAGTTCCCTTTTCCTCGTTTTGTCCCAGTTCTTCCTCTGGAACATCAGCATTGAAAGCAATCCATCTTCCGTCTCCAGACCAGGCATGATCAGACCACACGACCTCCACACCTTCTGTGTTCAATTCAACGGGTTCTCCCGTGAAATCATGTCCCAGTTTTCCTGAAAGCGGCATTATCCAGATTTTTTTATCAGAGACCAGGGAAACTTTCTTTCCATCCGGAGACAAATGCATATCCCAGGAAACTCCTGTTGGGATCCGGATCTTACGGAATGTGGATTTATGAGGAACTGTTTCTAATGATTTGGCCAAATTTGCCAGTCTTTTTTTAGCCAGGTTGATTTCTTGTATCTGCCCGGGATATTCATCGATGAGGCGCTGGTAGGCTTTCCGGGCTTCCTGGTTGCCCAGCTTTTCATAGCACAATCCGATGTGATATAAGGCCTTAGCTGCGACGGCTTGGTTTTCTGGAAAATCCGCCAAGATCTGCTCAAAAACTTCGATAGCCTTCTCCAGCTCTCCTTCGACCTCCTCTTTATAGATCCCGGACTGGAAAAGCTGTCCGGCAGTCTGCTGGATGCTGCCTGACAATATTCCCAAAATGGAGAGGGCCAAAACACTAAAAAGAAAAATTCTTGATTGCATGATTCCCTCCTTTTATTTTACATCTCAGGAGGAAAAATATCAGAAAAAATCATTGTGTGAATGATGCTTCCGCAACATTTGTGTGAAGATTGGGTGAAGACAACAGAAGAGAATTCACTCGGGAGGAAGTTCGACTTAAACTGATCGGCTATTGATGGGGAAAGTCCGGAGGCTACAAATTTAATTTTGGTATGGACTTCTTACCAGCGTAAAATTCACCAATTTGATAGGGGTACCCGTTTTTATGTGCACGCACTCCTCATCCTTGAAAGTCACCGTGAGGACTTTATTCTTTCTATCGAAATCGAGAACGCCGCCGATTATTTCAATTCCAAGATCGAGGTCATAATTCCACCAAAATTGAACCTTATATTTTTGATTTCGCCCGGCGCCAAAATAGTTGATAAAAAGTTTGCCATAATAAGTGCCCGGTGAGAAGTTGTGAGACCCGAAATTCAGGGTCATCGTATAGTCCGGCCAAGGGCCGGCATTCGGACAGCAGCCATAAACCCATTCACCACCCTCCAGATCCTCCCCAGAGAACTCGATCCACTGTGCGCTCGATTTGTCCGGTTTATCCGGTTTCCCTTGAGCATCCTGACCTAAAACGATCAGACCGGCGATACAAAAAATACCTACCAACGCAATAAGTATTCTTTTCATCTCGCACCTCCCTTCTGTAGGCGTATACATCCCATGTATATATAAAATGCCTAGACTACATTTTGCCTTTGTTCTTAAATTAAATGAGGTTTTTGCTATCCGTCAATACATTATTGATATGTGGCCGAATATGACCGTTATTTGCCACATATAGCCGTCTAATCACACCTAAACAGCCCAGGCGAGATAAATGTCTGCGCCTGTTTGATGCAAACGGAGTGTAGAAAAAAATCTCAGTCTGTGAGGGCTGTCATACGAAGTTTAGCATCTTCAACCTCAGGGAGGCCCGGGTCGGCATCCTTCCAAAGCTCAAGGAACTTCCTGTAACTCTCGATGGCTTTGGTTGTACTGCCTTTCTGTTCGTAGATCTTACCCATCATGAAATAGCTTTTGACATAAATATCGCCATCATAGATCCTGCCTGAGGTCAGATCAAATATTTTTTCATACCACTTCAGGGCGCTTTCATAGTCTTTGGCTCTGTAGAAAGCTAAAGCGAGAGAACCATAATAGGCGGCATGCCCATCCATTTCACGATGATACTGGTAGGGTAAAAGCGCTATTGCTTTTTTAAAATAAGCGATGGCCTCCCCGATATTGTTCTCCTCTAACTCGATGTGCCCCATAAGATCATAGTAGTATCTCATCAGTTTGGGATTAAGCCAGTTATCAACCTCTTCCTTGATTTTATCGGCAATTATTCGGCCTTCATTCAGATTGCTCATTTTCAATGCAATGAGCCCTTGCAGATGAAGAGCGGAAATCCTTCCTCGCCTTCCCAGCACCCTTCCAGCTTCGAGAGCGCAGTCTAATGCATTCCGGCATTCTTCTGCAGCCCTTCTGAAGTCCCCTTTTGTATAATAAATGTTGGTCATACGATTAAGAAAAAAACACCCCCAACTTCGCTCTCCAAGACCCGATACTTCTTCAAATCCCTGTTTGAGATAACTTTTCGCTGTATAGAAATTTCCCGCATAGATATTCAAACAAGCTAATCTCGCCAATACTATGCTGCGGTTAGCCAATCTCCATAGATCCCCTTCCAGCCGTGAATCCAGGCAATTTTTATAACATTCCTCTGCCTGAATCCAATCGTCTTTCAACAGATATATATCGCCTTTCAATCTTAATGCGAGATTCCAATTCTCGTTTCGATCCAACAGCCTTTCAGTCTCATGAAGGGCAGGATCGAGTTGGCCACGAAAAAACAGATCGAGTGCACTCTGGTAGGTATAATGAAAGGGAAACAAATCTTCCGGCATGCTTTTGGCAAGTTTCTGAGCATCTGCATAATTTCCCCGGGCACGAAACGCAAACCTGAGGTGGCTACGTTTGGGACCGAAATAGTCTATTGGGGTTGGCTCTTTTAGAGCTTCAATACACTTGTCCCAATCCTCAATACGGCGATAAAGTGCACCAAGAAAATGTAGGGCGGATAAATCTTCTGGATAAATCCAATGGAGCTCCTTAAGCGTTTTGATAGCCTCATTCCAAGCTATTTCTCCCCCCAGATACATGTAGTAGAAGGCTTCAATAAGCAGGCGTTCTCTCTCCGCGACACGATGCCGCAACTCAAATGCCCTCTTCATAGATTTTTCAAAACTATCTTGATAGCCGGGAAGAAATAGATAACACTGGGCCAGTATTGCGAAGGCCCTGGCAAACTCGGGATCAATTTCTGTGGCTTTGATAAGATAAGAAGCACTCTTCAAGAGTTGTTCTCTGTAGAAGAGCTCCTTCCCTTCCTTAAAGTATCTGAAAGCCTCGATAGAGCGAGTCGTGATCCTTTCCATCCTTTGGTCACTGTCACCGACAATCCTGTCGGGCGGCACTGCCAGCCTGGCTTTGATTCTTTTTGAGATCTCATCCGCAACGGAAAAGATCTCTGTTTGGCTTGTACAATCGGAGCTCTCCAAAGCAATATTTTCACCCGAGGGTATTTTTATTAAATTGGTATTTATGCGGAGCTTTTTTCCTGTTTTGATAATATTTCCCAGGACAACATTATCGACATGAGCATACTTCGCAAATCTAGCAAGATCCTTTGTGTCATAATCTTCGACATCTAAAAGTCTAAGATTTTGAAGAATGTCAAAAAGCCTGTCCTCAGGGAGGACATTCAAATATCTCGATTGCGAGAGATCGGTGGTCAAGAGGTCGCAAAACCCGCTCCTCAAATAATCATAACTCTCTTCTCCTGTATCGTTTCTGAAATAGAGAATCGCCAGAGATGGTTTTCCGGATGATGACGACACGCCTGTCTTGGGAGAAAAGTTTTGCCACGTAACTACTGTCAGGATGGAAACACATAGGATCAAGATGCTCAGAACAATGACCAATTTTCTTTTGGAAAGAAAGAATGATTTTCTAGAGGAAATCTTTTTCTCGTGCAACAAGCTGTCCAGCCAGCGATCCAGTTCTTCTTTGTAGGCAAAAACACTTGCACGGGGTGATCCGTCCATACGGTGAACAGGGAGGCCGAATTCTTTTTCCCATCGTCGGCATGTCCGCTCAGCTCGTCCGAGATAAGACGCAATTTCCTTCCAAGACTGGAGGATCTTTTTTTTGTCCAATTCATAAACCCCTCATTATTGCTCTATCCCCTGAGCAGCAGGCGAACTCCAGCTTTGTTGACATATTATAACAGAATAAATACCAGCGACACAGAGAAATTAATTGCCCTTTCAAAGGGCTATCCACGCGGCACCCCGCATCCGGGGAAGTGAGGTTGTTCGGGTCCTGGAGGGTCCCATTGGGCCGGCCTTGGTCCGGCCAATCGCTCGCTTGACATTCGTCTCAATCTATGAATTATGTAAGGATAATCTAAAAAAAAGTTTGATGATGTCCTTTAAAATAAGCCAAGAAAATTAAATGGACATCGGGTAACTCCAAGGGGTAGAATGTTTTTCGCCCAAAAACCACACCAGGGGGATGGTATGAAAAAGAACAGACTTTTTGTTCTCATGTTTCTTGTCTGCGGCCTGCTGACAGTGCTCTTTGCCCGCAGCCTGCAAACGGAAGTCGAAGAGGAAAAAATGTACTGGGGCAGCGACGTCCCTAAAGGCTGGAACGGCGACTGGCCGGCCGAGTTCCGAACCGTACCTGAAAAAACGGACTTCGCTAGAACGACTTCTTCCATCGAGATCCTGGAGTTCTTCAATGTCCTCAGGTGGAACAGCGAGAATGTCGGCTTGATCAATATGTTTACCACCAGCCGGGGCAAGGCCGGCACTGCAATCGTCATGGCCAATCCGCGGGTGAACTCTCCCGAAGAGGCCAAGGCCACCGGAAAACCTGTCATCTACCTCCAGGGAAACATTCATGGGGGCGGAGAATCGGAGAATAAAGAGGGGATCCTCATGCTCATGCGCGACATCCTCTTGGGCAAGAAGAAATATCTGCTTGACGACCTGATAATCATCTGCGCCCCCAGCATCAATCCGGACGGCACCGACAGCTTGAGAATCCAAGATCCCGGCTCCCCGCAACTCGGCGGCACCGGGCGTAACGCCCAGGGTCTCAATTTGAACCGGGACGCCATTAAGCTGGAAAGCGTCGAGCTCAACGGCCTCTACCGGACGATCTTCAATCGCTGGGATCCCGTCCTAATCTACGATGGCCACGGCTACAGCGGCTGGTACGAATACGCCATTGTCTATACCACATCGACCGTCCCCGCTGCCCACCCCGGGCCTCGCAGCTACGTCTGGGACAAGCTTTTCCCGGCTATCCGTGAGACCACACGGAAAAATTTCGGCCTGTCGGTCTTCACCCACTGTGATGTAACCCCTACATACGCGGGTCAATGGTACAATTTCAAGGAGGGCGAAGTGCCCACGGTCTACAGCTTGGAAAATGCCATCTGGACGACAGAGGCGAAATTCGTAGCCGCCGCCTACGGACTTCGAAGCCGGATGTCCATCCTGGCCGAGACAGGCTGCGCGGCCGGAAACCCCAGCTATGAAAGAAGAATCTATGTCCACTACGCTCTTATGAGCGAGATCCTGGACTATTCCGCCAAACACGGAAGGGAGATGGTCAAGATCTGCCGGGACGCGGACAGAGATGTCGTTAACAAGGTCCTCACCGAGGCCGAATCGGGCCGGCTCAAGAACTTCCTCGCAGGCGAATATGAATCGTATGGCAAGATCGATGTGCCGGCCTACAGCAGAAAACACAGCGAGAGACGTTACATCCCCGGGACAAGCGTGAGAACCTGGGGTCAGCCCGGCCCCGTGGGCCCACCTGATTTGGTCTACAAAGATCTCGACTACCTGGCCAAGCCCGTCGGCACAAGAGAGGCCACGGTCCCCCGAGGATATTTGATACCTGCGGATATGGGCTTCATCGCTGAAAAGCTGCGGACGCATAATGTCAAGGTCGACGTCCTCGACAAGCCGGTCAAAGCCACCGGTGAGGAGTTTGTCATCGACATGCTGGCGAAGGCTCCGACTCCTCTCTATGGCACTGGAGGTATAAGGCAGGCAGTCAGAGAGCCAACGATGGAGCTCACGGGCAGATTCCGCAAGTCGTCCTCTAAAGAATTCCCGGCCGGGACGTTCCGGGTGGATCTGGCCCAGCCCGCGGCCAACACGGCCTTCTATTGTCTTGAACCCCAGGCCGCGGACGGGTTCGTCGGCAGTGGTGTGCTAACAGACTACCTGGTATCACTCGGCGTCGGCAAGCCCGGCGTCGTCTATCCGATCTACAAATATTTCAAGATCCTGGAATGAAAACACTCCAAGGTAATCTCTGGATCAAAACATATGAGAATGTATTGGATTCATGTTGACGAAGAAACAGGAAATGGGTATCTAAAAGGGTATCGAATGATTTGGGAGCAAAAGAAAGTCATTAGGAGTTTTAAATGACACACAAGACAAAAAAACACATGTCAAATGGACGTCATCTGCCGAAGCTGGTGCGGCTTTTTCCCCTGACCGGGCTGGCGGCCCTCATTTGGTTCCTGATCCGGGTCGTGCCCAAGCCTTCGCGTGCCGCCTACCCCTGCCAGAGAGTTGCGGCTCCCCTGGCCGGCGGCTTCGTGATGTGGATGGCGGGGCTCATCGGCTCGGCCTTTGCCTTCCGCAAGGCCAGGCAGCTCAAGCAGAAATCGCGCACCATAGCGGCGGGCATCATAACCGCGGCCGTGGTCCTCATCGTATGGAGTCCGTTCGCCTTCACAGGCATCCATTCGGCTCAAGCCGGGTTCACCCCGAGCGAAGCGGTTAACACCCCCATGGGCACGGCCAAAGGAATCAATCCCGGGCGGGTCGTCTGGATCCGCGACGCCGACGCCACAAGCTGGGACGGAAAGACCGGCGAATGGTGGAGTGACGGCAGCACCGACCAGAAGACGGTCGATGCCATGGTCTCCAATGCCCTGCAGGGCCTTACGGGAGAAAAGACCGATAAGCAGAGCTGGGAGGCCCTGTTCAAGCACTTCAACCAGACCAAGGGCCAAGGCGATTCGGGATATAAAAAGGGTGAAAAGATCGCCATCAAGATCAACTGCAATCAGGACCGCTCGGCCGAGTGGGGCAAGGGAGAACGGCCGCTTAACGGACTGCCCAGCCCCCACGTCGTCTACGCCTTGATCCAACAACTGATCGAGGCGGCGGGTGTGCCGGGTGAGGACATCATCCTCTACGAGGTTGCGACCAGGCGGAATATCGGGGATCCCATCTACAAGAAGATCAGGGCCAACTCGGACCCCGACTTCCAGGCCGTTCAATTTATGGTGAACAACGACTACGGCCTCGGCGGGGGACGCCTCTCCCCCACTCCGGATATGGACAATCCCATCCGCTTCGCCTCCGAGGACCTGGCGCCGGCCTATCTGCCCGAGCGTATAACCGGGGCGAAGTACCTGATCAACCTCGCCTTGCTGCGGCCCCATTCGATGTTCGGCGTGACCCTGACCGCCAAGAACCATTTCGGTTCGATCTACTTCGAGGAGCAGGGCTGGGTGCCACGTTCACTCCACAGATCCGGCCTGGCCAAAAATCCCCTGGGATCCTACAACAACCTGGTCGACCTTATCGGGCACAGGCACCTGGGCGGAAAGACGCTTCTCTATATGCTCGACGGCCTGTATACGGCCGAGTACAACGAAGGCAACGTGTTCCGCTTCCAATCCTTCGAGGACGACTGGGCCTCGAGCCTCCTCATGTCGCAGGATCCGATCGCCATCGATTCAGTGGGATTGGACATCCTGAGGAACGAACCTAGGGCCACCCGGGTTACCGGTAATGCCGATAACTTCATGCATGAAGCGGCTTTAGCCGACAAAGCTCCCTCCGGCACGACCTATGACCCCGAAGGCGACGGGACACCGCTGGCAAGCCTCGGCGTTCACGAGCACTGGAACAATCCGACCGACAAGAAATACTCCCGCAACCTGGGAACCGGCAAGGGCATCGAGTTGGTAATGAAGCACGAGTAAGGAGAGCCCGAGGGCAAAAATTCTATAACCCGGAGTGACCTGAACTTGATTTGACACCTGCTATCAAGTCAAGTGTTGGTCAGTCCACCTAATTTTCAATAAGAGCAGACCGAACAAGCTTAACGAGTGCCCTTTCGCCCTCTCGGTTCTCTGAGTTCACGGCGGCCACCGCATACGTACAATCGGTGTTCGTAAACTCCAGAGGGGCAAGGAAATTCAAGGATTACCCTACCAATGCCGAGATCGGTTCCCTGGAAAGCATAGTCTTGATGCACTTCGATTGGCTGGGAAATCAAGAAGACCGCCACGAAGGCGGTTAACCGAGAAACCGCTCCTAGCATTATTTCCCCTGACATTTGGGCGGCGGACTTCCTGCGCCCGAAATTCAAAGAGTGTAAATCCCACCGCTACTACATTCTCAATATAAGAGCGCCGCATGCAGGTGTCAAACCTCCCTCTTAAGTTGAAAGTCCAGCCGTATTAGTCCAAATGGACTGATGAGCATCACTTACATTGACAACCACCCCTCGATTAAGTCTAATATCCCCATAACAAGCGAGGAGGGTTTCATGAAAATACTTTGCATGATTCTACCATCGGCTCTGATTTTATGCTTTGCGGTCGGCTGCCAGGACCAGGAAGCGAGTGCAGAGCTTGAAGCGTTTAAAGCCCAGGCAGCGGTTGAGAAGCAGAACAAGGATCTCGTCAGGCATTACTTCGAAATGGTTGATAGGGGTGATGTTGAATCTCTCTATAAATTTGTTGATGAAAATTTTGAATCCGACTATATCGACCACTCAGCTTCTTATGAAGAACACGGCATTGAAGGAGTGAGAAAGCACATCAAATTCGCTTTTGATACCTTTGGCGACATGAAGCACGAATTAAAAATAATGATCGCTGAGGGGGATTTGGTAAGTATCCAAGGCACATTTCAGGCAACACACAAAGGTGATTTTTTGGGGGTTCAACCAACCGGCACGAAATTGACGTGTCCTATGTTGTGGATGTTCTGGGTTAGGAAAGGCAAAATACAGGAGGGCTGGATAGACTCGGATTCTCTGCTCAGCATGGCAATGCAACTCGGCTTGGAGCTCAGGCCGAAGGAAGAGAAATAGACTCAAGACGAAACAGCCGGGCGTAATATTCAGCTTGATTCGACCAACCTGATAAAAGTGTTGTGGGATGTAGGGAAAGCGTTAAGATTGGATCGTAGAGAAGCAGGGATAGGAGAGAGAAAAACACGGAAGAAGGAAACAGATATGAAGAAAGAAACACACATGAAGAAGACGAACCTGGCATTCATCCTGCTCTTATCGATGGCTTTCATTCAGGCGGCCGAGGTGAATCGTGACAAGCCTCGTAAAGGCGAGTGGGATTTCAAGCTCCAAAAGGTCTGGGAAATAGACAGAGCCGGGGATGATGTGTTGGGCAGGCCGTTCAGTCTTACAGCGACAGAGGATGGGTTCCTTTATGTCTATGACACAGCGAACAACATCAACTATATCTTTGATAAGGACGGAAATTTCGTAAGAGCCTTTGGAAGGCGCGGTCAGGGTCCCGGGGAGATTATGGGACAAGAATTGATTCACTATGTCGATGGTAAAGTCTATATCCCGACAATGAAGGGTATCAATCTTTTCACCAAGGAAGGAGAATATATACAAACAGTGAAACAGGAAGGCGGGCCGCTTGATCTTCGGATCTTTTTGAACCAGGACGAGATCATATCCGCTCCAAAGTCGCCTGTGTTTTTACCGGATGGTAAAGGAAAAATCCTCCGAAAGAATATTAAAACCGGGGACGAGACGGTTATTTCTGGATTTTCCATTCAAGATTGGGGAATCGCTCAAAGCGGGGGAATAATGGTCGATATAATATCCATCGGATTTTCGCCGTTGATGATATTGGGATACGCCGAGAACAGGCTCTACTGGGGGATGAACACTTCCTATATGATCAATGTTACAGATTTGAGCGGACAGAAGATCGATACATTCTCCGTAAAACGGAGGAGCAGAAGGGTCTCTGATAATTTTAAAAGGAATTTTTTTGCATCTTCCAATTTACCCCAAGAGATGTCTAATCAAATTGCCGAGAGCCTCCCTAACGAGATTTCATTTTTTCATCGCATAGAAGTCCACAACGGATTAGTCTATGTATTTGTTCCGGATGTCGACCTGGAGAGCCAAAGAGCCAAGCTCAAACAGATCGACATCTTCTCCCCGGAAGGAGAATATCTTTACCGGGCGTATATCAAATTCGAGAAAAATCGTTATCACCTGTTCTCGCCGCTTAATAGCCTTGTCATTCAAAACGGAAATCTTTACGCCGTCTTAACGGATGAAGAGTTTAATGTATTCATCGCTAAATATGAGATAGCGCTCCCCAAGGGGAATTGACAATCACTGTCAACTTAAGTCTAATAATCCTATTCAAAGCGAGGAGAGTTTTATGAAAAAACTTTTTATGATTTTGCCTTTGGCTCTGATTTTATGCTTTATGGTCGGCTGTCAGGACAAGGCAGCGATGGCAGAGCTTGAAGAGTTCAAAGCCCAGGCAGCGGTTGAGGAGCAGAATATGGAATTGACCAAGCAAATGTTCGAAGCATGGGGTAAAGGCGATACTGAGGCATTTAAGGGATTTTTGGCCCCAGACTATGTTTATTACTACCCATCAGGCAATCCCAAATCCATGTCCATGGAAGAGGTAACAGGCTTGGCAAAGGCCTTTTGGCAAGGCTTCCCTGATATGAGTTTTAGCATGGAAGACATATTTTCTGCAGGGGATAAAGTCATATTCAGGTTTACACAAAAGGGGACTCAAACAGGCGATTTCATGGGAATTCCAGCAACTGGAAAATCATTTGTTGCCAGCGGCTATTTAATAAGCCGGTTTGTAGATGGAAAAGTTACCGAACAATGGGAGGAATTCGATATGATGGGGATGATGACGCAACTCGGCATGGAGCTAAAGCCGAAGGAAGAGAAATAGGTAATCGCTCGTTGGGCTGAACTTGATTTGACACCTGTTGTCAATTCAAGTGTTGGTCAGTCCATAATCAAACATGCTCATCAAAATACTTCAGAATAATCTGTTTATACTTATTGTTAAGAACATAGACCCAGCCGTCGCCGACCTTGCGGTCGAGCCTCTCCCGCCTCCTGCTCGTAGTGCTGCGCGTCAAGCCCGGGAGCACCCCGGCAAACCTTCGTCCGGTGAAATCCTGCCTGTCTCCTCCCTGATCTTTTTTACCATCTCGTCAAAGCTCACCTCTGCATCCGTCTCGGCAAGAATCTTGAAATAGGCATAGGTACATTCCCCGCCGGTCTTTAAATAATCGAAATATTCATTTATCTCGAACTCCGACCATTCTTTAAGTTTCGGTCTTTTTGTCGCAATTATGGCTTGATCATTCTCTCCATCGGCCAATTCATCCAATGACCTGCCGTTTTCCTCATCATCGACGCCGTCAACCTCATATTCTTCATCTTCAAGCTCGATTTCACCCGAAAAATCCGCCTCCACGTACCATCTCTCACGGGCCCAATCCACAATCTTCTGCCTTCTCTTCTTGAGCTCAGCCGGCGTCCAGTCATCAAAAACAGCCAGCTCTTTTTCCTGGAAATAGATGGAAGCCGCATAACAATCCTTAAGCCCCGGTGCCCCCTTTTTCTCGGGAAAAGGCTTGTTGCTGTACACGCTGTTATCGAGTGTCAGGGTAAGATTCCCGATATCATGGGTAAACAGATCCAATTCATCCGCCTCCCAACGAGACCTCCAATACTCATAATCCGGCGTTTGGGGCAGGATATGCTCAATGCTTTCTTTTTTATCTGTTTTTACCAATTTATTCCAGGGCAGCAGTATTCCTTTCCCCCGGGCAAGATACTCCTCGTATTCATAGAGGAAATATTTCAATCCCGTGAAGTTGTACCAGTTCTTATCGTACTTCTCATATTCGGATATATAATCTTCATGGGAGGAGTAATGCAGCAGAAGCCGCTTGATTCTGTTAAGCACGCCGTTCTTAGAGATTCTTCCATGATAAAGGTCGTGTCCAAATCTAAAAAGAGTGGATTGTCCGGTATGGGATCGGTAGTTGTGCCACCGATAGATACGGAATGAATATTTCTCACAAATATCCAGCAGTTCTCCCAAAAAGTCCGAGTCATCCGCATACTTCATGCGGGCAGCCATTATCAAAGGAAGGAAAGATGCTGTATTTCCAATCCGCTGGATCTTCTCGGTCTTCTTCCGCATTTGCTTCCTGATATCCGGCTGGGCGAGGAAATTCTTGTACGATTCATCGTGATTAGGATTTATGACATCGCAGTAGGCTATGCACGACTGGTTGAGCGTCTCGACGTAGGCATTCAGGCCCTCCAACAATTTCCCTAAATCGTTCTGATAATCTTTCAGATTGAACCGCTCTTTTACTGAAGCATAGCCTTTCCAATTCCTGGTGAAATAGCTGTAGGCCATCAACCACGATGATCTTAGCAGTTGATTCTCGGAATCCGTAGAAGACGCATTGGCTTCCATAAGCCTCTGAAAGATAAAGGCCCAGGCTTTATTGATGCTCTTTCCAAGTTCTTCGGCCGCATGCAGGGGGATTTTGGTGGACAGGTACAACAGGTAATTCTTCACTTTCTCCATTTCGGAAAGCGGTTTCCCCCGGTTGTTCATGACCTCGAAGATTACTCCCACATCGGAGCTATTGGGCACTTGATAGACCGTGAGCTTAAGATAGTTCGTGATTTTTTTATGGAGATCGATGATCCATGGCTCAAAACCGACCGGATCCTGTTTCCTTTTGTTATCAAGGTAATGCCAGAAAAATTTCTGCGCCCGGTAAAGCCTTTCATGGGCCTTGATGATAGGTCCTTCCAGGCGTGATTCTAAAGAGATGATGTTATTGAAAAAGTAATCGTGACAATCCGGATTGAGTGTCAAGCGGGCTTTCTGTTGGTTTTCCAAATCGGTTATTTGTATATAATTTTTCCTGATTCCGCCGGCCAAAGTCTCTTTGCCGCCCATACTACCCAGCATTTTGGAAATGCAATTCAAGAGAATGATAATGGTCGTCAGCCTCTGCTGACCGTCCACCACATTATAGATGTCAAGGCTGTTTCCTTCTTCGTCGATAGTGGCCTGCATCGATGAATCATGGTGCAGCACAAGAGTACCGGTGTAGTGTTCTTGTTTGATTTGCAGGACCTCCAGGTCTTCTATAAGATCCTGCCACTGGCGTTCGTCCCATGCATATCCTCTCTGATAATCCGGAACCTGCAATAGCTTATCTGAAAATACCTGTTGAATCGTCTGCAGATGCTGCATTATAGACTCCTTGAGGATAAATCAGACACAAATCCCCCTAAATATGTCATGACAAAACAGAATGAGGCATGAATAGAGTTTTATCAATCCCCTTTTCGGATGATTCCCGGGGTGAAATTGCTAGGTTCTCTCCCTATTTTTATTCGAAATAATCAGAATCCTGCCTACTTTTTCTAATAACCAGCGAATAATGGATCATGTGACACATAGGTAAGGCTTTTATAAACTCACAACCGATGATTGTAATCGTTGACCGCTTGGGAAACCCAAAAAGGTTGAGAAACTAAACCAGGACTTGCATTCTATCCGTGGGAATCTTTACGTGCGCTGGGCGCTCATACAGTCTTTCCGTGCCAGCATTGCCCGTGCTGTTCTTCCTGCAACCGGCCGAAGGAGATCAAGCTGATTCGGTTTATCCCAAGCAGTTGAAGCCGGCCTTACCCTGGAGCTTTCGATTATAGAGGGGAATGGAGGTTACAACGCTGGAAATCAAGAATCTAAGAACTAAACATCCATCCGGCTCTTGAAAAATCTTTCCGTGTCCTTATCCAGGAAATAGACATAGCAGCCCTTCAATCCACGTGAAAGCAAAACCCTATATGTGTTCTTAACCAGGTCGATAAACCTGTCTCGGGACCTCCTCACCACAGGATCTCCAGAATTCTCCGGCCTGCCCACCCAAATCTGTCTATCCAGGTCATAAACCAGATCATTTCCGAAAATAACACCAACATAATCAAATTCGAATCCCTGGGCCGTGTAAATGCACCCAATCTGCTCGATGCCATTAGGATCGTGAGCCCATAGGGTAGCTTTTGGTATCCCTCTAGCCAGCCTCGTTGCCTCGGGCCTCGCGTTCCATGGACGTCTGTAGTCCCCTACTCTAACATCCTCGTGAAGCATTCCATCAGATTTTGGCTTCTTCGACCAATCCCAGCAGAATCCCGCCGTCATTCTAGCCTTGAAGCCCTGCTCTGATTTTTCTCTAATGGCTTTATCTAAATCATCCAGAACATCAAAAATCCTGAAGTCAAAATCTTCATCTCCCGTCCACAAAGCATTTGCCGTCTTCCGTATGCCGAGCGTATTATTGATCCAATTAACAAAAGCATCAGATCCGCTGCAGCGAAACTGCGCCTCAAGTTCATACTCGAAAATCGTACAGTCATTTGCCCGTGCAAATTCCTGGATGTGTTTCACAGTACCAATCTCATCCGGCCTGACGACCTGATCCTGATCAATAAAAAAGACCCCCACCTTGGCAGCATTGATAAGCTCCTGAATCTGAGGCTCACCAGTCCTTTCTTCAGTTCTTGTATATCGACTGTCGCTGGTCTTTCTTATTCTGTGCGCTTCATCGCAAATGAGCACATCCACAGCATCACGCTCAGCATGCATATAGCTGTTAAAATATTTGAATTGAATCGCTCCACGGGTGCCAATGATTTTTCTGAGGGTCGTGGTGAATGCTCTGGACCCTGTGGCATAATGGGCATTGTAGCCCTCAAGCAGCAGATCTGCCATCAAATTAATGGCAATGACCGACTTCCCTGTCCCTGGCCCACCTTTTATGACAATGACCCGCTTTTGTTTGTCATGAAAGCCCTTTCGTGCCGATGCTATAACTTTGTCATAGGCAACCAGTTGCTCGTCCAGAAGGATATACTCCTGCTTTCCTTTAATGATCTGCCCCACATGCTCCATAAGCTTTTTACTAGGACGGTACCTGCCACCTTCAATACGCCTGAGCACATCAATCCCCTGCCCGCCTTCAAGCCTGGGCAGAAGGTAATCACAAAGATTGTCAACGTCGTCCTTGGAGAAAAGCGGATATTCCTGAATCAGACTCTCAAACTTTTTCGAGATAATGACATCATCTGGATGGATGGAATAATTGTGGAGATAGGTGCAGGCATCAAGTGAAACCGGCTTATCCCCTTCATAAAAAGCCGTGTGCCCATCCTGAAGATACATCTTGTATTGACCGACTTGAGCTGATGGGTGAAGCACTTCCCGTTCACCATAACCAACCCAGGTGATGACCTCATTTTCTCCCTCTGCATCAGTGCACTTCTCCCACTGTTTGAGTTCAACGATTACAGCATGATC
>Ga0180438_10004368_pt1 | contig 20408 bp, 15 predicted proteins | sample SS_ome_12_FD_132455 | JGI IMG/M metagenome (GOLD analysis project Ga0180438, IMG submission 132455) | Hypersaline lake sediment archaeal communities from the Salton Sea, California, USA - SS_3_D_2 metaG | ecosystem: Environmental > Aquatic > Non-marine Saline and Alkaline > Hypersaline >... | reverse complement strand
TACCACCCGGGCTACAGTGCTTCCCAGCCCGCCATGCTCCAGGTGCTCTTCAACGGTAACAATAGCCCCGGTTTCAGCGGCAGCCTTAATAATTGCCGCCTCATCAATGGGCTTGAGGGTGGACATGTTCAATACACGACAGTCTATGCCTTTACGCTTCAGGTTTTCCGCAGCTTTCAGTGCCTCGGCTACCATAAGACCAATGGCAATAATAGTAGTGTTTGTTCCCTTCCTCATAGTAACCGCCTTACCCAGCTTGAAATGGTGATTCTGATTATAGAGCAAGGGCGTCTTAGGACGGCACAGCCTGATATAAAAGGGGCCATAGTTGGCAGCAGCTGCTTTTACTGCCTGGGCGGCTTCAATAGCATCAGCAGGGACAACAACGTTAAAACCGGGCAGGGAGCAAATAAGAGCCAGGTCTTCAATAGTCTGATGTGAGGTGCCATCTTCGCCAACACTGATACCGCCATGAGTGGAAACCAGCTTAACATTGAGCCGGGGTTGAGCAATTGACATGCGAATCTGGTCAAAGCACCGGCCGGGGACAAAAACGGCGAAGGTGCTGGCGAAGGGAATCTTGCCTGAGGCGGCTAAACCAGCAGCAATGACCACCATGTTCTGCTCGGCGATACCACAATCAAAGAAGCGGCCGGGAAACTCACTGGCAAAAAATTTGGTCATGGTTGACCGGCAAAGGTCAGCATCCAGCACCACAATATCCTGGTTCTCCTCACCCAGCTCAACCAGGGTTTTACCATAAGCTTCCCTCATAGAAACTTCTGGGGACATTTCTACTCCAGTTCCTTCAGGGCTATCTCTACTTCCTCAGCGTTTGGTGCTTTGCCGTGAAAATCACAGTTGTTCTCCATAAAACTGACTCCCTTGCCCTTAATAGTATGAGCAATAATAGCCGTGGGTTTCCCTTTAACCTGTTTTGCCTGTTCCAAGGCTGAAATAAACTGAGAAAGGTCATGCCCGTTAACCTCAATAACATGCCAGCCAAAGGCCTGCCATTTCCTACTAAATGGGTCAAGGTTCATAACGTCACGGTTCCAGCCATCAATCTGCAGTCCGTTGTTGTCCACGATAGCTACCAGGTTATCCACCTTGAAGTGGGCGGCAGCCATAGCCCCTTCCCATACCTGCCCCTCGTCACACTCACCATCCCCCAGCAGAACATAAACCCGGTAGTCCTGTGAGTTGAGGCGACCAGCCAGGGCAACACCGAGGGCGAAGGATAATCCCTGTCCCAGTGAGCCGGCGGTCATCTCCACGCCGGGAGTAACTGTTCTGTCAGCATGCCCCTGAAGGCGACTACCAAGCTGTCTCAGAGTGGATAGCTCACTTAAGGGGAAGTAGCCACACTCAGCGAGAACAGCATAGAGCAGGGGGGCAGCATGTCCCTTGCTCAGGATGAACCTGTCCCGGTCTGGCCACTGGGGATTTGATGGCATATGTCGCAAAAACTTGAAGTAGAGGGCGGTAACAATCTCCACCGCCGACAGGGAGCCACCAGGGTGACCACTACCAGCTTTCCCTATCATGGTAATGATGTGGCGGCGCAGCCTTTTAGCTACCGCCTTCATTTCATCTATTGACGCCGATGATGAAAAAACCTCGGCTTTTACACTATCAGCCGAGGTTACGGATAATGGATTACCTGATTCAGGTACCGGCATTAACACCCCCTATTTGTAATAATTATATAACAACTGTAGACAGATTGTCTACACCGTCTTTTTCTTTCTTCAAATTGATTTTTGTGTCAATGAGTGCTTAAATTACGGGGTATAGAAGGAGGAGACAGGTGAAAGGTTTATCGCTACCAGTCAGTAAAAGAAATATTCTGGGTAAGAAGACCAGGTTCTTACGCCGCCAGGGTATTACCCCCAGTCATCTTTTTGGACATGGCCTGGAGTCAATTCCTTTGGAGTGTGATACTGCTCGGCTGCAGCGGATAATAGCTCAGGCAGGAACAACCAGACTCATTGCTCTGGAGCTTGAAGGGGATAACCAGCTCAGAAACGTGTTCATCCATGAAATCCAGCGAGATGTCTGCAATGGAGCGCTGCTCCACGTTGACTTCTACCAGGTGCGAGAGAAAGAAAGTATAAAAGCAGACGTTCCTATTGTCTTTGTTGGCGAAGCCCCGGCATTGAAAGAAAAGGGGCGCAGCCTAATTCATGCGATTACCACCCTCAGTGTTGAATGCCTGCCGGATAGGCTTCCACCTCAAATAGAGGTTGACCTGAGCCCGCTGGAGGAGGCGGAGCAAGCACTCTATGTTAACGACATTGCCCTTAGCCCCGACATTACGGTCATTACTGACCCTGACCAAATGGTGGTGAAGGTCAGTGAAGTCGCTGTAGAGGAGGTAGCAGAGGAGGTTGAGGCTGAGGCTGAAGCAGCAGAAGAGGCGGGAAAGGAGCCAGAATAGCAACTCCCGCCTTTTTATTTGACTATCAAATGCATTGAAGTTATTCTGGTCATTCTGGTATAATCGGGCAATGATTATTGACTTTCATACCCATGTGTTTTCGCCCCAGATAAATAAAAACCGCAGTAAGTATATTGATAGTGACCCCTGCTTCGCTATCCTCTACTCCAATAAAGATGCCAGGCTCGCCACTGCTGATGAACTCATTGCCAGTATGGATAAAGAGGGGATTGATATTTCGGTCATTACCAATATTGGCTGGACTACCCACGAGCTGTGTGTTGAAACTAACGACTACATCCTAGAATCGGTAGCCCGCTACTCCAAGCGGCTTATAGGTTTCTGCACTGTTCAGCCCAACTCGTATGATGCCGCCATAGCTGAAATCGAGCGCTGTGCACGGGGGGGGATAAGGGGAGTCGGTGAGATGAGACCAGATATGCAGTTATTCGACCTCGTGGATGAAATACTGATGGAGCCATTTGTTGAGGTATTAAAAAAGCATAAGCTGATTCTGCTCACCCATTCCTCAGAGCCGGTAGGCCATGACTATCCGGGCAAGGGAGCAATTACCCCGGATATGCTCTACCCCTTTATCGCCAGCTACCCTGATTTAACCATAGTCTGTGCCCATTGGGGTGGTGGCTTACCCTTCTATGCGTTAATGCCCGAGGTAGCTAAGGCGATGAGTAATGTCTTTTTTGATACCGCAGCTTCGCCCTTCCTCTATAGTCCCCAGATATATAAACAGGTTACCCAGCTTGTCGGGGGTGACAAGATTCTTTTCGGCAGTGACTATCCCTTGCTGGCACAGGGGCGGTTGCTAAAGGAAATCAGTTCTCTGGACTTGCCTGAGGAAACCAAGAACCTGATTCTGTCAGGTAATGCCCAGAGACTGCTGGGAATTGAGGCTTGAGCTATGGAGCAGGTCCGCTGTTTCATTGCTATTGAGCTACCTGAGGAGTTAAAAGCAGGGCTCAGTCAGCTTCAATCTCGGCTGAAAGTGGGCGAGCAGGCTGGGGTAAAGTGGGTTGACCCCTATAGTATTCACCTGACGCTAAAGTTCCTGGGCAGTGTGGCGGTAGACAGGATTGATGAAATAACGGGGGCGATAGAGGAAGCGACTCAGGGGACGTCTCCCTTCCACCTTGAGGTCAAGGAGCTTGGAGTTTTCCCCAACTTGAGGCGAGTTCAGGTAGCTTGGGTAGGGATAAGCGGGGAGGTAGATAAGCTTGGTCAGCTCCAGCGACGCATTGAGTCCAACCTAGCTCGCCTCGGCTTTGCTCCGGAGTCAAGACCGTTTACCCCCCATTTGACCCTGGCTCGACTTCGCGACCGGGCATTACCTGACGAGCGGCAAAGATTCGGGCAGCTTATAGCCAGCACCAGATTTGAGGCAGCGTTTACCATTGATGTAAATACTATCAGCCTGATGAAGAGCCAGCTAACCAGGGAGGGCGCTATTTACAGTCGAATAAGCTCAATCGGGCTAAAAAAGCCCTTGTCAACAACCCCGGCATAGTGTATACTTCAAAAAATTAAATCTCGGTTGGGAGGTGGATCTCGTGGAACAAATTAATTTCCCCAAGTGTCAGAAGTGTAAGTCTGGAGAACTGGTGCCTCTGTCCGATTTTGGCAGTCAAGGGGCGGCGATTTACTACAAAGCCTGGGTTTGCACTAATCCTGATTGCGGCTTCAACCTGAAAATCAGGAATGGTGATGTCTATATTGACGAACCCATTATGAGCGGGGCACTTCATAATACCCGCTCCCGCTAAAACATAAGTAGTTCACCCTGAAGCTCTAGATTACGGGTGGTGAATGTGCTTCCTCAATTAACCAAACTTAAGGGGATAGCACTTAACCTTCTATTTCCGCAGTGGTGTGTGGGCTGTGGCAGGGAAGGTGATTTCATCTGTTCTCTCTGCCGACGGTCATTACCCCGTATTATGCCCCCACTTTGTCCCCGGTGTGGCCGACCTCAATCCAGCGGCATACTCTGCCCTAGCTGTGTTGGCTGGCAGGCGGAGATAGACGGCATCCGCTCTCCGTTTCGATTTGAGGGGGTAATGCGCCAGGCTATATATCAGCTAAAGTATAGAAACCTCAGAGCCCTGGCGGTGCCGCTAGCCCAGCTGCTGCAAGACTACCTTACTACCAGCCCCGTACCCGGAGCGGCTCTGGTGCCGGTACCCCTGCATCAAAAACGATTGAGGCAGCGTGGCTACAATCAGTCCCGCCTGCTGGCTCGGGAGCTGGGCAAGCTCATCAATCTGCCGGTAGTAGATGACTATCTTACCCGGCGGCGGCACGCCCCTCCCCAGGCAAGGACATCAACTGTGGAGGAGCGGCGGAACAATGTAGCTGATGCTTTCACCTGCCGCGACCACAGGCTGAGGGATAAGCAAGTACTGCTGGTGGATGATGTCTCCACCTCTGGAGCCACCCTTGATGCCTGTGCTGCAGCATTAAAGGCAGCCGGCGCCGGCTCGGTGTGGGGGCTGGTGCTGGCAAGAGAGATTTAGAGTAATCAATATCAGGAGTATGAACCGATGGAGCTACAGATAACCGGTAAAAATATAGACCTATCACCAGCGGTACACCATTACGCTGAGCGTAAACTGGGCAAGCTCAGTCGCTATCTACCCAATATTATTGAGTCCAAGGTAGATATCTTTGAAGAGGAGACAAAGTCTCCGCAGCAGCGCTTTGTGGTGCAGATGACTATAGATAGCGGCGGCACTGTGCTCCGTGGCGAGGAGAGGGGGAAAGACCTTCTTTCCGCTATTGATAAGCTAGCCACGATTATGAGCCGGCAGATTAAGCACCATAAGGGGAAATTATATGAGAAGGGGAAGGGTAGCTCACTGGCCAGAAGTGAATCCAGTGAGGGAATAGAGACACGACCCCAGCGAAGGGTAGTCAAGGTCAAGCAATTTGCGGTTAAACCAATGTCTTTAGCCGAAGCCACTGATGAGATGGAGCTTTTGGGCCACGATTTCTTCCTCTTCTTTAATGATGACACCGAAAAGCTTAACCTGTTATATCGGCGAAAGGACGGTAACTACGGTCTGATTGAGCCTGAGTTGGGGTAACATAATTAGAGAAGAGCTAAAATACATCACTTTTAGTAGCGATGTGGGCTGGCTCGGGATACTGGGCTCGGCAAAAGGGCTGCTGTGTCTCACCTTGCCCCAGCGCTCAGCTCAAGAGGCGCATCAGCTATTAGGTGACAGGGTAAACCATGCCACCTGGTCTCCCCACTTATTTGACGACTTAATCCAGCGCCTCAGGATTTACTTTGGTGCTCACAAGGTAAACTTTCCCGACAAGCTTGACCTGTCGGGGGCTACTCCCTTTCAGCGTCAGGTATGGGAGGTAACCAGGCTTATCCCTTATGGTGAGACCAGAAGCTACGGCTGGGTGGCGGAGCAGGTTGGCAGACTGCGGGCAGTGAGGGCGGTGGGGCAGGCTCTAGCCCGAAATCCTCTACCGGTTACTATCCCCTGCCACCGGGTAATTAACGCCAGTACCAAACTCGGTGGCTACCAGGGGGGAGTGGAGATGAAGAAGTATCTTCTCTATCTAGAAGCCTCAGCCAGCATTCACTGAGGCCAGAGCTTAGCCCGGTATAGTCTCCGTTTACCCTCAGAAGTCCCCCTTACCTTCAGGTTGAGGAAATCCATCTCGTATTCCTCAATCAGTCCTTCACTGGCGAAGCTGAAGTATGTATTATTGCCGATTATAATATGGTCCAGGACCCTGATCCGCATAATACTCGCCGCATAGACCAAGTCCCTGGTTACCTCTTTATCATACTTGCTGGGTTCAGGGTTACCTGAAGGGTGGTTATGGGCAAAAACGAGGCAGGCAGCATTATGTTTGATGGCACTTTCCATAACCTCGCGGGGAGGAATAAAGCTACTATCTACTGTTCCTTCAAAAAGGGTTGCGACCTCGATAATCTGGTTCTGGCTATTTAGATAAATAACCTTGAATACCTCTTTCTTGAGGTCTCGCATTGAGTGGTAGAGATAATCAAAAATCTCCTGAGCCGATTTATAAACGGACTTATCAATAATCTTCTCCTTGAGAAACTCTCTGGCTACTTCCTGCACCAGCTTGATACCAAAGGCACTGTGGGGACCGATGCCTTCAATCTGCTGTAGCTCCTCAAGCGGGGCTTCAAGGACTCCTCTCAAGGTCTTGAACCTTTTAATGGCTTCTTTTGCCTGCGATTTACAGTCCTTACGGGGTGAGCCCAGGGTTAGGAGCAATTCAACAATTTCGTAGTCGTGGAAACCAGCCAGCCCTGACTTATTAAACTTTTCCCGCAGCCTTTTTCTGTGACCGGCCGATATATCACTGGAAGGCATTTTTGGATTTTCCTCTTTACCCATTCTAACACTAAGGGGCAAGGGCCTCTATCCTTAGCCCATCTTCTCCTACCAACTCTACCAGCCGCTGATAAAGTTCAGGACAGTAGTTGACGGACATATTGAACAGCTTAAGGTTAACCACCTTTTCCTCATTGGTAACCCGCAGGCTTATTTCATCCTCTCCGGGGAAGTCCCTCAGGGTGTTAATCAATTTATGCAGATAGGCAATATCACTACCCTCGTCGCTGGTCTGGGTAATGCTTATTACCAGTCGGCGACTTTCGGCTGAGGTAGCAGGAGCTGCGGTTTCCTCGGCAACCACCGGCATCTCACCGGCTTGAGAAGTAACCACCTCTTCACCCTTAGCTGCTTCTGGCTGGTAACGGCGCACATAGTCGCAGTTCAGCTGCAGCTGGTCATCTCTCAGCTTTATCTTGCCTTCAACCACCAGTATATTTCCTTCCTGCCACAGGTCTTTGGTAGTGGCATAGACCTTGGGCCAAACCATGACTTCAATTCTGCCATCAAGGTCTTCCAGCACCGTGCTGGCAAAGGGGCGCCCGTCTCTGGTTAACAGGTGACGAACCGAGGCTGCCATTCCGGCAACAACCACATTTTGCCCTGCCAGCTCGGCATCAACTTGACCACAGAGGATAGTATTCTCTGAGGTTATCTTGGCGGCAAAGGAGCTGAAGGGGTGCTCGGAGAAGTATACTCCCATCAGCTCTCTCTCCCAGACCAGCCTCTCCCGAATAGATGTGTCAACAGTCTGCAGGTCAAGGCTGGGCACAGGAACCGGCATCGCCTCCCCCCACAGGTCAAACATAGTAGATTGTCCTGTCTCCCGTAGATGCTGCTCTCGTTGAGCCAGAGATAGGATACGATTGGTGTTGTTGAGTAGAGTGCCACGGTCGCCCAAAGAGTCCAGGGCTCCAGCCTTAATCAAGCTTTCCAGCACCCGTTTGTTCAGTCCACGCAGGTCGGCACGGGAGCACAGGTCTTCAACAGATTTGAAGTCGCCACCCTTACTTCGTTCCGCGATGATAGGCTCAATAGCCCCCAGCCCCACATTCTTGATAGCGCTCAGCCCAAAGCGGATGTCGGCAGTACCACTATCATTCTCTATAGAAAAGGTAACCTGACTGCAATTAATATCGGGGGGAAGCACGGTAATACCCAGGCGGCGGCATTCGGCAACAGCACTGGCTACCTTCTCTGACTGATCGGCATTGGTAATCAGGAAAGCAGTGATATACTCTGCCGGGTAGTTTGCCTTAAGATAAGCAGTCTGATAGGCAATAAGGGCATAGCTCACGCTGTGAGCCTTATTAAAGGCGTAGCCAGCGAAGGGCTCAATAAGGGCAAACACCTCAGCCGCTACCTCATCCGAGAACCCGTTCTTCCTGGCACCGGCAATAAAGTTACGCCTTTCTTTTTTCATAACCTCAGGAATCTTCTTCCCCATTGCCTTACGGAAGATGTCAGCCTGTCCCAGGCCGTAGCCAGCGAAGGCCTGGACAATAAACAGCACCTGTTCTTGATACACAATCACCCCGTAGGTCTCCTCAAGGATGCTGGCCAGGGTGGGGTGGGGGTAGCGGATAGGCTCCACACCATGCTTTGCTTTGATGAAAGTAGGGATTTGCTCCATAGGTCCCGGGCGATACAGGGCTACCATAGCGGCAATATCGCTGAAGGAGGTTGGCTTAAGCTCCTTGATGTAGCGGCGCATCCCCGCCCCCTCCAACTGAAACACACCCGCCGTTTCCCCCGAGGACAAGAGTTCAAAGGTCTTGGCATCGTTCATCGGGATAAGATGCAGGTCAATCTCAGTGCCGCGGTTTTGGTGAATAATCTCCTTGGCCTTGCCCAGGATAGTAAGATTAGCCAGACCCAGAAAATCCATCTTCAACAGACCAATACGGGCAATGTCTTCCATAGTGAACTGGGTCATAACGGTGGCTTCATCATTACCCTTGCTCACCCGCTGGAGTGGGACGTAGTTGGTGAGTGGCTCTTTGGATATAACCACACCGGCGGCGTGAGTACTGGCGTGGCGGGCGATACCTTCTATCCTCTTGGCTGAGTTGACCAGATTGCTGACGGTGGCATCCTCATCATAGATATTCTTCAGTTCGCTATTTTCATCCAGGGCTCGGCCCAGAGTCATTCCCGGCCCCAGGGGAATCAGCCTGGCGACACGGTCAACAACACTGTAAGGCATACCCAGAGCCCGACCCACATCCCTGAGGGCTGCCCTGGCACCCAGGGTGCCGAAGGTTATAATCTGAGCGACATGGTCGGTTCCGTATTTCTGTGAGACATAGGAGATGACCTCGTCACGGCGGTCATCCTCAAAATCCAAGTCTATATCGGGCAACTCTTTACGCTCCAGGTTAAGGAAGCGTTCGAAGACCAGCTTATTCTCGATAGGGTCAATGGCAGTAATACCCAGGCAATGAAGGACGATACTGGCGGCAGCACTACCCCTGACCCCGAACAGGATGTTTTGCTTTCGGGCGAAGGAGACGATATCCCAGACGACAAGGAAGTAGTTGGCGAACTGGGTCTGCCTTATTACCTCCAGCTCGTAGTCAAGTCGCTCCTTTATTTCCGGGGTAGGTTGGGGGTAGTATCGGTGCAGACTCTGATGACAAAGGTCAGCCAGAAACTGGTCAGCACTTTTACCCTCAGGTAGCTCTATCTCGGGGAGGTGGAGGCGGCCAAACTCGAGCTTGAGGTTGCACATCTGGGCAATGCGCTCCGTGTTTTCTATTGCCTGAGGGATATCCTTAAATAGCTCTGCCATCTGCTGCGGGCTTCTGAGGTAGAAGAAGTCGCCCGCCATCTTAACCCTCTTGTCATCATAGATAGAAGAGTTGGTCTGGATACACAGCAGCAGGTCGTGGGCTGAAGCATCCTCCTGGTTGACATAGTGGACATCGTTAGTCGCCACCAGCGGCATATCCAGCGCACCGCCCAGAGAGATGAGACCCTGATTTATTTGCTCTACCTCAGGTATAGGATGCCTCTGTATTTCCAGGTAGAAATCGCCAAATATTTGCTTATACCACAAGGCAGCCTCTTTCGCCTCCTGGAGGCGTCCTTCCAGAACCAGGCGTGGAACCTCACCGCTGACACAGGCAGAAAGAGCAATAAGACCCTGATGATACTGCTGTAGAAGCTCTTTATCGACCCTCGGCTTATAGTAAAAACCTTCCAGCTGGGCTTTGGTAGCGAGCTGGATTAAATTGTGGTAGCCGGTCTGGTTTTTAGCCAGCAGGATGAGGTGGTAGTGGTTTTTATCGCTGGCTTCACGGCTGAAGCGGCTGTTGGGGGCTACATAAAACTCGCAGCCGATAATAGGTTTTATCCCCGCCTCTCTGGCTGCCAGGTAAAACTCAATAACGCCGTATACCGCGCCATGGTCGGTTATCGCCAGGCTATCCATACCCAGCTCCTTGGCTCGTTTAACCAGCTGGGGAATGCGGCACATACCATCAAGGAGGCTATACTGGGTATGGATATGGAGATGACTGAACATGACACCTCTAGCAGTAGAAATTCGCTGTTATTATAACACAGGGTCGCTGTCGGGGGCATTCTTTTTAAGGTTAGATTTACCCCGAATAGATTGGATGTTTTCTATCAGGTAACCCTATCCCCTGTATCCCCTTCCCCTTATCAAGGGGAAGGGGAAGATTTATTTTAAAAGGGGCTACGCCCCTTTCAACCCCCTTTATCTCATTCCACTTTTAATCTTTTATTATCCCGCTTCCTCTTTAATCATGGCGCCGAGAAGGGGCTACGCCCTTCCAAACTACCCCGATAAGCAACCCCCTAAGTAATTACAGGGAGCTTAAGAGGGGCGAAGCCCCTCTTTTCTAACTATTTCCCCCCTCATGCAAAGAATGCATCTTCCTCTTATGGAGAGGGGGATAAAGTGGGTGAGGTAGATAAGCGACTCCAGATATAATTCTAGGGGAAGAGCGGGGGTGCAGCCCCCCATACCTTCAGGGTGGGCGGGTGGGAAGAAGAAGCTGTCAAACCAGCCCTATGCTTTTCAGCCTTGACAGTGTAAAATCTGGATACTAGCTCGGGGGAATAAAAATTGAGGATTCTCAGTATTGCCGCTAGATGGTTATTTATACTCTGTCTGCCCATCCTGCTGCTGACAGCCAGCATCGGCGGGGCGGCAAACAGCCTCTGGCTGTATGAATACGGCTTCCAAAAATATGATGTCAGTCAGACTACCGGCTTGGCTGAAGCAGAGCTGGAGACAGCAGCCAGCGGACTAATCGGCTACTTCAACTCTGATGATGAGGATATTACCCTTACCGTGGTCAAGGATGGCGAGCCATTTGAGTTATTTAATGAGCAAGAGGTGGCTCACCTCAGGGATGTAAAGGACCTGATTCGGCTGGATTACCGCTTTTTATTGGGGACGCTGATTTATATTCTGGGCTATGCCGGGTTTAGCCTCATCTGGGCTAAGGACTGGCGGTGGCTGGCGCGGGGGGTGGCTGTGGGGAGTGGTATCACCCTCGCCCTTATGGTGGTTTTAGGGGTGGGGATATTACTGGACTTTGACCAGCTCTTCTGGCAATTCCATATTATTAGCTTCGCCAATGAGCTGTGGCAGCTTAACCCTGCCACCGACTACCTGATTATGCTCTTCCCCCAGGGCTTCTGGTATGATGCCGCCTCATTTTGCACCCTGTCAGTGGCGCTGGGGGCAATGGTTCTGGGCGGGGTGGCGGGGGGTTATCTGCTATCTACTAGGAGGCGGTTGGATAAATAATCTCTATTGAGCGCACCCCGAAGGTTATATCAGCATCCCTTCCATCTGAGCCAGGATTTGCTCATTAGTGAAGTGATTAAGGCTTATGGCATCACTGGGGCAAGCCCCGACGCAGGCACCACAGCCCTTACACAGGGCTTCGTTGACCCGACACACCTCCTTCTTCTCATCAAAGGAGATGGCACTGTAGGGACATACCAGAGAACAAAGCTGGCATCCGGAGCATATTTTTTCGTCAACAACTGCGGTCGCCGCCTCAATCTCAACCTTGCCCCGGTCAATTATCGCCAGAGCCTCGGCAGCAGCGGCTGATGCCTGAGCTACGGTATCGGGTATATCCTTGGGACCCTGGCAGCAACCGGCAATGAATATTCCGTCGCTCATCGTAGATACCGGCTCCAGCTTGGGGTGCTTTTCCAGGAAAAAGCCATCGGCGCTGCGACTGATATTAAACAATCGAGCAACAGCCCCGGCATCCGGCTGCGCCTCCAGAGCAACACTGAGAACAACCATATCCACTGGCACCCTTATGATACTGCCGAGCAAGGTATCCTCAGCCACGACCACCAGTTTACCCTTCTCTTCATCAGTTGTGGCGTGGTTGGTGACTTCGCCCACATTCCCCCGGATAAAAGTAACCCCTTCGTTCGACAGGCGCTTATAAAACTCTTCAAAACCTTTACCGAAGCTCCTGATATCCATATAGAATTCATATACCTCAGCCTCGGTATGCTCCTTTATCAGATGAGCCAGCTTCATGGAATACATACAGCAAACCCGGGAGCAGTACTCGTGATAGTTCTCGTCCCGGCTACCGACGCAGTGGATAATAGCTAACGCCTGCGGCTCAGTACCATCCTTGAGAACAATATGACCCTGTGTCGGTCCTGAAGAATTAACCATCCTCTCAAACTCAAGACTGGTGACAACATTGTCCAGTCGCTTATAGCCATACCGATACATGGGGGTAGGGTCAAACACACCAAAACCGGTAGCCAGAATTATAGCGCCAACCTCCACCTCAACCACTTCGTCTTCCTGTTCAAAATTAATCGCCTTGGCCTCGCAGTACTTCTCGCAGGCACGGCAGGCACCCTTCAGGAAATAGGCACAGTGCTCCCGGTCAATGACCGGTTTATTGGGCACCGCCTGAGGGAAGGGGGTATAAATAGCCTTCCTCTTACCCAGACCAACCTCAAACTCGCTATCTACCTTCCACGGGCACTTCTCCTGACATAAGCCGCAGCCGGTGCACTTGGTTACATCGACATACCTTGCCTTTTTCCTGATTTTAACCTTGAAATTACCAATATAGCCCGAAACCTCTTCCACCTCACTATAGGTCATTAACTCAATATCGGGGTGAGAGCCGACCAGGCTCATCTTGGGGGTAAGAATACAGGCGGAGCAGTCCAGAGTGGGAAAGGTCTTATCTAGCTGTGCCATATGCCCGCCAATGCTGGGCAGCCTCTCTACCAGAAAGACCTTATGCCCGGAATCAGCAATCTTGAGTGCCGCCTGAATGCCAGCGATACCCCCGCCCACCACCAGGGTATTGGGGTTGACATCAACCTCCATCGTCTCCAGAGGCGTCTGATAGAAAACCCGGCTTACGGCGGCGGCGACCAATGCCTTAGCCTTCTCGGTAGCCTTCTGCTTATCCTCGGTTACCCACGAGCAGTGCTCACGAATATTTGCCATCTCAAATAGATATGGGTTCAGCCCTGCCTCCTGACATACACGGCGAAACGTACGCTCGTGCATCGTCGGTGAGCAGGAAGCAACGACTACACGATTAACTCCCAACTCCCGGATATCATTCTTTATAATATCCTGACCCGGGTCAGAACACATAAACTTGTAGTCGCGGCTTACCACCACCGAGGGCAACCCTCGGGCAAAATCGGCAACGGCAGCCACATCAACCGTTCCCGCGATATTGCTGCCACAATGACAGATGTATACCCCAATTCTAGGTTCCATGCTCAGCCCCCAAATAGAATTGCAATTAAATTTGCTCCCGCCCCTCGCTCACACCAATACCCCTTCAATCTCAGCCATAATCTGCTCGGTGGTGAAGTGCTTACCGGTGATAGCCCCGGTGGGGCAAGCGGCTACGCACACACCACAGCCCTTACACAGGGCTTCATTGACCTGGCACACCTTCTTCTCTTCGTCATAGGAAATAGCTTTATAGGGGCAAAGAAGATTACAAATCCGGCAGCCAGAGCAAAGCTTCTCATCAATATTAGCAATAGCCGCCTCAATCTCTATGGTGCCAGCGCTAATCATAGCCAGAGCTCGAGCAGCAGCGGCTGATGCCTGGGCTACAGTATCAGGGATATCCTTGGGACCCTGGCAGCAACCAACCACGAAAGTGCCATCGGTCATAGTAGCTACCGGGTCTAGCTTGGGATGTCTCTCGAGGAAGAAACCGTCGGGGCTCCGGCTCAAGGAAAACATCCTGGCGACCTTCTCTGCGTCGGAGTGTGCCTCCAAGGCAGTGCACAGGATAACCATATCTACCGGCACCCGCATTATACTGCCCAGCAAGGTATCCTCACACTCGACCACCAGCTTTCCCTTCTCTTCATCGGTGACGGCGCGGTTGGTAATATCGCCCACCTTCGCCCGGATAAAATTAACCCCTTCGTCGGACAGGCGCTCGTAAAACTCTTCATAGCCCTTGCCAAAACAGCGCATGTCCATATACATCTGGTATATTTCAGCATTAGTATGCTCCTTTATCAGATGAGAATACTTGAGGGCATACATGCAGCATACCCGGGAGCAATACTTGTGATAGTTCTTGTCCCGGCTACCTACGCAGTGGATAATAGCTACCGCCTTTGGCTGAGAACCATCCTTGAGCAGGATATTGCCCTGTGTCGGTCCTGAAGCACTGACCATCCTCTCAAACTCGAGCCCGGTAACAACATTATCCAGACGCCCGTAGCCGTACTGGTAGAGTGGGGAGGGGTCAAAGGCGTCATAGCCAGTGGCTAGGATTATATTACCGACATCTACCTCGACTGCTTCATCTTCCATCTCATAGTTAATTGCCTTAACATCGCAAACCTTAGCACACTCCTGGCACTCCGAGCACACCCCACAGTTCAGGCAACGCTTGGCTTCCTCAACAGCCATCTTCTCATCAAAACCAAGCTCAACCTCGGTAAAATCTCTTCGCTTATCCAGTTCCAGGGTGGGCATCGGTTGTCTTGCCTTCGGCTCCACTCCTTCTTTCGACACCTCTTTTACCCGTTTAACCGTAGCCGGTCTCCCCTCGGTTAAGCTGGCACCACTAAGATAGCGGTCAATAGAGATGGCAGCTTCCTTACCCGAGGCAACACCAGCAATAACATCAGCCGGACCAGCCACCACATCACCACCAGCAAAAACACCTTCGATGCTGGTTTGCAGGGTAACCGGGTCAACGGACAGGGTTCCCCAACTGGTATACTCAGCCTCCTTGGGTAGCATTGCCTTATCCACTACCTGCCCGATGGCAATGATTACATTATTAACATCCATATTGAATTCCGAGCCTTTAATCGGTATTGGCCGCCGGCGACCACTGGCATCAGGCTCACCCAACTCCATCCGAATGCACTGGATACCGGTTAGTTTGTTATCCTTGGTCAGGACTTTAACCGGTGCCGCCAGAATATCAATCTTCACCCCTTCCTTCTCGGCCTGCTCAACCTCGGTTTTATCAGCAGGCATCTCGGCTCGGGAACGACGATAGACAATAGAAACCTTCTTTGCCCCCAGCCGCTGGGCAACCCGGGAAGCATCTATGGCAGCATTGCCACCACCAATAACCGCCACCCGCTGCCCAAGTTCAACCTTCATCCCCAGGTTCACCTGCCTCAGGAAGTCGAGGGCATGGAGTACTCCCACCGTATCTTCATTGGGAATACCCATCTTCTGGCTTACGCCGGCACCAGTCCCGAGGAATATAGCTTTATATCCCTGATTGAATATATCCCCCAGATCCTTCACCGGGGTATTGGTCTTTATCTCCACCCCCAGCTCTTCAGCATAAGCTATATCATTCTCCACTATTTTATTAGGCAACCGGTACTCAGGGATGCCGTAGCGCAACAGACCACCACTCTCGGGGGCAGCCTCAAAGACGGTAACGGGGTATCCCTCCCTCACCAGGTCGTAGGCACAGGCTAAACCCGCTGGACCGGAGCCAATGACCGCCACTTTGTCTTCCTTTGTCTTCTCCACCGGAGTTGCCTTTTCTCTGCCCGCACTCAGTTCGTAGTCAGCCATGAAGCGCTTCAGCGAGCGGATGGATATCGGCTCATCAACCTTCCCCCGCTCGCACTCCAGCTCACAGGGATGGGTGCAAACCCGCCCGCAGACACCGGCAAAGGGCATAGTCCGCCTCAGCACCTCAAGAGCTTCCTTGAACTTGCCCTGTGAGATAAGGGCGACATAGCCCTGGGCATTAACCCCGGCAGGACAGGCAACCCGGCACGGCGGATAGCCTCGTTTATCAATAGTAAAGACACTGGGGACTGCTTGAGGGAAGGGCCGATAGATAGCCCCCCTTCGGCTCAATCCCAGTTCAAACTCGGCGGGCACCTCAACGGGACATACCTTGGCACACTCCCCGCAACCGGTACACTTATCAACATCAATATATCTCGACTTCTTCCTGATTTTGACCTTGAAGTTGCCGACATACCCTGAGACTTCTTCTACTTCACTGTAGGCCATCAGGTCAATATAGGGGTGGGAGCCGACCAGGCTCATCTTGGGGGTGAGGATACAGGCGGAGCAGTCCAGGGTGGGGAAGGTCTTATCCAGCTGAATCATGTGACCGCCAATACTGGGGTCCCTTTCCACCAGGTAGACCTGATGTTGACCATCAGCTATCTCTAGAGCCGCCTGAATGCCAGCGATACCCCCTCCCACCACCAGCGTATTAGGGTTAACCGGAACCGTCTTGATTTCCAGGGGCTCCTGGTAGAAAACGCGCCTTACCGCAGCGCTCACCAGAGCCTTGGCCTTCTCTGTAGCTGCATCGTGGTCTTCGGTTATCCAGGAACAGTGCTCCCGAATATTCGCCATCTGGAATAGATAGCGGTTAAGCCCAACGCTTTCACAAGTCTTACGAAAGGTGCGCTCATGCATCAACGGAGAGCAAGAAGCCACCACTACCCGGTTGAGCTTCAGCTCTTTAATATCATCCTTGATAAGAGCCTGACCCGGGTCAGAGCACATATATTTATAATCTCGAGCCACTACCACTGAAGGCAGCCCTTGAGCAAAATCAGCAACGGCACCGGTATCAACTGTCCCCGCAATATTGCTCCCACAGTGACAGATATATACTCCAATTCTGACCTCGTCTTCCATGAGTAGAACCTCCTTAAAGTGGCTTAAATCGCCTCTTGAACTAGTTCACTGATGTCCTTAACCTGAATAACGCTGCCTTTGTCTAAGGTCAACACACTATCTTCAAAGTTGAGCACGCAGTAGGGGCAGGCAACAGCTAATACATTGGCTCCTACCTCAAGAGCCTGCTCTATCCTTATATCAGAAAATCTTTCTCCCTTTTTGGTTTCCATCCAAATCCTCCCCCCGCCGCCGCCACAGCACAGGCTGTTCTCCCTGGAATCCACCATCTCAACCAGTTCCAGGCCAGGGATACTCTGTAGAACCTGCCGTGGCTCATCATAAATACCGTTATGACGCCCCAGATAACAGGGGTCATGATAAGTAACCTTCTTATCTAATTCTTTGCTGAGCTTCAACCTTCCCTCTTTAATAAGCTCAGCAAAATATTGAGTATAGTGAACTACTTTAAAGTTGCCGCCAAACTCGGGGTATTCATCTTTGAAGGTGCTAAAGCAATGAGGAGAAGTGGTAACAATCTTGCTCACCCCGGCTTCCTGAAAAGCACTGATATTACTTTGGGCCAGAGTTTGGAACAGGCTCTCACTACCTGCCTTGCGAACACTCTCACCACAGCATTTCTCCGCCGCCCCCAGGATGCCGAAATCCACACCGGCTGCTTTCAGGACACTGGCTGTAGCGCGGGCAACCCTCTTAGCTACGGGGTCGTAAGCTGGAATACAGCAGGGAAAGTATAGTATCTCGGTGCCTTTAACGTAGGTCTTAACATCAAGGCCTTCTGCCCAATCCGCCCGTTTTTCCGGTGGCTCCCCCTGGGGATTACCCACGCCGGAAATATTTTTAACTGCAATCCGGAGAGAGTCCGGGGCCTTGGCGACACCTACTTCGGTAATAACCCGACGCATCGCCCTCATAACATCTATTATTTCCACACCACGGGGACACCGCTGGACACAAGCATTACAGGTAGCACACAGCCACATCTCTTCAGCTTCAAGGTCGACCAAGCCCAACTGTGCCTCATGCATTATTCGGCGAATGAGGAAACTTCTTACCAGGTGCCAGGGACAGGTAGCGGTGCAAAGACCACATTGATAACATAATTTGAGGATTTCGCCGCCTTCCTCTTTTATAATATCCGCTGCTTCTTTAAATGGTGCTACTGCCTGCATTACAAACCTCCCCGTCTTTCATTTTCGGTCGTTATGCGGCGAAATATACCACATACCAAACCTGTGGTCAAGGGCCTTACCCCAAATTATTGATTAATCTTACCCAATTTATTAATTTTTCCCTATGTCACTGATAATTTTATTGACAATGCCCTGACCCGGTAGTAAAATATTTATACAATGCCTAGCTTGCGCATGGAACAGACACAATCCCAGCAAATGCGGCAGGAATTAAGACAAATTCTGCGGATGGAGCAAGCAACCCTGCTGGAGATGCCCGAGGAGGAGTTTCACAAACTCATCGCCAGGATTGAAAGCAGTCCCCTTTTCCAGAGGCTCTACCAGAAAGAGAAACTAATCCGCCACCAGAGATTTCCCAGAACCGATATTTCACCCAGCTTTTATCAACTCCAAGAAGAGGTAGTGAGCGATAGAGGCTCTCTTGATGTAGAATCCCTTCTGCTGAACAAGGAACATATTATCGGTCAAGTGAAGAAATTGGGGCTGGAGAAATTCAAACGCTACTTTCTATTCCCTGAATCAGGTATGACTCCCCAAGAGCTGGCTAAAGAGTGTGATTTAACGGTGGCAGAGGTTCAGAAAATAAACAGCCTTATCGATGATTTCTCTATCTTGAGTGAGTTTTATCACCCTTCCTCTCTCAGTTCAGGGGAGATTCACTATACCAAAGTTGCCTCAGTAGAGAGAGCGGATGATGGTCTTGTTATCGGCTACTTTTCACCATCCTCAGCCCGAGGCCGGTATTCAATTGATTACGAACAGTTTGAACAACTTAAGGCGGAGTCAGCCTTCACTGAAGCTGAGGCCAAAGAAACCAAACAATTGTTCCGCCAGCTGGAACTAATCAATAGCCGCAAGGATACCTTAAGCCAGATATTACAGAATATCGTTGACCGACAGGCACTCTACCTTCAGTCTGGCGAATTAAGGTCTCTTCTGCCCTTCAGCCAAAAGGAGCTGGCAAAAAAGATTGAGCTTGCCCCCAGCTCGGTCAGTCGTGCCATCAGGGGTAAAAGTATTGACGCCCCCTGGGGTGCCGAAATCCCGCTTAAGCACTTCTTCCCGACACCAAAGAGGTTTAAGCAGGAATTGCTCAGGAAAGTCCTTGAAACCGGGGAGAACCTATCCTCTGACGAGGTAATCAGGGTCAAGCTCAAGGAAAAATTTGGGGTGTCTATCTCCCGCCGTTCCGTAGCCAATCTGAGGAAGGAGTTGAAAATACCTGCAGCTCAGAAGAGCAAACAATCTTTAATTCAGCAGAGGAAACCATGACCAACGAATCAACACCACGGAATGCACCATATAGCTGGATAGAAAGCAATGCCAGAAAAATCATTGGATGGCTACCAGAGAACCAGATACCAAGGGGTATCCGAAGCCCCCATTTCTGGATAATTGCGGCTCTAATGGCAGTTCTTACCCTCGTTTACTATGGGGAGCACACCCCTTTAGCCCATCTCGGAGGCTTCTTTACCTGCGATTATCCTCACGACATCCATCGGACTCTGTTTCTGTTCCCCATAATCTACGCCGCGGTGGCTTTCCGGGGGTGGGGAGCGTTAACTGCTTCGTTTATCTTACTGTGTGTTGTGTTGCCCCGCCCCTTTATCTGCAGCCCCTACGCCGCTCCCCTCCTCCGCCCACTTCTCTTTGTCCTGTTTACCGCTTCCCTCGGCTTTCTGACAGCAACGCTAATAGACCGGATGGAAAAGGAAAAAAAGACTCGTACCGCTCTGGAGGAAGGCGAGGAGCAATTGAAAAGGTCGGAGGAGCGCTACCGGAACACACTGAACGGCATGCTGGAAGGCTGCCAGATTGTCAGCTTTGACTGGCGCTACCTATATGTCAATGATGTCGCTGCTGAGCATGGTAGACGGGACAAAGAAGAGCTGCTAGGTCACACCATGATGGAGATATACCCCGGTATTGAGGACACAGAGATGTTTGCCAGGCTCCGCTACTGCATGGAAGAACGCACCTCACATCGGATGGAAAATCTCTTTACTTATCCAGATGGCTCTCAAGGCTGGTTTGAACTCAGAATAGAACCGGTACCCGAGGGCATCTTTATACTCTCCATTGACATCACCGAGCATAAACAGGCAGAGGAGCAACTTATCCAGGCGGAGAAGCTAACCTCCCTGGGCCAGATGGCAGCTTCTATTGCTCATGAGGTTAATAATCCTCTGGCTGGTGTTCTGGTTTATACTCAATTATTA
>Ga0180438_10004366_pt1 | contig 20411 bp, 46 predicted proteins | sample SS_ome_12_FD_132455 | JGI IMG/M metagenome (GOLD analysis project Ga0180438, IMG submission 132455) | Hypersaline lake sediment archaeal communities from the Salton Sea, California, USA - SS_3_D_2 metaG | ecosystem: Environmental > Aquatic > Non-marine Saline and Alkaline > Hypersaline >... | reverse complement strand
GTGTTGGGAACCAACTCGGACTCTAAACAAAAACCTGGGGAGGCGTCTCCGTTGGGAGAGTCTGAGAACCAGGAAACTCCGAGGTCTTTAGCCTCGGAGTAGTTCATGAGGAAGACATGAAGCACCCGAGACTAAGGACGGCATTGGCCCTTGCGTACCAGTACAAGGTCCAGGGCAAAACGGTGCAGGCCCGAGAGGACGCTCGTGCGATGCTGGTGCCGAAAGAAATGAGATGCCAACAGTGCGGTGGCACTGGCAACATGTTGCTATCTATGTATAAGAAATGTGATCGGTGTGATGGCACAGGTCACAAGGACAAGAAGCCAATATGGCCTGAGACGCCCACGAAGTAAGGAAGCATACGGTAAATGGGGTTTTCGCGAGGACATTTTGCGTTTGCTCTGTTCAAAGCGCAAGCTTGGGTTGGTTGGTACTGTTGGCAACGCTGGATAGCGGATGCTGCCTTCGGCGGCGATCCGGATCTGAGTGCGTCTGTAGAAGTGGACTACGTTGCTATGTCTGCGGATGCCTTAGTCGAACTCAATCAGTATCCGATTGAGAACGAGTGGTGGGTGTCCCCATTGCCAGCAATGTTGGATTTGGAAACCGGCCGAACCGGTATTATAAGGAAGGCAATCAGATAACTCACAGGAGACAAGGTAATGCCAAGCCACAGCAACATCGTCATTTTTGTCAGAATCGACGAAACCCAGGAAGGCCAGTCTATGGAAGACGTGAAGGACACGATTATCGAGCACCTTGATGGTGCTGGTGTCAAGGCTGAAGCATTGATCTACGATGCTTCTGCCCCTACCATTGAGGGAATCAATTTCGTGCATCCGAGGGAGCCAGGCGGCTGTTGCGGCCAGGCACAGCAGTCTTCTCCGTGTTGCCAAGGCGGAGGCGGTGGATGTTCTGAGTGAAGATAGAACATAAGGACATGTTCCGAAGGGCCCTGAAAAGAGCATGCCATTCCTATCTCATGGGATCGACCATGAGATGGGTGGGCCCGGGGGATGTTCTGAGGCCCATGGAAATATCGTCGTATGAAGATCCAAAGACAGGGTGGTCAGCAATTGTAAGGAATAACACGAATCACGTTTGTCTTCTTCCAGCGTTTGGGCATACTTCTAAGGATTGGGAAAGCATGAAGCAACGTGGCTACCTGACTGTTGCTGGGCCATAGTCATGACCATAGAGAGAAAGGTTAGTTTTTGGACGGCTCTTCTTGTTTCCTGGGGCATGATAGAACCGATTCGAAAGGCAGCGTCCCAGGGTCTTGAAGCTCGAATCGAAAGTGCAATGACCTACCGAGCCAACGTATGTGAGGCGATTCTCAGGCATAAGGATCAAAACAACAAGCCGACACCGGTTGTTATACCGTTGAATGGGATTGGAAATGACAACGAGGCCATGGTTTGTCTGATGTAGGTTCCTAATCATTAAAATATGTCTTGGTCGCATTCTGTACGTTTCCTTTCTGATGGTTGAATCATACCGCGAATGGAAGGGAGCGTCCCTAGTCGTTTGGGAAGATGGCGAGCTGCGCCAAACCGAGCCAGGCGATCCCAATGCCATTGATCGTGCTTTAGGTATGTTGCGACGTGAAGGACACAAGTCATACGAGCGTATGATTGGTATGATCTTGGATGAGATGGGTGCTACACGGGAACAGACGCTCGGAGGGCCCTTCTGAAATGTTTATGATACGGTTTATTCCATTCGTTCTTGCATCGGTTGTCGTTGTGGCCATAGCAATACCGATCATTTCGTGGCTAGGTCCGCTTCTTGTCCCCGCATCTGACGGGGATTCTTTGACCGCAATGAAGTGCCTTGTTGCAATCGTTTCTACTGCTCTCGCATGCTTGATTGCGGCTATAGGGTCATTTCTTGTTGTGCTTGCGATTTGTGGTGTTAAAATGCTATGGATCTATTATGGGAAATGAAGCAGAAAAACAAGTGGAGGTCGATCCAACTGGCTTCTGGTGTGTGACATCTGTAGGAGATCATGAGCCAAAATCACGTACTGATTTTGAATACAGCGTCGAGACGATGGATGACTATTGTAAGAACGTCCATCGTCGGACTTGGGGTGTCTTTCCGAATCGCGAACTGGCCGAAAGGATACCGCAGAAGAATCTTGGGGCTTTGGAGGAGGCCGGATATTATAAGTGGTTAGCGGTCGAGAAATTCGAGTGGGGTCTGTATCCGGGAGTTCTTGAGCGATACTTCTATGAGTGGGACAGATCCAGCGATAGGTGGGTGCCGATAGAGGATCTTCCGGATAACCTACAACCAATGCGTGGTCCTTTCCAATGGTGTTCAGAACTGGGTTAAATCCATGTACTACAAGAACAGGTGCGCATTCCGCCGGTCCCTGCAGAAAACAGCCTTCTGGTTCACAAGGGCAGCGTTCCTTAAGGAGTCATACAACGAGCTATTCGAAACGGTTGGTTCCACTTCTCGCATGGATATGCACGAGGCTCTAGTGAAGGCATTCTCGGACGGCGATTTGTATGAGCAGATGCAAAGACGATTTGGGCCGGTAACGTTGAGAAGTGCATGATTCAGGACTATGCCGGAGACGATTACGGTTTCATTAGTTTGAGAGGAACATGGTGCTAAAGGATAACAAATTTCGTTCTGCTCTCGCGGCTGCACCCAGAATCATCGAGAATTACGGCAAGTCTATGTGTCCGACCTGTCATTCTTCCAATATCTCTATGCGTGATGGAAAGATGAAATGTTGGAAGTGCGGTGCAGAATACAAAGTTGGCTTTGATGTTTCAGTGGACAACCCATGGAGCCGGTCGTGACCAACAAATCTCGCCTCATAATAGCCTTGTCCTTAGCAATAGATGTGAGGGTAAGCTATCATTGGAAGGGAGACGGACATCTTCGTCGCAACCAGTTGTGTGAGATACTTGACTATGTCCCAAACGAACCGCTCACGTCGATGGGTGGTGAAAAAAGCATTCCGCTTCGCACCTACAGGCGTGCCTATTCGATACACAAGTTGGGTATGATAGAGGGACCGGACGGAGTACTGTATGACCCCAAGAAATGCCACCGTGCTAATTCGTGCTCTTAAGGTGTCCCGCTACTCCCTGTATGAGTGGCAATATGCAACAGGAAACATCCCAACGAATTTTCGGGAATTCATGGACGACAGGCACATTCAGGAGATGTGCGACCTGATAAAGCAGTTCAGACGTGAAGGTGGGAACTGGATGCCTAGACCTTCCTTTTCGGAAAGGTGGCAACACAAGCAAGAGGAAATCCTAAACCGACTTAGGGAGAAGGAACATGAAAGGAACCAAGCTCAAGGAGTCACCTAGACCTTCTCTGTATCTATATAACAAGTGTATTTCACTTGAAAAAGTACTGGACTTCTTCATTTCAGGTGGTATACAGAAAACCTCCAACGAGAAGAGGTTAGCTTTTTTGGCCCAGATTGATTTCTGGGACTGGGAGCTGGACAATCTGATCGATGCCATCGAAGGATACGAGGAACGATCGAAAGCGTGGAGAACTCCGGAACAGTTGCATGCCGAGATCCAGCGGAAGGGTTTCTGCGTCAAGCACAACAAGATAGAAGATGTCAAGTACACGAGGCGGAGCCGCAACAATTGGGGCGTTCCGGACAGGGTAGTTGAACCACGTCAAGATCTCAAGCGTGTGGTTGACAAGTGGCACACGCTTCTCGACGCATGCGAAAGACGGCTGTTGATCAAAGCTGAGCGTGCTGAGTCCTATGCTGCTCTCAACGCGTCAGTTCAATCCGACCTGAGCAAGTATCGAAAAAGCTATGACCCCCACCAACCAGTTAAAACTGACCAAAGCTCTGAAGATTAGTCGGTTCCATCGGCAATGGCCATCAATTTTCGGTGCCTTGGACCTTGCTTCGGGCGACAGTTGTATTATGACTGTGACGACTGAGGACGGGAAGAAAGAGGCCTTCAACTGCACTATCACGGGTATCGAATGGACGACCGAAGACGCATCCGATTCCGAAACGCATTGAGGAAGGCCAACCTAGTGCGTGACATCCTTCATCGGGGCATGTGGCTCCACAAAATCGAGATGGAGCACTTCTGGGTCAGCCAGTATGGTTGGTCTCTTGACCAGCTGAGGAAGGTAAGCATCCATCAACTGGCGATGCACATGGCCGTCCCTGCTTGTCTACTGAAGTAACATGGGACCCGATAACGAAAAACTGTTCAACGCGGCCTTGCAACAGTCCTTTGAGTATGGTAGACTGCTTAGGCTGGGCGGCGTTCGTATCAATGGAAACACTTTGATCATCGAGGGTATTGACGACATGCCATCCGTTCATGTTGAAGAGTCTGATGCTCGTCGCTGTCCCAACAAGGTGATCAAGATCATCAACTGCGTGTTCGACGGGTTCAGGCGTGCCGGTAGAAAACGCCTCAGGATATGTTGGTAGATGAGACCGCCGCGTGGCAACGAGAAGGACTGGTTCATGCGCGTTCTCGCTGGGGCCGTGATGGTCCTGCGGAACAAGCTCCAGATACGTTTGGCCGGGAAGGACTTCAAGTACGAACTCGTGAACAAGAAGATGGTTTACGAGATCGATACCAAGAAGCTTGGAGCAAAACGGCATATCGAGAAACTGTCCGACGAGGATTTACGATCGATTCAGCGTGCAGTCGATCGGAAAATAATGGAGGAGCTGCTTGAAGCCGTCGAACAAGGACAAACTCCTCTGTGGTCTCAGGACTGCCTTAGCAACGCGAGTTAGTCTCGATTCCATTGGGTCGACGACTGCGGGACTACCAACGTCTCCGCTGGTTCAGGTGGCGACTTCCATGCGGGACTTCGCGTACGCAGCGGCTAAGACGCAAAAGACCGCAAAGGACTTTTCTATTGCCGTTGCAGCCGCATCAAACATGTTGAAGATGGCTATAGCGAACGTAGGTAGCAAGAATGCTGGACCAGGAGTGGTTCAAAGAAGTACTCGCAGAAGCAAAAAGGCGTCGAAATAGGCTCGGATGGACGATATACGAGGAAGTGGGCACGGTTGTGATTAACGACCGTGTTCTTAGTAAAGTTGAAATTCTCATCGGATCGCAGACAGGTGACAAAACCAGCATTTGATAAACTGCGACTTGCTCTTGCACTGACGTGGATCAAAATTGTCGGCAAGAATACAGAGCCAGTGGCCGAAGTGACGGCGGTTGCTCTGTATGGTCACTTAAAGAAGGCAAATATGCTCAGCGAAATCGAATGTCTGATTGCGAAGACAAAATAGGACGGACAAGCAGATTGGCGACTGCACTCGGCTTGAACCCGAGCGAGCCCTTACACGGCCTTGGGAGTTCGATTCTCTCTCCGTCCGTTGAAAAAACTGGAGAAAACACTGGCACTTTGCTGTCACGTGTGGTATAGTAGTCACGAGGTGATCCGTGGAAATCCGAGATGAACTCTGGCAGAAACTGTGTGAATTCCTCAATCACGTAGCTGACGAGCGTGAGCAAGATTCTACAGGCCCTGGGAGTTACCCCAGTTACAATGCGAGTTCTGCGAGGGTTCTGATCGACGAGCTTGGTATCGAAAGAAAAAAAGGCAAAGGCGTATTCTAAGGGTAGGTGGCCGAGCGGTTTAAGGCGCACGACTGGAACTCGTGTGGGCTCAGAAATGGGTCTCCTAGGTTCGAATCCTAGTCTACCCGTTGTATAATGAACATCTCACATCTCTTTGGAGGACTATCAAATGGGTGGTGCAGGCGAACAAGTTCTCGATACACCAGCCGCAGCGAGTGGAAGATCGAGCGGTAGCGGTGGGACGACCGTTTCTGGCGGCGTCCGCATCCACGAGAATGCTGGAGAAGTGCATCTTCACGACGACAAGGCCAAACTCAAGGTTGCTGTGCCGGTCAGCGAGTTCTACGCAGCTTGGGCACGTCGAGTCTTTGACGGTAAGAAGAGGACATTCCGATTCGTTGATCCGTCCAATAAGGCAGTGGCAACCCTGACTACGTCCGTGAAGAAGGGCAAGATGGAGACTGACATTGGTCTGGCCCCTCTCCGTATGGACAAGAACAGCGAGAAGATTCAGCAGTTCGTGAGCCGCACCAGCTAGTGGCCGAAACACACGAAGCCCTGCAGTGGGGTCCCTCTGATGATGCTATCTTCACCAGATATAGAGACGCCATCTATCGGGGCGGGGTTAGGCTTTGTCTGACTCACATGTTGTGGTATACTGCCAAGTGTCCAACGTGTGAGCCCTCACAACGTTATCTGTTAGTTGACGGTATTCACTATGGAATCTGGCACTCGGCAGGTTCAACAAGACAACAAAGTCTGGCAGGAATGGTACTGCACGAAATCCGGCGGTGGTTGCGGCGGCTACATCCTCGTGCGTCTTAACATGGCCATCAATGGCATCGTTGAGATGGTGTGTCCCAAATGTGGACACAAGCATCAACGGTGTATCGAAGACGGCCAAATCAAAGAACAAGGACGTCACAACGGGAGCCCAACACAGGAGATCACGCCGGTTATGGCCGCGTGGTCGGAAACGCCGAGAACGAAAGCGTTCGATCCAAATGAAAGAAATGATCATCGGGGCGAACGTGACGGAGCAATCATCAAGAGCCAAGCCGATCTGATTCTTCGTGAGTCATGGATCGACCGGCATGCTGGCAAACTGGTAGGAAAAAGCGGAGGTTGACCAATGGCATCTGCAGTCTCAGAAGAGCAAGTAATCGACATTGGCAAAGGCAAGACCGTTGTGATTCCTGAGCCACTTCGTCTTGTTGATAATGGTGAAGACCTCGGTCTTGAACAGCCACGGGTTTGGCGTGTGCTCACAGCCAAGGATGGCGATCGACGAGTCGTCTGGGATGCAATGTCTATCCCGGAGATTAACTCGGCCCGAGAGACATTCAATCAGCTCGTGTCCGAAGGAATGGTTCCGTACCGAGTCGGTGTTAACGGTACGCCAAGCAGTGAAGTGATGAGCGAATTCGACCCAACGGCGGAAGAAGTGATCTTCATGCCAATGAGAGCCGTTGTCGGCGGGTGAGAACATGACAACTCTCTATGCACCGACCTATGCACCGATGTGGGACACCAGTAACGCCAGCTACAACTATAGTACTGGGATAGTTGATCCTATCAAATATGTGATCAACTATATCAACAAGTACGACAGATCTCTGATCGACACAACAACGACGTCGAACGCTGGGTGGCGGAATTATAGCTCCACATCCAGCGTAGGGGATACCACTGGTACGTCCACGCTCCATAACTACGTCTACGCTGCCAAAGAGTACGCGAACGACACGAGCAATCTGTACCGCCGGTCAAGGGACATCTACAAGCCGACTTCAATCACAAATGATGACGGTTTCCGTTTTGTGCTTGATTACGATCTCGACGCTGAGAAGTTCCATATCACTGGCTCGCCAGTGGTAACACCGCCATCAGAGCGTCTTCGTGCTATCATGCGTCAACGACAGTCTCCAGCACTGATTGGGCGAGCGACATGGAGACCTGAGATTTCTCGTAATCCCGCCCAAAACGAAGTAAGGGCCAGAGAGACACTGAGACGTGTCATAGGTGAGTCGAAGTTTAGACAGTTCCTTGCTAAAGGTTTTATCACAATTGTCGGCAAGAGCGGACTTGTCTATCAGGTCTTTCCTGGAATGCGTCATACGATTGTGTGGCGTGATGGTAAGCCGTGGAGAGATGTATGTGTTGTTCTTTCCGGTAGCTACCCTCCCACAGACCACATCATAATGCGGTACTTGATGATCCTTAACGATGAGCAATCGTTCTGGCGTAAAGCCAATATCGGTAAGAACGTTTACGGCCACGCGGCACCCGGCCCGACTGTTGTACCGGATATGTCAAGGCCGCTGACCGAGATATTTGCCGAATTCAAACAAGGACGGGTTTTGACTAAACTATCTGCTGTTGAAGCAGCCTAGCTCAAATGTTTGACAAGGAACACTTCCTGCGGGCTTTCTTCTCGTATCGGTGCCGTATATCACCATCAAGAATCCTTATTATTTCGTGAGGGCGAAATGCGCACCAAAGATATTATTGCAGAACTGCACAAGTTGGACCCAAGCGGCGATCTGGTGGTCAGCGGAATTCACTTCGTAGAACGGCTAGAATCCTACTACGACGGCTGTACCCACGAACCCATCACCGACAACGAGGGTATGATTGTTGGGTATAGGACGTACCGCCAGGGTCCAGACAAAATAGTATTTCACTATATGATGCCGGATGATTATCTTATGGATTACCCGGCGGAGAAATTCGAATGTGACCACGAACCGACCAAGCAACGCTGGCTAAATCGTCACCGGAGATTTATGCGTCATTACGAAACTAGGTTCAAAAGGTGGCACAAGCGTGGATGGAGAATGTTTGTGTACAAGTTCCTGCAACTCTTCTTTCCGATGGGAGAAGAAGAGATGTAGGGGGGTAGTGGGGAATGGTCCCCAACCCGTCTCGAACACGGGACCGGCGTGAAGAGCGTCGCAGGTTCGATTCCTGTGCCCCCCGTTAAAGTTTGCTTTCCCCCCAACTGTGTGGTATACTTACAAGACGTGCTATCATGAACGAGAGGCAACGTCAACACCTGAAGAAGTTTGGGTTATACCCGCTGTACGCCTGGCTCATGGAGCGTGGCATCGAAGCTAATCTGCGCGAGCACTATATGTGGACCGATGAGGTCCTCAATAATCCTGCTCTCGTTGAAATTGACAAGAAGCATCCTGGCATGTTGGATTCGATGACGGACCTCTCCAGCCCGCATCAGATTATCGCCAAGGGCCCAATGGGGGAAGTCAGCATCATCCGGGGAGGAATGTCTCAAGGACAGTACGAGATCTACTCCAACGATAAACTCTTCGTCGGGATTAGGCGATACAATGGTCTAGAAGATGTTGGGAAGACCGTAGTTTCGCTTGTAACAGAGGGCACGTTTGATGAAACTGCCATACGTGCTGCTGACGTATGGACCGATTTCCTAATGCGTGACGGTTACGGGGCCGACGGTCCAGTCCAACCGGTGGATTTCGAGGAATTCGGCGGAGACGTCATGGAACCGCCGCCACGGGTTGAGGGTGTGGATGAAGAGCAGACCGAAAACGGAGAGAACAATGAGCGACCAAAGTAATACGCCAGTGACACAGGAAGGCCCAGATGCTTCGGTTGCCGTCATGGAACCTCAGACACAGCCTCCATACAACGTCATTCTGATCAATGACGACGATCATACCTTCGATTACGTGATCAAGATGCTGTGCGAGTTGTTCCGGCATACGGCAGAAGCGGCGACAATCATGGCACAAACCGTCCATGAAGAAGGGCGTGTCATCGTTGATACCACCACGATGGAGCGTGCCGAACTGAAACGAGATCAAATCCATGCCTATGGGCCCGATCCTCGCATTCCGCGATGTCAGGGTTCCATGTCCGCCACAATTGAGCCTTCTACTTGACCAAGAGGTGATTGTGTGGTATACTATAGTCGGAGATTGAGTAAATGGCCGTGGACATGCAGAGACTGCTGGCCTTGAGGGAAGCCAATCTCCCGGTTGCCACATGTGAGAGCCTGGGTCTGAAGATTGAGCCCGGTGATACGACAGCACCGTCATCGGCAGATACTGACCCTGAGAAGGTTCAAGCGATTACCGAGGAAACTCGTAATCGAATTGACGAATACCTGAAGGATTTTGCCGCTCCTGCTCCTCCTGAAGACGGAGAAGAAGGGAACATCATATTCGGTGGGTTGCGATGTATTTTCTGCGGTCGAGTGCTCACCGGTTTGTTGGGAACCTTTAAGTACACCATCTTTCACGGTGAAGGATACTGCGATGAATGCAAATATCCAGCCCGGTCTCACCATTACTTTAAGGACCTGCTCAACGGGCCGATTCAGTATATCCTGCAATACCATCCGGATAAGGTGAGGGCCCCAGAGGAGATAGATGACGATGTGGAAGACGAAGAAATAGACGACGAATGGCAAGAGGAGACCTGAGATGACTCCATTCGGTTGGATGTGCGAATCTTGCGGCAAGGAGATGGGCCGTGATGATCCGATGCATCTGGACAAGCAGAGCCGTACGGTCTGTGCGAAATGCTCCAAGAAAGACAAGCTTGGATACAAGGCCAAAATCCTGGTTGGTGCTATCATCTCCGGCTTTGCTGTCACCTTGCCCTTGACCATCCAGTTCTTGCCGGACATCACCAAACCGCTGTTTGGGTCCAAAGAGAAAACCGAGACCGCACAAGGAAAGTCGGCAGGACACCCTATCACTGTCTCCCTCAAGAGATATATGGAGAATCTGGCCCTGGACAAGGTCTCGTTTGCCTTCGACGTCACCTTCGATCCGAACGAGGTCTATGGCGGTTGTACTGTCGCTTCGAATCGGAAAGAATTCGTCCCGGCCGCGAAGACGCTTGACGCCGCAAAGTGCCTGGAGAGTGTGGCGTTAGAGGCAGAGGACAAAGCAAACAACGGTGAGAGCAAAAAACTGGCAGAACAGCTCGTGGCTCTGGAAACGATGATCAAGAACGGTAACGTTTACCAGTTAGAGCCGGGTGCAAAACTGGTCTTGGGGCCGACGCGAGATAAATGGGCAATGGTGGCTGTGCTTGATGGCAAGTTCGCCGGTCATTCCGCATGGGTTTGCATTGGTTATTTGGTATCGAGGAACTAATGGAGATCGACGGCGTTCCGGTACAGGAATGTATCAATTGCGGTTATTGCTGCCGGAAGACGCCATGCCCATTCGGCGAAGTCGAGGGAGAGATTGATACAGCGATTGGTGCGATGAACCCCTGCCGTCATCTGACTGAAGACAACATGTGTGGCATCTATGATCAGATAATCGGACAGCCCGGTGCTGAATTGTCACCCGCATTTGGGGCGGGATGTTCCTCTGTTTTGAACGGGGACCGGCAGAATCTGCTTCGATCGTCAAGAAAATCGTAGGTATCGGTGAAAATTCTTTGACGATCAAGCCGTTGTGTGTTATACTACATGACGCAGGAAAGTGGGCAGGTGTGAACCAGCCTGTGGCGAAACAGGTATAATAGAGCGGTGCAATCCGATGTTCGATGTTCAAGCACAAGTCGTTCAGTTCTATTATCAGGGTCAGCGTTAGTGCGCGGGCTCTGATCTCGTCCGGTGGCTGTAACCCATCTGCTTCATTAACAAAGAAAGACGAGTGGCTGGAGCGACTGGTTCAAATCCAGCAGAGCCCAGTTGAATCTAGGGAAGTAACGAGCGGCGAATGATTTTCGAAATTGAAGCAAATGCTTCCATTACCCTAGATTTAGTTGATACAAGATCAGGAACAACAATGAGGGAGATATCCAACTTTCTGGCTGCTTCTTGTTTCTCCGCGTCAATTTGTTGGATTCTCGCGAGTTTTTCATGGCCATGGATAGGACGAAAGTGAACGATGCCATTCCATTCGATGCCTACTTTGAGTTCTGGTATGGCAATGTCCACTTCGTAGCCTTCAAGTATCTCTTTGTCGTTTGGAACGAATGTGAGTTCTGGAAATTCTTCTTTGAGCAGGTTGAACAACATGATCTCACATTTGGAGCGGCGAGATTTGCGTCGTTTGGTGTTGTAATATGAGGCGTGGCAAGAATGGTCGCAGAAATGACGGCCGGTGCGAGATTTTTTGATTTCGCCTGGGAGTCTCTCAACTTTTTTGCCGCACCACGCGCATTCGAAAGCAACGGTTTTAGCAAAATGAGCAAGATAGCAATTGTTATCACAGAAGAAACGTCTATTCTTGCTCTTGCTGTTTCTGTATTTCTGGTACGGATTTGCTTTGAATTCTTTCCCGCAATATGAGCATTTGACGGTCATATTTGGGAATACTAAGTTATGGCAACTGCTTCCTGCGGGAATTTTCGATTCCTCCAGGGCCCATTAGGCGGGTGTAATCTATGTCAACGGTGCTAGAAGACGGCATCACGATGGACGGAAAGTACCGTCCCGCGATGAAGATAACAGAGGAGGCAGCGGCAGATGAGTACTTCGAAGCATGTGTGAATCACTGCATTCGAATGTCCGGTGTCACACGCCTTCAAGCAGAAGTGATCGAAAAGACAAACCTGGCCTATTTTGCTGGGTATTTCGATGAAGAAACGAGGAGAAGGGTCGAGCGTCTTTTCAACTGTGTGCACCCGTTCTTTGGTTCAATAAAGGAACAGGGTGCTCCGGAACCGGATGTCGCATTCAACATGGGCATTGCGATCGGAGAGGCTCAACAAAAAAGAGAAAGGACCTATTACCCATACTCGCAGCCGGGATATCAGCAAACATATGCCGACCATCCGGATCTCATGGTTGCCTGTCCGATACCGGGAAGCGAGAACAAGGAAGGCAAGAAGGCCAAAGAGATGCCGGAAGAGATCCTGGTTGAAGAAGACGACAGCAATATGTCGAGCGGTTCATCCGATTTCGGCAAACGGTGGTTAGAAGAAAATCACCAAGGAAACTAGACTAGCCCGGTAGTGTAACGGTAACACGGGTGACTCTGACTCACCTATTAGGGGTTCAAATCCTCTTCGGGCTATTGGTTAGAACGGAATACAAACATGGAGAAATGTGACATGCCAGAGACAACAGCAGAGAAGACCGGCCGTATTCGTTACGTCCATATCGGAGAAGAGGGCAAGAAAGGTGGGGCCACCATTGCCTACGACCGCCGTGACAGGACGTTCGCTTTCGCATTGTGCAACGAACTGGACCCGTACAGCGTGTCTGACGCCTGCAAACGTACCAAGGGTCGTCTGCGTTCGGACGTCGCGGCAGGCCGGGTCGGTCGTTTCGCGAAGCGTCTGAAGTGCGGCACGAAGATCGCCGATCCCACCGATGACGCCATCCTCGGTGCCGCAGGTCCCTTCTTGATGGCCGCTGCCAACGCTGTAGGCAACAAGAGGGTCGTCAAGCTGGTCGGTTCCTGGGCGACGAGACGTCATCGTGCGGCAGAGCAACCCGCTTCGGTGGCCGTCGTTGATGAGCCGAAGACGAAGAAAGAGAAGAAAGGTAAGAAGAGCAAGAAGAAAGACAAGAAGGACAAGAAATAGGGCCCGTAGCTCAGCGGCGAGAGTATTCGCTCGACACGCGAGGGGTCGCTGGTTCGAATCCAGCCGGGCCCAGTTGAGGTTGCTATTGGATCAAGAGGAGACCAAAATACCGCAAGCTCACGTGCCGACGGACCTAGTTTCAGGGGTCTCGGTTCGTATGCCTAGCGTGCCGACTATCAAAAGGAGTGCGGCAATGTTCGAGAGGTTCACGGATCGAGCCAGGAAAGTCGTTGCGATGGCCCATCAAGAGGCAATGCGATGGGGTCATGAGGAGATGAACAATTGTCATGTTCTGTTGGCTCTTTTGAGGTCTGCCAAAGGCCCTGATTGCGGTATGGGTGGCCAGATTCTTCGTGAGATCATCAGGCCACATGGTGACCTTGATGAGCTAACCCAGAACTTTGAAAGAGGTATGGGCCCGGTCGGCAATGTGAGTATTACGAGCAAGCTTCCGCAAACACCACGAACAAAGGCTGTGTTTCAGAGGGCTGCAGATGAAGCAAAGAACTTTGGGCACGACCACATTGGCACTGAACATGTGCTCTACGCTCTTGTTGCGATTGACGTGGATTCCTCCGGAGGATTGGTTGATGAGTTCTTCCGAGGAATCTCTGTAAACGCGGAGCAAGTTCGTGATGTCATCATCAGTGTGTATGGCATGGATGTTGACAGTGGGTACCGTGAAGATGACGATCCTTTTTCCGGCATAGATCCAAGACGTTCGTGGATCTACGAGGAAGTGGATCAATTAGTGGGCCGTGAGAGTGTCCGGACCGAGCCACTACTTGATCCTATACTCAGGTCTAAATGTTTGCTTGATTGTGCGGTGCGTGCTGCCTTGCACATCGGCGGCGACATCGACGATGATAGGTCTGTCGATGTTATGGAACTGATGGAGCGTGCTGCCGCAACGCTTGTTGCTGGTATCGAAAATCACCGGGAAAGACGCTTAAACGAGAATAACGACGATGTGTGACGAACCTCACGACAACTGTGAATCCCATGAGTGCGAATGCTGCAAGTTCGGGCCGGAAGAGATGGAACGGCGTGAACAGAAAGCAATGCGGCAATACGGGTGGTTTTCGCACATCGTGCCGGAAGATCCGGATAGCCCGTTGAACTTCAATGCTCACACGCACGGGTTCGGTGTGACATTTGACCAGCCGGATGTCCAAATCGTGCTGCCATTGCCACAGAAAGTTCTGGGGCATGTTTTGCACTCCCTGGCCGATAAAATCAGGGATGAAGACTACAAGATGGAGACCGGCGTCCCTGTGGAGGGGATTCTGCACGGGAATTACAAGGTCATGTTTGTCAAGGCAGTCGAGTGCGACCGTCAAGTGTTCCGCATGATACTGCCGGACAAAGATGGTAACCTAGAACAGTCCGAACAGCAAGAAGGCTTTGCTGATCAATGGGTCGGATCAGGAGATTATCGTGAGAACTAACCAGGTTCCATTGAGCACAATCATCATGTTGGTTGCATGTTCCGTTCTGTTGGGGGTTTGCCTAACCAACCTCGTTAGCACGGTCCACAACGACTGGGATCAAAACAAGGCGAACCAGGTCTACACGAACTGCAAGATGGCAGCCGAGAGGTATTTCGACGACGATGTTCGTTCCGAAGTTGATGAGATAGACTATATCACCTTCCCGAATGTCGTTGATCAGTGGGATCGTCCGACTCGACGGTATATTGCGACGACAACCACACAGAAGCTTGTTGTGGTTCAGTCTTCCGGGCCGGATGGGAGATTCAACAATCCGGACGACATCACTGTTGTGCGTTTGGGAGAGAATCAGGGATGGCCGGTTGTCAGCTACCTTGTGCCCGAAAGTCAACCGGCTGCCTGTGCGACTCAGACTTGTTCGACCTGTCCCACTCGTGCAGCAGGTAAGTGTCCTGGATCGTCTCAGGAGAAGAAGTGATGCGTCCAACCGGCACTAGACGACGCGGGGAGAGTTTGTTTGTTGTAGTCTTGGTCGTCGTTCTTATGGTTGTCATTCTCTCTATTTGTGTATGGGGGGTCAGAGACACTCATATACAGAACTGCAATCGAAGGGACGCACAAAGGTTCGTCAGGGAAACGGCATACAGGGATGCATGCACCGAGAATTCAGAATGGCCTGCTGGCCAGATCAAGACCGAACCCATCGAGACGGACCCGTATGGGAATGCGTACAAAAGGATCGTGGCTGCCACTGAAACGGATGTTCTAGCAATCGTTGTATCGGCCGGATATGATGGTCACTTCGATACGACTGATGACATCTGTTGTTGGAGAACCGGCAGGAGACCGGCTCCCTCGGCCGAGAAGAAAGCGGGTGATGGACAGGACCTGCATGGGTTTGCTCTAGGTGACTGACAGGAGTCAAGCTTCGGCCGCATTCACGGGTGGCATACAGGGTGAACACGCATCCACAGGTGATGGTCAGGAACGATGAGCGTCGCTTTAGGTGACGACAGGATCAGCGTTAGTTGCAACAGGTAACGACAGGACCGATAAGGGTGAACGAGAAGGTGACTGACAGGAGACCTCGCCGAAGTTTAAGGTGATAGACAGGGAGTATCTAATCAGTCGTAAAAACTAAAGGCGACTATCTCAATTGGCTAGAGTCCCGGTCCTACAAACCGGTTGTTCCCAGTTCGAGTCTGGGGTCGCCTATTATAATGAAAATTTGGTTTCATTTACCGAAAGAGAACAAACGTGTGTGATGACGTCTGTGACAAACACCCGAAATATCAGGGTATTCGTTCTCCACGAAAACCCTGCTTATCTTGCTGGATGTTCTACTTTAGCAAAAATCCAGATAAGCTAGTTAAAGCGTCTGAGATGGCAGATCTGCTTCATGCATTGATAAACGAGATGATCTTGACTAAACGTAGAGCGTCAAGTGCTGCGTCTTCAGCAGATGCTGCTCTTTATGTCGCTAATTTAGCCCGTTGAAAAGGAATACAGAACGGAGGATGAAAACGATGAAGATGACCAAGGTCCAAACACTGTGTGTTGTTTTGGTTTGCATGTCCATCCCAGCACTGACGGGATGTCTGCAGCCCAACTGGGAGAAGGTTTCTCCGCTCGTTCAGGAGTTCACCTTCCAAGGTGCCCAGCTCGCCTTTTCTAACCCGCAGGTCGCGGCCCAGAAGGAAAAGATCTGCATCGCGGTCAATGCGATTGCTGGCGTACTGGAGAACTACGGCGACCAGGACGCTACATTCGACAAGCTCAAACAGCTCACTCTCGACGCTCTGGAAATGCTTGAGCTGGAAGAGCCGCTGAAAAGCATGGTCGTCAACGTCGTCGACAAGTTGCTCACAGAGACCATACGCTTCATCTACGCGTACTTCGGCGACCAGATCAACAGCAGCAACGAGGCTCAATGGGTGCTCCAGGTGTCTCGTGACGTCGCGATGGGTCTGAAGAACGCGTGTGAAACGCTTCAGATTGACGCCCAGACACGGCCGAAGAACAGTTTCCTTTATCCGGAGGGTTACCCGGCAGCAAAATGATGTAACCCCTACAGAATGGAGTTGTGGGTGAGTGCTCAGTAACATGGATGCGAGAGCTAGGGCTGTCCTAAGAGCTATACAAACGGGGCAGATGGAGAATATGGACCTGATTCATAAGATACAAGCAGCCGAGGGACATTTTCCATGCTTCGGTCGCCAGGATTGCCATTGCACTGAACACCGCTGTCGATGGCATGCTGAGTGTATGGATCTGACACAAACGACCTACCCTCAGTCAGACGGAGAGGGACGATGATGCACTAACTAGGAGCAGAGATTGAGGATCTCTCATCGAGGTATGCTCCGAGCATTGGATCTCTCGGCCGCTATGGTCAAGCGGACCGATGCCAACAACCGCTATGATGATGGCGGATATCCCCATGACGAATCGCCGCATATGACAAGAGAACATGCGGCGTCGTACCTCAGAGACCCCGCACACAAGACACATGCCATGACGGACATGTGCATGCTGTGGGCTTCTCTGGGATTACTTGGCCGTACTATTAAACCAGTGAGAGATTTACTTAGGTGGTTGCGTCGGATGCCTAGGGCACCGTAAGTTACCCACCAATTATTGGCCCGTAGAGTAATTGGCTAACTCGCCAGGTTTTGATCCTGGTGCTCGCAAGAGCTTGTAGGTTCGAGTCCTACCGGGCCAGGTTTGGAAAATATCGTTTGGCTGGAGGTCGCAGGTTCAAATCCTGTTCGTCCTATGATGGTACACTCGTCATTTTATGACGACATTTTGTTCTATCTTACGGAGGCCCGTCGTCACAGATCGATCGCAGAATCATGCTGTGTTGACATTGCTCGGCGTGTTGACTCGTGTGGTGATTACCAAGTGTCTAAAGATGTGCTTCTGTTGACGAGGCAGGTTTGGTTGTCAGCACGTTTCAGGACAGAAGACAAGAAGGAGTTCAGGAAAACCGCCAAGCGTGCTATTCAGCAGCTTTTGCGGCATATCTCACTCATGCGGTCTGCCGGTCTTGCAGAGGAGTTAGAAGATGCCGGATGATGACATGTGGTCTGCACGTTCGAAGGCTCTTGAATCCAGCAAAAGGGCCCGTGAGGCACTGGAAAGGGCAACACTGGCAAAAGAACGCTCCGTGTTAGCAGCGGCGTTCACGAGACGGGCACTCCGTATCGTTATTGTGCTCGGCATTATTACTCTACTAAGTAGTTCTGTGACGATGTACTTCCTCTTTTTCCATACCTAGGGAGAACCGAAATGCTCGTTCTCAGTAGGCAACGCGACCAGGTACTCGTCCTTGTCACACCTGATGGCGAAGAGATCGAGGTAATGGTCGTGGACATCCGTGGCGACAAGGTTCGTCTCGGCGTAAATGCCCCCAAAACATACGATGTCCATCGCAAGGAAGTGTTGGAGCAAATCAAGAGGGAGAATAAATCTCACCCAACTTAGGAACAGGAGCAATGAGTGTTACACTGATCGCCGTCTCGGGTGTAGCAGTTTGGACTCTTTTGTCAGCTGTTCTTATTAGCGTATTTCGAGCTGCAGGTGGTATCGTTGCAGCCGTCATCCTCTTCCCGATTTACCTTTTCCTTGTACTCCGCTGTGTAAGTTAGTTTTCGCTTAAAACACTATTGTGTAGGGTTTTGCGCACAATCCCGCCTAGCTGCTCAATCTTTCTCTGCCGATAAAGAAAAAAGAGGGGAAAGCCTTCCTCCGGGGTAATACATAGGTGGTTCGTCACGGTGGCGAACGACCACAGGAGAAAAGCCAATGTGGTGCTTTTGGAGGAGGGAAAAAGACATGGCAGATGAGAGTAAAAGTGAGAGAATGTGGCAGCGTAGCCATACAGAAGTCAATGCGCAAAAGGGCGAGAATGAATACGAGATGATGTTTTCGAACCAGAAGTTGACCTATGACACTCATCTAGAGATTCTTGCCGCCCAGGCGCGAAGGGCTCAGAATCATTATGACGCCCTTACCACGGCGGAACGCGAGAAGCGTGCTGAACTCGACAAGGTGAGCCTCCAGGCTCTCCAGAACGCCGTTGTCACGTCGGACATGTTGCAGAAGCAGGCCGTAAGGCACTGTGACTTGGCAATCGACAGACAATGGAACAAGGAGCCTGCGGAAGGCACTGCCGAGGCCACGATTCTGCGTCAGGTTCTCAGCGAGCCCGCCAACACGGCACTCCAGGCCGCGATCGTTCAGGCGGTTGCGGACGCTGTAAAGAAGGTGGCTGAGGGCTAACAAACTCTCTTGTAACCGAAGGGGGGGGAGGGCCGTATCCCATAGCCGGGGTACGGCCCTTTGTTTTTGGCTATAATTCATGTGAAGGATTGGGCAAGTCTGGCACTGAAAGATACATACAGAGGCCAACGGCCGGAGAAATGATATGAAAAGCATTCAGCATGGTGATCGTCCCAAAGTATCAGTTAAGGATCTTGTAGAACAGGCGAAAGATCTATCCAAACGTGCCCAGGCCGGTGCACCAACTCCGGCAACGAAAGTCTCGGACGAGCTTCTAGAAATGATGAATCAGGCTATCTCTATGGAAATTCAGGTATCGATACAATATATGTGGCAGCACGTAACCTGGTCTGGAATAAAGGGTTACGCATTTCATGCCGCACTAAAGGATATTGCTATCGAGGAAATGAAGCATGCCGAAGCGATTGCGGAACGGTTGTGGTATCTTGGTGAAACTCCAAGTACTGAACCAACGCCTATATATGTAGGTGAAGGTTTGAGGGATATGTTACAGCAGAATGACAAGGACGAACGAGCCACCATCGAACTCTACAAACGTATCATACGTCAGGCCATGGAAGAGCAGGACGAGACCACGGCTCAGTTGTTCAGAGAGATCCTAGTTGATGAAGAAGAGCACCACGACTCATTCATTTCTGTTCTTGAGGCGATTTAGGTACTGTAGCCCCTGAATCGGTTCTTGATGGGAGCCTCCTCGGAATTCTGTGTCATCGCACGACGCAAGGCACGCCGCATTCTCTTTTTTAGTTCCCTCTTGTATCTGGGTGATTTCTCGTCGCTACAGATCTATTCAGGCAGCGACATCCTATGTTTGCTCATTTCAATACCTCCACATCTTGTGTGGCCAGATGGCTGTAACCGGCTGGGGTCAGTTCTCGGCCCTTCGTAGTGACTCGAACGAAACCGAGCCTGATCAGCAGCGGTTCGATTGTTTCGGTCAGAACGTTCCTGTGCAGCTCCAGGGAGATTGCCAGGTCCGTCAGACGCAGAGGGACGCCCTGAGCCCTGTACAGGGCCGCTAGATAGCTCCTGTGGGCCGTGGTGAGGCCGGTATCATCGATGCCGTTCATGTCGCACACAGCGGCGACATGCTTCTGCTCCAGCGTGATGTCGTTGACATGCAGCAGGTAGTCTCTGCACTTTCTGGCCAGAGACATGGCGTCACGCGGGATGCCGAAGCATCGCTTGGCGATGTCTTGCAGGGCCTGATGATTGGCGTAGTAGCCTTCGCTCTGTAGCCATCTGTGGAGCATGAGACGGATCTGCTCGTCTGTATATCTCTCAAGTTGCCACTTCTCAGGGACCCTGGACAGGAAGGCACTGTCCAGCATGTCGCTTCGGGTCGTGGCGGCGATGAGAGTGAACGGCTCAAGGTCGGTAACGCCTTCGCGCCCCATAACCTTGCCGTGGGTCAGCGGGTAGAACAGGGCCTCCTGCAGACGGCCGCTCAGTTGGTGAATCTCATCAATGAAGAACACGAGCTTGCGATCATTGGCCTTGGCCTCCGCGATTCCGTTGCTCAGGGATTCCAGGAGATGCTTTCGGGAGCCGATCG